>Ga0335075_10003522_pt1 | contig 24814 bp, 18 predicted proteins | sample Lox_Sample_24_FD_206723 | JGI IMG/M metagenome (GOLD analysis project Ga0335075, IMG submission 206723) | Soil microbial communities from Loxahatchee National Wildlife Refuge, Florida, United States - Lox_Sample_2.4 | ecosystem: Environmental > Terrestrial > Soil > Wetlands | place: USA...
CCTCGACCTCGCCATCGATGCGCACCGCCGCGCGGAAGCGCTCGCCGCCGTGGACGATGCGATGCCCGACCGCGTCCGCGTCGCCCAAGCCACCGTCCAACGCCCGGCGCAAGGCGATCTCGTCGATCCCTTCGCCGAGGACCGGCAACTCCTCTGCGGCGAGAACCGAATCGTCGTGATCGAGCAAAGTCAGCTTGAGACTGCTCGAGCCGGCGTTGACCGTGAGTACGCGCACGTTACGCCTGCGGCCAGGCCCAGTTGCGCAGCTCGGGCGGGTCCTCGCCGTGCGCGCGCGTGTAGGCGCGGTGGCGCAAACGCTGATCGGCCATGTGCTGGCGCAGGTGCGCGGCGCGCTCGCCCAGCGAGGGGACACGGTCGATCACGTCCATGACCAGGTGGAAGCGGTCGAGGTCGTTGAGCATGACCATGTCGAAGGGAGTGGTGGTCGTGCCCTCCTCCTTGTAGCCGCGCACGTGTAGGTTGTCGTGGTTGGTGCGGCGGTAGGTGAGGCGGTGGATCAGGTAGGGGTAGCCGTGGTAGGCGAAGATCACGGGCTGGGAGGAGGTGAAGAGCGCGTCGAACTCGCGGTCAGGCAGGCCGTGGGGGTGCTCGGAGTCGGGCTGCAGGCGCATCAGGTCGACGACGTTGATCACGCGCACGCGCAGGTCGGGCAGCTCGGTCCGCAGGATTGAGGCGGCGGCGACGGTCTCCAGGGTCGGCACGTCCCCGGCGCAGGCGAGCACCACATCGGGCTCGCCGGCGTCGTCGTTGCTGGCCCAGTCCCACACGCCGATCCCACGGGTGCAGTGGGCGATCGCCTCCTCCATTGTCAGGTAGTCCAGGGCGGGCTGCTTGCCGGCGACGATCACGTTGACGTAGTCGCGGCTGCGCAGGCAGTGGTCGGCGACCGAGAGAAGGCAGTTGGCGTCGGGCGGCAGGTAGACGCGCACGATCTCGGCGCGCTTGTTGACGACGTGGTCGATGAAGCCGGGGTCCTGGTGGGAAAAGCCGTTGTGGTCCTGGCGCCAGACGTGCGAGGAGAGCAGGTAGTTGAGCGAGGCGATCGGCGCGCGCCAGGGGATGTCGCGGGTCATGGTCAGCCATTTGGCGTGCTGGTTGAACATCGAGTCGACGATGTGGATGAACGCCTCGTAGCAGTCGAACAGGCCGTGGCGTCCGGTCAGCAGGTAGCCCTCGAGCCAGCCTTGGCACAGGTGCTCGGAGAGCACCTCCATGACGCGCCCGTCGGGGGCCATGTGTTCGTCGGTGGGCAGCGTGGCCGCCATCCACGCGCGGTCGGTCACCTCGAGCACCGCGCCCAGGCGATTGGAGACCGTCTCGTCGGGTCCGACGAGACGAAAGCGGTCGCGGTTGCGATCGATCACCTCGGCCAGAAGGCCGCCGAGCACGCGCGTGGCTTCGGTGCCGCTGCCGGCGCCCGGATGGGGCACGGGCACGGCGTGCGCGCGGAAGTCCGGCATCTCCAGGCCCCGCAGCAGAAGGCCGCCGTTGGCGTGCGGGTTGGCGCTCATCCGCCTCGGCCCCTCTGGCGCGAGCGAGGCCAGCTCGGGCGCCAGCGCGCCGTCCTGCCCGAACAGCTCGTGCGGGCGGTAGGAGCGCAGCCACTCCTCCAGCTGCGCCAAGTGCTCGGGCTTGGACGCCAAGTCGGCGAGCGGTACCTGGTGCGAGCGCCAGGTACCCTCGGCCGGCAGCCCGTCGACCTCCTTGGGCCCGGTCCAGCCCTTGGGGGTCACGAGCACAAGCATCGGCCAGCGCGGGCGCTCGCCCGGGCCGGCGACTTGGCCCTCTCTCGCGCGCGCACGCGCGCGCGTCTGAATTAATAAGATGTCGTGGGCGACCTCATCGAGCGTCGCCGCCATCAGCTGGTGCATCGCCTCCGGATCCGATCCTTCGACGAAGCGCGGCTCATAGCCATAGCCTTCGAGCAACGCGCGCAGCTCCTCGCGGGGGATGCGCGCGAGCACGGTCGGGCCGGCGATCTTGTAGCCGTTGAGGTGCAGGATGGGGAGCACCGCTCCGTCGCGAGCCGGGTTCAGGAACTTGTTGGAGTGCCAGCTGGCGGCCAGCGGGCCGGTCTCGGCCTCGCCGTCGCCGATCACGCAGCACGCGAGCAGGTCGGGATTGTCGAGCACCGCGCCGTAGGCGTGCAGCAGCGAGTAGCCGAGCTCGCTGCCCTCGTTGATCGAGCCGGGTGTGGTCGGCGCCACGTGACTGGGAATGCCGCCGGGGAACGAGAACTGGCGCATCAGCCGGCGCAGGCCTTCGACGTCGTGGCCGATGTGGGTGTAGGTCTCGGTGTAGGTGCCCTCCAGGTAGGTGTTGGCCACCACGCCGGGCCCGCCGTGGCCGGGGCCGGCGATGAAGATCGCGTTCAGATCGCGCCCGCGGATCAGGCGGTTCATGTGGACGTAGATGAAGTTCAGCCCGGGCGTCGTGCCCCAGTGGCCGAGCAGGCGCGGCTTACAGTGCTCGAGGCGCAGCGGCTCGCGCAGGAGGGGGTTGTCGAGCAGGTAGATCTGCCCGACCGACAGGTAGTTGGCCGCGCGCCACCACCCGTGCAGGGCATGGAGCTCATCGGCCGAGAGCGGACCGTGCGAATCGGTCACAAGGCCATTGTCGTGCAGATCGCCTGCGCCCGCAGTCCCCTCGGGTCCGATCCCCTCGGGTCCGATCCCCTCCGGCCCTATCCCTCGGGTGGTGTCCAGCGAGTCGGTGAGATCTACGGAGCGCGATCGGGTGCGCTCACCGATGGCCGGGGGAGGCGAAAGCGCGTAGTGTGCGCTACAGAAATGCCAGGCCGCAGCATCCGCATAGCCCGCATCGCCGGGATCCCCGTCGGGATCAGCCCGTGGTGGATCGTGATCGTCGTGGCGTTCACGTGGCTGCTGGGGGCGTCGTACTTCCCCGAAGTCGTCCACGGCATCAGCCCCGCGACCTCCTACGCGCTGGGGTTCGTCAGCGTGCTGCTGCTGTTCGTGAGCATCCTCGCGCACGAGTTCGGCCACGCGCTCGTGGCCCGAAAATACGGGATCGAAATCGAAGAGATCGACCTGTGGCTCTTGGGCGGAGTCTCGCGCATGCGCGGGGAAGCCCACGATCCGCAGGACGAGCTGCGCTACGCGATCGCCGGTCCCGCGGTCACGGCGGTGATCGCCGCGTGCTTTGGCGTCGCGGCGGTGCTGCTGCCCTCCTCCACCCCGGAAGCCGTGCGGGCGCTGATCGAATACCAGGCGTTTGTGAACGTGGCGATCCTGGTGCTGAACCTGCTGCCGGCGTTCCCGCTGGACGGCGGGCGGGTGCTGCGCTCGCTGATGTGGCGGCGCTCGGGCCAGATGGGCCCAGCGACCGAACGGGCCGCGAGCATCGGCCGGGGGTTCGGCTACGTGATGATCGCCCTCGGCGGCCTGGAGCTGCTGAGCGGCGCGCCGGAGGGGCTGTGGCTGGCGCTGATCGGCTTTTTCATCGTGATGGCCGCCGGCCAGCAGGCGATGGGCGCCCAGGTGCAGGCGGCGCTGTCGGGCGTGCATGCGCGCGAGTTGATGTCCGCGCCGGTCGTGTCGATCCCGGAGCGGATCTCCGCCACGCAGGCGTTGACCGACTGGTTCGTGCCCCACCGCTACACCTCGTTTCCGGTCGTGGACGACGACGGCCGCGCGATCGGCCTGGTGAGCCTGCCCCAGATCGAGCACCTCACCCGTCAGCAGCGCGCGACGCAGTGGGTCGGGGAGATCGCCGAGCGCGATCCGAGCCTGAGGGTGAGCGGCGAGGAGGACGTGGCTAGGCTGCTGGAGCGTCCCGCGTTCGTCCGCGTCGGGCGAGCGGTCGTGATCGACGAGGACGGGCGCCCGATCGGGCTCGTGTCGATCACCGACGTGCAGCGCAGGCTGCGCGCCTCGCAGCTGGCCGATCGGCCCAGCGGGCGGGCGCCCGTTACGACTGGGTGAGTCGCTACCCACCCTGCGAGCGATAGTGCTCGCGCCAGATCAGCTTGTAGATCGGGATCCAACGGGGGATGCGGTTGATGACGGGGAGGAATGGGATGCAGATGAACAGGAGGCTGAGCAGGCTCATGATCAGCAGTACCTGAATGTCCCCGTTCGGCGAGGACTTGATCGGTTCGACCTGGTACCACAGGGCGTACAGCCACAGCCACGGCTGGCCGGGATAGGAGCCGGTCTCGTTCATCAGGCCCCACTGGTCGCCGAGCAGGTGCTGGCCTTCGGCGCGTTCTTCCAAGAGGCCGCCGTCGGCGATGAACAGCAGCGGCTTGGTGTAGTCAGTCTGGAAGAACTGGCGGCTGGAGACCAGGCCGCCTTCCAGGCCGCCGCTCTGGGCGAGGCTCTGCAGGCTGGCCATCATCGTCGGGACCGGACCGGCGCCGCTGGTCTTGACCGTCACCGTGCCCGTGCTGGTGTTCACCGTGACCGTGCTGGGCGGCGTCTTCTTTTCTTCCACGGCAGTCGCGTATTCTTCGAGCGGCTTGGCGTAGGCTTCGGTCCATTCCTTTTTCTGCGTCGTGGACGCGGCCTTGTATTCGACCAGCGCGGCGCTCAACGCCGGGTCGTTCGGGATCGTTTCAAGCGGTTTGACCACGTAGTCCTCGGCCGTGTCGATCGGGTGGCTGACGCCCAGCCAGCGCTGAGGGTGCAGAATCAGGAAGTGCTGCACGCTGCCCGATGAGTGGTTGTAGGGAGGCCCGTATTCGGCGGTGTCGCTCGTCCCGTTGAGCTCCTTGGCCGCCGTCGCGGCGAAGTCGCCGGGCAGCTGGCGCGACCACTGGGCGATCGTCGAGGGGGGGTCGTCGGGGGAGGAGAGCAGGACCGTCAACAGGACCGCCAGCAGCGCGATCGCGCCGACCGCGATGCACAGCTCTTTGATCAGGTCATACGGCGCGTAGGGACCCCGCCAGGGCGGGGTCCGCGACTCGAGCTCGGTCCGCCATATGCTCATTGCTGCCCTCCGCTCGGGGCCTGACCGGGTGGGGTGGCGCCCGCGAGCTTGTCCTGCAGCTCAAACGGCGGCACGACCCCGTGCCGGCGCACGAGCAGGACGTGCAGGCTCACGAGCAAAACGACCGCGATCGGCAAGAGCAGGATGTGGTAGCTGTACATCTGCCCAAAGTTGGTCAGGTTGAAGAACGCGCCGACGCCGACCGAGTTCATCGCGTCCTTGGCCTGGGTTGAGATCCACTGCGCGTCGAAGTTCTGCTGGGAGACGTAGCCGGTGAGCGCGCACGGGATCGCCACCAGGAACGTCACCGCGCCGGTCACCCACACCCGCGCGCGACCGCCGCGCCAGGCGGCCATCCAGTACTTGCCCCACAGGTGAACGACCATCGCGGCGAAGAACAGCTCGACCGACCACAGGTGGATCGAGTTGAAGAAGTGCCCGACACCGGTCTCGTGCCACCAGGCCGGCCCCTTCAAAGCGAGGATGCAGCCCGAGCCGACGATCACGATCAGCGAGGCGATCGCGGCCACGCCAAAGACATAGATCCACGAGGCGACGTACGTGGGCTGGCCGTCTGGCAGGAGCTTGTCGGGCGGCAGCGCGGCGACGCCCCGTTCGCGGAGTTTGACCGTCCACGATTTCGACGAGGCGCCCGGAGAATGCGACGGCGCGCCCGACCCCGACGGCGTGCCGGGGGGCATCCCCGACGGCGGACCTGGAGGCGGACCCGGAGGAACGCCCGGCACGGCGCTCACGACGCGCCTCCGCTACGACGGGCGGCCTGGCGCCGGGCGGCGCCCGGGAACGGCAGGAGGATCGCGAGGACGAACACGATCAGCATCAGCCCGATCACGACCACGTTGGCGACCGACAGGTGGATGAATTCCCAGTCGACCGTGTGCGCCGGATGGTTCAGGTTGAAGACCGCTGCCACCAGCAAGCTCATGCTGCTCCCTCGGATGTCGGGGTGGACGACTTGGCCAAACCCTATGCTCGGTGATGTATTCGCGCGTCCGTAGTAAACCCCTGTGCAACTGGGGACTTTCTCACGGAAATGCAATCTTCCGGGGGAAGGCCAGATCGTCTCGGGAAGGGTCAGATCGTCTCGGGGATCATCTCGATCGCCCCGCACGGGCACTCCACCGCGCACAGACCGCAGCCCTTGCAGTAGTCGAGATCGAACGCGTAGCCATCGCCGGAGTCGACCTTCAAGACCGCGTTGTCGGGGCAGACGCCGTAGCAGTTGTCACAGCCAAAGCAATTCCCGCACGACAGGCAGCGCCGAGCCTCGAACAGCGCGTTGTCCGCGTCCAGGCCGAGCACGACCTCATCGAAAGTCGACTGCCGGCGGATCAGGTCGAGCTGCGGCGCGACGGTCGCGGGGGCGTCGGCGTAGTACCAGGTGTTCAGGTCCTCGTAGCCGACCAGGTCGGGGACGGGCGGGTGCACGAACTCGGCGCCGCTCAGATACGCGTCGATGTTGCGCGCCGCCGCCTTGCCGTGGCCGACTCCGACCGTGACGGTGCGCTCGGCGGGGACCATGTCCCCGCCGGCGAAGATCCCGGGGTGGCCGGTCATCATGCGCTCGTCGACCTGCACGACGCCGTCCTCGATCTCGATCCCCGGCACCCCGTCCAGCAAAGAGAGGTCGACGTCCTGGCCGAGCGCGAGCACGAGCGAGTCGGCCGCGAGCTCCTCGGTCTCACCGGTGGGCTGCGGGAAGCCGGTGTCGTCGAGCTCCATCTTTTCGAGCACCAACTTGCCCGGCTCGGCCTGCTTGATCGTCGACAGCCACTTCATCATCACGCCCTCGTCCAGCGCTTCCTGGACCTCGAAGTCGTGCGCGGGCATGCGCTCGCGCGTGCGCCGGTACACGACGATCGCGTCATGCGCCCCAAGTCGCCGCGCGGTGCGGGCGGCGTCCATCGCGGTGTTGCCGCCTCCGTAGACGACCACGCGCCGTCCAAGCAGCGGACCACCCTCGGCGCCCCCAGCCCCATCCTCGGCGCCCCCAGCCCCATCCTCGACGCCCCCGGGCCGGTCCTCGCCCCCCTCTCCGTCGCTTCCCTCCTGCGCCTCCTCCACAGAGCGCAACAAACCGACGGCGTCGAGAATGTGGGCGGCGTCTCCGGCCGGGATGTACGCGCGCCGGCCGATGTGCGCGCCGACGGCCAAAAAGACCGCGTCATAGCCTCCCTCGCGCATCGCCTCCATCACGTTTGCGACCGGCGCCTGGCACAGCAGCGTCACACCGAGGTCGAGGATGCGCTGGATCTCCGCGTCGAGCACGTCGCGCGGCAGGCGGTAGCGGGGTATTCCAAACCGCATCATCCCACCCGGACGGGGACCGGCCTCGCGGATTGTGACCTCGTGTCCGCGCCGCGCGAGCTGGTAGGCGGCCGACAGTCCCGACGGGCCGGCGCCGATGACCAAAACGCGCTTGCCGCTCGGAGCCACACCTTGCGGCGGCCCCGGCAGCGCCCAGCCCCGGCGGATCGCCTCGTCGCCGAGGAACCGCTCGACCCCGTGCACGCCGACGGTCTCATCGAGCTGCGCGCGATTGCAGGCGGTCTCGCACGGGTGGTAGCACACGCGCCCCATCACCGCCGGCAGCGGATTGTCGAGGACGAGCTCGCGCCACGCCGACTCGTAGTCGCCTGACTCGGCGTGATACAGCCACTGCTGGATGTTCTCCCCCGCGGGGCAGGCGTGGTTGCACGGCGGCAGGCGGTGCACGTACTGGGGCCGTTCATCGCGCCAGGACCCGGTGTGGTTGGCCAGGCTCGAGCCCACGTCCAACGTGATCGCGAACGGCTTGTCCATCACGAACCCCCCTGCACGTCGGGCAGCAACCCGAAGCGGCGGATGTTGCGATCGGCCTGGGCCTGGATCCGCGCGATCGTCTCGGTGTGCGGCTGCGGCTTGAACAGGTGGGCGAAGCGGGCCTGCGTGCGCAGGTAATCCTCGACCGGCACCTGACGGCGAATCGGGGTGACGCCGGTCACCTCGCCGTCGTGGGCCTCGAACACGGGGAACAGGCCGGACTGCTGGGCCAGGCGGGCGACGTGGATCGTCTCGCGCGGGTCGCTGCCCCAGCCGAGGGGACAGGGCACGAACACGTGCAGATAGCGCGGCCCGCGCATGGTCATCGCCGTGGCGACCTTCGCCTCCAGGTCGCGCAGCTCGGCCACGGTCGCGGTCGCCACGTAGGGAATCTCGTGCGCCATCGCGATCAGCGGGGCCGACTTGCCCTGGGTGAACGAGGCGCCCGGAGCGGGACCCACGGCGGGGGTGGTGGTCGTGCGCGCGGCCGGCGGAGTGGCGCCCGAACGCTGCACGCCCGTGTTCATGTAGGCCTCGTTGTCGTAGCAGATGTACAGCACGTCGTCGCCGCGCTCGAACATGCCCGACAGGCAGGCCATGCCGATGTCCACCGTGCCGCCGTCCCCGCCCTGGCCGACCACGCGGATGTCCCGGTCGAGGCCCTTCGCGCGCAGCGCCGCGGCGATCCCCGTGGAGACCGCGGGGGCGTTGGCAAAGAGCGAATGAATCCAGGGCAGCCGCCACGAGGACTCGGGGTAGGGGGTCGAGAACACCTCCAGGCAGCCGGTCGCGTTGGCGGCGATCATGCGCCCGCCCGTCGCGCGCATAGCGGCGTCCAGGGCGTAGCGCGCGCCCAGCGCCTCCCCGCAGCCCTGACAGGCGCGGTGCCCGCAGGTGATCGCGTTCGAGCGCTGCTCATCGGCCTGGACGGAGCGCTGGTCGGGATCGAGCAGGCGGTTGCCGACGGCGATGCTGCCGGTCTGGTAGAAGCGGATCGTCGAAGCGGGGCTCATACCGGACCCGCCGCGACCGTGCCGATGTCGCGCAAGATGTTCTCCGCGTGCGGGCCCGACGCGCGCGAGGCCCGCATCCGCTGAAGCTCGCGCTCGACGATGTTCCAGTCCATGTCCATGAACGTCAGCTGCTCCAGACGATCGGCGACCGCGTCGGCGAGCATCGCCCGCAGCGAGGCTTTGACGATCGGCCGCCCGCCCAGGCCGGCGATGACCGTGTGGATGTGGGCGGAGCGCCCGGCCAGGGCCGTGTGCACGTTGTCGGCCACGATCCCACCGAGGCCGACCGCGAGCGCCTTCTCCAGCACGACCACGCGCGTCGCGTGCGCCAGAGCGGCGCGCACCGCGTGCAGTGGAAAAGGGCGAAACGAGGTGATCCCTACGACCCCGACCGAGACGCCCTCGGCGCGCAGCTCATCGACCGTGTCCTCGATCGTGCCGATCACCGAGCCCAGCGCCACGACGATCGTCTCGGCATCCTCGCTGCGGTAGGTCGTGATCAGGCCGGCCGTCTCCCCCGCCCCGCCAGTGGTGGCGCCCGTCGCGCCGCCTGCGCCATCGCTGCCGCCCCCGCCAACCGTGCCGGCCCCGCCGACCGCCTCGCCGGCGTCGCGCCCGAACGCGTCCCGGAACTCGCAGGCGACCCGCGGGATCGACTCCAGCGCCTGCAACTGCTTGGCGTGGGCGAGGTACTTGACCTCCATGAACGCCTCCGGGCCGACCATCGCGCCGATCGTGATCGGCTCGTCGGGATCCAGGCGCTGGCGAGGCGCAAAGGGAGGCAGCCAGGCGTCGACGTCGGCCTGCGAGGGCATGTCCACCCGCTCGACCGCATGGGTGAGGATGAACCCGTCCATGCACACCATCACCGGCGCCGAGAGCTCCTCGGCCAAGCGGTAGGCCTGGATGTGCAGATCCAGCGCGTGCTGGTTGGATTGCGCGTACAGCTGGATCCAGCCGCAGTCGCGCTGGGACATCGAGTCGGAGTGGTCGTTCCAGATGTTGATTGGGGCGCCGATCGCGCGGTTGGCGACGGTCATCACGATCGGCAGTCCCAGGCCCGAGGCGTTGTAAAGAGCCTCGCTCATGTAGAGCAGGCCCTGACTGGCGGTCGCCGTGTACGCGCGTGCGCCCGTGGCGCAGGCCCCGATCGCCACTGACATCGCGGCGAACTCCGACTCGACGTTCACATACTCGCACGGGGCCAGCTCGCCGCCGGAGACGAGCCTGGCGAGTCGCTCGACGATGTGGGTCTGGGGCGAGATCGGATACGCGCACACCACCTCCGGGCGGCACAGCGCGACGGCGTCGGCGACCGCTCGCGAGCCCTCTATCTGCTGCTGCACCCCTCAGCCCTCCACCATCGTCCGGCCTGCCGCAGCTCCGCTGCGCTCACCTGCCGGTGCGCGGCCGCCACCGTCCGGCCCAGGGCCGGCGATCTGGCGCAGCTCATCCACCACCCACCCGTGCGCGGCCCGGGCCGCAGCCACGTTGCCCTCGCCCACCGCGCCGGCGAACCGCTCGGAGATCGCGCGGGCGAGCGCATCGAGCGAGATCTGCCCGCACAGCGCGGCGAACCCGCCGAGCAGCGCGGTGTTGGCGGCGACCGCGCGGCCCGCGTGCTCACGCGCGAGCTCGGCCGCGGGCACGGTCAGCAGTCGCTCGCGGCGGCGGCCCGTCGCGAGCTCCCCCAAGCCCAGCTCGTCGAAGCTGCGTGTGGTGTTGATGAGCACGTATCCGTCGGGCCCCAGCCCGCCGAACACGTCGACCTGGTGCAGCAGCGTCGGATCGGCGACGATCAGCGCGTCGGGCTCTGAGACGGGCTCGCGCGTGCGGATCGGACGCTCGTCGACGCGGCAGAACGACACGACCGGGGCGCCCATCCGCTCGGAGCCGAAGCTCGGGAACGCCTGCGCGTAGCGGTCCTCGTCGAAGGCCGCCAGCGACAACAGCTCGGCGGCGGTCACGATCCCCTGTCCACCGCGGCCGTGAATGCGCACCTCGAACACCGGCTACTCCGTCTCGCGCGCCGCGTCCAGCAGCACGCGCTGCTCAGCGGAGGCGATCAGCGCGCGGGTGCGATCGATCACGTCAACGTTGATCGAGATCGCGTCGATGCCGGCGCGCACCAGCAGCTCGGCGTACTCGGGATGGACCGACGGCGCCTGCCCGCAGATCGAGGTGCGCAGGCCAAGCGCCCGCGCGCGCGGGATCAACTCGCACAGATAGGCGATGACGGCCGGGTCGCGCTCGTCGAAGGTCTCCGCCAGCACCTCGTTGTCGCGATCGGCGCCGAGCAGCAGCTGGGTGAGATCGTTGGAGCCGATCGAGATGCCGGCGATGCCGAGCTCCGCGTAGGCGCGCAGGTTGAACAGCACCGAGGGCACCTCCGCCATCACCCACAGCTCGAAGCCGGGGCGCGATGAGAGGCCCGACTCGGCGATCAGCTCACGGCAGCGCGCAAGCTCGCGCGCGGTGCGCACGAACGGGAGCATCACGTGCAGGTTGCGATGACCGGCGTCCCACACCTGACGCAGCGCCTGCAGCTCCAGCGCGAATACGTCGGGCTCGCGCGTGTAGCGCAGCGCGCCGCGGTAGCCGATCATCGGGTTGGCCTCCTGCGGCTCATAGCGATCCCCGCCGCTCAGCCCGCGGAACTCGTTGGTGCGAAAGTCGATCGTGCGGTAGGTGACCGGCCGCGGATCGAAGCCGGCGGCGAACTTCGTCAGCCCGGCCGCCATGCGCGCCACGAACTCATCCGTACGGTGCTCGGCGATCAGCGTGCGCGGATGCTCGCCGTCGAGCGCCTCGAGCACCATCATCTCCGCGCGCAAGAGGCCAACCCCGTCGACTGGCAGATCCTTGACGCGGTCGACCTGGGAGGGCTCGGACAGGTTGACGAGCAGCTTGGTGGCGGTGATCGGCGGGGCGGCGGCGATGACCGCGCCGGCCGTGGCCGCTCCCCCGCCCGACGTTGCCGCGGCGCCCGCCGACATGCCGGCGCGACCCTGGACGCCGGCGCCCGCCAGCAGCTCGCGCACCTCACCCTCGAGCACCACCCCCTCGGTCGCGTCGACCGTGACCACCTCCCCATCTCGCAGGCGCTTGGTCGCATCGCCCGTGCCGACCACGCATGGAATGCCCAGCTCGCGGGACACGATCGCCGCGTGACAGGTCATCCCCCCGGAGTCGGTCACGATCGCCGCCGCGCGGCGCATCAGCGGCACCCAGTCGGGGGTGGTCATGTGCGTGACCAGCACGTCGCCGTCGCGAAAGCCGCGAGTGTCGGTCGGATCGGCGAGCAGACGCACCGGGCCGCTCGCACTGCCCGGGGCGGCGCCCAGGCCACGCACCAGCACCTCGGGCGCCTCCGCGCGGCCGCCCGCGCCTGCTTGCGCCCCGGCCTGCGTACCCGTTCCGGCTCCAGCCCCCGCCCCCACTCTCGCGATCGTCGTGATCGGGCGGCTCTGCAGCATCCACGCAGCGCCGTCGGGCGAGAACGCCCACTCGGTGTCCTGGGGGGCGCCGTAGTGGCGCTCGATGCGCAGACCCAGCTGCGCGAGCTCCACGACCTCGGCGTCGGCCAGCACCGGGCGCATGCTCTCCTGGGCGTCCAGCTCGCGTGTCACCGTGCCGCCGCCGGGCGCCGGTTCGATCGCGAGCTCCTTGGGGCGCACACTGCGCAGCAGGATCGCCAGATCGTCCTTGCGCACGACGTAGCGATCGGGCGAGACGCTGCCCGACACGACCGCCTCGCCGAGCCCGAACGAGCCCTCGATCACGAGGTGCTCGCGCTCGCCCGTGGCGGGATCGACGGTGAACATCACACCGGAGCGCGTCGAGGGGATCTGCAGCTGCACGACCACGGCGATGTCCATGTCGGCCTGGCTGAACCCGCGCTGGCGGCGGTAGTAGATCGTGCGCGCGCCGAACAGCGAGCCCCAGCAGCGTTTGACCGCGTCGATCGTCTCCTGCGCGGAGCGCACGTTCAAGAACGTTTCGTTCATCCCCGCAAACGACGCCGAGGCGGTGTCCTCGGCTGTGGCCGACGAGCGGACCGCGACCGCCACTGACCTGCCCGCGTCCGCGCCCCCCGCGTGGGCGGCACCGTCGGCACCGTCCTCTCCGGCGGCACCGTCCTCGGCGTCGGCGTCGTGCACCAGCTCGGCGTATGCCGCGAGGATCGCGTGGCGCAGCTCCTCGGGCATCGCCGCGGCGAGCACGGCCTCGCGGGCGGCGTCGCTAGCGGCCTGCAGCGCGGTCGTGTCCTCGACGTCGACTTCGTCCAGCAGCTCGGCCAGCCGCTCGCGCAGACCGGTCTGCTCGCAGAACGCCGCGTACGCGGGCGCGCCGATCACAAATCCGCCCGGAACTGGCAGTCCGGCCGCGGTGAGCTCACCCAGGTTCGCGCCCTTGCCGCCGGCATAGGCGACGTCCTCGCGCGAGAGCTGTGAGAACTTGCGGACCGGTTCGAGCACGGAACCCGGCGCGGACGTGGGCGCCGATGCCGCGGACGCCGAGGACGCGGCAGCCGCTGAAGAGGCGGGGGACGATGCCGAGCTCTCACGCCGCGATGCGGAGGTCGCGGAGGGCGGAGTCGAGCTCCCCGTGGCGGACGTCGTGGAGGGCGGTGCGGAAGTTTGAGGGCTCACGGCGGGTCTCCTCAGATTGCGGCGGCCAGATACAGGGCAACTAAGGGGAGCCGGCCGGCCGCCGTGGGGTGTGGGACCGGCTCCCCCAGTACAGTCAACCCCCCGGCCGCCGGTGCGGCCACCGCAGTAGCCACTGGACACGCTCCGTAGTTCACACCCATGACGGCGACTGCGCGCACGCGTAGCGTGCCCGTGGTGCAGGTGATCTCACCGGAGCGGTTGTGCGAGCGGCTGAGCGAGCTGGGGTCCGCCGCGACCGCACCCCCCGCGCAGACGGCTCAGCCCGCCGAGATCGGGGCGGCGTTCCGCCCGGCCTCCGAGCCGCGCGTGGTCGCCAGCGGCAACCTGGCAACGCCCCACCAGCTGCTGGAGGCGCTCGACGGGGCGCTCGAGCGCTACCGGCTGTTCATGCTCGCCGCCCATGAATTGCCGCCGCTGCGCGCTGGGGTGATCTATGAGACCCCGTTCGTGGGACCGGCGATGCGCGAGGCCGGCGCGCAGCTCGACTACCTGCCGATGCGCCTGTCGCTCGTGCCGCGCCTGTTCGCGACGATGCGCGCGCCCGACGCGGTGCTGCTGCACACCTCCACCCCGCGGGCGGGGCGGGTGTCGCTGGGCATCGAGGTCAACGTGCTGCTCGCCGCGGTGGAGCAGGTGCGCTCGCGCGGGGGGCTGGTGGTGGCCCAGCTGAACCCGCGCATGCCCTACACACACGGCGACGGCGAGCTCGACGAGGAGCTGATCGACATCGCGATCGAGGTCGATCGAGAGCTGCCCTGCGCGCCGGCCGGCGGGAACCACCACGAGCACGCGGTGGCGATCGCCGAGCAGGTCGCCGCGTTGGTCGAAGACGGGGCGACGTTGCAGCTGGGCATCGGCCAGGTGCCCGACGCGACACTGCACGCGCTGCGCTCCCGGCAAGGACTGCGGGTGTGGTCGGAGATGATCTCCGACGGCGTGATGGAGCTGGAGCGTCGCGGCGCGCTGGAGTCAGAATCCGGACGGGAGATCGTGTGCTCGTTCATGTTCGGGTCGCGCGAGCTGTATGAGTGGGTGGACGGCAACCCGCGCGTGCGCATGGTGCGTACGGAGACGAGCAACGACCCCGCGCGCATCGCCGCCCAGCGGCAGATGACCTCGATCAACACCGCGCTGCAGGTCGACCTGCACGACCAGGCCGGCGCCAGCCACATCAACGGGCGGCTGTACTCGGGGTTCGGCGGCCAGCCGGATTTCGTCGGCGGCGCGCTGCACTCGCCCGGCGGACACGCGGTGATCGCGCTGCGCTCCTGGCACGACCCCAGCGGGACATCCACGATCGTGCCCCGGCTGCGCGACCCGGCCACCTCCTACCAGCACTCAGCCGTCGTCACCGAGCACGGTTGTGCGCACGTGTTTGGACGTTCTGAGCGCGCGCAGGCGCGGTTGCTGATCGAGCGGGCGGCCCACCCCGACGCGCGCGAGTGGTTACGCGAGGCAAACGAGACGATGCCGGGCCCGAGCGGCGACGGGAGCGGCAGCTCAAACGGAGAAGCGACTCAACGCCAGACGCCAGGCGTGGGTGGGGAACTCGACGGTGTCGGTACCCTCGTGAAAGGTTAGGTGCGCGTCAAAGCCGTCGCGGAACACGTCGAGCATCGCTCGATTCTCGGGCAGCACCTCGGCGACGAACCGCGCGATTCCGCGTGCCTGCGCGACTGCGGCAAGCCGCTCGATCATGATCGTCGCAAGCCCCCGGCCGTGCAGGCGGTCGGCTACCTCGACCGCGACTTCCGCGCGAGGCGTCTCCCCGCGAGGGGTGTCCAGCTGGATGTAGGTGGCGTGCGCGACGACCCCTCCCGAGGCGTCGTGGGCAACCAGGCCATAGTGGTGTGGGCCGACGTGGGCGGCCCAGTGGGCGGCGGCGTCGGTGTCGCTCGCGCCGGAGAAGAACCGCAGGCGCTTTGACTCGCTGGACAGGCCCGCCAGGAACGTGCGCAGCGCGGGCTCGTCGTCGGCACGGACGGGGCGCAGCGTCACCCACGAGCCGTCGCGCAGGCGGACGAGCTTGGCCGAGTCGCCGTTGGACTGCTCGACGAGTTTGGCCGGGACCGGCCGGGAAGATGCGCGTGCCGAGAAAGTCAACACGCCCAAGCATCGTCGCGGCCCGCCCGCCTGACATCCGCGCTCTCTCGCGATCGCCCGGCGGAGAACTACGCGATCAAAGCTCGTTTCGCGTAGCCCCACAGACCCCGTGCGGGGCCAGCTTACGCCGCGCAGCCCCAGCGCCGCGCGCTCACAACTCCCAGTAGTGACCCACGTGGGCGGCGATGCGCGAGGTGAGCAACTGCTCCGGGGCGGCGGACTCCGCCGGGCGCTCGTCGCGCAGCGCCGCCATCGTTGCGAGCACCGAGTCGGCCAGCGCGTGCAGGTCGTAGCCGCCCTCGAGCACGAGCCCGAGCGGGATCGACCGCTCCAACGCGAAGTCGCGCACGTGACGGGCCATCTCCGCGAACGCGTCCGTGTCCAGGCGGCAATCGGCCAGTGGATCGGCCACGTGGGCGTCAAAGCCGGCGGAGACGAGCACCAGCTCGGGCGCGTAGGCGGCGGCGACCGGGATCGCGATGTGCTCGATCAGCGACAGCCACAACTCCGAGTCCGATCCCGCGGGGACCGGCAGGTTGAGGGTGTAGCCGGCGCCCTCGCCCGAGCCGACGTCGCTGAGCGCGCCGGTGCCCGGGTAGATCCCGGACTGGTGGATCGACACGAACAGGACGTCTGTGCGCGAGCGAAACGCCTCGGCCGTGCCGTTGCCGTGGTGTACGTCCCAGTCGAGCACCAGCACCCGCCGCACGCCGAGATCGCGAATGGCGTGCGCGGCGGCCAGGGCGACATTGTTAAACAGGCAGAACCCCATCGCCCGGTCCGGTTCGGCGTGATGTCCAGAGGGGCGCACCGCGCAGAACCCGAGCGGAGCCTCGCCGGACAGCAGCGCCCGGGTCATCTCGCACGCGCCCCCGGCTGCGTGCAGCGCGGCGCGGTAGGAGGCCTCGCCGACGAACGTGTCCGGATCGATCGCCCCGCCACCTGCGAACGCCAGCTCTCTGATCCGCTCCACGTGCCGGGCCGAGTGGACGAGCTCGAGCAACTCGTCCGCAGCCGCCGGCGCGGGACGGCGGGTGAAGCCGAGCCAGTCGCGCTCACGCAGCGCCCGTTCGATCGCGGCCAAGCGCTCGGGCGTGTCCGGGTGCGCGGGCATGTGCGCGCGCGGATCGTGTTCTGAGCAGGCCGGATGGCTGTAGTACAGGGCGGCGGGTGGCATTACGGGCATGTGCGAGTCTGTCAGGTGGGCATCCAGACGACCGTTTGGGTTTCTATGGTATATGCAAAGTTAGGGAGGGACCAAACAAAGTAGGGAAGGGACCGAAGTTAGGGAGGGACGGAGGCGGTCGTGTGCTCGAGCGGCCTTAAAGGGTTTATACTATAGTTATCAAACTCCAAAAAACATACTCTCCCACCCTCGCCTTCACATTCTCTTCACACACCCACCGCAGCCGGTCCGAGCGGCTCGTCATCCATCGGCGCCCCGGACACTCCCGGCGCCCCGGACACTCCCGGCGCCCCGGACACCCCGCCCGCCCCGGGTCCATCCCCCGGGTGTATCACCGCCCCCGCGTCAAGGCGCGCCGAGTAGATCGACTGCAGGCCCATGCGGCGTGAGACGACGGTCGCGCCGACGACCGCCAACAGGATCGGGACCATGAGCGTGTCGGTGAAGTGGGCGAGCTCGAGCACCATCACGACCGCGGCCAGGGGGCCCTGCATCGCGGCGGCGAGCACGGCGGCGCCACCGATCAGCGCGTAGCTGCCGTCCGGCGAGCCCGGCCAGAGGACAGTCCAGGCGTGGCCGAAGAGGCCACCGAGCAGCACGCCGTAGGTGAGCGTCGGGGTGAACAGGCCGCCAGGGGCGCCGCTGCCCAGACAGCCGGCGGTGACCAGCGGCTTGAGCACGGCGAGCGCGGCCAAGAGCCCGACGCCGAGCTGGGCGGTGAGCGCCAGCTGGATCGTGTCCTTGCCGTTGCCCAAGAGCTGCGGGAAGGCGATCGCCAACAGGCCGAGCGCCAGAAAGACCGGCAGCGGCGCGAACAGCCGCCGCAGCCCGCCCTCGGGACGGGCCTCGTGCGCGAAGACGACCAGTCGCACCCACGCGGCGGCGGCCAGTCCCCCGAGCGGACCGGCGAGCAGCGCGAAGGCGATCTGGCGCACGGACACCCCATAGAGCGGCACCCGGTAGGTCGGCGCGATCGGCAGCACGATCCAGGCGACGGCGGTGGCGATCAGGCTGGTGGCCAGGGCCGGCAAGACCAGCGGCAGGGAGAGTGTGCCGAGCAGCACCTCGACCGCAAACAGGGCGCCGCCGAGCGGGATGTTGTAGACCGCGGCCATCCCGGCGCCGGCGCCGCAGGCGACGAGCAGCCGCCGCTGCCAGGCGGGCAGGCCGGCCCGTTCGCACAACCTGCTGGCGAAGGCGCCGCCGGCGAGCTGGGGCGCCGCCTCGCGCCCGATCGAGGCGCCCATGCCGACGACCACGATCGAGAGCACCCCACGGGCGAGGCTGGGCCCGAGCGCCAGGCGCCCGTCGCCGAGCCACACCGCCTCGGAGACCTCGCCGCCGCCGAGGCCGCGCAGCCGTTTGAGCACGAGCCCGCCGATGCCGGCCACCACGCCGGCGGCCAGCAGCACCAGCACACGCTGCGCCGAGGAGCTGCGCTGCACGGCCTGCAGGAAGTCATCGCCGACGACATATGGCCAGGCCAGGTGCTCGACGGCGCGCAGCAGCTCCATCAGCGCCGCGCCGGCCAACCCGGCGAACAGCCCGATCGCGACGACCAGCCCCCAGAAGCTCAGGCCGTAGCCGGCGACGATGCCGCGCCCGGGCACGTTGGGCTGAGGGGAGAAGTACCGGCTGCTCATCCGTTCGTCCGTGACGGCGAGCGTAACGGCTCGCGTCACCCGACAGAGTGCAGCGGCGCGGTGGCCGAGCGAGCCTGCGCGGACTCGGAGCGCCGTTGCGCGGGGATGCTGGCGCGAACAGTGGCGCCCGAGCCGGGGGCCGATTCGACCGAGAGCGAACCGCCGAGCAGGTGCACGCGCTCGCGCATGCCCAGCAGCCCGAACCCGCTCGTATGCGCGTTCGGGTCAAAGCCCGAGCCGTCGTCGCGGACGCTGAGGTGCACGCTCTCCTCGTCCTCGTGGATTTCGACGACTGCACGCTGAGCTTGGCCGTGTTTGTGGGCGTTGGACAGCGCCTCCTGCACGATCCGGTAGAGCGCGATCTCCAGCTCGGCGACGTGGCGAGTCGAGCGGTCCTGCTGCTCGTAGGCGAGGTCGATGCTGACGTCGACCTCCAGGCCATGGCGGGTGGCGCGTTCGGCCAGCGCTTCGATCGCCACCTGGGCGCCGAGCTCGTCAAGCGCCGCCGGACGCAGGTCGGTGATCAGCGCGCGCAGGTTGGAGATGCCTTCCTCGAGGTGCTCGATCGCCACGCGCACGGCCTGCTGCAGCGCGTCGGGCTGCTGAGAGCGCTCGGCGGTAGAGAGCCCGATCCGCAGCGCGCTGAGGCTCTGCAGCGTCTCGTCGTGCAGCTCGCGCGCCCAGCGCTGGCGCTCGGCCTCGGCGGCGGCCAGCCGCTGGCGCTGGTGGGAGGCGAGGATCGACTGCGCGGTGGCGACCGCGGTCGCGGCGCTGGCGGCGAACGCCTCGAGCAGCTGTTCGTCCTCGGTCGAGAACACAGGGCCGTCGCGCAGGCGGTCGAGCGCCAGCAGCACTCCGTGGACGGTGCCGCGGAAGATCAGCGGCACGGCCAGTCCCGCGTGCGCGCTCACACCGAGACTGCCGAGGCCGTGCTCCTCAAAGCGCGCGCGGTTGAGCGTCCCCTCCAGGCGCTGCACGCGGCGCGTGCGCATCGCGTGGGCGGCGAGGCTGTTCTCCGAGCCCGCGCGCTTGCCGGTCAGATCCGCCGGCAGCTCCCCGGCGCTGGCGGATATCACGAGCTCGCCGTCCTGCACCAGCTCGATCAGCAGCATCCGCGCGGACACCAGGGCGCGCCCCCGCTTGGCGATCAGCTCGAGCACCACCTCGGGATCGGTCTCGCCGCCGACGGCTCTGGCGATCTGGGTGGTCGCCTCCAGGGTCGCGACCGTCTGCTCGAGCTCGTCGCGGCGTTGGGAGGCGCCGGTGTAGCGGCGGGCGTGATCGATGGCCACGCCCGCGAACTCGGCCAGCAGCACGACCCCCTCCTCATCCTCGTCTGTGAACTGCGCGCCACCGGCCTTCTCGGTCAGGTACAGGTTGCCGTAGGGGGTGCCCTCGACGAGGATCGGCACGCCCAGAAACGTGTCCATCGGGGGATGCCCGTGCGGGAACCCGTAGGAGCGCGGATGGCGGCCGACGTGAGGCAAACGCAGCGGCGCCGGTTCCTCGATCAGCGCGCCCAGCACGCCCCGGCCGCGCGGCAGCGGTCCGATCGCGGTGCGCGTGGCGTCGTCGATCCCCCGCGTCAAAAAGCGCGCGAGCTCGGTCTTCGACTCGTTGAGCACGCCCAGCGCGGCGTAACGGGCTTCGGTCAGCGCCTGCGCGGACTCGAGCACCCGGTCGAGCACGACGTCGAGGTCGAGCTCGGCGAGCACTCCCCGGGCAACATCCAGCACCGCCTGCGTCGCTCCATCCACCGTCATTCCCTCAATCGGGGCTCGACAGCACTGGCAGCGTGCCCCGGCCGACCACCGTTCCGTAATTGACCGCGTACCGTGCGCGTAGTTTACCACGGTTCCCGCGATGCTGGCCACACGATTTGCCCAACAGGCAGAATCGTTTCCACGCTTTTGGCCACTCCGTCCAGGTGGCTCAGCGCTCCGTGCGCGCTGCGCATAGGATGCCGGCCGTGTCCGCGGGGGCGTACGAGGCAGACGTGGCGATCGTCGGCGCCGGCCTGGCCGGGTTGGTCGCCTGCGCGGAGCTGGCCGACGCGGGCAGGCGGGTGGTGCTCGTCGAGCAGGAGCCCGAGCAGTCACTGGGCGGGCAGGCGCATTGGTCGCTGGGCGGGCTGTTCATGGTCGACAGTCCCGAGCAGCGCCGCTGGGGCGTGAAGGATTCGGCCGAGCTGGCCTGGCAGGACTGGGAGGGGACGGCTGCGTTCGATCGGCCCCAGGACGAGTGGCCGCGCCGGTGGGCGAAGGCGTACGTCGAGTTCGCGTGTGGGGAGAAGCGGGCGTGGCTGCACGAAAAAGGGGTTCGCTGGATGCCCAATCCGGGCTGGGCCGAGCGCGGCGGGTACGGGGCGATCGGGCACGGCAACTCGGTGCCGCGATTTCATTTGACGTGGGGCACGGGACCGGGCGTGCTGAGGCCGTTCGTGGAGCGTCTCGCGCGCGCACGCGCGCAGGGAACGGTCAAAGTTCTGTGCAGACACCAGGTCGACGAGCTCACGCTCACGGGCGGGGCGGTCGGCGGCGTAAGCGGCACGGTGCTCGAGCCCAGCGCGATCGCGCGCGGCCAGGAGAGCTCGCGCGCGGCGATCGGCGAGTTCGAGGTCAAAGCCGGCGCGGTGCTCGTGAGCGCGGGGGGCATCGGCGGCAACTTCGAGCTGGTGCGCGCCAACTGGCCGCGCGAGCGGCTCGGTCCGGCGCCGAAGAACCTGATCTCGGGCGTGCCCGCGCACGTGGACGGGCGCATGCTGGGCATCGCCGAGCGTGTGGGGGCGCAGTGGATCGGCAAGGATCGGATGTGGCACTACACCGAGGGCATCCGCAACTGGGCGCCGATCTGGAGAGCGCATGGGATCAGGATCCTGCCGGCGCCCTCCTCGCTGTGGCTGGACGCGACCGGCCGGCGGCTGCCGGTGCCGCTGTTCCCCGGGTATGACACGATCGGCACGCTCGCGCACATCGGCAAGACCGGGCACGACCACACCTGGTTCGTGCTCACGCGCAAGATCATCGAAAAAGAGTTCGCGCTGTCGGGCTCCGAGCAGAACCCCGACGTCACCGGGCGCAGCGTGCGCGGCGTGCTGAGCGAACGGCTCGGCTCGGGGCCGCCGGCGCCGATCCAGGCGTTCATGGACAAAGGCGCCGATTTCGTGGTGGAGCGCGACCTGGAGCGGCTGATCGAGCGCATGAACGGCCTGACCGAGGAGCCGCTGCTGGATCCGCACACGGTCAGAGACGAGGTGCTGGCGCGAGACAGGGAGATGGTCAACCCCTACTCCAAGGACTCCCAGGCAGTGGCGATTCGCGGCGCGCGGCGCTATATCGCCGATCGCATCAGCCGCGTCGCCGCCCCGCACGAGCTGACCGACGCAAAGGCCGGGCCGATGATCGCGGTCAGGCTGAACATCCTCACCCGCAAGACGCTGGGCGGGCTGCACACCGACCTGCAGGGACGTGTTCTCGGCGCGGACGGCGAGCCGGTGCCGGGACTGTGGGCCGCCGGCGAGGCGGCCGGGTTCGGCGGGGGCGGGATGCACGGGTATCGCTCGCTGGAGGGCACGTTTCTCGGCGGCTGCCTGTTCTCGGGCCGGACGGCCGGGCGGGCGCTGGCGGGGTAGCTCCAGATTGCGCCGGGCGGGGGCGACGCGCTGGGAGCGGCGATCCCGGAAAGCGTGGGCGACGCCGCTAGTGTGAGCCGATGAGGCGATTGGACAGGCGATGGTGGGCGCTGATCGCGATCTGCGGCGCGACGTTCATGCTGCTGGTCGACCTGACGATCGTGCAGGTCGCGCTGCCGCGGATTCAGCGCGAGCTGGGGGCGAGCTTCACGAACCTGCAGTGGGTGATCGACGCATACGCGTTGAGCATGTCGGCGTTGATCCTCACGAGCGGCACGCTCGCGGACCGCGTCGGGCGCAAGCGGGTGTTCCTGAGCGGCGTGGCGATTTTCTCGCTCGCTTCGCTGGCGTGCGGGCTCTCCGACAGCGCCACGACGCTGATCGTCGCCCGGGCCGTGCAGGGGGTCGGCGGCGCCGCGATGTTCGCGACCTCGCTGGCGCTCGTCGCTCAGGAGTTCCAAGGCCGGGAGCGCGGCACCGCCATCGCGGCGTGGGGGGCGACGGTCGGTGGCGCGGTGGCGGTCGGCCCGCTGGTGGGCGGCGTGTTGACGGACGCGCTGGGATGGCAGTGGATCTTCTACGTGAACCTGCCGATCGGCGCGGCCACGCTGGCGATCGCCGGCCCGCGGATGCACAACGTCACCGATCCGAACGCCAAGCGCCTGGATTGGGCCGGGCTCGTGACGTTCTCGGGAGCGCTGTTCATGCTCATATTCGCGCTGCTGCGCGGCAGCGACGAGGGCTGGGGCAGCACGCTGATCGTGTCGCTGCTGTGCGGCGCGGCGCTCGGCCTGACCGCGTTCGTGCTCGTCGAGCTGCGCCAGGCGCGGCCGATGTTCGACCTGTCGCTCCTCGCCAACCGCTCGTTCTGCGGCGTATCGGCCGCGACGTTCGCGATCGGCGCGGGCATGTTCGCGATGTTCCCGTACCTGACGCTGTACCTGCAGGACGCGCTCGGCTATTCGCCGCTGCAGGGCGGGCTGCGACTGCTGCCGGCGACCGTGCTGACGTTCGTCGTGCCGCTGGCGAGCAGGCGCGTCACCGGGCGCCTGGCGCCGGGGGTGCCGCTGGCGGCGGGGCTCGGCCTGACCGCGCTGGCGCTCGCGCTGATGAGCGGGCTGAATGTGCACTCCAGCTGGACGGCGCTGCTGCCGGGACTCGTGCTGAGCGGCATCGGCATCGGCCTGGCCAACCCGGCGATCGCCAACGTCGCGCTCGGGGTGGTGAGCCCCGAGCGCAGCGGGATGGCCTCGGGGATCTCGAACACGTTCCGCGTCGGCGGCCTGGCGATCGGCGTGGCGGGGCTGGGCGCCGTGTTCCAGAGCCGGCTGGCCACGAGCCTGCAGACTTCGTTGGGCAGACCTTCGGCGAACCTGGCCAAGGCGGTCGCGTCCGGGGGAACGCACGCGGCGGCGGCCTCGGCGCCCGGCCATCCGGACGTGGTGGAAGCCGCGTTGCGCGCGTTTACGAGCGGGTTGAACACGATCCTGCTGATCGGCGCCGGCGCCGTGCTCGTGGGGGCGGTGGCCGGCGGCGTGCTGGTGCGCGCCAGAGATTTCCATCGCCACCCGGCGGGGGCGGGCGAGGCCGTACCGCGAGGAGCGAGCGGCGAGACGGCCAGCCCGAGCGATCGCACGGAGGCGATCGGCGCCGCGCTGGAGTGACCATGACCGCGATGGCCCGGGTCACGTTCTACTTCGACCTCGGCTCGCCCTATGCGTATCTGGCGGCCGAGCGGTTGGAGCGGGTACTGCCGGATGAGTCGGTGGAGTGGCAGCCGGTGTCGCTGGGCGCGCTGTTCAAGCTCGCGAACCGCAGCTCGTGGTCGCTTTCAGGCCCCGAGCGCCGCCGAGCCGGCATGGCCGAGGTGCAGCGACGGGCCGCGGCGTACGGGTTGCCGGCCATACGCTGGCCCGACCCATGGCCGGGCAACTACCTGATGGCGATGCGAGCCGCCACCTACGCCGCGCAGGCCGAACGGGGACGCGAGTTCGTGCGCAGCGCGTTCAGGAGCGCGTTTCAGCACGGCAACGATCTCAGCGTGCCCTCGCACGTGCTGCAGGCGGCCGCCGACGCCGGGCTCGACCCGCGGCAGACAGAGGCGGCGACGCAGGATGCCGAGATCAAGCTCGCGCTGCGTAAGGCCACCGACGCCGCCCACGCGCGCGGAGTGTTTGGCGTGCCGACGGTCGCGATCGTGACAGGGACCGGGACAGGGACAGGGACAGGGACAGGGACAGGGACCGGGACCGGGACCGAGGCCGGGATCGGGACCGACACCGAGACAGAGCTGTTCTGGGGCGACGATCGCCTGCAGGAGGCCGCCGCGAGCCTCGCGCGGCATAGTCCTGGCAACGGCCGAAAGTTGGCCAACCGAGTAGATCCCGCCACAGAAGGGCGTCTCTAGAGTCGCGTAACTGTACAGTAGATACTTGCGTAACTGCATAGTAGACCCCTGCAAAGCTGTATAGTAAGAGTGTGCCAAGCACTGATAGGCCAGGACCAGGACCAGGAAATCCAGATGGGGACTACACGCGGCGTCTCGTCGACGATGAGCTCGACGAGCTGATCGCGGGACTGCCGGCGATAGTGCTGGAGGGACCGAAGGCTGTCGGCAAGACGGCGACCGCGCTGCAGCGGGCGAGGACTGTGTACAGCCTCGACGAGGGGGCCGAACGCTCAATCGCACAAGCCGACCCGTCACGCCTGCTGGAGGGAGAGCGGCCCGTGCTGATCGATGAGTGGCAGCGCATGCCCGAGTCCTTCGACCG
>Ga0335075_10003523_pt1 | contig 24802 bp, 22 predicted proteins | sample Lox_Sample_24_FD_206723 | JGI IMG/M metagenome (GOLD analysis project Ga0335075, IMG submission 206723) | Soil microbial communities from Loxahatchee National Wildlife Refuge, Florida, United States - Lox_Sample_2.4 | ecosystem: Environmental > Terrestrial > Soil > Wetlands | place: USA...
GGAACTTCTTCGCCGCCACTTCGCGGGTAATCGCCGAGGCGGCCGGAGAGACCGTACCGTTCCGCTCGATCCTCGGGATCTCCTGGTTCTGGCTCGCCGGCGCGGTCTACCTGTCGCAATTTCCGAGCTATGTGCGTTTCACGCTCGGCGGTGGGGAGGCGGTGGTCACGTTGTTCCTGACCGTCTTTTCGATCGGCATCGCGCTCGGCTCGCTCGCGTGCAACCGGATCCTCGGCGGTCGGATCAGCGCCCGCACCGTGCCCTGGGGTGCGGCCGGCATCGGCTTGTTCTCGATCGATCTATGGCTGGCGAGCCCGGTGCCGGCCGCCGTTGGTGCGAGGCTGGTCGGACTGGCCGGTTTTCTCGCGCAGCCGGGACATTGGCGGGTCCTCGGCGACCTGCTCGGGATTTCGGTCAGCGGCGGCATCTTCATCGTGCCGCTTTACGTTCTGCTGCAGGCAGCGAGCCGGCGCGAGCACCGCGCCCGTGCGATCGCGGCCAACAACGTCGTCAACGCCGCGGCGATGGTCGTCGCCGCGGTGGCGACAATGGCGCTGATCGGCGCCGGGCTGAGCATCCCCCGGCTGTTTTTGCTGACCGGCGCCGCCACCTTCGCGGTCGCGCTATGGTGCTGGCGGATCCGGCCAAGCCTGGTGCTATCCCCGACCGCGCTCGACGGCGAGGATGGCTGATCGGCGACGGCCCGCTCAACTCCGCCACAGCGCCCGCGCCACGCTCCATGGCAGCGCCGTCAGCTCGTGCAGTGCCGCGCCAATCTCCGCCGCCCGCGAATGAGGGCGCACACCGGACCACCCGACAACCGCCACCCCGGCGAGCCGGAACAGCAAGGCGGCGCGCAAGAGGTGGGTGCGATCGGAAACCAGTACCACCGACCCCAGCCGATGCGCCCGCAGCAGGCGGGCGGTTTCGCACGAATTGCCGAGCGTGTCGCGCGATTTGGGCTCGACCAATAGAGCCGCAGGCGGGACGCCGGCGCCGAGAGCCGCACGGCGCATGATCTCCGCCTCGGGCACCGGCCCGCGCCCGCCCCCCGACAGCACCAGCAGCGGCGCCTTCTCTTCGCGCCACAGCCGGATCCCGCGCTCGACCCGCCGCATCAGCCGCAGCGATGGCGGGCAGCCGAGCACGACAATCGCGTCGGCACGGGGCGGCACGCTTCCCCCGGCGGCGGCGCGCAGAGACAAGAATCAGGGCGCGGCGATCCGATAGACCCGCGCCGCGGTACCGCTGTAGAGCGCTCTCTTCTCGGCGGCGGATGCGCCGGCGGTGATGCGCTTGAATGCATTCCACAATTCGGCATAACCGCCCGATTGCTTGTCGGGCGGAAAATTGCTCTCGAACATGCAGCGCTCGACGCCAAACGCCTCGATGCACGGCTCGATATACTGGCGCCAGGCGGCGGCGAGGTCCTCCGAGGATGGCGGCAGGTCGCGCTCGTGAAAGTCGAAGCCGAACGAGGTCATGCCGACGCCACCGAGCTTGACATTGACGTTCGGACACTTCGCCAACTCGCCGATATCCTTGCGCCAGCCGGCGAGGATTTCTCCCCGTCTTCCGGCATAGGGGCCGATTCCGAGCACACCGCCGACATGGTTGAGGATGATTGTCGTTTCGGGGAAGGCGCGGGCGAGATCAGTCGCATCCGGCAGCTGCGGATGATATTGCCAGGATTCGAAGCTGAGCCCGAGCGGTGCGAGCTGCGCAAAACCTTCCCGGAATTTGGCGTCACGCACCAGATGCGGCGGCACGTTGCGCGTCGCATAGCGCTGGATCGCAGGATGTTCGTCCCAGGATACGCCGTGGCGAATGCCGCGAAACCGGCCGCCGCCGACCCGGATCTCGGCTTCCAGCACCTCGCGCACGCGGGCGCCGAGGGTCAGGTCGGCATGACCGATGATCGCTTCTGCGACGCGGCACGAGCCGTAGCCGCCCGAGGCGCTCATTGCCGCGATGCCGTTGACAAATTCGACCTCGCCGACCGGCGCCATCTCCGCCGGCCCGTCCTTCTTGTACATCGAACGGCATTCGAGAAAGACGGTTGCGACAATGTTGTGGCCGCTGGCACCGGGACCCGGGCCGATATCGGCCAGCAGCTCCGGCAGCAGATACCGCCCGCGCTGCGGGGTCTCCCAGAAATGATGGTGCGGGTCGATGATCGGCAATTCCGGCTCGAGCGCCGCCTCGCGCGGCCGCTTGGCGAGCCACGCGCTCAGCGCGGTGTCATCACGCCAGGCGAGCCCGCGATATTCGCCTTTCGCATCAGCAATTTGCGCCATTCCCCGCTCCCTTGTTCCGGGTTCGACCGGCCGGATCATAACCGCATCGCCGCTTTGCGGATGAACTCCTTTCCGTTGCCGACCACAGCGCCGGGCATGCCAACCCACGAGCCCTCGGCGCCCTGGACACGGCCCTGCGGCGACCGCCAAACTCGCGCAGGACAGACCAAACTCGCGCAGCACAGAGGAGCATCGCGATGACGATCATCGATTCCCAGGTCCATGCTTATGAGGCGAACACACCGACGCGACCCTGGCACAGCGTGCCGAACTGGCCCGATCACGTCACCGGTGACGAGATGGTGGCGGCAATGGACAAGGTCGGCGTCGATGGTGCCATCTTCATCTCGCCGTTTTCGATGTACCAATATGACGCGAGCTATGCGATCGACGTGCGGCAAGCCCATCCCGGCCGGTTCGCGATCGTCAAGCCCGTCAACCCGGACGATCCGGCGGTCGCCGATGTCATCGCCGAGTGGAAAAAGGTTCCCGGTGCCGTCGGCGTCCGTATCATGCTGACAAAGGATGCGAACCGGGCGCCGGATGACCCGGGCCTCGACCGGATCGCACGCGCAGCCGCGCGTCATGATTTTCCGGTCAACGTCCTGTTCTGGGGCAATCTTGATGCCGGTGCCGCGCTGATCGATCGCCATCCCGAGACACGCTTCATCATCGACCATCTCGCGATCCTGCAGCCGCGCGTGCCGCCGGCGCCGCCGCAGCCCTGGGCCGACCTGCCGAAGGTGCTGGAACTCGCCCGGCGCCCGAACGCGGTGATCAAGGTCAGTGGCGCCTGCACATTGTCGCGGGAGCCCTATCCGTTCCCGGACATCTGGGACCCGCTTGCCCGTGTCTTCGATGCCTGGGGTTTTGATCGCTGCTTGTGGGGAACGGATTGGACGCGGGCCTTTGCCGTCGTCAATTACGAGCAGGCCGTCGAGCCCTTTATCAAGACCGACCGCCTGAGCGACAGCGAGCGGGCGATGCTGATGGGCGGCGCCTGCGCCAAGGCTTATGGCTGGTCGCCGAAAAAAGGTTAGCTCCCTCGATGGGCGAGCCGGTCGGGGTAGCCGGCATTTGCGAATGACCGCTATGACGGCGTCCCGGACCGGCTGAGTGACGCGACCACAGCGATGCGGGCGTGCCGCCGCGCGGGGAGCGCAGCGGCTGGCCCCGGCGGCTCGCCCCTGGGTCTACTCCGCGGCGGCGGCGATCTTGGTGGCGCGGAAAGCCGGCATCACCTCCTTGGCAAACCGGTCGAGGTCTTCGAGCTGGACCTCGAGCGGGGTGCCGAGCGGGGTCGCGCAAATGACCCGGTCGAGGCCGGGGTAGCGCTTCTCGATCGCCTTCAGCTGCTCGACAATGTCCTCGGGCCGGCCGGCGAGGAAACCGCCGGCCTTTACCGCATCGTCGATCGTCGGCAGTTTGACCGTGCCGGCCCGCCGGGGATCGCGCATCGCCGTGATCTGCTCGTCGCTGAGCGCGCGCACCAGCCGCAATTCGCCAAACATCTTCATGTTCTCTTCGTAATGCGGCGCAGCCTCGCGGATCGCCTGCTCGCGGGTGGGCGCGATATGGAACTGATAGCCGAGCGCCAGCCGCTCGCCGAGTTCGAGCGTGATGCCACGCTTTGCATAAGCCGCCTGGAAGCCGATCATGTGCCGCTCGACCGCACCGCCTTCAGCCGAGCCGCCGCCGATCACACCGCTGATGCCGTATTTCGCCATAAAATCAAAGGCGCGCTCCGAGCCCGATTGGATCGGCTGCCAGCATTCGACCGGCAGGTGCTCCGGCGCCGGAACGAGAGTGATCTCTTTCAGCGCATAGCCGCGATACGGCACCTCGGGCGGGATCGTGAAGTACTTGCCCTTGTGCGAGAACGGTTTGCCCTCGAACGCCCTGAAGATGATGTCGACGCCTTCCTCGAACATCTCGCGGTTGGCGTTCTGGTCGATCAGCGGCGAGCCGAAAGTCTCGACCTCGCGGGTGTGATAGCCGCGCCCGACGCCAAAGATCACCCGGCCGCCGGTCAGGATGTCGACCATCGCGTAATCTTCGGCGAGCCGCAGCGGATGCCACATCGGCACGATGTTGAAGCCGCAGCCGATCCGCAGGTTTTTGGTCACGCCGCATAGATGCATCGCCATCATCAGCACGTTCGGGATCAGTTCGGTCCCTTCGGGCTGGAAATGATGCTCGGCCATCCAAAAGGTGTTGTAGCCGCGCTCGTCCATGCATTTGGCATAGGCCACGACCTTGTGCATCGCCTTCGCCAGTTCTTCTTTCGAATAGCAGCGCTCGTTGATCGGCGTGCCACGGTAGCCGAGGTTCTCCATGTCGGCGGTGCCGTAATACGAGCTGTCGAATTTGGTGATCATCGGGGTTTCCCTCTATTCAGCCGCGAGCGCGGCGTTTTCTGCACGCCATGTCTTCAGAACCGGCAGAATTTCCTTGGCGAACAATTTCAACCCGCGCTCCGCGATGTGGTAAGGGACGCCGCCAAAGCGGAACGCGGCATTCAATTCGAACTCGCCGAGCACCGCGCGGCGTGCCTCCAATTCGCGCAGGATGCGCTCCGGCGTGCCCCAGATCGCGGCCTGCATAAACCCGGCGACCGCCGCTTCGAGCCCGCCTTTGCGGGCGATCTCGGCCTTTTGGGCATAGGCGTCGTAGCCTTTGACAGTGGCGAAATGCTCGCCGAGGAATTCGTAGTGATGAAAGTTGCTCTCGACGAATTTCCCCATGTATTTCTTTGCGTTGTCCTGCGCGTCGGCCAAATCCGGACCGCAGATGCAAAAATCGGTGATCATCAGATGCGGCGCCGGACGGCCGTGGAACTTGCGGTGCAGCTCGCGATTGTGCTCGATGGCCGGCAGGCGCATGTGCCACGGCCGATCGGAGAACATCACCATATGCGCGCCGAGTCGTGCGGCGGCGGCGACCGAGTCCTCGCTCGACGCGACCGCGTAGATGCGCCCGGCAAAATCGTATTTCGGCCGCGGTCGCAGTTCGATGCGCGGTTGCGGGTAATACCGGCCGGTGCCTTCGATAAAGCCGGTGCGCAGCGCCTCGACGATCATCGGCGCGGCTTCGTCAAAGCGCTCGCGCGACTCGTCCATCGTGCCGCGAAACGCCGCGAATTCGCGCCGCGCCAAGCCGCGACCGAGGCCGAGCCGCAGCTTGCCCCGGCACAACAGATCGACGACCGCCGCCTCTTCGGCGACCCGCAGCGGATCGTGCCACGGCACGATCACCGCGGCCGTGCCGAGGCCCACACCCGGGCACAAGCCTGCAAGGTGGGCCATCAGTTGCAGATTGTCGGGGCAGAACGAATAATCGAAAAAATGATGCTCCGCCGACCACAACACGTCAAAACCGCTATCGGCCGCGAGCCGTGCCAGCCGGATCTCCTCGTCCCAGACCCGGTCGTCGCCGATGTTCTCCCAGCCATAGCTGGCGAACACCATCATCATGCCGACATCCATCGCCGCTCTCCGACCGTGTGCCGGACCGGAGTGTTCCACGCGCGCTCGGCGATGACAACCTCCGCCGGCCGCGGCCTGGACCGCCGTCTCACGGGCACCAGCCCGCTGATGCGATCCCTCAGCGCGAAGCGGTCGCGGTGGATATCAGCGACGGTCCGGGCTGCGGTAATCGAGGCATGCCGGCCGCGGCCAGCGCGGTGGGTTCACGGGCCGTCGCAACGCCATACCCGGCTGCACCATACCCGGCTGCACCATACCCGGCCACCTGGAACGCACCGTAATCGGCCCTGGCTTCGTCGGAATCCTGGCTGAACGACAGGTCCGACCGCGGCATGCCCTGCATGATGTCCCAGCCATCATAGCTGGTCGAACCCGCCCACGCGAACGAGTTCGACAGCCAGCAGTACCGGGCCAGCCCGGCGCCCTTGATTGCGTCGCAGACCGCGCCGGAGCCATAGACGCCGACGGTGTAGCTGGCGACGCCGCCACCTTCCCCCGTCAGACCGGCGGCCACCCCGCGAAAATATTCTTCGATCGAGGCTAACGACTGGCTGGGCACGTTGTAGTCGACTGCAAAGTAAATTGCGCTGCCATAGGGCTGTCCGATCGCCCGCGCCTGCTGGTAGGCCATGACTGCATCGTAATAGCCGGAGGAATATGAAAAATGCGTGGGGCTTCGCGAATGCGATTCCCACACTGCGACGATCTTCAGCCCGAGCGCCGACAGGCGCCGGGCCTCGTTGGCTGACAGCGTCGGCCAGCGCGACGCCAGGTCACGATAATAGCGGGCGACAAACTCCAAGCGGCTGTCTTGCAGTTCGTTCAGAACATCGCTGGCATCATTCGCCAAGTCGATTCCTTGCCCCGAAGTGCTGACCGGCGACGGTGGTGGCGGAGGTGGCGGCGGGACCGGTGGGCTGGAGCAGGCCCCCAAGATCAGCGCGGAAACAACCGGTGCCAGCTTGATCGCGTTCAACGTGCTCACTCCTGCTCCCGGAGCCTGCCGGTACGGATGGTTTCAGACCACGACCCGCCATGTCGATCATTCGTTGCCCGAGCGTGTCATCGCAACCGAATTTCGCCGCGACTGCGCGCCGCTGTGTGTTTTCCGAGGCAAATCCTCGCGCCCGACGCACCGCCATGCGCGCCGGCAGAGCCGCCTGTCGCTGTCGCCTGCGACCTCCCGCACGAATCGCCGAACCGCGTGAAGAGCCTTTCAGCTACAACCCGGCACTCGCCGAACCGCGGGAGCGGCTGGCGCGCCGGGCTGGGCGGTCCGCGCCGGGCGTGACGCCGGTCATCGAAGTTGATGCAGCAGCGCTAATCCGATCCGGTTCCGCTCATTCCCCCGTGGATCCCGGCGACGATCTCGAACGAGCGCTTGCGCGCCTCGTGATCGAAGATATTGGCGGTGATCATCAACTCGTCGGCGCCGGTGCGGGCGATGAACTCGTCGAGACCGCGCCGCACCGTCTCGGGACCGCCGACGATCGCGCAGGCGTGCGAATCGGCCAGGATCGCCCGCGCATAGGGATCGAGCCGCGCCTCGAAATCGGCGACCGGCGGTGGCACCCGGCCGCGCCGGCCGGTGCGGTTGTTCAGGGTCGATTGCTGCAGCGAGGAGAACAAAAACCGTGCCTCCTCGTCCGATGCGGCGGCGACGACGACCGCCCCGAGCATGACGTTGGGCTGGGCGAGCTGCGCCGACGGGCGGAACCGTTCGCGGTAGATCGCCATCGCCGGCATCATCATCGCCGGGGCGAAATGCGAGGCAAACGCGAACGGCAAACCGAGATAGGCGGCGACCTGCGCGCCATAGGTGCTGGAGCCGAGGATCCACAACGGCACATCGAGCCCGGCACCCGGCACCGCCTGCACTGCCTGACCCGGTTCGGCCGGCCGGAAATAGCCCATCAGCTCGACGACTTCCTGCGGGAAGCTCTCCTCGGTGCCGAGCAGCGCGCGGCGCACCGCCCGCGCGGTCGCCTGGTCGGAGCCCGGGGCACGGCCGAGACCGAGCTCGACCCGGCCCGGATGCAGCGCCGCCAGCGTGCCGAACTGCTCGGCGACCAAGAGCGGCGCGTGGTTCGGCAGCATGATGCCGCCGGCGCCGATCCGGATCCGGCTCGTGCCGGCCGCGACATGGGCGAGTGCCACCGCGGTCGCAGCGCTGGCGATGCCCGGCAGATTGTGGTGTTCGGCCATCCAGAACCGCCGGTAGCCGAGCCGCTCGACATGACGCGCCAGATCGAGCGAATTGCGCAATGCCTGGCCGGCATCGCCACCCTCGACGATCGGCGAAAGATCGAGCACGGAGAACGGGATCATCGTTCGAGGATGGCATTTCACGAGACCCGCGCAAAGCCGGTTCGGCACCCGGTCATCGCCGAGCGGCCCGTCGTGCTCTGCCGCCGCGCGCCGCCGCGACAACACTGGCCTCGTTCCGCGAATCATGTTCTGTACCGGAAATCCAAGGCCGAGCCGGTTGCATCGCTCTCGCCCGGCCGCGGATGGGGGGCCGTGACATGGCCATCGATCGGGCCGAAATCGCCGGCGGTATCCTCGAGATCGACGTCGCCGGCATCGTCACCAACTGGCGGCTGCTGAAGCGCCGCGCAGCACCGGCGCAATGTGCCGCGGTGGTCAAGGCCGACGCTTATGGGCTCGGCGCCGGGGTCGTTGCTCCGGCGCTCGCCGCCGCCGGCTGCCGCCGGTTTTTCGTCGCCACCCTCGACGAGGCGCTGGCGCTGCGACCGATGCTGCGGCAGGACGCAGAAATTGCCGTCTTCAATGGTCTCGCACCCGGTTCGGCTGCGGAGTTCGCAGCACAGCGCGTGGTGCCGGTGCTCAACGATCCGGGGCAGATCGCCGAGTGGAAAAGAACCGCGGGGCGGTACCGGCGGCTGCCCGCGATGTTGCATGTCGATACCGGAATGGCCCGGCTCGGGCTGACGTTGCCCGAATTCGAGCGCATCGCCGCCGATCTGGCGGATTGCGGTGCCATCGAATGGCGTGCCGTGATCAGTCACCTCGCCTGTGCCGACGCACCGGATCACCCGATGAACGAGTGGCAGCTGGCGCGGTTCGCCGCGGTGCGACGCCGCCTATATGGGATCCCGGCAAGCCTCGCAGCCTCCTCGGGGATCTTTCTCGGCCCCGCATACCATTTCGATCTGGTCCGGCCCGGCGCGGCGCTGTATGGGGTCAATCCGCAGCCGGACCAGCCCAACCCGATGCGCCAGATCGTCCGGCTCGGCGCGAGAATCCTGCAAATCCGCGACGTTGACGCTGGTCAGCCGGTTGGCTACGGTGCGACCCACGTGATGTCCGCGGCGGGGCGCCTGGCGACGGTCGCGGTCGGATATGCCGATGGCTGGCTGCGCTCGCTGAGCCATCGCGGCTCGGGCCGCATCGGCGGGGTCCGTGTTCCGTTGCTCGGCCGGGTTTCGATGGATCTTGCGGTCTTCGACGTGTCAATGATCGATCCGGCAGTGGCACGGCCCGGCGCACTGATCGAATTGCTGGGCGACGAGCGCGGCATCGACGGCGCCGCGGCCGAAGCCGGGACCATCGGCTACGAGATCCTAACGGCACTCGGCCGCCGCTACCACCGGATCTATCGCGGCACCGGAGAGATGGCGTGTGAACCGAGGCGGCTGGCCCGAACATGAAATTTCTCGCCGCGATCGGCGCGGCCTTTCTCGGTTTTCTCGCCGCCACCGGGCGGCTCGTGATCTTCGCCGTGGCGGCACTGGCAACGGCGCTGTCGCCGCCCTTCTATGTGCGCGCGATACTGCGCCAGATGCTCGAAATCGGCTATTTCTCGCTGCCCGTCGTCGGCCTGACCGCGCTGTTCACCGGCATGGTGCTGGCCCTCCAATCCTATACCGGGTTCAGCCGGTTCGCTGCCGAGGGCGCGATCGCGACCGTGGTCGTGCTGTCGGTCACCCGCGAGCTCGGGCCGGTGATCGCCGGCCTGATGGTCGCCGGTCGGGTCGGTGCCGCGATGGCCGCCGAGATCGGCACGATGCGGGTCACCGACCAGATCGACGCTTTGACCACCCTGTCGGTCAACCCGTTGCGCTACCTGGTGCTGCCGCGCCTGATCGGCGGTCTTGTCACGCTGCCGATGCTGGTCGTGGTGGCCGACATCATTGGCGTCTTCGGCGGCTATCTGGTGGCGATCTACAAATTCGGTTTCAATCCGTCGGCTTATCTTGCCCGCACCCAGCAATATCTCGAAGCGAGCGACGTCGTCTCCGGACTGATCAAGGCCGCGGTGTTTGGCTTTGTCGTCGCGCTGATGGGCTGCTACCACGGCTACCACTCGCGTGGCGGTGCGCAGGGAGTGGGCCAGGCTACGACCTACGCCGTCGTCTCGGCCTCGATCCTGATCCTGGTGCTGGATTACGGGATCACCCAGGCGCTGTTCTCGCGATGAGGCAGCTGTGACCGGGAGGCAGCCGTGACCGGGAGGCGCTCGTGACCGGCGCCGCGCCGATTCCGAAGATCGCCGTGCGCGGGCTGGAGAAATCGTTTGGGCGCCACCGTGTGCTCGACGGCATCGACCTCGGTTTCCACGCCGGCGAGAGCCTGGTCGTGATCGGCGGATCGGGGACCGGGAAATCGGTGCTGGTCAAATGCATCCTCGGCCTGCTGCATCCGGAAGCCGGATCGGTCCGCATCGATGGCGTCGAAACGGTGCGGCTGCGGCATTCCGCCCGTGAGCGCCTGCTGCAGCGCTTTGGCGTGCTGTTTCAGGGGAGCGCTCTGTTCGATTCGCTGCCGGTGTGGGAGAATGTGGCGTTCGGGCTGACCCAGGGGCGCGGCATGAGGCGGCACGCGGCGCGGGATATCGCGCTCGCCAAGCTGGCGGCGGTCGGATTGGGCCGGGAGGTCGGCGAGCTACGCCCGGCAGAGCTCTCCGGCGGCATGCAGAAGCGCGTGGCGCTGGCGCGCGCGATCGCCGCCGATCCCGAGATCGTCGTGTTCGACGAGCCGACCACCGGGCTCGATCCGATCATGGCCGATGTGATCAACGATCTGATCCTCAAATGCGTGCGCGAGCTGGGTGCCACCGCGGTGTCGATCACCCACGACATGGTCAGCGCCCGCAAGATCGCCGACCACATCGCGATGCTACACAAGGGGCGGATCGTGTGGCACGGGCCGGCGGCCGAGATCGACCGTTCCGGCAACCCCTATGTCGACCAGTTCATCAACGGCCGAGCCGAGGGCCCGATCGAGATGGAGGTACACGCCCAATGAGGACCGCGGCACCTCGCTGTGCCAGCGGCGGGGACTGAGCCGATGGCGCGGGCCTCGGCGCGCTATGCCTGCCAGCAATGCGGTGCCGTCCATGCGAAATGGACCGGCCGCTGCGACGATTGTGGCGCCTGGAACAGCCTGATCGAGGAAGCTCCGCGCGAGGGTCCGCCGAAAAGCCTTGATCGCCGGGGCGGCCGCGCGCTCGGCTTTGTCGGGCTGACCGGACCGAGCCTCTTACCGCCGCGCCGCCAGAGCGGCATTGCCGAACTCGACCGGGTGTGCGGCGGCGGCTTTGTCTCGGGCTCGGCGGTGCTGGTCGGCGGCGATCCGGGGATCGGCAAATCGACATTGCTGCTGCAGGCGGCCGCGGCGATCGCCTCGGCCGGCGAGCCGCCGGCGCGGGCCGCGTACATCACCGGCGAAGAGGCGATTGACCAGGTGCGGCTGCGCGCGCTGCGGCTCGGTGTCGCGTCGAGCCCGGTCGAGCTCGCCGCCGCCAGCAATCTGCGCGATATCCTGGCAGCGCTCGATCGCGCCGACGCCCCCGATCTCGTCGTCATCGATTCGATCCAGACGATGTATCTCGACAGCCTCGACAGCGCACCCGGCACGGTCAGCCAGGTGCGCGGCGCGGCGCAGGAATTGATCCGCGTGGCCAAGGCGCGCGGTTTTGTGCTGATCCTGGTCGGACACGTGACAAAGGAAGGGGTTATTGCCGGGCCCCGGGTGCTCGAGCACATGGTCGACACCGTGCTCTATTTCGAGGGCGAGCGCGGCCATCGCTTTCGCATCCTGCGCGCGGTCAAGAACCGCTTTGGCGCCACTGACGAGATCGGGGTGTTCGAGATGAGCGAGCGCGGGCTGGTCGAAGTGCCAAACCCATCGGCGCTGTTTCTCGGCGGACGCCAGATGGCCGGGGCCGAGGCAGCGGACGCCGCGGGAGATCAGCCCGGCGAGGCGGCTTCGGCCAGCCCGGTCAGCGGCTCGGCGGTGTTCGCCGGGATCGAGGGCACCCGTCCGGTGCTGGTCGAGGTGCAGGCCCTGGTCGCCCCGGCGCCGCTCGGGACGCCGCGGCGTGCGGTGGTCGGCTGGGATGGCACGCGGCTGGCGATGATCACCGCCGTGCTCGAAGCGCGCTGCGGATTGTCGATCGGCGCCAACGACATCTACCTGAACATCGCCGGCGGGTTGCGCATCGCCGAGCCGGCAGCCGATCTGGCGGTCGCGGCGGCGCTGGTCTCGGCGCTGAGCGAAACCCCGGTCCCGGCTGGGACCGTGGTCTTCGGCGAGATTGCGCTATCGGGCGAGGTCCGCCCGGTCGGCCACCGCGAAGCCCGGCTCAAGGAGGCGCACAAGCTCGGCTTTGGCCAGGCCTGGATCCCCGATCGCGGCGGCAGGCGGGGCGAAGCGGCGCTCTCCGGACCGACGACGACCGTGATTCATCATTTGAACGAGCTGGTCGCGCGGCTCGCCCCACGGCATCGCGGGCGACGCGCAGAACGGATGGTGCCGCGTGTCGAGGTGGTGTCGTGAACGCCGTCGATCTCGCGGTTCTGGTGGTCATCGCTCTCTCGGCGGTGTTCGCCTTCGCCCGCGGCTTTGTGCGCGAGGCATTGTCGATCGTCGCCTGGTTCGGAGCCGCGCTGGTCACGCTTTACGGTTTTGCCGATGTCGATGCGCTGCTGCAGCGCTACATCACGACACCGCTGCTCGCCGATCTCGTGGCCGGAGCCGGGCTGTTTCTGATCGCCCTCGTCGGGTTGACGATCGCGACCGGCTATCTCGCCGGCTTTGTCAGTTCGAGCGCGTTGTCACCGATTGATCGCACCCTGGGCCTGATCTTCGGTGTCGCACGGGGTCTCGTTCTGGTGTCGCTCGCCTATCTGGTGATCGACATCAGCCTCCCTCAGACCGACCGCCCGGACTGGTTGCAGCAAGCGAAAAGCGAGCCGCTGCTCGCTCAGGGTGCCGATTGGCTGCGCGGCCTGCTGCCCGACAATTTGCGGCTCAAGACCGCGTCGGCGGTTGACGATGGTCAGCAGGCATTGGGCCAGGCCAATGCGGCGCAACAGGCGATCGGCGCGCTGTCGAGCCCGGCGGCATCGAGTTCGGCGGCGGCGCCGATCCCGGCGCAGCCCGCACAAGCCGTCGGTCCGGCCTACAAGCCCGCCGAGCAGCACAACCTCGACCGGCTGATCGACAACAACACGCAATAGCTAGGCTTGCAGCATGCGGCACCCCTCCCCTTCGGCCGGTAGCGACACCATCTTCAAAGTGCCGAGACGAGGATCGCCTGTGCTGCCGACCCGCTCCGCAATTGTTTCCGCTGCCGATCCGGACGCCGATCATCCGCATGAAGAATGCGGTGTGTTCGGGGTCTATGGTCATCCCGAAGCGGCAGCCCTCGTCGCTCTCGGCCTGCATGCGCTGCAGCATCGCGGGCAGGAGGCAACCGGGATCGTCGCCTATGATGGCGAGCAGTTCAGCGCGCATCGCGGCATGGGGCAGGTCAGCGACAATTTCAGCTCGAAGGAGGTGATCGGGCGGCTGCACGGGGGTGCCGCGATCGGCCATGTCCGCTATGCCACGACCGGCGAGGTGGCGCTGCGCAATGTGCAGCCGCTGTTTGCCGATTTTGCGTTCGGCGGGCTGGCGATCTGCCACAACGGCAACCTGACCAATTCCTACCAGCTGCGCCGGCGCCTGGTGCGGCGTGGCAGCCTGTTCCAATCGACGAGCGATACCGAAGTCATCGTCCACCTGATCGCCACCAGCCTCAAGGAAACCGTGGTCGAGCGGCTGATCGATGCGCTGCGCCAGATCGAGGGCGCCTATTCGCTGGCCGCTCTTTCCCAAGACGAGCTGATCGGCGTGCGCGACCCGCTCGGCGTGCGGCCACTGGTGCTCGGCCGGCTCGGCGACGCCTGGATCCTCGCGTCGGAAACCTGCGCACTCGACATCATCGGCGCCGATTTCGTGCGCGATGTCGCCGCCGGCGAGATCGTCATCATCGGTCGCGACGGGGTGCACAGCCTGCAGCCGTTCGGGCACCGTGACAGCCGCTTCTGCGTCTTCGAGCACATCTATTTCGCCCGCCCCGACAGCATCGTCGAAGGCACCAGCGTCTACGAGGCACGCAAGCGCATCGGCGTCGAGCTTGCGCGCGAAAGCCCGGTCGACGCCGATATCGTCGTGCCGGTGCCCGATTCGGGAGTTCCGGCAGCGCTCGGCTATTCACAAGAATCGGGAATCCCGTTCGAGCTCGGGATCATCCGCAACCATTATGTCGGCCGCACCTTTATCGAGCCGACCGACCAGATCCGCCATCTCGGCGTGCGCCTCAAGCACAATGCCAGCCGCGCCAATCTCGCCGGCAAGCGGGTCATCCTGGTCGATGATTCGATCGTGCGCGGCACCACCTCGGTCAAGATCGTCGAGATGGTCCGGCGCGCCGGCGCCCGCGAGGTCCATATGCGCATCTCGAGCCCGCCGACCAGCCACCCGTGCTATTACGGGATTGCGACACCCGAGCGCGAGGAGCTGCTCGCCGCCCGTTACGACGTCGCGGCGATGACCGGGTATATCGGCGTGGACAGCCTCGCCTTCCTGTCGCTCGACGGCCTCTATCGGGCGATGGGCGAGACTCGGCGCGATCCGCTGGCGCCGCGGTTCTGCGACGCCTGCTTTACCGGCGACTATCCGATCCCCTTGGTCGATGCCGAGGCCGGCAAGGTCTCGGTGCAATTGTCGCTGCTCGCCGAATCCGCCTGAGCTGATGGCCGTGCAGGTAGCGGGCAACGCGACCGAGCGGCGGCTCGCTGGCAAGATCGCGCTGATCACCGGCGCGTCGCGCGGCATCGGTGCCGCCGTGGCGTTCCGCTTTGCGGCCGAGGGCGCACATGTCGTGCTCGCGGCGCGCACGGTCGGCGGTCTCGAAGAGCTCGACGACGCGATCCGTGCGGCGGGCGGCAGCGCCACGCTGGTTCCGCTCGACCTGCGCGATTTCGCCAAGATCGACGAATTGGCGGCTGCACTCGCCCGACGTTACGGGCGGCTCGACATCCTCGTTGGCAATGCCGGCGAGCTCGGCTTTTTCACGCCGCTCGGCCATCTCCCGCCGACGGTCTGGAGCGAGGTCATCGACCTCAACCTCAGCGCGAACTGGCGCCTGATCCGGGCGATGGACCCGCTGCTGCGCGCGGCACCGGCCGGGCGGGCGATCTTTGTGACCAGCCGCGCCGCTCACGATACCCTCGCCTATTGGGGTGCATACGCGGTCAGCAAGGCCGGGCTCGACATGCTGGTGCGCATCTACGCTGCCGAGCTGGCAAGGACGGCGGCGACGGCCAACCTGGTCGATCCCGGCACGGTACGCACCCGGCTGCGCGCTCGTGCTTTTCCCGGCGAGGACCCGGATCGGCTGCCGCCGCCCGAGAGTGTCACCGATGCATTCCTGGAGCTTGCCCTGCCCGAATGTACCCGCAACGGCGAGCTGATCGCAGTTGCTGTCCCGCCCGGCTGACGCGGCTGCCCAGCCCATCCGGTTCTACAAACTAGCCCATCCGGTTCTTCAAAAAGGAAAGGCCGGCGTCGAGCAGGCTGTCGCCGCTCGCCGGTACCTGACCGTCGGGCGTCATGTGATCGACCAGCTGCGGCAGATGCTGCGCGATCTGCGGCAGCAGCTGATCGATCGGCAAGCCGGTTTTCGCCGCGATCTGTTGCACCAGGTCACTGCCCAGGATGCCGTGCAGCGCATCGGGGTCCACCGCCTGGTTCTGGCCGTTCCCGACCCAGGACGACACCACGTCGCCGAGGCCCGCACCCTGGAATTTTTCGATCAGCCCGCCGAGACCGCCCTCGTGGCTGCCGAGAGCGGCGACCAGGGCTTCCGGCACGCTCGTCGCCGCGGAATCGTCCTTCCCGAGCAGCGAGCCGATCGTGTCGAACAGGCTCATCCTAACCTCCTCGTTTGGTCGATTTCGATGCCGCACCCTTCTCGGTGCTCTTGCTGGCGCGGTGGCCGGCGGCGTGGAAGCCGGCTTGGTCGGCTTCTTTTCGGCACATATAGGTGCCGTGCTTGGTCTTGCCGTAATATTTGTTGCCGCTCAGGTGATAGGCTTTCGAGCCGCTGAGATTGGCCCAGACGACGGTATCGCCGGGACAGTGCGCTTTGGCCGCGGCCTCGGTGGAAAACTCGCCGGAGGCGAGGCCACCCGACGCGGTCTGATGGTTGCGCATCACCCCGGTCGCCGCATGATGCGCAGGCGTCTGCGCCAGTGCCGGCCCCGCCACGGCAAGAAGCAGAACCGAACAGACTGCAATTGCCCTCAACATTGCGCTTGCCCCCAGAAAATCAGCCGACCGTGTCCCGCCCCTGATGAGATCGGCGAATAGACGCCGGTTTGATGCTCTCGTATCTGCTGCCGGCGGCGACACGAATGGTAGAGAGTTATCGCATCGCCGGCGATCGGGCAACCGAAACGCGAAAAGCCGGCGAGAACCGGCTTCCGCCTCGGGCGAAAATCACCCCGCGACAGCAGGATCGGCCATGACCTCGTCACGGTCTCGACAGCGCCGGCTCAGTGCACGCCGTAAGGATTCTTGGCGTGGCGCAGCATCAGCCGGATCGGCGTACCGGGCAAGCCGAACGTCTCGCGCAGCCCGTTGACCAGATACCGCCGGTAGGCATCGGGCAACGCATCCGGACGCGATGCGGAGAGCATGAAGCTCGGCGGCCGGGTGTTGATTTGGGTCAGGTAGCGCAACCGCAGCCGCCGGCCGGCGACGAGCGGCGGCGGATGACGCTGTTGGACCGCGGCGAGCCAGCGATTGAGCGCGGCGGTCGGGACCCGTCGGTTCCAGATCCCGTCGGCCGCAGCGACCGCCTCCATCAGCCGGTCGAGCCCGCTCCCGGTCAATCCCGAAACCGGGATGACGGCCACGCCCAGCAGTTGCGGCAGCGATACCGACAACCGATCGCGCAGCCGCATCGAAGCACCTTGCGGGTCGGCGACGAGGTCCCATTTGGTCGCCGCCAGCACCAGTGCGCGCCCTTCCTCGGCGACCAGCCGGCCGATCGTCAGATCCTGTCGTTCGAGCGGTTGCAGCGCATCGACCACCAGCACGACGGTCTCGGCAAAGCGGATCGCGCGCAGCGTGTCGGCCACCGACAGCTGTTCGATGCGGCCCTCGATGCGCGGCCGGCGCCGCATGCCGGCGGTATCGAACAAGCGGATCAACCGGCCCCGCCAAGCCCAGTCGACGGCGATCGCATCGCGCGTGATCCCGGCTTCCGGGCCGGTCAGCAGCCGCTCCTCGCCGATCAGCCGATTGACGAGGGTGGATTTGCCGACATTCGGACGGCCGACGATCGCCAGCAGCAGCGGTTTCGGCGACGCCTCGCTGGCCAGCTGCGAAGACGCCGCCTCGGCGAATGGCGCGAGCCGCTCATAAAGCCCGGCCAGCCCTTCACCATGCTCGGCTGAGATCGCCACCGGGTCGCCGAGACCCAACCGGTAGGCCTCGCCGACCCCGGCCGGCATCGCCCGGCCTTCGGTCTTGTTGGCGACGAGCACGACCGCCTTGCCGCTCTTGCGCAGCCAGTTGGCGAAATGCCGATCGGCTTCGGTGACGCCGGCCCGGGCGTCGATAATGAGGAGCGCGACATCGGCCTCGGCTAGCGCCCGCTCGGTCTGCGCCTGCATGCGTGCCGCAAGCGAGGCAGGTGCCGCCTCCTCGAGCCCCGCGGTATCGATCGCACGGAATTCGAGGTCGGCGATGCGCGCGGCACCCTCGCGGCGATCTCGGGTCAGCCCCGGAGTGTCGTCGACAAGGGCGGCGCGGCTGCCGACCAGGCGGTTGAACAGTGTCGATTTACCGACATTGGGGCGTCCGAGAATGGCGACCGCAAGGCTCATCGCCGCCTGCACCCTTCCTTCGATCAGCGATACGCGGACAGCTCGGCGTTATTGGTCAGGATATAGAGCGTGTTGTTGGCGATGATCGGATCGACAAAGGCGCCGGCCGGCATGTCTTCGCGGCCCAGCGGCCTGCCGGTATAGGGAGAAATCGATAGTGCTGTGCCGTCCGAGGACACCACGATCAAACGGTCGCTGCCGAGCACCGGGCCGGCCCATTCGATCGGATCCTCCTTCTTCTTCTGGTTTTCATAGCTCGGCAATCGACGCATCCAGCGCACCTTGCCGTCGTTGCGTGTCAGGCAGATCAGCTCGTTGTCGTTGGTCAGCACGTAGATGTAATCGCCGGCCACCCACGGACCATGAACCGAGCCGATATCCTGCTCCCAGGTGCGCTCGCCGCTGCGCAGGTCGATCGCGACCATGCGGCCGCTATGACTGATGGCAAACACCCGGCCGCGGTCGATGACCGGCCGGCCGCGGATATCGGCGAGGGCCGAGACCGCATCGGAGCCGCGCGACGTCGCCAGATCGTCGGACCACAGCACCCGCCCGTTCTCGACCGTCAGCGCGTAAATCTCGCCCGAGGAATAGCCGACCACGACCACTTCTCCCTCGACCGCAGGACTGGCACTGCCGAGCAAACTCGCGGTCTCCGGGATGCCGTTGTGGCTCCACAGCCGCCGACCGTCGGTCGCGGCGAGTGCCACCAGCTCATTCTCGACGGTGACGACAAAAACGCGGCCATCGGATACCGTCGGCCCGCTCTGCACCGGGGTGCCGACACTGGTTTTCCAGATCACCTTGCCATTGGCCGGATTGAGCGCAAACACCTGCGCGTAGCCGGTCGAGACAAAGAGGCGGCCCTTCCAGAAGGCGACGCCACCACCGAACGAATTGCCGTAATCGATCTTCGGTCTGAGGTCGACCTGCCAGATCCGGTTGCCGGTCGCTGCGTCATAGGCCCCGACCTGCACTCCGCCATCCATCGCGTAGATGCGCCCGTCGGCGACCACCGGCTGGGCCATCACCTGGGTGTAGCGCGAGGACCCTTCGCCGACGCTGGTCTTCCACACCTGAACGAGGTGATATGGCAGGGCCAGATGCTGCATTGCATGATTCGGATAGCCGCCGGGCTCCGGCCAGTTCTGGTTGACGACCGGGCGAGGCAGGCTGATCGGAATCTTGGCGAGCTGCGGATCGGGTTCGAGCTGCCGATCGAGGCTCAGCACCGAGATCCGCTCGCCGGGCAGCGGCTCCTTCTTGGTGCTGAACCAGCTGCACCCGGAAAGCATCAATGCCACGCACAGCGGCGCGACAACAACCGGTCGAAACATCGCGGGAGGTGGACCTCGACTATGGAGCCAGCGCAGCGATCATCTCCGCGGCTCGGGCGCGCAAATCCCGCGGGGTCGCCGGATCATCGGCGAGGTTCTTGTACAATTCGAGCGCGGTCTTGTCGTCGCCGAGCCGCAGCCGCGCCGCTGCGGTCAGTGCCAGTGCCATCGGGCGCCACGGGTTGCCCGATGCCGTCAGCGGTTCGAGGCGCGCGATCGCCGCTTTTGGATCGGCGTCGGCGCCACCCGCCATCACCGCATCAAGCACCGCCAGATCGCGAAATGCCGGTTCGACCCCGGGCGCCGCGGCGATCCGGTCATAGGCGGCAACCGCCGCCTGGCGATTGCCCGATCTGGCCGACAGCGCCGCATCCTGGAACGCCGCCAGCACCGAATAGCCGCCGCCCTCCTTGGCCACCGACGCGAACACGATGGCCGCGTCCGCGGTTTTGCCGGCATTCGCCAGCGCCACCGCTCCCGCATAGCGGGCGGACTGAGCCAGGCGCTCGGTGCGCTGATGGTCGCGCCATGCCACAAAGCCACCGGCGATCAGCAGCAGAGCCACGCCGAGCGCGATGATGTAGCGGCCATAACGCGCCCACAGCTTCAGCAGATTGTCGCGACGAAGCTCCTCGTCGATCTCGCGGAAGATGTCGCTCACACAAGCCCCGGCCGGCGCTGCCCCGCAACAGCGGCTACCATATCCGCTCTGCCTTGGGGAGGCAAATTGCGCCCGCCGGCAGCAAAACCGGCGCCGGCCCGGCTTGACAAGCATCGCGGTTCTGTGCCGTGTAGCCCGCCCGCAACGCCCGCCCGGATCTGCTGCCGATGCACGCCTACCGAACCCACACCTGCGGCGCGCTGCGCATCACCGATGCCGGGCTGCCCGCCCGGCTGTCGGGCTGGGTCCATCGCAAGCGCGACCACGGCCATCTGCTGTTTGTCGATCTACGCGACCATTACGGCATTACCCAATGCGTGATCGATGCATCCTCGCCGCTGTTCGCCGCGGCCGACCGGTTGCGCCTCGAAAGCGTGGCAACCGTGACCGGCACCGTCAAGGCGCGTTCGGAGGATACCGTCAACCCCCGGCTCGACACCGGCGAGGTCGAGCTGACGATCGCCGAACTCGAAATCCAATCCGAGGCGCTGCCGCTGCCGTTTCCGGTCAATGCCGAGGCCGAATACCCCGAGGAGATGCGCCTCGCCTATCGCTTTCTCGACCTGCGGCGCGACGGCATGCACGCCAACATCATGCTGCGCTCGCGGGTCATCGCCTCGATTCGGCAGCGGATGATCGCGCAGGGCTTTGCCGAGTTCCAGACGCCGATCCTGACCGCAAGTTCGCCCGAGGGGGCCCGCGACTATCTCGTGCCGAGCCGGCTCCATCCCGGCCAGTTCTACGCGCTGCCGCAAGCCCCGCAGCAATTCAAGCAGCTCTTGATGGTCGCCGGCTTTGACCGCTATTTCCAGATCGCCCCCTGCTTTCGTGATGAAGCGGGGCGCGCCGACCGCTCGCCGGGCGAATTCTACCAGCTCGATTTCGAGATGTCGTTTGTCACCCAGGACGATGTCTTCGCCGCGATCGAGCCGGTGCTGCACGGGCTGTTCGAGGAATTCGGCAACGGCCGCAAGGTGACGGAATCGCCCTTTCCGCGCCTCGCCTATCGCGATGCGATCCAGCGTTACGGCACCGACAAGCCCGATTTGCGCAACCCGGTGGTGATGGGCGACGTGACCGAACATTTCCGCGGCTCGGGCTTCAAGGTCTTTGCCGGCATGATCGACGCCGATGCCGCGACTCGCGTCTGGGCGATCCCGGCGCCGGGCGGCGGCAGCCGCGCCTTTTGCGACCAGATGAATTCCTGGGCCCAGGCCGAGGGCCAGCCGGGGCTCGCCTACATCTTTTTCCGCAATGGCGAGGGCGCTGGCCCGGTCGCGCGCAATCTCGGACCGCAGGCAACCATGGCGATCCGCGCCGAACTCGGTCTCGGCGACGGTGATGCGGTGTTTTTCGTCTGCGGCGTGCCGCGGCAGTTTCTGGCCTTCGCCAGCGCCGCGCGGCTGCGGGTCGGACGCGAGCTCGGCCTGACCCGCGAGGGGGTCTTCGAATTCTGTTGGATCGTCGATTTCCCGATGTATGAACTCGACGAGGAGACCGGCAGGATCGTCTTCAGCCACAACCCGTTTTCGATGCCGCAGGGCGGGCTCGCGGCGCTGGAACAGCAGGATCCGCTCGAAATCATTGCCTATCAATACGATATCGTGTGCAACGGGGTCGAACTTTCCTCCGGGGCGATCCGCAACCACCGCCCGGACATCATGTACAAGGCGTTTGCCATCGCCGGCTATTCGGCGGCCGAGGTCGAGGCCCGGTTCGGCGGCATGCTCAACGCTTTCAAATACGGCGCGCCGCCGCATGGCGGCTCGGCTCCCGGCATCGATCGCATCGTCATGCTGCTGGCCGATACGCCCAATATCCGCGAGATCGTCGCGTTTCCGCTCAATCAGCAGGCACAGGACCTGTTGATGCAGGCGCCGGCCAGCGTCCCGCCCGAGCGGCTGGCGGAACTCCACCTGCGCCTGGCGCTGCCGCTGGAAACGGGGCAGAAACCCTGACCAGCCCCGGACCGGCCTACATCTCGTGCGGCCAATAGATGATGCTCCGGCATCAGCCGCGCCGCACCTTGTGGCTCGACAGCTACGCACCTTGTGGCTCGACAAAGACGGGCCGGGAGCCGTTTTGCCGATGATCGCGCGATGCATCGGGATATTCGTTGTTGCGGCCGGGCTCGCCGGCCTGCTCCCGCCGCTCGCACGCGGGGCCGAGATCGCTCCGCATCGCGCACTCTACATAATGACACTCGGGTCGGCCCGCAGCGATTCGGGTGTCGTCGATGCAAACGGCACGATGGATTACGAGTGGGGCGAGACCTGCGACGGCTGGACCATCGAACAGCGTTATCGGCTGCAGATGGGCTACGCCGAAAACCGCGATGTCGATATCACCTCGAGTTTTGTCACGTGGGAATCGAAGGACGGGCTGCGCTACCGGTTCAATCAGCGCGAGACCCGGAATGGCGAGCTCGATCAGGAGATCCGTGGCAGTGCCGAGCTCGACGGGCCGGGCAAAGGCGGGATCGCCCGGTTTACCCTGCCGCAGCAGCACACTCTGAAGCTGGCGCCGGGTGTACTGTTTCCAAGCGCCCACACGATCCTGTTGATCAACGAGGCCAGTGCCGGCAAGACGTTCCTGTCGCGACAGGTGTTCGATGGCGCCGCCGATGAGAATGCCGTGCAGGTCTCGGCAGTGATCAGCGGCAAGCTCGGCGCCGATCCGGCCGCGGGCCGGCTGGGCCCGCTACTGGACCAGCCCGGATGGAATGTCCGGCTGGCGTTCTTTCCGGCCGATCCAACCGCCGAGGAGCCGGATTACGAACTCGGGATGCGCCTCCTCGATAACGGCGTTTCGACCGACATGGTGATCGATTACGGCGACTATTCGATCCGCGCCAAGCTCGTCGCCATCGAGTCGCTCGGCAAGCCCAGCTGCTGACCCGGCCGCGGCCGGATCAGGATCGGCAAGCCTCGAACGGAGTAATGGCGAGAGCGGCTGCGGGGTCGCCACCCCTGGCGGCAAGCCCCGCCGACCCGACCGGCACCGCGTTCCCGCTAGACCATGCCCGCTAGACCATAATCATGTCGGATCGAAGCGCACCGCACTCCGATCCGACCCGTCAATCATGGTCTCGTCCTTGCCATCGAGAGCAGGCTTCACGCCTGAAATGAAAGCTCCATGTCCATTTCGCGCGATCCTGCGCTAGGCGAGCGAGCGCTCGGCGGGGCTCGGCTCCGTGTCGTTCGCCCGCTCCTCGTTGAGCGCGAGATTGTCCTTGATGCTGCCGAGTGCCGTGATCATCGCATCGCGGGTGCCCGGGGCGAGACCGGCAAATGCCTCCTCGCGGATCGCCTGGTTGATATCGAGAATACGCTCGACCACCGGCTCGGCACCCGGGGTCAGCCACAAGGTCCGCACCCGCCGGTCGGTCGGATGGGCCCGCCGCTCGACGAGCCCCTCCTCGTGCAGCTTGTCCAGCATGCGGACCAGAGCGATCGGCTCGATATCGAGCCAGACCGCGACCTCGGCCTGGCTCACTCCCTCATTGCGGGCAATGTACAGCACGACCGCCGCCTGGCGCCGGGTGATCGGCAACCCGATCTGCCGCGCCTGCCGCTCGAAACGCCGCTTGAGCAGCCGCGAGACGTCATGCACCAGAAATCCGAAATTGCGGTCGGGCCCCGCTCCCTGGGCGCGCGCCGCCAGCGATGTGCGGGTCATCTCGTTACTCCGCGCTCTGGCGCTCCTCGATGAGGGCGGGACGCCCCTCGCCCCCGAGCGCGGTGGCCATGCGCGACGGGCGGTAGGAGCGACCGAGCCAGCGCGAGAACCGCTCGAGATAGAGATAGACGACCGGCGTCGTATAGAGTGTGAGCCATTGCGAAATGAGCAGCCCGCCGACGATTGCAATGCCGAGCGGCTGGCGCAGTTCCGAGCCCACGCCCTGGCCGATCGCGATCGGCAGGCTGCCGAACAGCGCCGACATCGTCGTCATCATAATCGGGCGGAAGCGCAAGAGGCAGGCCTGGTGGATCGCATCGAGCGGAGTCTTGCCTTCGAGCCGCTGCGCCTGCAATGCAAAGTCGATCATCATGATCGCGTTCTTCTTGACGATCCCGATCAAGAGGATGATGCCGACGATCGCGATCACCGTCAGGTCATAGTGAAACAGCATCAGCATCAAGAGGGCGCCCACCCCGGCCGAGGGCAACGCCGACAGGATCGTGAGCGGGTGGATATAGCTTTCGTAAAGGATGCCGAGCACGATGTAGACGACGAGGATCGCGGCGACGAGCAGCAGCGGCATCGACGACAGCGACGCCTGGAACGCCTGTGCTGTGCCTTGGAACGAGGCGTTGAGGGTCGGTGGCGCGCCAAGCTTGGCGGTCAGCTCCTGGATCGCGGTGACCGCCTGGCCGAGCGAGGCGCCGCGCGCGAGGTTGAACGACAGCGTCACGGCCGGGAAAACGCCCTGATGGCTGATCGTCAGCGGCTCCAGCTTTGGGACGTAATGGGCAAAGGCCGAGAGCGGCACCTCGACACCGTTCGGCCCGGGCACATAGATCTTCGACAGCGCCGTCGCATCTTTCTGAAACTGCGGTTGGACTTCGAGGACGACCTTGTACTGATTGGTCGAGGTGTAGATCGTCGCCACCTCGCGCTGGCCGAAGGCGTCGTAGAGCGTCTGGTCGATCAGCGCCGCCGACAAGCCGAGCCGTGAGGCGGCGTCGCGGTCGACTTCGATCGCCACATGTGGTGCCGCGACCTGCTGGTCGGATGCGACGTCCTGCAATTCGGGCAGCTTGCGCATCTCGTTCTCGAGGATCGGCGCCCAGTGGTTGAGCTCCTCCTGATCGGGGTCGGTCAGAGTGTATTGATA
>Ga0335075_10003524_pt1 | contig 24802 bp, 24 predicted proteins | sample Lox_Sample_24_FD_206723 | JGI IMG/M metagenome (GOLD analysis project Ga0335075, IMG submission 206723) | Soil microbial communities from Loxahatchee National Wildlife Refuge, Florida, United States - Lox_Sample_2.4 | ecosystem: Environmental > Terrestrial > Soil > Wetlands | place: USA...
CGTGCTGGCTCACCGTCTCTTCGCCCACCCGCCGCGCGAACGCGCCGTCGCCGGTGATCCGCACTCCGCCCGCCAGCAGCGCGTACGCCTCCGCTTGGGAGATCCAGTTGTCGGCGTTTTCCAGGAACGCCGGCTCGCGCTTGCAGCCGGCGCGCCGCAAGAGCTCGCCCACCGCCTCCTCGCCGCCGTCGCCGCGCACCAGTCGCAGCAGCACGCTGGTCAGCGAGCAGCACACCTCGCGCTTGTCCTCCGCCGGATCGTGCACGCGCATGGTGCCCTCGCGCGTGGTGCCCGCCGGCGTGCTGCCCTCGCGCGTGGTTCCCTCCGGTTCGGATGCGGGTGCCGCCGCTGCGTCCATGTTCAAGCGATCGGCCGTCGAGGCCGTCCGCTTGAGCGTTCAGCGCCTGCTCAGCCCTGTGGATGAGGTGGCCGAAGTGGCCGGCGGAATCGGGTCGAGCGCCGTCAATTTGCCGTCGTTGAGCGCAAAGCGCACCGTCGCCTTCCCGCCGCTAGGGCTTGACATTGCGTCCATCGAGCGGTACAGCGAATAGGCAAGCGTCACTTCCGTGTCGTTCTGCGAAACGACTTCGACAGTCGCACTGGGTTCCTTGGTGTCGGTGCCGATGTAGTGGCCGTCCACGAAGAAGAACGCCTGCTGTTCGTAGCCGCCGGTGGAGCCCGCCTTCGTGCCCACGAGCACGCGCAACGTTTGGTTGGCGTGGTACGCGGAGGTGTCGCCGGCCGTGTAGCCGCGCGCCTGCAGCACGCCCAGCGCTTGCTGGAGGTCGCCCGCGTGCTGTTCGGCTTCAGCGAATGCCGGCTCCGGCGCCGTGCGTGTCGTGCTCGGCGCAGCCGTGCCGCCCGCACCGCTCGCCGGCGCGCTCCCCGCGCTCGTGCTCGTCTGCACCGTCGTCGTGCTCGCCGTGCTGGTGCTCGTGGTCGTCGTCGGGGTCGACGCCGTGGGGGTGCTCGCCGTCGTCTGCGTGCTCGCCGGCGCGCTCGCCGACGCCGGTTTCGAGGAGCCACAGCCGCCCAGCGCGCCCGCCGTGCACGCGCCCAGCGCCAGCGCAGCAAGCCCTCCGCTCATGCGCTTCATCGTCCGCATGGTATTTCGCCGGCCGCGCACACCCGGTCGTCCCGTTGCACGCACGCTCGCCCCGCTCGCCCGGCCGAACAAATTGCGTATCACAATAGTTATACGCGGCAGCGAAGACAACAAGAACCTCGCGACACCCCCTTGACTATATTATTAGTAATTGCTAATAATGACTCTACGCTGGGTTCTTCGAGTAAGGAGCGACGGTCATGAGCGGTTCGCGCAGGAACGGTTGGACGTTGGGCATCGTGTCGGTGGCGCTGTTCATGGCGGTGCTCGACAACCTCGTGGTCAGCGTCGCGCTGCCCACCATCCACCGCGACCTCGGCGCGTCCATCCAGTCGCTCGAGTGGACCGTCAACGCGTACGTGCTCGCCTACGCCGTGCTGCTGCTCACCGGCGCCGCGCTCGGCGACCGCTTTGGGCGCAAGCGCATGTTCGTGGTCGGGCTGTCCGTGTTCACCGCCGCCTCCGCGCTCGCCGGGCTCGCGCGCTCCACCGAGCTGCTCGTCGCCGCCCGCGCCGTGCAGGGCACTGGCGCCGCCATCCTCACGCCGCTCACGCTCACGCTGCTCGCCGAGGCGTTCCCCGCCGAGCGGCGCGGCATCGCGCTCGGCGTGTGGTCGGGCATCAGCGGCGTGGCCGTCGCCATCGGGCCGCTCGTCGGCGGCGCCGTCGTGCAGGGCATCTCCTGGCACTGGATCTTCTGGCTGAACGTGCCCATCGGCATCGTCCTGCTGCCGCTCGCCATGCGCCACCTCAACGAGAGCCGCGGACCGTACGGCTCGCTCGACCTGCGCGGGCTCCTGCTCGCCATCCCCGGCGCGTTCGGCCTCGTCTTCGGGCTGATCCGCGCGCAGTCGCTGGGGTGGACCAACGCCACCGTGCTGTGTTCGCTGATCGCCGGCGCCGCGCTGATCGCCGGCTTCGTCGCCTGGGAGCGCCGCGCCGCCGAGCCCATGCTGCCCATGCGCTTCTTCGCCCAGCGCTCGTTCGCCGTCACCAACGTCGCCTCGCTGTCCATGTACTTCGGTATGTTCGGCTCGATCTTCTTCCTCTCCCAGTACATGCAGGACGCGCTCGGCAACACGCCGCTGCAGGCCGGGCTCAAGCTGCTCGCGTGGACCGGCGCCACGATGCTCGTCGCGCCGCTCGCCGGCGTCTTCTCAGAGCGCCTCGGCTCGCGGCCGTTCATGTTCGCCGGGCTCTCGCTGCAGGCCGGCGCGCTCGCCTGGCTCGCCTCCATCACCACCGTGCACCAGACCTACGCGCAGGAGATCGTCCCCTTCATCATGGCCGGCTCAGGCATGGCGCTCGTGTTCGCTCCCTCCGCCAACGCCGTGCTCGCCTCCGTGCGCACCGCGCAGGCCGGGCAGGCTTCCGGCGCCAACAACGCCATCCGCGAGCTCGGCGGCGTGCTCGGCGTGGCCGTGCTCGCCAGCGTGTTCACCGGCGCCGGCAGCTACGTCTCCCCGCAGGCGTTCGTCAACGGCCTCATGCCCGCCGTGTGGGTCGGCGTGGGCGTGCTCGCCTGCGGCGCGCTCGTGGTGGCCGCGCTGCCGTTCGACACCCGCGCGGCCGCCCGCGCCGCCCAGGCTGGAGCGTCCGCGGAGGGCGAGGCCCTGTCCGCGCCCGCCGCGGCCGAGTCCGCGTTGGCGATGGAGCCTGCGTGAGCGCCACCCGCCGGCGCGTGCCCGCCGCCGAGCGGCGCGAGGAGCTGATCGCCGCCGCCGTGCACGAGTTCGCGCGCGGCGGCCTGCACGGCACGCCCGTCGCGCTGATCGCCCGCCGCGTGGGCGTCGCGCAGCCGTACGTGTTCACGCTGTTCGAGAACAAGCGCGAGCTGTTCCTCGCCGCGCTCGAGCGCAGCTTCGACCAGGTCGCGCACACCTTCGTGCGCGCGGCCGAGGACTTCCGCGCCGGGCGCGCGCCCGCCGATTGCGAGGACGTGCTGCAGGCGATGGGCCGCGGCTACCGCCAGCTGCTCTCCAGCGATCGCGACTACCTGATGCTCCAGCACCAGTGCTACGCCGCGTGCGCCGACGACGAGCTCGTGCGCGCGCGCGTGCGCCGCCGCTACGCGCAGCTGGTGGCGCTCGCCGGCGAGCTCTCAGGCGCCGACGACGAGCGCCTGGACGAGTTCTTCCGCTACGGCATGGCGCTCAACGTCACCGCCGCGCTCGGCGTCGAGGACCTGTCGGCCGGCTGCCACTGGGTGGGCGCGGAGCTCGGCTACGATCAGACTGAGCGCGATGTCCGCACCCCCAGCACACACGCCCAGCCGCAGCGCTCAGCCGAACAAGCCTGAGCGGCGCGACCGCAAGGAGCTCGCGCGCGGCGGCGCCATGCTCGTGCTCGCCGGGATCTTCATCGCCTTCGCGCTACTCAACCTCAAGGACGTGCGCGTCGACTGGATCCTCGGCTCCGGGCGCGCGCCGCTGATCATCGTCATCGTCATCTCGCTGCTCGTCGGCATCGTGCTCACCTACTTCGCCGAACGCCTCTCGCGCAAGCGCCGCCACTAGCCGGCGAGCGCGGTCCTACACGGATCGTCGCCGTCCGCACACCGCTCCTGGGCGACCTCCCCAGTGAGGATCTCCGCGGCCTGCTGCGCGCCGAGGTGCGGGGTGAGCACGATATACGCGAGCTGCTCAGACAGCGCCGCCAGCAACTGCGGGCGCCCCGCCGCCACCTGGCAGCGGATCGTGTGCCAGATCGCGCCCGCAATCGCCTCGGTGCTCAGTCGGGCGTGCGCCTGCGCGGGCGCTCCCTCGGTCAGCAGCGTGGCGATCGCCAGCGCCAGCTCGCGTACTCGCTCGCGCGCCTCCGGGCCGGCGAAGAACGCCTCCTGGGCGAGCGTGCGCGTCTGCAGCGGATGGTCGGCCAGGTAGCGCATCAGCTTCGCCAGCACCCGCCGCACCGCGTTCGGCCAGTCCTCGGACACGAGCCCAGGGTCCGCCGCAATTGCCAGCAGCTCGTCGCCGATCGCGTCCAGCGCCGCGAGGAAGCATTCTTCCTTGTCCGCGAACAGCTCGCAGAACGCGTCGATCGACACGTTCGCCTCATCCGCAATCTGCGGTGCGCTGAGCGTCGCGTATACCTCCCGCGTGGCCAGCCGCAGCACCGCCTGCAACACGCGCTCGCGCTCGTCGCGACTGCCAGCTTCCGCGCCCGACAGGCCGCGGCCGTACGTGGAGGCGATCTCGCGCAGACGCGTGCTCAGCACGAGCGTCATCCGCTCGCCCATCCGCTCGGCCGCCGGGGCGTGGAACTGCAGCGTCCAGTCCAAAAGCTCCTGCACGATGTCCAGCTCGCCCGGCGCCTCGCGTAGGTACGCCGCCGCCACGCCATGCAGGCCGCCGGCGATCGCCCTGAGGATCGGCATCGGCAACGACACTGGCTCCGGCGCCTGCGCGAACGCCTGCGCGAGCATCTGCTCACAGGCGTTCGTCGCTCTGACCAGGCGCAGCACGCCCTGCACGCCCGCCGTCTGCGCCTCCAGTACCAGCAGCACGCTCGCCTTGCGATCCGTGTCGGTCATGTGCGCAAAGCGCTCGATGCTCGCGCGCACGCGCTCGGCCAACGAGCCTTCGCTGTCCAGGTAAGCGCGGCGCATGTGCTGCAGCTCGCGCGTGGCGAGCAGATCGAACGTCGCCAAGAAGCACACCTGCTTGTTGGCGAACTGCTCGTAGAACGAGCGGCGCGAGACGCCCGCCAGGCCGATGATCTGCTTGACGCTCGTTTCTTCATAGCCGCACGAGGCCACCGCCTCGATCGTCGCGCCGTGGATGCGCGCGCGCTGGTGGGCGATCACCTCGCTGCGTCCCAAGTGGTGCGGTCCGTGCGGCAGGCGCTTATACAGGGGCGCCACGCTTGTAGTGGCGGTCCGCGACGAGCCCTCGGTCCTGCCCGTGCGGGCCTTCGCGCGCGCGGACAACGACGTCCTTCGTCCCGATGCCATTCGACCTCCCTCTACCTCTCCTCAAGAGCGAACTTTCGAAACAGTCAATTACTGCCATGTGTCTGGCCTATTAGATCATTCCACGCCAGTAGTTTTTTGTCTACAGGGACCAATGCGTCCGCTATTCGGGGGATTGAGCTATCGGGATCGTCAGTGCAGAACGATTTTCATGGCTATGATCGCGACGCCCATCGCCGCGCCCACGCCGGCATCCAGCGCCAGCTCGCGCCCGCTCGCCCGCGCGCGCACGCCTGCGAGTAGCTCGAATACGATCAAACTTGCGACCGCGCTCCACAGTCCGGCGGCGACGCCCACGCGCTGCGTGGCGCCCGCCACCCACGCGATCGCCAGCGCGGCCAGCGGCAGCGCGGCGCCGCGCACGATCGGCCAGTCGTGCGCCAGCGCGCGGGCGAGCGCCGCCGGCGTCAGGCGTTTGCGCGCGGCCAGGCGCCCGCCCAGCAGTTCCGCATACGCGTGGGCCAGCCAGTACAGCGCGGTCGCGATCAGCGCCGAGGCGACCGCGTCGAGGTAGCTGTCGTGCGCGCCGCTCTCCGCCGCCAGCAGCGCCGCGATCACGATGATCCCGTAGATCGCGCCCGCCGGGTTCTCGCTGCCGAGCAGCAGGCGCGCGAGCCGCTGGAGCAGCACCAGAGGCTTGTACTCTGGCGGCGATGCCACAGCGACAGCCTACCGAGGGGCGCGTCAGCGCCAAGCAGCTGGCGGCGTTGGTCGAGCCGTTGCGCGTGCGCCCCGGCGCGCACGTCGATCTGCCCAAGGACCACGACCCCGCCTACAAGGCCGGGTGGCTGGACAAGCAGGAAGGCGAAGCGCACCTGCAGGCGGGCGTCGAACTCTTGGCCGCCTACCAGGAGCGTCTGGCAGCACAGGACACCCACGCGGTGGTGCTCGTGCTGCAGGCGCTCGACGCCGGCGGCAAGGACGGCACGATCCGCCACGTGATGAGCGGCGTGAACCCCCAGGGCGTGGTCGTGCACAGCTTCAAGGTCCCCTCCGAGGAGGAGCTCTGCCACGACTTCCTGTGGCGCTACCAACGGCACCTGCCGGCGCGCGGACAGATTGGCATCTTCAACCGCTCGCACTACGAGGAGGTGCTCGTCGTGCGCGTGCACCCCGAGCTGCTCGAACGCCAGCACCTGCCGGCGGCCGCCACGCATGGCGAGCTGTGGCAGCGGCGCTACCGCGAGATCAACGACTGGGAGCGCTACCTCGTCGACAACGGCTTTCGCGTCGTCAAGGCGCTGCTCAACATCTCCCGCGCCGAGCAGCGCCGGCGCTTTCTGGCGCGCATCGAGGTGCCGCAGAAGAACTGGAAGTTCAGCGCCGCCGACATCGCCGAGCGCGCCTACTGGGATGACTACCAGCGCGCGTTCTCAGACATGCTCACCCACACCAGCACCGAGTGGGCGCCCTGGTACGTGATCCCCGCCGACCACAAGTGGTTCGCGCACATCGCCGTCGGCGCGCTGCTCGCGCGCACGCTGCTCGACATCGACCCCCAGTACCCGCGCGTCGACGCGCAGGCGCGCGCCGCGCTGGCGCAGGCGGGGGAACAGCTCGCCGCCGAAGGCTCCGCCTAGCGCGGCTCGCCGCGCGTCCGTGCGTGCGCGCGGATTCGCAGGGCACGCGCGGGTTCGTGGGTACGCGCGAGTTCGCATGCACCCGCAAGTCCGCGTGCCCTCGCAACGTTGTTCGCACATGTTCGACGCCCGCACATCCGCGCCGCGCGCTGGGCCGACCCGGATCGTGCGCGAGCGCGTGGGGCTGCTTGACGACGGGCCAGGCAGCGAGCACGAGCTCGCGACAATCCGTGCGATCCTGCAGCGCGAGGGCTTCGCGCCGATCGTCCTCGAGCGCGAGCCGGCCGGCGTGCCGGGCGCGCGCTCGGCTGCCAGCCCGTCCGCGCTCGCCCAGCACGCCGGCGCCGAGCTGGCGGCGATCGTGCTGTGGCTGGCGCAGGGCGCGGAGGGCGCGGCAGGCGTGCTCGAGCGCCTGTTCGAGCGCTTCGAGCGTACGCCCGTCGTGCTCGCCTGCGCGAGCATCGAGCGGCGCGAGCTGCGCGGCGTGCTCGGCGCGGGCGCCGCCGGCGTGGTCGTCGGCGAGGAGCTCGACGACGGTGGGCGCGGGCGGGGCGTGTGCTTGCCACGCGCGTCTCGACGCGAGCACCATCGGAGGCTTCATCTATTAGGATCGTTGTCCCGCATTGCGGGAAAAGTCCTATAGTATGTTGGAAACAAGATTGCGCAAGTAGCGGTTGTACTGCACTGGTCCTCGGGGCGATGGGTGGAGAGGGGAAAGTGTGAATAGCGTTCTATGGCTACAGCGACGAGGGTCGGGCCTCGGCTGATCGACGGCTTCCCGTGGAGTGCAAGCGCCTCCACGCAGCGCGAAGCCTTCGAGTGCTTCCCCTACAGCCTGCTCGTGCTGAGCGGCGACGGGCGCGTCGTGTGCGCCAACCGGCAGGCCATGTGCACGATCGACGCGCTCGCCCTGCCCAACACCGGGCTCACGTGCTGTGCGTTGCTGGGCTGCCGCCTGGCGGACACGGTGCTCGACGGCCGGTGTCTGACCGAGCTCGCGCTCGCGAGCGGGCGGGTGCTGCCGGAGCTGCGCGTCGAGCTGGCGTGCGCCACCGGCGCACGCGTGATGTGGGTGACCGCCGCGCCGCTCGCAGGCGCCGACGCACGCGTCGTGGTGCAGCTGCGCCCCGGCTGCGCCGAGGACGGGCGCACGTGCGCGAGCTGGATGAGCGGCCCGCAGCTGCACATCCGCACGCTCGGCACGACCGTGCTTGAAGCGCCCGACGGTCCGCTCGCAGGCGCGTGGCTCGAACAGCGCACGGGACAGCTGCTCAAGTACCTGATCGCCGAACGCCGGCGCGCGGTCACCGTCGATGAGATCGGCGAGGCGATCTGGCCCGAGGCCGACTACGCCGCGAGCGCCAGCGTGCGTTACTACGTGCACGCCCTGCGGCGCAAGCTCGAGCCCGCGCGCGGGCCACGCGAGCCCTCGACGTTCGTCACCGCCGGTTGCGGCAGCTACCGCCTGGCGCGCGAGCACGTGGCGGTCGACGCCGACGAGTTCGAGGCGCGCCTGTCAGCCGCGCTGGACGCCTCGCGGCTGGACCCGCAGGGGGCGGCCGGCGAGCTCGAGGCGGCGCTGGCCCTCTACCACGGAGAGTTTCTCGCCGATCTGCCCTACGCCGAGTGGGCGATGGCCGAGCGCCACCACCTGCACGCTCTCGCCTGCAGCGGCCTGCGCCGTCTCGCAGACGCACGCCTGGAAGGTCACGATCTCGACGACGCCACGCGCGCGCTCGAGCGTCTCGCCACGCTGCAGCCGTTCGACGAAGACGTGCACCGGCGGCTGATGGAACTCGACGTCGCGCAGGGCCGGCGCAGCGACGCCGTGCGCCGCTACGCCGAGCTGCGCTGCAGGCTGCGGCGCACCTTCGGCCACGACCCCGCCTTCACGCCCCCCGATCTCGCGCACCCGCGCGTGTAGCGGGCGCGCCGGCCGCTGCGCACGCCGGTCGCGGCGCACGCCAGCCGCGGCGGCTCGTCGCAGGCGCGGCTCCTCGGCTCGTCAGCTCGGCCGCCAGCGTGCGGCGGCCGCGGTGGTGCAGGCCGTGCACGGAGCTCTCCGTGCGGCCCGTATGGGCGGCGATCTCCGTCGGCGACAGGCCCGCGAAGTGACGCAGCACCAGCACCTCGCGCTGGTCGGTCGGCAGCGTCGACAGCGCCTCGCGCAGGTCGCTGATGCGCTCGCTGTCCGAGATTCCGCGCACGCGGCTGCCGGTACTCGCCGCACCCGCGGCCCCCTCCTCGATCGCCCGCACCTCATCGACCGGGATCGCCCGCCGGCGACGCAGGTGGTCGACGGCCACGTTGCGCGAGACGCGCAGAACCCAAGCGAAGAACGGCACGTCGCGCTCCTCGTAGGAGCCGATCACCACGATCAACTTGGCAAACACGTGCTGGGTGAGGTCCTCTGCCTCGTACTCGTCGTGGACGATGCTACGCACGTACCCATGCACGTTGTCGGCGTAGCGCGCGTACAGGAAGCCGAGCGCCTGGCGATCACCCTGCTGCGCCCGCTTGACCGCCTGTGCGACGAGGCAGGGCGTCGACAGCGTCTCCGTATTCCAGACGCCGTAAGCGACCGGCGGGCGCCTTCGATGCGTGGACAACACGGTCAGGCGACGAAGCTAAGCGGACGCTTGTTGTGCTGGTGTGCGCCGGGGGTTAGACGGCGGTTAGATATGCGCAACGAGCGAGCCTAATGTGCAGACAGTTGGGATTGCTCTAACATCACAGATACACGTGCGAGGGCGGGGGCGCCGGCGGGGACACGCGCCGGTAGCCTGTGCGTACTGTGGAGGGTGTGGGGCGAGCAAGCGTGAGGCTGCGCCAGGCGGTGCTGGTGGCGGAGGAGCTCGAGCCGGTGGCGGGGGCGCTGCGCTCGACGCTCGGGCTGGGCGAGCCGTTCCGCGACCCCGGCGTGAGCCTGTTCGGGCTGGAGAACGTGGTGTTCGCGCTCGGCGACTGCTTCATCGAGGTGGTCTCGCCGACGCGCGAGGACACCGCCGCGGGACGCTACCTCGCGCGTCACGGCGGGGGCGGCGGCTACATGGTGATCTTCGACCTGCAGGATCTAGAGGGTGCGCGCTCGCGCGCGCAGGGGGCGGGCGTGCGCGTGGTGTGGCAGCTGGATCTGCCGGACATCTCCGGCACCCATCTACACCCGGCGGACATGCGCGGGGCGATCGTGTCGCTCGACCGCTCCAACCCGTACGGCTCGTGGCGCTGGGGCGGGCCGCAGTGGACTGAGCAGGTCGGCGAGGGCGCGCCAGGGCGGCTGCTCGGCGTGACGATCGCGGTCGGCGATCCCGCGGCGGTGGCCGCGCGCTGGGGGCAGGTGCTGGGGGTGCCGGTGAGCGAGGTCGCTGCGGGCGGCGCAGTCGGTGTGGGCGGCGCGGTCGGTGCGGGCGGCGCGGTCGGTGCGGGCGGCGCGGGCACGGGCGGCGGGGGCACGGGCGGCGCGCAGCCGGCGCTGTTGCTGGACGGCGGCGAGGTTCGCTTTGTGGCCGCGGACGGCGAGCGCGAGGAAGGGCTGGTGGAGATCGCGCTGGAGCTGCCCGATGAGCTGCCGGGCGGGGCGGATACGGCGGAGCTGGGTGGGGTGCGGCTGGTCCGCGTCCCACCGCGTTGACGGCCGAAGATCGGCGTTTGCACAGACCTCGGCGCGACTAGCTCGTCAGGGGGGCGAAGTGCGGCTCGCGCCGCTCGACGAAGCTGGCGACACCCTCGACGAAGTCTGGCTGCGCGAAGGAGGCAAGCATCAGCTCGTCGGCCTCAGCGAGCGCGTCGGGGAGCGTGCGTTGGAGGTCTGCGTACACCTGGCGCTTCATCGTGGCCATGCTGGCGGGCGAGCAGTTGACGGCGAGCTCGCGGGCGTACTCGAGCGTCGCCGCCAGCAGGCGGTCGGGGGCGAGCACGCGGTTGACCAGGCCCAGCTCGTGGGCCTCCTCGGCGAACAGCACGCGTGCGGATAGCAGCAGGTCGAGCGCGCGCGCCGGCCCCACTAGTCGCGGCAGCATCCACGAGATGCCGTGCTCGGCGATGAGCCCACGCCGCGCGAACGCAGTCGTCAGCTTGGCGCCCTCGGCGGCGAAGCGCAGGTCGCACATCAGCGCCTGCACCAGGCCGATGCCGGCGCACGGCCCGTTGACGGCGGCGATGATCGGCTTGCCGATCGACAGCGGGAACGTCTGCGCGCGGCGCTCGCGCACCTCGGCGGGAGCGGCTGCCGTGCCGTTGCCCAGCGCCTGCAGTTGCTGCATGTCCGCGCCCGCGCAGAAGCCCCTTCCGGCGCCCGTGACCACGATCGCGCGCACCTGCCGATCGTGCGCGCAGCGCTCCAGCAGCGAGAAGTACGCGTGCTCCATGTCCGCCGTCCACGCGTTCAGGCGCTCGGGGCGGTTGAGCGTGAGCAGCGCCACGCCGTCCTCGATCTGCATCTGCACAACCTCGACCTCGCTCATGCTCACTCCCTCCGCTCGCGCTGTGGCCTTTGTGCGAGCCTACCGCGGTGCCCCCGCCGTGCGCCCACCGCTACGTGCTGCTGGACGTGTTCACAGACACGCCGCTGCAGGGCAACCAGCTCGCCGTCTTCCCCGACGGGCACGAGATCGCAGCGCGGCACATGCAGCCGCTCGCACGCGAGCTGAACCTGTCGGAGACCGTGTTCGTCCTGCCGGCGCAGCAGGGCGGCGACGCGCGCATCCGCATCTTCACGCCGACCGTGGAGCTGGCGTTCGCCGGGCACCCGGTGCTCGGTACGGCGATCGTGCTCGGCGCTGAACGCGCACGCGACGCCGTCAGCCTGGAGACCGGCGCCGGCAGCGTGTCGGTGGCGCTGCAGGGTGGGGGAGCGCGCGTGGCGTGCGGATGGATGCAGCAGCCGATCCCGCCGTGGCGGCCGTACGAGCGCGCGGCGGAGCTGCTGCAGGCGCTCGGCGTGCAGCGCTCACGGCTGCCCGTCGAGGCGTACGCGAACGGACCGCTGCACGTGTACGTGGAGCTGGACAGCGAGGCGCAAGTGGCCGCGCTGCGGCCGGACCTGCGCGCGCTCGGCGAGCTCGAGGGTGTGGGCGCCAGCTGCTTTGCCGGCGCGGGTGGGAGCTGGAAGACGCGCATGTTCGCCCCGGCGCTCGGCGTGGCCGAGGACCCGGCCACCGGCTCGGCGGCCGGTCCGCTCGCCGTGCACCTCGCGCGTCACGGCAGGATCGCCTTCGGCGAGGAGATCGAGATCCGCCAGGGCGCCGAGCTGGGCCGGCCCTCGCTGCTGCGCGCCCGCGCGGTGGGCTCGCCCGAGCGGATCGAGCGCGTCGAGGTGGGCGGCTCGGCGGTGACCGTCGCGCGCGGCGAGTTCCTGCTCGCGGACGCCGCTGACGATCTATCGGCAGCCGGTCATGGCTGAGGGCAGCTTCGGCGTTCGTGAGGTGCAGATTCGCGGCTTTCGCTCGGCCCGCTCGGTGCGTTTTGCGCCGGGGCCGGTGTTCGCGCTGGTGGGTGGACCGAGCGTCGGCAAGTCCAACGTGCTGGCGGCCGTGTGGACGCTGCTGCAGCGCGGGACGCCCGCACCGCAGCCGGCAGACCTCAGCGCCGGCGTCGCCGAGCGCATCGAGCTGAGCGCCACGCTGGGCGACGGCGACGAGGTCTCGCTGGAGGTGAGCCCGCCAGGCTCGGCCACCGGCAGCGGGCGCGCGGTGCCGGTGCTGTTCCTGCCGGCCTCGCTGCGCTCAGGCGGCCTGGTCGCCGGCCCCACGCTGGCGCCGCAGGCCGCGCGCGTGGCACGCGAATACCTGACGGTCGGCGACGGCGCCTCCTCCGCCGCCCCGGCGGCGGCGCTGGTGCGCGCGCTGGATGAGCTGTGCGCGGCGGGCGTGCACGGCCTGGTGCTGCTGCTCGAGGAGCCGGAGCTGTTTCTCAGGCCGCAGGCGCAGCGCTACCTGTATCGGCTGCTGCGGCGGTTCGCCGCGCACGGCAACCAGGTGCTATACTCGACGCACGAGCCGGCATTCCTGAACGTGGGGCGCCTGGATGAGGTGGCGCTGGTGGAGCACAGCCCGCGCACGGGCACGCGCGTCATCCAGCCCGAGCAGCTCGGCGCCGACGAGAGCTTCCGCGCGCTCAGCGAGATCGACGCCGAGCGCGGCGAGCTGTTCCTCGCGCGCGCGGTGTTGCTCGTGGAGGGGCGCACGGAGAAGCTCACGTTTCCGTTCGTGTTCAACGCGCTCGGCCACGACGTGGACCGCGAGGCGATCACGATCGTGGACTGCGGCGGCAAGCCGAACATGCGCCTGTTCATCCGCATCTGCCACGCAGCCAAAGTGCCGTGCGTGGCCGTCCACGACCGCGACGCCCCGCCGGGCAGGCGCCCCAGCCAGGCGCAGCGGGTGGTCAACGAAGAGATCGCACAGCTCGCCGGCCCCCACCACACCGTCGTGCTGGCCCCCGACTTCGAGGCCGCCGCTGGGCTGCGTGGCCACCGCCACAAGCCCACGCACGCCTGGCAGCGCTTCTCGCGCGTCCAGGCAGACGCGGTCCCCGCGCCGCTGCGCGACGCGGTGGAGAAAGTGCTCGCGCTCGCGCGCGCGTGAGCTCAGGCGAGCGCCGCGTACGCCGCCGCCCAGTCGGTGAGCAGCTTCACCGCGAACAGCATCGCCAGCGCGATCACGGCCGTCGTGGCGATGTACCACGGCCACGGCCCCAGCACGTTCAGCAGCGAGCTGTGTTCGGGCTTTTCGCTCAAGAACATGTAGTTGCCGCCCGTGATGACGTCCGCGCAGCCCGCGATCACCGTCCACGCGAACGTCGCCGCGTACACCCGCCACACCGCGCCGCGCCGCGGGTACAGCTGGCAGCCGAGCACCAAAAAGCAGCCAGCGACGATCGCACCGACGTGGTAGATGAAGTAGGTGAAGTAGTAGACGCTCGGGAAGCTCACCGCCAGGTCGGGTGTGAGCGCCGCCTGCAGCGACGCGGTGAGCGCCCAGAAGTAGCACAGCTCGACGAACACCATGCGCCGGGTGCACAACGCGAGCATCGAGACCACCGACACGGCGTCTGTCAGCTGGAGCGGCAGGTCGTAGCGGATCGTCCACGTGCCCAACACCACGTCCGCGAGGTACTCGCCTGCCCAACCCGCGAAGATCGCCAGCGCGAGCGCCCAGGCAGCGGGCGTGATCCAGCGGCCGGGGTGTCGCCGCGGCGCCCACACCGCCGCCACGACCCCCACCGCGAGCACCGCCAAGGCTGCCAGATGGGCGTCGGAGAACTGGCGCAATGCTCGATACCCCTTGTGTGCAGAGCCACACGAGTCAGACGACTGACTGGTCGGCATCGTCTCACGGAAGCTGCTGTAGCCTAGCCGTATGCAGTTCAAAATCACGCCACATTCGGTCTTCGATCCGCCCGACGACGCGCTCGAGCTGCTGTGGGTGCGGCTGGCCCCGAGCCGCGAAGAGGTGTCGTTTGCGAAAGTCGGCGCGCTCATCAGCGCCCGCACGGACGAGGACGCGCCGGTGTCGATGACCCGTGACGAACGCGTGGAAATCGGTCGCCGCGCGGTGCTCGATGTGGTGCGCGAGGTGTGTGAGGGGGCACCGGAGCTCAAGTCCGACTGGTTCGCGGTGAGCTCTGAGGACTAGCCGGACGCAGGGAGCGCGCGTGCGCACGCGCTTGGCGTTCGTGGGCGCGGCGCTGGCGCTGTTGACTGTGCACGTCGCCCTCGCGAGCGCGCTGCAGTCCGGTGGCGGCGCGCGCGAGCCAAGCGGCGCGCGCTCGACGCCGGCGGCAAAGCGGAAGGCCAAACGCGCGCCGGTGAAAGCGAACACGATCCCGCTGTCGGTGTCGCCTGAAACGAGCGAAGCGGGAGCGCCCGTGCCGCAGAACTTCCTCGGGCTGTCGTTCGAGGTGGCGGCGCTGCCGCAAATCGCCGGCTACGGCGGCGGGGGCAACCTGGTGTCGCTGCTGCGCTCGCTCGGAGAGGGCGTGCTGCGCTTCGGCGGCGTCACAGCCGACGAAGACGTCGCGTGGAGCGAACCAGGCCTGGAACGTCCGGCGTGGGCCTCGAACGTGCTCGCAGCCCCAGACCTGGGCGCGCTCGCAAAATTGACGGACGAGAGCGGCTGGCGGGTGCTGTTGACGCTGGGGTTCGGCCACTTCGAACCGCGCGCCGCGGCGGGCGAGGCGGCGGCGGCGAAGGCCGCGCTCGGCGAATCGCTGGAAGCGCTGGAGATTGGCAACGAGCCAGACTCATATGCCGCGCACGGCCTGCGCCCGCGCCCGTGGACGTTCTTGCAGTACGACGAACAGGTGAGCACCTACAGGGGGGCGATCGAAGCGCTCGCGCCGGGCGTGCCGCTCGCCGGGCCAGACACCTCCGGCTCGGCCGCGTACGAAAAGTGGGGGCTGGGGGAGGCGATCTACCAGCGTCCGGCGCTGCTGACCGGACACCACTATCCGCTCAGCTGCAACGAACAGCCCGCGCCGAGCATCGCCCACCTGTTGAGCCCTGAAGTGCGCCAGCTCGAGGAACTGTCGCTACGTCGCTACACGCGGGTGGCCAGCGACAGCGAAGTGCCGTTTCGGATGGACGAGACCAACACCGTCTCCTGTGGCGGCGTGCCCGGCGTGAGCGACACGTTCGCCTCAGCGCTGTGGGCGCTGAGCTTCATGGCCAAGGCAATGAGCATGGGCGTCGCGGGGATCAACTTCGAGGGCAACCCCAACAACTGCGTCGGCTACACGCCGCTGTGCGCGCCCACCCCACAGGCGGCGGCGGCTGGAGAACTGCAGGCGCAGCCCGAGTGGTACGCGCTGCTGATGGGGCGCGCGTTGATCGGCGAGCGCCCCATCTCCCAGAACGTCGTCTCGCCCGAGCACACCAACGCGTTCGTCAGCTCCTTCCTTGCCGCCGACGGCGCGCTGCACTTCGTGATCGTCGACGACGATCCGCCGGGGGACCGCAACCTGGCGGTCGCGCTGCACGTCGGCGGCGGCTTCCACGGCGCGAGCGTGCTGGCGCTCACCGCGCCCTCGCCCGAAGCGCTCTCCGGTGTGCGCCTCGGCGGCCAGGCGGTCGCCGGCGACGGCCTGTGGACGCAGCCCGCCACGCTGCCGCGGGTGCCCAACGTGCACGGGGCGATCACCGTCGAAGTGCCACCCAGCAGCGCGGCGCTGGTGACGGTGAGCCCACGCGGGGGCGCGAAACCCTGAGAGGGCGCAGCGTGGTGCGCGCACCCCGCCTGTTACCAGCCCGCCGGCGGAGAGCCGCGGCTGGCCAACGACGAACGGGTGTTCAGGGAGGTCATGTGCGGCGTGGACGGTCCATGCACGGGGGCGGCGTTCGATCGCACGCGGATCAATGATCGACGCACAGGTGCAAAGCCTCGGGTCGGAGGGGATCGAGGGCGATCGGGCGGTGATCGAGTCGGGCAGCGCGGACGACACGATCATCGCGACCTCCGAGCGGCTCGCAGCGTCGCTCGTCGTGATGAGCAGCCGCAGGCGCTCGGGGTTGAGCGTGCTCGGCAGCGTCAGCCCCCGTATCGTTCACCACAGCCGCTGCTCGGTAGGATTTGGGGGTCGCGCCGACGTAGCTCAGTTGGTAGAGCACTCGCATGGTAAGCGAGAGGTTCCCGGGTTCGAGCCCCGGCGTCGGCTTCGATCGCTCCCCAAGTGTGCCCCCAGGCTGGCGGCTCCACGGGTTCCGAGTGCTCTCCGGGTGAGTTCGATCGTTGGTGCCGCGAACGCAGACGCCCCGCTCCAGCACCATGTCGGTGGGGTAGGTTTCCCCCGTATGCCGGAGGGCTTCCAGCCAGCACGAACGGTCTCCAGCGTGCTCGAGGAGATCGCGGGCCAGCAGCTCGTACTGCCCGCGATCCAGCGCGAGTTCGTTTGGAATGAGCAGAAGATCGCCGCGCTTTTCGACTCGCTGATGCGCGGATATCCGATCGGCGGTTTTCTGTACTGGCGCGTGTCGGACGCGACGACCAAAGACCACACCTTTTACGGCTTCATCCGTGACTACGACCAGCGGCCCCCCAACAGCTTCTGTCCCCGCATCTGGGAGATCTCGCCGTCGGATAGTCGGTACGCGGTGCTGGACGGGCAGCAGCGGCTCACGAGCCTGAACATTGGCTTGCGTGGGTCGCACACGGTGAAGTTGCCGAACAAGTGGTGGGACAACCCGGACGCGTTCCCGAAGCGCTACCACGCATAGTCCCAGATGACGTGTGCGGGCCGCCGCGAGCGCGAGCGTGCTCGCTGTCGCCTGCGGCCATTGAGAGCTTCAGCTGGTGGGTGGATGCGTGAGTGCGACCACACCAATTGGTGTAGTCCGACCACACCAGAAGGTGTTGTGTGACCACACTGACGTGCGGTATCGTTCGGGCCGCCGACGGGCAGATCCGCAGCGTTATCCAACACCATCTTGAGGCCGCCTCCTACGCGTTCGCCGGCTCCGCGCCCGCAACGATGGAGCGCCTATTCGCCGATCCCCGCCGGCCCCTGCTGGAGCAGGCGGTGCCGAAGGGCCTGCCGCCGCTGCCTAACGAGGAGGTCCGCGACTACGTGCAGGAGCGCTTCAAGCGCACCGGCCGCGACGCGGGAGACGCACTCGCGGCGCTGCTCCAGCTGGCACGCGGCCATCCCCAGCGCGCGATGATGCTCGCCCACTTCCTCTGGGCGGTTGTTCCGCCTGGTCAAGTCGCCGATGAGACCCACTGGGTAGAGGCGCGCGAGACGGCGCTCGAGCACGCATCCGGCTATCTCGCAGCGACCTGGCGTAGCTGGCCGGCAAACGAGCGTCGCGTGGCGCTCGCGCTCGCCACAACCCCTGGCGGTCCCTATACCGCCCAGGCGCAGGCCGAGGTCGGGATCAAGAAGTCCAGCGTTCGTTACGCTCTGCGGGCTCTTACTGATCGTGCCGACGTCGTCGAGATCGACGGCACCCACGTCGTCACCGATCCACTGCTCGAGCTCTGGCTGCAGCGTCACGGCTCGTAACACTCGCAGCCTGACAGGCCACCAGCGGTGCGCTCCTGCTGCCCCAGGCTGGTGTACCACGCAGCACGTCGTGCTGTTCGGCTCCGTCGCTCGCGGCGAGGCGACACCAGAGCGATCTGGATCTGCTCGTGGTGCGCCCCGCGGACTGTGACCCGCGCGAACCGGTATGGCAGCGGCAGCTCTCACAGCTCCAGGCGCACGCCAGCGCGTGGACGGGAAACGACACCCCGGTCCTCGAGTTCGGCGAGCAGGAGCTCACAAACGGCGAGCCCCAGCCAGTGCTCACGGACGCGGCCCGCGACGGGATCAACCCTCTACGGCACGCTGCGTCTGCTGCGCCGCAGCTCCCATGCCCGCACACCGAGATGACGCCGTCACCCAGCTCTCAAGCGTTCGCCCGGACGGCACAGCACTCGGCATTGCGTGGGCGGAAGCGGTCAATGATCGCGCAGGCTGTCAGCAGCCTGACATGCGCAGGGCGCGTCACGCAGGATGGGCGGCTCGCCCGCGGGGGCGTCCCATAGGCTCAGAAGTACATGGCCGACACACCAGAATCGGTGGCTGACCGGGACGTCGGTGAGATCGACGGCTCCGACGGGCAGCCACCAGAGCTGCTCGACGGCCACGCCCCGGCTGCGTCCCCGGACGACGAGCCCGGCGCCGATGAGGCGCCCGCGCAGGCGCCGGCTCGCGCCGTGCTCGCATCGCGCTGGCGCGCGCAGTTGCAGCGCTCGGCCGCCGGAGGGCAGCGCGCGCTGATGGTCCTGGCGCTGCTGGTCGGCGCCGGCGCAGGCCTGGGCGCGGTCGCGTTCCGTTACATGATCCTCGGCTTCACCTACGTGTTCACAGGCCACAACGACTACAGCGCCGTCGGTCACGCGAGCAACCCGTTGATACCCGGCCTGGGGATCTGGTTCGTGCTGCTTGTGCCGGTCATCGGCGGGCTGATCTACGGTCCCCTCGTGTCGCGCTTCGCCCCCGAGGCGCGCGGACACGGGGTGCCCGAGGTGATGTATGCGGTCAACAGGCTGGGTGGCCGGATGCGCCCGCAGGTGCCGATCGTGAAGTCGCTCGCCTCCGCCGTGTGCATCGGCGCAGGCGGCTCGGTCGGTCGGGAGGGCCCGATCGTGCAGATCGGCTCGGCGCTCGGCTCGGTCACCGGCCAGGTGCTGCGCCTGCCCGAGTCCCAGCTGCGGCTGCTCGTCGCGTGCGGCGCCGCCGGCGGGATCTCCGCGACGTTCAACGCGCCGATCGCCGGCGTGTTCTTCGCGTTGGAGCTGATCCTGCGCAACTTCGAGACCCGCGCGTTCGGATTCGTCGTGCTCAGCTCGGTCACAGCCGACGCGATCGGCCGCGCCGCGTTCGGCAGCCACCCGTTCCTCTCGCTGCCGTCGTTCACGTTCACCTCGCCGCTGGAGCTGCTGCTGTACGCCGGCCTCGGCGTGCTCGCCACCGGGGTCGGCCTGACGTTCGTGCGCGTGCTCTACACCGGCGAGGACATCGCCGACCGCCTGTGGGCCGGGCGCCCGGACTGGCTGCGTCCGGCCGCCGGCGGTGTGCTGCTCGGGTTGCTGCTGCTCGCGGTGCCGCAGATGTACGGGGTCGGCTACCCTGTGCTGCAGAAAGCCGTCGCCGGGCACTACGTGATCCTCGTGCTGCTCGGGCTGCTCGCCGCGAAGATCCTTGCGACCAGCCTCACCATGTGGATCGGCGGCTCCGGCGGCGTGTTCGCGCCATCGCTGTTCATGGGCGCGATGCTCGGCTCGGCCTACGGCACGATCGCCCACGACCTGCTGCCGGGCCTCGCGAGCTCCGCCGGCGCCTACGGGCTCGTGGGGATGGGCGCCGTGTTTGCCGCCGCGGCGCGCGCGCCGATCACCGCGGTGATCATCATCTTCGAGCTCACCGGCGACTACCGCATCATCCTGCCGCTGATGTTCGCGATCGTGCTCGCCACCGCGCTCAGCAACGCGATCACCCTCGACACGATCTACACGCTGAAGCTGCGCCGTCGCGGCATCGACATCTTCGCGCCGCCCGCGTCGAGCCCGATGGCAGCGGTCACGGTCGCCGAGGCGATGGGCCGGCTGCCGCGGCCGCTCGCGCCTGAGCAGCCGCTACGCGAGGTGCTGCGCCGCTTCACCTCCGAGCGTGCAGACACGCTGCCCGTGATCGACGGTGACGGCGCGCTGCTCGGCGTCATCGCAGCCGCTGACATCGAGCAAGCGCTCGCCGGGACGCCCCACGAGCTCACCGCCGCCTCGCTCGTGCACACCGCGCCCGAGCTGCGCGTCGACCAGTCGCTCGAGGACGGCGTGCGCGCGCTGGCCGCCACCGACGACGACGGCGTGCCGGTCCTGGACGCAGAAGGTAACGGCGTCGTCGGGTGGCTCACGCACCGCCGGCTGTTGCGCGCCTACCGCGCCCACCTCGGCCAGACGTAGAACATTTGGATCAGCCGAGTGCTCGCCCCGCGGCGATCTTCGGGATGTGCGGCACGCTTGGATCAAGCGTGTCATGTCCGACGCCGTAGATGCGTAGCGCACCGTTCGACAGCGGGTAGCGCTGCCAGAACTCGAAGTAGGGCGACAGCTCCTCGAAGTTGCCGACCCGTTCCGTCAGGTAGCGCGCCGTTTGACGCACAGCGAGAACGAGGATGCCGCCGCGCAGCGTGCCGCGTGTGATCCCATCGAGGAGCTTGTTGATCGCGCGGTGGCTCGACGAGACATTCCCTGTCTCCCACTCGAATCCGACGTAGCTGTCGCGCCCACGGAGCAGCGCATCAAGGTCGCCGGTCGTGAGCACGTCGCCGTTCGCAGACCCAACACGAAGCGGCGGCAACGTCTCGGTCATCCAGCCCCGAGACTCTAGCTCCAGCAGCATCGGCACCTTGATCGGCACCACGCCGTTCGGATGTCGATCGGACTTGCGGCTACGTGTGATGCCCGGCTCAGGATTGAGTGAAAACGTGCCCGAGCCGGGCGGCCAATCGGCTGCTGCGATCGCCGCCTCGACATCCTCCAGGGCACGCCGCCAAAGTGCGGTCCGCGGAAAGCCGCCAGCGCGGGCGATGTCCACGCGTTTCACGATCCGCACGCGGGCGGGTTCGCCGTCGAGCGCGCGGACCCTCGTTATTGCAACGCGGCTGTCCGACTGAGACCCTTGCGTGAGTCACCGAGGTTGGGCATCTCGATCACGATGTCCTCGCCGCGCAAACGCCGCGTGATCGGCTCGCAGTCGCCCAGCTCGATCCCGGTCCAGTGGCGGTGTAGGCGCTCGGCGACCGCGTAGGTGGTGCCGCTCCCTCCGAGAGGGTCGAGCACGCGATCCCCCGGCTCTGTCCCGATCGTGAGCACACGCTCCAGCAACTTCTCGCTGAGCTGGTTCGCCGCCCGCGTCTTGGTGCCGCGGTGACGCACCGGCGGGATGTCGGTCCAAACGTCGGCGAGGTTCAATCCCTCGGGGTTCAGCTTGCCGCGGTGCCCACCATAGTCCTTGATGTCGCCTCCGCAATGGCGACAGACCGGCACCGGTACGCGCGGCCGGTTGAACACCCGCGGTTTTCCGTCGGTGTAGTAGATGAGGCTGTAGTGGCTCGGGTAGAGCCGACCGGGGATCGGCAGCGACATCTTCAGGTCGATCGCCACCCAGTGTCGGAACAACAGCCCGTGTCGGTTCAGCTCGTGACCTAGCTCGATATTCCAGCGTGGCAGGTTGTAGAGCCAGATCGAGCCGCCGGGCGCGAGCAGCCGAACGCATTCGGCGAGCCAGCTGCGACACCATGCAAGGTAGTCATCGTCGCGCAGCTTGTCCTTGATCCCGCTTCCGTACTGCTTGTCGAGGTTGAACGGCGGGTCCGCGAAGATGAGGTCATACGACTTAGCCGGGAGGGTCGGCAAGATCTCCAGACAGTCGCCCCGGAACAGCTCGCCGAGGTCAGTCGTGTAGCACGGACGCACAGCGAGCGATCTTAGTCAGCAGCTGGGACGGTACGCGCCGGACTCGGCCGCCCTGCGGATGGCAGGATCGAGCTGGCGATGCTCGGACACAGGGCCTGTGGGCGGGACCCCTGCGTGTCACACCAGAGGTTCGTCGAGCATCGAGCGGTACTCGGCGGGCAGGCGCGCGCGCAGTGGCTCGGCGCTCGCCTGCAGCTGGGCCATCTCCGTTTCCAGTCGCTTGCGAGCGTCGCCGGCGGCGCCGCCGGCGGGGGGCTTCGCGAGGGTCCTGATCATCGAGCCCATCAGTCGCTGCAGGCGGTCCAAGAACAGGCGTGCCTGGGTGTCGTCGAACAGGCTCGGCGAGGCGCTCAGCACCATGTTCGCCAGCGGGCGCACCTGCTCCAGCGCGTCGTCCGAGTCTGACGCCCGGCCGATCTCCGCCACCACAGCCCTGAACGCTTGCCGGGCTTGCGCGTACAAGATCATCCCCTGCACCGCCACCGACGTCGCGCGGTCACGGCGCTGGTGACGCGCGATCGCCTCATCGAAGATCAGCCCCGTCGCCCCCACCACCAGCAGGCTCGCAACGATCGATCCCGTCAGCGAATGCCGATCCCACCAGCCGCGAAAGCCCGCGACCCAAAGGTCACAGGCCACGAGCGCCAACAGCGTCAGCGCGATTGCTGCCGCTCCCCCTCGCCGGGCATACGCCGCGATCGATCCGCTCGTGGACCGACCAGCTCCCATCGGCTGAATATAGGCGCGCGGCCGGATCGCGGGGCCGGATCGCGCGGCCGGAGCGCGCGATCGGATCGCGCGGCCGGATCGCGCGGTCGTATATTGGCCCCGTGGATCGCCAGGCCAACACCCGCCTGCTAGGCAGCAGCGGTCCCGCCGTGTGCGCCATCGGGCTCGGCTGCATGGGCATGTCCGGCATGTACGGCCCGGCCGACCGCGCGGAGAGCATCGCCACCATCCACGCCGCGCTCGACGCCGGCATCGACCTGCTCGACACCGGCGACTTCTACGGCATGGGGCACAACGAACTGTTGCTCGCCGAGGCGCTGCGCGGGCGCCCGCGCGAGGAGTACCTGTTGAGCGTCAAGTTCGGCGCCCAGCGCGCGCCCGACGGGGCGTGGCTCGGCTACGACGCGCGGCCGGCCGCCGTCAAGACCGCGCTCGCGCACTCGCTCACCCGGCTCGGCGTCGAGCACGTCGACGTCTACCGTCCCGCGCGGCTCGACCCCAACGTGCCGATCGAGGAGACCGTCGGCGCCATCGCCGAGCTCGTGCGCGCCGGCTACGTGCGCTACATCGGGCTCTCCGAGGTCGGCGCCGACACCGTGCGCCGCGCCAGCGCCGTGCATCCCATCTGCGATCTGCAGATCGAGTACTCGCTCATCTCCCGCTCCATCGAGGCGAGCATCCTGCCCACCTGCCGGGAGCTGGGGATCGCGCTCACCGCCTACGGCGTGCTCAGCCGCGGGCTCATCAGCGGCCACTTCTCCGCTGCCCGCGAGCTCGCACCGGGCGACTTCCGCGCGCACGCCCCGCGCTTCACCGGCTCCAATCGCGAGCACAACCTCGCGCTCGTCGAGCAGCTGCGTAGCCTCGCCCAAGCCAAAGGCGCGACCGTCGCGCAACTCGCGATCGCGTGGGTGCTCGCCCGCGGCCAGGACATCGTCGCGCTCGTCGGCGCGCGCACGCGCGAGCGGCTGCACGAGGCGCTCGGCGCGCTCGAGCTCGAGCTCGACGCGCACGACGTCGCCGCGCTCGAACATGCCCTCCCGGCCGACGCAGCCGCCGGCGAGCGCTACCCGCAGCCGCAGATGGCGATGCTCGACAGCGAGCGCGCCTGAGCTGCGCTCAGCGCGCCTCTCGCCTGCTCAGCTAAGCGCGGCGTTGCGTCGATGCATGTTCGGTGGAGGATCCACTGGTTCGCTCACGCCCCGTGCTCGCGACGCTCGGCCTGCTGCTCGCCGGCGCGCTCGCGTTCAGCGCGCACGTCACCGTGCACCTCGGCGGCGCGGGGCACACGAGCCTGTGGGACCACTGGCTGTACGACAGCGTCGTCGGGCTGTCCAGCCTGCTGTGCCTGTGGCGCGCGCGGCGCGGCCCCGACAGGCTCGCGTGGGCGGCCATCGGCGCCGCCATCGCGCTCGACTGGCTCGGCGACCTGTACTGGAACAACTTCCTCGCCGCCAGCGCTCACCCGCCGTACCCCTCGTGGGCGGACGCCGGCTGGCTCGCCTACTACCCGCCGATGTACGCCGGCATCATGCTGCTCCTGCGCCGGCGCGTGCCCCGCCTGCGCGCATCGGTGTGGCTCGATGGCCTCGTCGGCGCGCTCGCCCTCGGCAGCGTCTCCGCCACCGTCGTGTTCGCCCCACTGCTCGCCTCCATCCACGCCAGCGACGCCGCACTCATCACCAATCTCGCCTATCCCACGCTCGACATGCTGCTGCTGGCCTTCGTCGGTTGCGGCTTCGTCATGCTCGGTGCCCGCGCCGGGCGCGCGTGGGTGTTGCTCGGAGCGGGTCTCGCGCTCTCCTGTGTCGCCGACTCCGCGTACGTCGTCGAGGTCGCCAAGGGCACCTATCACGCCGGCGGCTGGCTCGACGCGGGATGGCCGCTGTCGATGGCGCTGCTCGCGCTCGCCGCCTGGACGCAACCCCCCAGCAGCGCCGGCGGGCGCGAGCAGGCGAGCAACTCGGGCCTGCGCCTGCTCACCGGCCTGTTCGCGCTGCTCGTCTTCGGCGTGCTCGTCGTGCAGGGGCTGTGGCGGGTGTCCATCGTCGCGCACTCGCTCGCCACGCTCGCCATCGCCATGCTGTTCGCGCGCCTCGCGCTCGCCGAGCGCGAGCATGGTCAGCTGCTGCGCATCGCCGAGGAGGCGCACACCGACGACCTCACCGGGCTCGCCAACAGGCGCAGCATCTACGACGCCATCGAGACCGCGCTCGGCCGCGGGCGCCGTCTGGCGCTGCTGATGCTCGATCTCGACCGCTTCGTCGAGCTCAGCGACACACTCGGCCGCGACACCGGCGAGCAGCTCGTGCGCCAGGTTGCCACACGGCTGCGTCACGCCGCGCCCGGCGGCTGCCAGCTCGCGCGCATCGGCGACGACGAGTTCGTCGCCGTGCTCGACCTCGGTGGCGAGCACGGCGATCCGGCCGCGCTCGCCCACGATCAGGCGGGCGCCGTCGCCGTC
>Ga0335075_10003526_pt1 | contig 24794 bp, 15 predicted proteins | sample Lox_Sample_24_FD_206723 | JGI IMG/M metagenome (GOLD analysis project Ga0335075, IMG submission 206723) | Soil microbial communities from Loxahatchee National Wildlife Refuge, Florida, United States - Lox_Sample_2.4 | ecosystem: Environmental > Terrestrial > Soil > Wetlands | place: USA...
GGGCGTGGGAGGGTTGACCTGAAGAGGTCCGCGGACCGCGCTGCCTTCGATGTTGCCGTCGAGCACGAAGGCCGGAGCGACGATGCTCACCGTGCCCGCGTCCATTCCCTGCACGTACGCCGGCTGATAGGTGCCCTCGGGGTTGTAACCCGGGAGGGTGAAGTAGGCGGTGCTGCCCCAGTGCGGGTCGCTCTGATCGATCGAGTCGAGCGTGCCGACGTATGGCATGGTCTCTGGGGCGGCCGCGATCGGATAAAGCTGCCCGTTGGCACCGACGAGTATGGACGATTTGACGTAGCCGGCCTGCCAGTCGATCTGTCCGCCCGAGACATTGAGGGTGGCCCCGGGGCTGACGATCACCGAGCCCGAGGAATTCAGCGCGATCGACCCTCCCGTCAGGCTGCGCTGAAACACGTCCTGCTGAATCGCCGCGACGTCCCCGGAAAGATCGGCCATCGGCGTGCCGACCCAGCTCGTCCCATCGCTCGTGACGCCGTGCTGACGGATGTCAACATATACCGTCTGCCCGAGCATCGGCCCGTTGCGCTGCTGCGGCGAGTCCGCGAGCTCGACGCCGTTGAGCTCGACGGCGAGCGAGTTGAGCGCGACCGACTGCGAGACCACGTCACCCGACACATCGATGGTGCTGTTCGGCGCGAGCCAGATGCGGGACGAGTCGGGCTGCAAGGACGCGCTGATGAGATTCGACCGCGGGCTATTGGGGTTGACCAGGGAGCCGCCCAACGCGTTCAAGGTCACATTGCCGTGCGGCGCGACGATGCTCGCGCCGTCGAGCATCTCGATCTCGCCACCGTCGAGCTCGACGTCCGATTGCGGCTGGGCGGTCGCATCCACAGTGGTCTGGGAGGTGCTGCCCTGTAGGGCGATGTCGGTCGAGCTGCCTGCGCCCAAAACCAGAGTACCCGATTGGTATCCCCCAAGCGACTGGACCGAGCTTGCCCCCTGGGGGGCTGAGGCGTCGGCGGTTGCCTCCGCCTCGAGCTGGATCGAGCCGTTGCTCTCGATGGTGGTCGTTGCCGATACCCGCCCCATCTGATTGACCGCGAGACCGGCGAGTGTCACGTCTCCCGCGGTCGAGATGATCTCGCCTTGGATGCCGTTGGTGACGGTGCCGTTGCCGCCCACCTCGATCAGCAGGCCCCGCACTTGCGACGAGGTGTTCAGCGGCGTGGACAGGAATATTCGCTGCCCGGCACCCAGGATGGCCTGTCCGGTCGGTGCCTGGATCGTGCCCTCGTTCGTCACCGTCGGCGCGAAAATAAGGACTTCGCCGCCGTTGGAGGTGATGCTGGCGCCCGACTGGATGTCGATCACGCCGAGGTTCTGAATCGGATCGCCGCTGGCGTCAACTGCCTCGAAGGCCGGAGACCCGTCCTGTATCGCCCCGGCAATGCCGTCCTTGATGGCGGCCTGTGAAATGGCGAGCGACGAGGCGACCAAGCTCCCGACGTTGACCACCGAGTTGGGCCCGAAGATCAGGCCGTTAGGGTTGAGCAGGTAAACCTGTCCATTCGCGGTGAGCGTGCCGAAGATCTGGCTGGGATTGGCCTCGAAGATCTGGTTCAGGGCGACGGAATTCGCGGACGGCTGGATGAAATTGACGGTGTGACCCGCGGCGATGTCGAAGTTCTGCCAGTTGAGCGTGGCCGTGGACGAGGTCTGAGAGATGTTCATGCGGCTGCCGCTCTCGGCGAGAGACGCGCTGCCGCTCGTGACCCAGGAGGTCACCGCTCCACACGCCGCGCCCGCGCACGGCACGGGCAGTGGCGGTGGCGCGGCAGCCACCGCGCCGCAGACGGAGATGCTGCAGAGGGCCAACAGCCTGGTGCCTGGCGCGCGAGCGTGGTTTTCCGGTTGTATCCGCGTCAGCTTTTGGTTTGGCATAACGCTCTCCTAATATCCATACAGTACCGAGAAGTCCACGCGCCCGTCGTTACGATGTGTGCCGCCCGCGGTCAGGAGCGGGATGGCCCAGAGAAGGTCCGCATCGAAGCCGGGCGTGATAGCCTCGTGAAATCCGACGCCGTAACTTTCGAGGTCGGTTCGTACGAGGCCGGAAACGATCTCGCTGGTCAGCGGGTCCTCGATCATGCCGATTCCGCGGTCGTAGAAGACGTACCCGAAAAGGTGCGAGCGCCGGAGCGTCCATTCGGGTGAATGCAACTCCAGGCTCCCCGTGACCCCGCTGTCGACGAGCTCCGCGGACTCGAGGTACCCGCGGACCGAGTCCATGCCGCCGATGCTGTACTGCTCATTGTTGACGAGCGGCTGCTCGGCATACTGGAACGACAGTCTGCTCGTCAGATCCAGACCCCGCCAGAACCGCCAGTCGAGATTGCCATTGCCATGCAGATAGGAATAGCTCGGGATGGCGTCGTAGCGCTTGTACTCGAACTCGGCGTCGTTATTCGTGCCGAACTCGCGGACCGCGAAGTCGACTCCGACCGTCCCGGAAAGTCCGAGGCGCGGCCTGATCCGGGCAGCCGAGAGCTGCGCCGACCAGAGGATGTAATGGATGGGGGTGGAGTTGGCGGCGGCGGAGGTCGTCTCGATGCTCTGCCCGAAATCCTTGTAGTCGACGCCGAAGGTCACGTTGGCGATGGTTCCGGGCTCGCCCAGGAGCGAGCGCGTGAGGCGGCCACCGACGATCTTGCCGTTGCCGATCACAGCAAGGGCGCCGATCGCCGCCACGTTGCTGTCAGAGCGGATGCCGTAGGTGGACCAGCTCCAGTCGGTATCCGGCACGAGACCCCCGTAGTTCAAGACCCAGAGCTTCACCTCGTTCGAATCGGCGGGCGCGGTCTGATACTGCAGCGAGAGCGTCTGATAATCCTGAAACAGATCGTTGTAGCTGAGCGTGCCCGTCAGGCGGATGTGGGAGGTGGCGCTGGTGTAGCGATTGTCCACCTGCAGCGAGGCATGTACCGGAATGCGGTCCTTCACCTTGAGATCCACGGACACTGTGCCCGGCTGGCTTCCCGGCACGAGCAGCGGCGTGACCTGGCGGTCCGGCGTCTCGCTCGCCAGCTTCGCAAGCTGCGCCTGCAGGGCCGGAAACTGCGGTACGGTGCCCGGCTTGATCGCCGGCAGCTCCGCGAGGATCCGGCCTTCGGAGTAGTAGCGAGCACCCGAGATACGCACTCGGTCGACATAACCTTCTGTGACTTTTAGGCGAACAACGCCCGAATCGACCGTCTGCGGCGGAATATCCACCAGCACCGTTCCGTAGCCCGCCTTCCGATATGCCGCGACGAGTGCAGCGCGCGCTCCCTCGACGTCTCGGATGCTCTTGTCCGGGCCGAGGAAAGGATAGACGGCGGCCTCCACGTTCATCTGATCCAGCGCATGGCTTCCCAGCACCAGGAACTCATAAACATTAAAGGTTTGAGTGCCAGGGGGGCTCGACGCAGGAGCGGTGGCGGCCCGTGCCGCGGGGCCAGCGCCGGCCGCGAGAACAAGGCAGGGCACTAGGGCGACAAGGGCGCGTCGTAGCGATCGAGAGTCCGGTCTCATGCCTGAGTGGTCGCTGTCAGGTTCTTTTAATAGCGGCGGGCGACCGCCGCCGCGAGGCAGCGATCGCCCGGAGGGGAGGGAGGAAGGCGGACCTTCCTCCCCCGATCTACCCTTTATAACTACTCTACGAACGAAGATGGGGTTCTCGACAGCCTCCTCACTGAATGCTCGTCGGGTCCCAGGCCGGCGTTGCCGACAGTGGCTCGTTGCTCTTAGCGGGGTACGGCGGCTGGCAGTTGTCGCCCGGATTATCACGCAGGAAGCTGTTCACCGGGGCGGTGCGGAACGACGCCTGCGTTTCGGTCGGGGTAGGCGGAGTCGACGAGCCGATCGGAATCGCCAGGAGACCGCCGTCGAGCGTCGGATTGGACCGCTGCAGCCCCAGGTCGATCGCGGCAACAGTATCAGGACCGATCTGCGTGGCGGCAGCCGTAAAGAACTTCTGCAGTGTGAGCTCATTACCGGTCGGGAGGTTGGCCCCAGAGGTCGAGTAGTAGAACGCCGACTGCGCCCAGAAGTCATACTTGCCCGCCGCGATGTTCTCGTTGGACGGAGCGACACCGTCGATCCGGATGAACCGCCAGTCCGCCTTGGCCTGCAGGTTGTTGGTGACTGCGACCGCGCCCCACGCCTGATCCGTGCTGGAAAGGCTGATGGCGAACTGCCCTTGCTCATCGTGCCCCTCCATGCACTCGAGATCGTCGCCCTGGCCGCTCCCCGCGAAGACTCGATTGGTGCCATAGGTCGCGGCGCTCCAAGTGCAGCCGCTCGCGCCGCAGCTAGTGGTGGTGGGGACAGAGAACCTCTGTGGCGACCCAATGCAGCCTTGGCCCGCGAAGAAGATCTGAGCGGTATTCTGAGTGCCGGAGGACTGGCCGCGCTCGCAGAAGTAGATGCCCGTATCGTGCGGTGTCACCGCGACTGACGCCTGCGTACCTGACTGGCAATCCAAAGCCGTGGAGTTCTGCGTGCCGTCATAGCAAACGTGGGTCGTTCCGCTCAGGCCGCTGTTGCCGAAGTGGACTGACTGCGCACCCACGCTGCTCCCGCCGTTTCCGTAGACGGACGTCCACTCGGTGATGTAGCCGTTGAAAATGCCGGCGAGCTGCACGCGGCTCAGGGTCGGCATGTCGGCAAGTGCGTCGTCCTCAGTGAGCCCCTCAGCGCCCTGCAGCGCGTGATACGCACCGAGTGACAGGGTGACACCGAAGGGCGTGTCGACCGAAGAACCGGCGCCGGCAGGCGTAGCGAGACCGAAGATGCCGGCTTCTACGTCGGCATAGCCCAAGGCCGCGTACGGCCCTGTGGTGGCAGTGCTGGTGACAATCGGATAGCTGGTGTCGCAGGTCACCGGGAAATAAGGAATGAATCCCGGTTGGGTTATCGGCGCTGCTGCCGGGACGCAGTGTCCATCGAAGCCCGATTGGGTGACGTTCGGGTAGGTGACGAAGTTGCTGGTCGGTGCGTCGATCGGCAGGATGCCGTTCTTCGATCCCGCATTGTTCTCCTTGATGATCGCGATCTCGTCGCCCTCCAGCCCTGTTACGATGGAGGACGCGATGCAAGATACGGCGTTGAAATTACCGTTCGTTTCGGTTCCGGTGTATACGACCGGAGTTCCCAGAGCCTTGTTGCAAAGCGGCTTGCTCGAGTTGATCATGTAATCGAGCAGCGCCGGGGTGATGGCGGTCGAGCCCGAGATGTAGAGAATGTTCCCGGCCGGGACCGTGCCGATCTGGACGGCAGCGGGCGCGGCGGCTTGGGCGGCTGCGGCTGCGCCCAGTGCGAGCGCCGCGGTGACCGCCTGACTGACTTTCGAATTCAACATTTCATGTTCCTCAGAATTGAATCAAATGGAGTTGCACTGTGTCGGCGGACCTGGCTCAGGACGCCTCGGCGCCGCGGCGGCGGCTGACGGCCAGCAGCCCGAGCAGGCCGGAGATCAGGAGCCAGCCCGCGGGCGGCAGCGGCACGGGGGACGCGCCTCCTGCGTTGTAGGTGAGCAGGCCATCGGCGCTGAGCAGGAACGTGCCCAACCCACCGCTGGCACCCACGCCCGTAGCGGTGGTAGCGGCGGATGCGGCATTGCTGGTGGCAACGTAGTACACCAGGTTCAGCTCGCTACCGGCCGCGGTACTGGTGAGACCGCTCAGCGGCTCAATTTGGAAATCGTAGCCCGGTGAGCTCGTATTGGCTGCAACCCAGCTGTTTCCGCCGGCGCCCGTCGTCGTGCCAGAGAAGGACGTCGTGGTGCCGGGGAGGTAAGTCGAGAGGTAGCTGGTGATCGAGGCCAAGGGGCCGATTGCACCGCCGGTCAGCTGGCTGCCGGTGACTGCAGGGGGCGGGTAATCGCCGGCGGCCAAGCTGAGATAGGCGCTGTCGCCCTTGTTGCCGCTTTCGTTGGGGGTGTCATCACCGGCGAACACTTGGTAATCGTACGTGCCGCTACCAAGCAGCGCCGACAGGTTGCCGCCGTCGACATTCCAACTGGTGCTGTAACCAGCGGTGTCGAACGTCGTGCCGAGCTGACTATAGGTGCCCGCGCCGATGCTGCCCAGATCTTCGACGTAGGACGCATCGGTGGTAGTGTTCCACACGGCCACGAACAGATCCGTCGGCGCCTGCGTGGGATTGGTGGCCGCGAAGGCGCCCGCGCTTGCGCCGACCGCCGCGACGGCCATGAGAGCCATCGAAACTGCCTTAGATAACTTCGTCATACTCGCTAATCTCCCAATGATGGTTGAAGTGCTTGTTGCCCTCGCCCGGGCCTCCTCGAGACCCGTTCAGACCGAGAAGCGTGTGACCCGATGTGAGGGGCCACCTCTGCTCGGCGCGGCGATCGACCGAGCCCCTCGCTCCGGTCCGAATTAAGTCAGCTATCGCTTCGCGAGAGGCAACTTACGCCAGACCCTGTGACAGACGCTTTACGGGACTGTGAAATGTCTCACGATCGCTGAAGATCAATCGGCGCGCAGGTCTTGGGACGAGATGCGAGTTTGTGCTAGACGAATCGATCTCGGATGCCATTCGAAATGCAGATGAGATTTGAATGTCATACAGTCGTCTGCGCAGGGCCATGCCACACTGCGGCAACAATCCGGCGGCAAGCTAATCGGCTCATCGGCTCATTGGGTGCGGAATGCGCAGCGCCGCGGACATTCGGGGGATTTCGGTGAAAGGCCTTGACTTTGCTGCGCGCCTTGAGCGCTGGCACAGCGCGCTGTCCGCAGCACGGACCTCGAAGCTGGTCACCGGCGCACTGGCAGTCGCGCTCGCCGCCGCCGCTGTGCAGGAGGGACTCGATATCCGGTGGGCGCTTGGCGCTGCCGCGCTGGCCACGTCCGCCGGTCACAAGAGCTCCAGCGCCCCCTCAAACGAGTTCGGAGTTCGATCGCCGGCGCTCCAGTCCCTGGTGAACGCACACCTCTTCGGGTCGGCGCCCGCGCCCGGGGCAGGACTGGCCAGCGCCGCGGCGCAACGAGACACCACGCTCGTTCTGACCGGTACGATCGCCACGCCCGATCCGTCGAGCGGTTTCGCCCTGATCGGCGCCAGCGCTGAAGCCGCTCATGTCCACCCGGTCGGCGACTCACTGGCAAGTGGCGTGGTGCTTCGCGCCGTGTATCGCGACCACGTGATCGTGGAGCGGTCGGGACAGCTCAGTGCAGTGTTCTTCCCGCGCAGTGGAAAATCTGCGCTCGCCGCCGCCGCTATGCCCTACGCACCCAGGACACGCCGTGCGCAGGGCAATCCGGATGATGTAGATAGCGAGGAATTGCAACGCGAGCGCATTAAAGACGCGATCGAGGCGGAGAGCGAGCGCACGGCCGCCTTCCTGCGCCAGCAACCGTTCTACTCGGACGGCCAATTGCGAGGCATCGTGCTCGAGCCCGGGAGCGATCCCGCCATGCTCGCGCAGCTCGGCATCAAGGCGGGCGACGTGCTGGAATTCGTCGACGGTTCGCCCATCGCCGATCCGGATCGGCTCGACTGGCTGCGGCAGCGACTGCAGAGCGGTCAGCCCGTCGAGCTCTCAGTGATCCGTCCCGGTTCCGGAGAGGTTGAGCTGAAGATCCCCGGCGGCGCGGTCACCGGCATGATCGAGAACTGAGGTCCTGCCGAAATATGAGCACCGCGCCCGTAATCGTCGCAGACATTGAGCATCTGATCGAGACCGGCCTCCACGCTCAGCGCACTGGAGACCACTCAAAGGCCGCGCAATGCTACGAGCGAGTGCTCGCTGTGGCACCTGCGAGCTTCGACGCCCTGCAGCTGCTCGGACTGATCAGGCTTCAGACCGGGCAGGAGACAGTTGGCATCGCGCTGCTCGAGCGGGCAGTTGCCATCGACCCGTGTCAGATCTGCGCCCTGAATAATCTCGCCAACGCACTGCGGGAGGTCGGCCGGATGCGGGAAGCGGTTCACACCTACGCGCGGGCGCTCGCGGTGGAGCCGGAAAACGTGGCGGTGCTGACCAACCTCGCGCTCACTCTGTTGCGTCTCGGTGAGTATCGCTTCGCCGGGCGGTGCGTCGAGCGGGCGATGGCCAAGGAGCCCGATAACCCGCAGCTCCTCCTGGCGCTCGGGCATCTGATGCAGTGCACACGCCGTCCCCAAGAGGCTGCGATGGCCTTTCGGCGTGCACTCGAGCTCGGGGTTTCCGGGGCGGACACGAGGATGCTCCTCGGGCTCGCGCTGCAGAATGTCGGCGAGCATGTGCAAGCGCACGAGCAATTCGCGGCTGCAGAGAAGCTGGCGCCCACCCAGGCTCTGCGCGGGTTCCGGGCCTCCGCAGCGCTACCTTTCTGTCACTGGGATCGCTTCGCCGAGGATGCGCGGGCTCTCGATAGCGAGGCTGCAAGGCTCGAGCGGTCGCCTACGGAGCCCATGCGGCCGCTCCTGTTTCCGATCTCGGCGGCGCGTCAGCGGGAGTATGCGGCGCGCCATGCGGGATATCTGACGTGGACCGCGCAAGCGCTGCAGAAGGGAGACTGGACGCCGCCGCGGCGCCCGGCGACGGCGAATCGCCTGCGCATCGGTTATCTCTCGCCCGACTTTCGCGACCACGCGGTCGGGCATCTCGTGTGTCCGGTACTTGCCGGCCACGATCGCCGCCGCTTCGAGGTGCACGCATATGGTTGGGGTCCACCGGACAGTAGCGGCACGCGCGAACGGATCACTACGTTCTGCGACCGCTTCCATGCGGTTGACGATCTCACCGACGAGGTGCTCCTCGCCCGACTGCGCGAGGATCGCATCGACATTGCAGTCGATCTGGCGGGCTATACCGCACACAACCGCGCCGCGCTGTTTGCTGCCCGGGTAGCGCCGCTGCAGGTCGGTTGGCTGGGCTATCCCGGCACGACGGGCGGCAGATTCCTCGACTATCTCGTCGCAGATGAGTTCATCATCCCCCGCGCACACGAGGCGCACTTCACCGAGAGCGTCGTCCGCCTGCCGCATAGCTATCTCGCCTATGACCCGTCCGGCCCTATTGCGACGGCGCTCAGCCGCGCCGAATACGGTCTGCCGGAGGGCGCCGTGGTGCTCGCCTGCCTAGGTCAGACGCGCAAGATCAACCCGTTGGTCTTCGATCCCTGGATGGCGGTCCTCAGGGAGCAGCCCGACGCTGTGCTGTGGCTTGCGGGCTCGTATGGGCCGGCGATGGAAAACCTGCGCCGTGAGGCCGAGGCGCGCGGCGTCCCGGGCGAGCGGCTGATCTTCGCGCAATTCGCGCCCACCCGCGCCGACTATCTCGCCCGTTACCGCGTGGTCGATCTGACCCTCGACACGTTCCCCTATGGATCGCATACGACCGCGGCGGACGCGCTGTGGGCGGGGTGCCCGTTCGTCGCCGTAGCCGGCAAGACCTTCGCATCGAGGGTGAGCGGCTCGATCCTGCGCGCCACTGGGCTGCCCGAGCTCGTCACAGAGAGCCTCGATGAATATCGCACCCTCGTGCTCGACCTGACCCGGGACGCGGCGCGGCGTGAAGGGTTGCGCGCCCGGCTCGCCGCCCTGCGAGCGGGGAGCCCCCTGTTCGATCCTGGCCGGTTCGTGCGTGCGCTCGAGCGCGCGTATATTGCCATGTGGGAGCGGTACGAGCAGGGCGAGCCCCCGGCAACATTCGAAGTATCTCACGACCATAGGTGAACCTGATGACACCGACGAATAGACGCATCCGCATGGCACTCACCATGGCGGCCACCGCGGGATTGTTGTGCATGGGAGCGCCCTGGCACGTGGCACACGCGGCGGGTGAGGTCGTGGCGCAGGGCGGGTCCATTCAGCTAGGCCCGAGCGACGTGCAGGCCCTCATCGCGAGCCTGCCGGAAGCGCAGCGGGCGGCGGCGGTGGCCAGCCTGGGCTCGCTCGAACAGGTCGTTCGGGCCGACATCATCCAACGCTCCGTGTTGGCGAACGCGCAGGCGCAGAATTTCGGCCATGACCCGGCGACCGAGAAGGCGTTGCAGCAACTCGACGACGAGGCGCTTACCCGCCTCTGGATCGCTCACGAGGCGGCGGTTCCGGCCGGCTATCCCGCCGAGAGCGAGGTTCAGGCGGCGTATGAGCTTCTCAAGCAGCGTGCCCCGTATGAGTATCACCTCGCACAGATCTTCGTCTCCGCGCCGGACGGCGCCGATCCCGACAAGCTCGAAGCCGCGTTCACCAAAGCCGCCGAAATTCGCAAGGATCTGGCCACCGAGGATTTCGGACAGGTGGCGCGACAGCAGTCGGACGAGGCGGCAAGCGCCGCTAGGGGAGGCGACCTCGGCTTCCTTCCGGCGACACAGCTCCTGCCGTCGGTGCTCGCTGCGGTGCAATCTCTCAACCCCGGCCAGACCGTTGGCCCCGTCAAGACGGCCGATGGCCTGCACTTTCTCAAACTGATCGAGCGCAGGCGCACCCCCTTACCGGCGCTTTCCATGGTGCACGATCGCATCGTGGCAGCGCTGCGTGCCCGCAAGCAGGCGCAGCTCGAGCAGGCCTATCTTCGCGGCCTTGCCGCGAAGCTCGACATCACCGTGGATCAGATCGAGCTCGCGAAGCTGCAAGAGAGCCTGAAATGAGTCTTGCTGCCCGCAGCGATGCCTGATGCCTGTGCGACGACGATCAACCCTGTGCGGCGTGCACGCTGATGTGGCGGGTGCAGAGCGCGGTGAGGCCCGGTAGCTTTCACGGTGCCGTCAGGTGAGTGAGGGCATACGCGTGACGCGTGATATTGTCGTCTTTACGTTGCATAAGTCAGCGTCCATGTTCATTCATCGCCAGTGCGAGCTGCTCTGCAACCTCGCCAGTATCGCCTATCACTCGCCCAACATGCCCGGTAGCGGCCTCGACGCGCGACGGTTACTCACCGACCGGGAGATTTGGGAGACCCATCATGGCTGCTTCGCACCGCTGCGCTTCTTCGTGGAGATCCCAGGGCTCGAGTCGTACGAGATCATCCTGCACCTGAGAGATCCTCGCGATGTGCTGGTGTCCATGTTCTATTCCTATTGCTACATTCACCCGGGAACAGTCGCCCCGAACACCGGCTACCGCCGCGAAGCGGCCACCCGCGGTATCGACGAGTTCGTCCTGGCGCAAGCGACCACAGGCAGCCTGCACTATCCGGGCGATTACGGAACCGGCGGGCACGTGCAAGACATCGTCGGCCCGCTCCCGAACCGATATCGGGCGTACATCGACCGGCTGCTCGGCAAGCACAACGTCACGCTCGTCAAATATGAACAGATGGTCGCCGACTATCGCAGTTGGCTGACGGATTTCATCAGGCCCTTTCCCCTGCATGATCGGCAGCAGGTGATCGAGCAGCTCGTGGCGCAGGCGCCAGCGTTCTTTCCCAGGCGGTCCGGTGATGTCTTGAATCACGTCCGTCATGTCACCCCAGGTGATTACAAGGCGAAGCTGCGGGCGGCGACGATCCGTGAGCTAGACGAGATCTTCTCGGACGTCCTCGATGCGCTGCGCTATCCGAAGTACGCCGGATGACTCTAGCTCAGCACGATGACGAAGCGACGCGTGTGACGCGCGAGCTTCGGTCAGCCTTGCACGAGAAATGTCTCGGGCGCCTTGCCGTCCCGTTGCAATTGCCACATCTGCCGATAGGCAGCTTCCAGCTGACGACAGTATGTAGGCGTGTCGAAGAGCGGGAGCGATTCCCGGTCCCGGGTCAGTCCGGCGCGGATCGATGCGAGTCTCTCGGGGGCGCGCGCTAGATTCAGCGCGAGTCTTTCGTACTCCTCGAGAGAGGTGGTGATCAGATCCGGCAGCCCGGCCGCCTGCAGCAGGCTGCCGGCGACCCGCGAGGCGAACGTGCGGCCTACACAGGTCACGAGAGGAAGGCCGGTCCAAAGCGCATCGCTTGCCGTAGTGTGGGCGTTGCACGGGAACGTATCCAGGAACAGGTCAGCCAGGCGGTGCCGCGCCAGGTGGTCTTCGTTGCTCACTCGCTTGCAGAAGATGAGCCGCCCGGGCTCGACGCCACGGGCCGCGGCCTCGCTGCGCAAGTGCTCGACTGCCGAGGGGTTGTCCTCGAGCAGCCACAGGACGCTGCCCGGAATCGCGGCGAGAAGCCGCATCCAAGCACCAAATACCGGCGCCCTGATCTTCCAGTTGCCGTTGAAGCTACAGAATACGAAGCCGTCCTCGGGAAGATGCGCGTCGCTTCGCGTCGGCACATGCTCCGAAACGCGGCGCTTGCGGTCATTGGGCTGGTAGCAACCGGGAAGGTACGCGATGCGCTCGGCGTAGAAGCGCCGCTGCGCTTCAGGTATCACGAAGGAATCGGCGATGAGGTAATCGATGAAGGGCGCGGCCATCGTTCCGGGGTATCCCAGATAGCTCACCTGAACGGTTGCGGGGCGATGCGCGAAGATGCCGAGTCGGGAGTGAGCGGTATGACCCTTGAGGTCAACGGCGATATCGACGTCCCGCTCTCTCAGCCAGGTGGCGACCTCCAAGTCGGATCGCTCTCGAGCGTCCAGCCATTGATCGAAAGCGCCGAGCAGCCGGCCGCGCAGAAGACTTCGGTCGTCGGGCCCGTAGGAAACACCGAGGACCTCGAAAGCGGACCGGTCGTGAAGCTCGAGCAGCTCCGCCAGAAGGAACGAGGTGGCATGCAAATGGAAGTCCCCGGACACGTATGCCACGCGGATCCTGTCGGTCCTGCGCGAGACCGGCAGCGGGAGCGCTCGGCGGTCCGCTGCTGCAGTCGCGGCGCGCAAGCGAGCCATTCGAAGCTGCTCCTCCGGATCGTCCGACACCCCAAGCAGTAAGAATGGCTCGGTGCCGCAGTCGAGCGCTCGAGCGCGCGGCAAGACCTGCTCGAGTCTCCTCCAGTCGCACATCCTGAGGCTGCAGTGCAAGGCCACGGTGAGGCCGGCCGCATCATTCGGCCTCTGCGTCAGCACACGATCCACCGCAGCGACAGCCTCGGGAAACCTCTGCAGCATGAGAAGAACGGTCGCAAGGGGTACCCAGCCGTCGACCAATCCGGGCTCGAGCGCCGTCGCTCGTTGCACGCTCTCCAGCGCCGCCAGCGTATCGCCCAACTCGAGCAGGACGCGCGCAAGCCCCGTATGTGCCTCCGCCAGACCTGGACCTATGGCGACCGCTCGTTTCAGAAAGCGGAGCGCGTCCTGCGAACGACCGAGATCCGCAAGCGCGAGGCCGAGATTGGTGAGCGCCAGTGGGTTCTCAGGCGACAACACGACCGCCTGCTCGAGAATCGCCGCCGCTCGATCCGCCTTTCCTTGCTGGCGTAAGACCTTGCCCAGGTTCACGCGCGGACGAGCATACGTCGGACGCAGGGCAAGCGCCTGCTCGAAGCAGCGGACCGCCTCCGGCAGCCGTCCCAATTGATCGAGCGCCGTGCCGAGATTGTTGTGGATCTCCGGGGAAGCGGGGCTCAACGACAGGCAGCGTCGGTAAGTCGCCACAGCCGACTCCGCCAAGCCGGCCCTCTGCTGGGAGACACCGAGCGCGTAGAGCTCTTGCAGGAATTGCCCGGGTTGCTTCACGGCGTCACTGTGGAGCGAAGCGCTCGCCGCCTTGGCCGACGCGGTGCATGCCTCCGACGCGCACCTCATTGCGCTGGAGAACGGGCACCCGCTCCCCCAACTGGGTCGCCATCGCCGCGAACACGTTGGTCCAGTCTCTCGGCGACGTTTGACGGAAGAGACGCATCGTCGGGTACCAGGGACTGTCAGCACGGTCGAGCAGCCAGCGCCACTCGGGCGCGAATTTCGTGGCAACCCAAACAGGACGCCCGAGCGCACCGGCCAAATGAGCAATAGACGTATCCGAAGTGACGATCAAGTCCATATGCATCATCACAGCCGCCGTATCCACAAACGCGTCGGTTCCGGAGTCGAGCTCCGGCTGTAACCGCACGACGCGAGCACCGAAGGCCACATCCTGAAGCTGCTCGGTGCCGTGTCCCTTCTGTAGGGAATAGAGCGAGACACCGGGAGTGGCAGCGAATGGAGCGAAGTCGGCTAGAGGCACGGACCGGCCGCGCAGTGAGGTCCGCTCGGTGCGCGGATCCCCCTGCCACGCAATACCCACTCGAAAATTACGGTCCCCCGCGAGTCGTCCCGCCCAGAAGGCCACACGCTCCGGATCGGCGCTCAGGTAGGGCACATTTGCGGGTATGCAGGTGATATCGGTACCAAAAGCCCGCGGCAGGCTCAGCAGCGGGAACCATACCGACACTCCGTCCGGTCGAGCCTGCCCGTAAGGAACCACGGACTCGAGGAAGGCGTAAGAGCTGAGGATGCGAGCCAGACGCGGATGGCATTCGAGCGATGCCCGAATCCCGGCACCCTGCAACAGCTCGGCGTACCGCACGAACTGAATCGTATCGCCAAGACCCTGCTCCGCAACCAACCAGACGCACCCTCCTCCGACGTCTCGACTTCCGTTCCAGCGCGGCAGGTGAGTGCTCAACGTGGAACGAATCTGGAAGGACCGGTATTCATGGTTCTCCCATCCATTGCGGAAATCGCCGGTCAGTAGCTGTACGCGCGCGAGGCTCGCCCGCGCCTCACGAAGTCCGGGGGCGACCACCACGGCCTGTCGGTAGGCCGCAAGGGCTCCAGCGACGTGTCCTCCCTCAAGGAGGACGTCGCCCAGAGTGCAATAGGCGTACCCGTTCCGAGGATCCAGAGCGATCACCTGGGTGCATACCGACGCCGCTTCTTCCAGCTGATAATTCTCCTGCAGCGCGCCGGCAAGATTAAACAGGATGTCGGTACGGCGAGGGTACATCGCCGCTGCGTCCCGCAGCATCGCAAGAGCTCGCGGCAGCTCGCCTATCTTCTGCAGAGCGAGTGCCAGGTTGTTCATCACGTTCGGATCGTGGGGCTTAAGCGCTATTGCGCGCTCGAGTAGCGGCAATGCTTCGGCGTTTCGGTGCGCCAAAACGTGCGCAGCACCGGCAATGGCGAGCGCCGAGAAATCCTTGGGGTCACGCTCGAGCAGTCTGTTGCAGATGACAAGCGCGGCATCCGGGTGGCCGGAAGTCAGATGGCTTGAGGCGGCTTGGATATCGATATGACCGAATGCGGGGTTATTGGCCATCCCTAGCGCAGCCGTGCGGAGCGCAGCGCGACGAGCGCGGCAAGCGCCAGGATCGTGGCGAGGTCGAGCGATCCGCCGCCGCCTCCTGACCCGCCGCTCGCAGCCGCATTCACCGTCACCGTCGTCGACGCGCTGCTGGTACCTCCCCCTCCCGTGCAACTCAGCGAGAACGTTGTTGTTGTCGTCAGCGCGGACGTGGTGACGCTCCCACCGCTCGGACTCTCGCTGCCGGACCATCCGGAGCCCCCCGAGGCGGTGCAGCTCGTGGCATTTTGCGTCGACCAGGTAAGCGTGACGGTGCCGCCCGAAGTGACGCTCGTTACGCTCGGCGTCAGCGTGACCACGGGAGCCGGCATGGCGGTGACGGCATACGTACCAGCATTGGCAGGGGAGGCGGGTTGTGCCAGGACGTTGACGAAGTACGTGGTACCGGGCGTGGCTTGAAAGGAGAAACTTCCCGATATAGGTGTCGTGGAGTTGGAGCTTCCCGCAGCGATGATCTTTCCCTCGACGGTCGTGCCGGTCGTGACGGCCGCTTCGAGCGTGCCGAGCGGCGCGGGAAATTCAATGTCGGTGGCCGTAACGCCCACCGTCTCGGCCGCTGACACAGTGACCGGCGTCATCTTGAAGCCGGCACCGACACCCTGGGTCGCATCGAACGCCGCGGTGCTGCCGCTCGTCGAGCTCATGTCGAGCCCGAAGAGCCCCCCGCTCCCGGTCGCCTGCGCGAACGCGAGCAGAGTCACTGCTCCCTTGGTTGGACTTGCGGTGAAGCTGCCTGCCGCCATGGCGGGAGTCGCGAGCAGCGTACCGCTCTGCTCCGCCGCGAACTCGACCGCCGTCAGCGGCGAGGGGAACTGAAAGTCGGTGAGAGTGACCTTGTACGCACCGGCCGCGGTCACGTTCGCATCGAACGTATACGGCTGCAGCAGGCTCCCCGTGGCGGCAACGGCGAGCGCCGCATCGAACACCGAAGTCGTCCCTTGAGTCAAGGTGACGGCGTAGCTGCCTACCTGCGAGGCTGTGCTCGGCGTGGCATAGCCGAAGACTTGATAGCTTCCGGCGCTCGCCGTGAACGATTGGCTCACGGTATGCGTCGTGGTCGAGGAAGTGATGGTCGGATAGGTGCCGCCGGTGACCGACTGACCGTTGCCGCCGATCACGGCGACACCGGCCGCGCTCAATGCCTGAGGAAACTGCAGGTCATTGATAGTGATGGTCGTGCTGCCGGCGCCGAGATTGAGGACACCGTTGGTCGTCAGGCTCGACTGCTCGAGCGTCACCCCGCCTATCGGGATGACTTTGGTGCTAAAGAATGCGCCAACGCCCGAAGGCGCTGTGAGGGAGACGCTCAAAAGTCCCCCCGATGCCGACGAGGCCTCCTGTCCGATCACGAGCAGCGCACAATTGTCCCCGGAGTTGAGGGTAGCCTGGGCGGATCCCGCGCTGGTCAGGGGGGTAGCTTGCCCGGTCGTATTGTCGGCCAGAAGCAGCAGGGCGCTCTGCAGCGCGGCCGGAAACTGCAGGTCGGTCAGCGTCACGGTGTATGTGCCCGTGGCAGGGGCGGTGAAGGTGTCATCGAGAGTGGCGACGCTGTTCGACTGCTGCTGCGGCGGATATTCGAGGGCGTCGATGAAGCTGTACAGCTTCGAGCCGCCGGAGTCGGTGACGTCTTCCTCGATGGGCCCCGATCCTAAAGTGGTCCCGGGGGTCCCTATGACGTGCAGGATGTAGGTCGCGTTCGCCGTGGCATTGATCGTGATGCTGCCCGTGCTCGTCAGGATATTCGGCGTCCCGACGATCGTGTTGCCCTGCGTGACCGCCATCTCGACCGATGCGAGCGGGGCCGACGGCGTGAGCGCGGCGCCAAGATCGCTCAGCGTCACGGTGATAGTGCCGGCCGACGTGATCGTGAAGTCATGTTCCACCGCCGGCGGAGACGTCGACGTGGTAACCGTATGCACGTCATTGACCAGTGCCGTTTGGGCGAAATCTGCGCTCATGCCGCCGAGCGCCGCGATCGCGAGCAGAAGACTGCAGAGTGCACGCACTGCCGGCGCGCTCGAATTCATGGTCATGGTGTCTCCCCTATTGGTCTCAGCCCGCGCGCCGCGGGAGATTCAGACTCGCAAGAGTCGAGCGAGCTTGGTCCGCTCCGGTGAAGCTCGCCGAGCCGGCGAGCGCCGCTTTCAGATCCTCGCGGGCGCGCGCACGGTCTCCGAGGGCAAGCTCCGTCATGCCGAGATGAAATCGGATGATCCTCGACCGCGGCGCCTGGGCGGCGGCACGCTGCAGCGCCGGCAGGGCGGCGCTGAAATCGGCGCATCGGTAACGGACCCAGCCGTACGTATCGAGCAGCGACGCGCTCTGGGATGTGGCAAAGTGCGAGGTCAGCGCGCGCGCGCGCTCGAGGCTGGCGCGGTCCTTCCGATAGATCACGAGCAGCATGGCGAGATTGTTGGCGGCAAGCCGGTGCACCGCCGGAATGCCGGCGGCGGAAGCGTAAAGCGCCTGGTAGCGCCCGATCGCCTCACCAACGTGACCCGCCTTCTCCTCGAAGGCGGCGGCTTCCACCGTGAGTTGCGGCACCGACGGGGCGAGCTTCGATGCCTCGTCATACGCTTCGAGGGCACCTTGCGTGTCTCCCCGACCCGCATCGATGCGCGCCAGCGCAATGAGCGGCCGAGGATCGCCCGGCGCCTGGCGCGCAGTCGCCTGCAGGAGTGCCGCGGCCTGATCGGATCGGTGGGTCTGCGCGAGCAGTGCCGCGAGGTCCAAACGTAACGGGATATCGGTCGTGTGCGCGCTCATGGCCGAGCGCAGTGTGGCCTCCGCCAGCGCCATGTCGCCCTTCGCCGTATACGCGCGCGTCAGCAGCCGCTCGAGCGGTAGAGAGTCAGGCTCGTCCCGCAGCACGGAGCGCAGGTCCTCGATGGCGGTGGCTGGGTCGTTTTGCCGGAGCGCGATGTCGGCGCGCAGCACGAGCGCATCGTCGTCCGTCGGGCTCACCGCCAGAATGTCCTTGATGGTCCGCAAGGCAAGCGGATACTGCCCCTGGAGGGCCTCAATGGCCGCGATCCGCTCGCGGGCCGCGAGCGCCCTGCCGCCGCTGCCCTCGCGGTGAACGATCTGCTGATAGGTCGCGATCGCTTGGGATGGGGAGCCGGCACGCTCCTCGAGCACGGCGAGTCCAAAGCGCAGCGAGTCGTCATCAGGTCCCGTCGTCAGGTACCTGCGGAGGATCTGCTCACCCTGGGCGTCCGAGCCACGCGCCGCCACGAAATCGGCCAGCGCGAGTTTGGCATCATCGTCTTCGGGAAACGCCTTCACCGCCGCTTCCAGCACGTTCTGCGCGGCCGTCAGGTTTCCCGCTTTGATGTAAAGGTTCGCGAGCCCGAGGCGCAGCGCCAGCTCGCGCGGGCGAAGCGCGATCAGCGCCGTCATCTGCGCCTGCGCCGGCGCAAACTGATCCGAGGCGACGTACAGACTCGCGAGAAGCCCTCGCAGGTTGACGGAGCCGGGCGACCTCTCGACCGCCTGACTCACCAACGTCAACGCCCGATCCAGATGCCCGTCCTGCTTCTCGAGCGTCGCCAACAGCGCAACGGCGTTCTCGTTGGTCCGTGCGAGGCGCACCGCGCGCTCGGCATCCGCCATCGCCGCGTCGTGTTCCTTTAGCTCCCGCTCCGCCGCGGCGCGAACCGTCAGCAGATCGGCATCATCCGGGTGCTTCTCGAGCCCCGGTGAGACGATCGCGAGCGCCCGGCGGGGTACATTCGCGATGCAGTAGATCGTGCCGAGGTGAACCCGCGCCCGGGTGTCACCCGGCTGTGCATCGATGGCCGATTGGAAGAGCCCGGCAGCCTGTCGCAGGTCGCCCTGCTCCTCTACGACCAGTCCGAGCTCGTATAGCGCCGTGGCGGATCTCGGCTCGATCTGCACGGCGTTGCGCAGCTCGACGCCGGCTTCGGGGAAGTTACCCTGCGCGAGAAACCGCTCGCCGCGCTGCAAATAATCCTGGTAGCGCACCTGCGCGCTGCCGCACCCGCACAGTGCGATCGCAGCGACAATCAATCCGACCGGCGTTCGCAGCCGGAATCCACAACAGAACATGCGCAGTGCTCAAAGCTTGTTATCTGCCCCCCAGCGGGAAGCGACGACTGTATGCCCTGGAAATGACGGCGGCGTGACACCCTCCCTACGGCACCATGGGCATCAGGCCGCGGAGCATCACGGCCGCGAGCAGCATGGCGAGCAGCGTCCGTGGAACCAGCCGCCGCGTACCGGCTCCCTCGGTCATCTCGACCACGTAGAGGAGCACGAGGGCTTTCAGGATGCCTCCGGGCAAGTCCGGCGGCAGGGAAACGAACCCTGGCAGATTCGGCACCACTACCGCGACGAAGGCGACCAGCACATCGAGCGCGCTCACCTCGAAGCGGCGTGTCTCCGACAGGAGTACGCGCACCAGAGCCCCCGCGGCGGTGAGCATCACGGCACCCCAGGTGAAGGATGTCAGGAGCGGCGTTCTCGCGACCGCAGTCTGGTCGAGGTACACGAGCATGATGACGCCGACGTAGGCGGCGAGGCGCTCGAGCCAGGTCAGCGAGCCGAGAAATCCGAAGTAGCTCAACGCCACGACGATGAGGAGCATGGAGGCGCTGAGAACGCTGATGTCGCCCGCGACATGCCGGCGAGCCACGATCACCGTGGCAGCATAGGCAACGAAACCGCAACCCATGAGCCACGCGGCCGCCCGGGAGATGAGCTGCGCGGCAGCCGGCTGGCGCAAGCGAGCGATCAGCGCGCTCGCGAACGGCAGCGCACGGCCCGCGTGCGCGTGCCAGTGCCGGCGAGTGGCAAGCGCGAGTGTCCCGAGCATCAGCGCCGAGAACATTCCGAAGGCAGCCAGAATCAGGAGATCCGACTCAAAGCGCAGAAAATACGCGAGCAGAAAGAGGCCGAGTTGCACGCAATAGATCAACACCACGGCCTCGTGATGCGCAAACCCGAGATCGAGCAGGCGGTGATGCAGATGGCTGCGGTCGCTGACGAACGGCGAGCGCCCGGCGAGCGCGCGGCGCACCATCACCGCCACCGTGTCGAGAATCGGCAGTCCCAGCAAGAGGAGCGGTAGGGCGGCGCTCAGCGCGGAGCGGTCTCCCTGGGTCGCCAGGATCGAGAGGACGCCGATCGAGAACCCGAGCACCTGGCTGCCGCCATCGCCCATGAAGACCCGCGCCGGGTGGGTGTTGAAGCGCAGGAAGCCGAGGATCGCGCCCGACTCTATCAACGCGACCGCCATGACGGGTCGGTTGCCGCAGATTGCGCCAAAGACGCCAATCGCACAGAGGCAGAGGAGCGCTAACCCTCCCGCGAGCCCATCGAGGCCGTCCGCGAGGTTCATGGCGTTGGTCACGCCGATGAGGAAGCCAAGGGTCAGGAGAAATGAAACCGCCTGCGGGAGCGCGACGGGCTGATCGAGGGTGAGCTCTGCAATGCGCACGTGGCCGACCGCGATGACGAGTGCCACCGCGAGAAATTGTCCGAGAAACTTCAGCCGGTAGTCGAGATCACAGTAATCGTCCCAGAGCCCGAAGGCGAGTAGGACGAGCACGCCCCCGAGAAGACCGAGCATCGGCGCGTGCAGCGGCACGGTGACCAGGGTCGGAATCAGGATGCCCGCGACCATCGCGATACCGCCGACTCGCGGAACCGGCGCCCTGTGCACCTTGCGCGGACCCGGCCGGTCCGTCAGTCCGACCCGCAGTGCCCAGCGCTGCAGCGCCGGCATACAGGCGGTTGTAATGGATAAGGCGATGAGCGCGGCCAGGAGCAGCAGCATCGCGGCAACTCAATGCGGGTCCCTGCGCCGCATCACCGGGCGCTGACCGATGACTCGCGCCGGGTGACCCGCCACCACCGTGCGCGGCTCGACGTCCTTGACCACCACCGCGCGCGCACCGACCATCGCACCCTCGCCGACCGTCACACCCGGGCCGATGAAGGCGTCGGTTCCCACCCAGGCGTCATCCTCGATGGTCACCGGCGGCTTAGTGAGCGGGATCGTGGGATCGGTGAAGTCATGGCTGCCCGCGCAGATGTGGCTGCGGTAGGAAACCGTGGCGCGGCGACCGATCCGTACCTTGCCGAGGTTGTAAACGAACACGTCGGGACCGATGGCCGACCATTCTCCGATCTCGAGATTCCAGGGCATAAGGATGCGGGCGGAAGCGGCGATCCGTACCTGCACGCCGACCTTGGCGCCAAAGAGGCGCAGCACCACCCGCCGCCAGCCGTGACACGGGTGGGGACTCAGGCGCACCAGCCAGCGGCCGCACTCCCACGCGACACGCCGCGATTGCTCGCCGCGCGAGTACTTGCGGGCGCTGCGATTGGCAGCAATGTCGAGCTCGGTGGTCTCGATCGATGAAGACGGAGTGCTCACAGGCGTTGTGCTTATCTCGAGCTGCGCGGCCTAGCACCTTATTGGGTCACCGTGACAATTCCATGACGGGGGCGGCATCGCCTCGATGGGCTCGGGTGTAACGCTCTCCCCGGCATCCCCTCAGCGGGTCGCGCGGCCTTCACCGCCGGCGCTTGGCGAGGTAGAACGGTCCCGGCGGGTACGATGCACGCAGATTCGGTGCACAAGATCGACCCCACGCTCGGCTGGCATCTCTGGGCGACGGACCTCTGTCTCGCGGTGGCTCGAGGCCGGCGCAGCGGCAGTGCGCGGGTTCTGCGCGTCCCCATTGTCCACAATTCGTATGCGGACCATACCGTTCCGCCCGCCTGGCACCAGTCGGCCGCGACTCTGAAGGCCAAATACCCCGAGCTCGATCGCATCGCGACTCTGTGCGGCAATGTCGAGAGCGGTCCGCCGGCCGTTGCTATGAAGTCGGCTCTTTGGCCGCCTCCGTCACGGAAATGTCACAGTCCCCTGGTGAGATCACCGCCCCCCCACCGACGAGCAATCCCACGGAAAATCGCTTTAGTCACCGACATGGCCCTCAAGTACAAGCTGTCGAGCTACGATGATTATTTATCCCTCGAACTGGGCGCATCATCCTGACTCTCGCCGCGCTTCTCGACTTCGCCGCGTCGATCAACGGCTCGGGGGTCATCCGCCGGGATTTTGCGGACCTGCAACCGGAACTGCTGCTAGCGGTAGCGTACGACATATACTTCCTCGTTTACATCCTAGCGACACCGCGGGTGCGGGACGTCTTTGCCGATTTCCACCCTCCAGAGGTGCGTCGTCGGCGCCGCGCTTGATTCGATCAGCATGTTGAGCCCCGACGCAATGCACGCGAAGGCGGTAGGCGAGCCGGCAGCCCCTGCCTTTCACGTCTTGCAGATACGACCAACGGGCTACATCCACGCCGAGGGACTGACCGAGCTGGCTGAGTGCGTATTCTTCGGGCTGCGCCGGCTCGGTCTCCCGGCCTTCTATCGCGAGCCGCCAGACCGGCCGGCGCGCCAGATCGTATTCGGAGCTCATCTGCTCAACGAGCAGGGGATCAACGGCCTCCCGGCGACTGCGATTCTGTACAACTCGGAGCAAATCTTTCCTGACTCGCCCTGGCTGCGTGGAGCTTACTGCGAGGGTCTGAGGACCCGAGAAGTCTGGGACTACAGCGCGAAGAACGTCAGTCGTCTTCAAGAGCTCGGAGCGCGAAACGTTCAACACGTGCCGCTTGGCTTTGTCCCCGAGCTGGCGCGGATCGCGCCCGCGACCGAGGATATCGATGTGCTCTTCTATGGTTCCGTCAATCCAAGGCGCAAGAAGATCCTCGATGAGCTGCAGGCTCGCGGACTGAAGGTGGTCTCGCTATCCGGCGCCTACGGCGAGGAGCGAGATCGCGCGATCGCCCGTGCCAAGCTCGTGCTGTGCCTGCACTTCTATGAGGAAAAGGTATTAGAGATCGTACGCATCGCGTATCTCCTCTCCAACGAGAAGGCAGTCGTTGCGGAATGGGACGCCGAGCGGACGGAGCATGCGGACCTGCGCGAGGCCCTGTGCGGGGTGCCGTACGAAGGGCTGGTTGAAGCCTGCGAAGCCCTGATACGCGATCCCGCGTGGAGGCAAAGCCTCGGCAAGCGCGCGCGGCAAATCTTCTCGCTGCGCCGTGAAGAGCACATCCTTGCTGCGGCGCTTGCGCGCCACGCCGCGCCCCCGACACGGAGCGGACGACCCGATGCCGGTTCAGCGAGTTCGCTGCCCGAAATCCTGCAGCTCGGAAGCGGCAAGGATTTCAGACCCGATTGCTTCAACATCGACATCAATCCCGCGTGGGGGCCTGACGCGGTGCTCGATATCATGTCGCCCACGCTGGTGGGCACAAAAGTCGAGACGAGCCGATTCGGAATGCTCGTGCTCGCGGAAGAGAGCTTCGAGGCGGCGATCGCGCACGATGTTCTTGAGCATCTGCCCGACTTGGCGACCGCGATGACGAACGTCCTGCGTCTGCTGAAGCCGGGCGGCACCTTCGACGTTCTCGTGCCATACGACCTCAGCCTGGGGGCGTGGCAGGATCCGACGCACGTACGGGCTTTCAACGAGCGAAGCTGGCTCTATTACACCGACTGGCACTGGTATCTGGGCTGGATGGATGCCCGCTTCGACATCATCACCCTGGATATCAAGATGACTCCCTGGGGCCTCGAGCTGCAACGCAGCGGCAAGTCCATTGAAGAGATTCTGCGTACGCCGCGTGCCGTTGACGCACTTCGCGTGCGGCTTCGCAAGCGCTACTTGCAGGAGTCGGAGCGGCACGAGGCCGTCCGGCTCCAACCAGGAAGTCGGAAAGATAGGCGAACGGTTGCCTCGCATCACCCGGCGGCGTCATTTCGGCGGGCCAATGACCCCGCACAGGGTCGGGATGGCGGGAGTTAGCGGATCCCTCAGCGGGTCGCGGCCTTCACCGCCAGGCGCTTGGCGAAGTAGAAAGGACCCGGCAGGTAGGACTCGACGAGGAGCGTCATGCGATTGCGCAGCAGTGCCTGACTCTTCGGGCAGTGCACCTGGATGCCGTTATGCTCGTGGAGCCGCAGCGACTTGAAGCGGCTCTGCAGCGACAGGAACCGGTGTGACTTCGGGATGTAGTGCGCCGTCAGTGATTGTCGCGTCCGCTGCGTCTGCAACGTGCCGAGCGAGCCGTGCACCGTCTTCGCCGACCAGAAGAGAACGTCCCCCGCCTCGAGCGCCGGTGCGCGCAGGGCCAAGCCCTTGCGCTTGATGATCTCGACGATCAGCGCCTTGTACCGCTCGTGGTGGAAGGCGATGTCGAAATCGCCGCCGTTCTTGCGCACATCGATGAGGTGGCTGCGTGGATAGACGAAGAAGCGTCCGGCTCCCGGGTGGATGTCCTCGAGGGCGAACCAGGCGGCCACCATCGATCCGATGTGCTCACTATCGAGGTAGTACGTGTCCTGGTGGGCCCAGGTCGCGGAGTTGCCCTCGAAGTACATGGTCTGCACGAGCTTCGGGTCCTCGCCGAATTGCTCGCGGAGCGCTCTGGCCACCACCGGCGCCGTGAACACCTTCAGGCTTTGCTGCCGCAGGCGCGGGAAACGCCCCGGGTCCAGGTCCTGAACGTTGAGGAGCGGATTCATGATGTGCCCGAGCGCATTGAAGCGGTTGCGCTCCGCGCGGGCCGTCACCTGCCGGTAGA
>Ga0335075_10003527_pt1 | contig 24793 bp, 23 predicted proteins | sample Lox_Sample_24_FD_206723 | JGI IMG/M metagenome (GOLD analysis project Ga0335075, IMG submission 206723) | Soil microbial communities from Loxahatchee National Wildlife Refuge, Florida, United States - Lox_Sample_2.4 | ecosystem: Environmental > Terrestrial > Soil > Wetlands | place: USA...
TCCGGCGTAACCAACCAGGCGCCGGCCACACTGTCGGCTCCATTGCTGCCAGGTCCGACCAGGTCGATGTAGTCAAGGCTGTACCCGTTGCCAAGGTTCTCGATATCGATCACGCCGCTCTGGATGTTGGTGCCGTCGATGCTCGGAAGCGAAATCTGTTGCAGAGCTAGCCCGTCGAACAGTCCGTTGAACTCCGTCTGATCGATAATGTTGGCTTGCACGTCGCCGAGATCGGTGCTCACATTGTTGTCGGTGAAAAACTGCTGTATGGATGACGGCAAATTGCTCGCATCGAAATCGAACTCCTGGGTGCCGTAGGCGGTATTCGCAAACACGTCGCCGGTTTGATACGTGACATCTGGGGTGCCCTGCAATGAGCCGAACGGATCCGGCAGCTGGTTGGAAAGATCGAACAGCTGACTTTCCTGGTACGCCAAGTCGCCGTAGTCGCCGCCGTCTTCCCACGACGACACGTCGTAGGCGCCCGTCGGCGTTATCAAAAAGGTAGCGATGGCCTGGTTTACTCCATTGGCGTTCGCCGCAGCGGTGCCGGGACCCACCAAATCGATGTAGTCATAGCCGTAGCCGCCGCCCCAGTTATGGAGGTCGATCACGCCGCTTTGGATGTCGGTCCCGTTGATGGCCGGCAGCAAAATCTGTTGTTCAGTTTCTCCGCCGGGCAGCACCTTGTCGACGATGTCGGCTGTCACATCAGCATTTATCGGGCTGCTGCCCACGTTGCTGGTGAAGAATTGTTCTACCGCCGACGAGAGATTGCTTGTATCGAAGTCGATCGTCTCGTTGCCGTAGGCGTAACTTTCGGTCGCGCTGCTCAACGTTTGAGTGAAATCCGGTGGGTCCGTCACCGTGACACCGAACGGATCGGTGATCGAGACGGTGGTCGCGTCGGGATCTGCTGCGGCGACACCCATCGCGGCGTACGCCGCCGCCGCGAGCCCCCCCGAGGCAAGAGTGACGGATGTGACGAAGCGGATCATGACTTCCTCCCGTTGGCAGCTCGATTGCCGTGCCATGCCCCCATCGCCAACGGAGGCTACGGGATTGGGTCAGCTTTAGCTTAGGATTCGCTTAGATGTGACGGAGACCGCACGGTTGCGATTGCGCCGACCGTCGATCCCCCACTGCGCGACTTTGACGAGCGCTTCGCGAATGTTTGATCCGCTCATCTTGGACACGCCAAGTTCACGCTCCGTGAACGTAATTGGTACCTCGACGACGGTGAAACCGTTAGCGATGGTGCGCCATGTCAAGTCGATCTGAAAGCAATAGCCCTTCGAGTCGACGTGATCGAGATCGATCTTCTGCAGAACGTCCCGGCGGTAGGCGCGGTAGCCGGCGGTGATGTCGTGGATGCCGATGCCCAGGGCCAACCGCGCATACGTGTTGGCGGTCCATGACAGTGCCCAGCGACGCCACGGCCAGTTCTGCACGTTGCCGCCGTCGACGTAGCGCGAGCCGATGACCAGGTCGGCCCCGGCGTCGATGGCCTCCAGCAGAAGGTGCAGTTGTTCGGGCGCGTGACTGCCGTCGGCGTCCATCTCCACCAGCGTCGTGTACTGCTGGTTCAGCCCCCAGGCGAAGCCGGCCAGGTACGCCGCACCCAGACCGTCCTTGGCGGTCCGGTGCATGACGTGGATTCGCTCAGGCTCCACCGATGCCAGCTCATCGGCAAGTTTCCCGGTGCCGTCCGGGCTGTTGTCGTCCACGATCAACACATGCACGTCAGGACGAGCCTGGTGCAGCCGCTGCAGGATCAGCGGGAGGTTCTCGCGCTCGTTATAGGTGGGGATGATCACCACGGTGCGCTCGGTGGGGCGATCGCCCGCAGCCCGCGACACCGGATCGGCAATGGTCGCGCGCCGCTCCTCCTCATCGCTTCGCTCTGCATCGTCGCCGACGCGGGTCATATCTCTCCTCTTTCTGGCCGCCGGTCCTCGACACGTTCGGGGTCGGCAAATGTTTCGTCTGGGTAGTCTTCGTCGGCTACGTCGTCGTCGCCGAGCGGATCGTCGTCAGATTTCTTCTTGGTTGAGCCGAAGTTCTTCCTCAGCTCCGACAGACGACGGCTCATATCTTTGAACCATCCATTGTGCAGCATTGCGGCGAGCAGGACCGTGACAGCTATCACGACCAGGCTCCCCTGCACGATCGGGCCCCATCTGGCCGCCAGCGTCAGCGTGGTTTTGCGACGTACCTGGTTGTCCAAATAGCCCGGCTCGAAGAAGTCCGTTCGGCCCAGCTCGCGGCCGTCGGGCGTGACGAGCGCCGAGATCCCCACGTTGCTGGCGACGACGGTGTAGCGGTCGAGCTCCACCGCGCGCACCTTCGAGAAGGCCAGCTGCTGCTCGCTCATGGTCTGGTTGAAGTTGGCGTTGTTGGCGGGCACAGCGAGCACCTCGGCGCCGTTGCGGACCGAGTCTCGCAGCGCGCGGTCGAAAATCACTTCCCAGCAGGTCGCGACGCCGACCGGAATGCCGGCCGGACGCACCACGCCGGTTCCGGTGCCCGGGACGATATAGCCTGCCATGTCAGCCATCGCGGACAGATGGCGGAAGAAGCCGCGCCAGGGCAGGTATTCCCCGAACGGCTGCACAATCCGCTTGTCGTGCCGGTCGGCGGGGCCGGTCTTCGGGTTCCAGACGATCACCGTGTTCGTTTGCGCCGGGGCTTCGCGCGGTCGGTCCGCGACATCGAGCACCGTGCCGACCAGGATCGGCGCGCCGATCGCATCGGCAGCCACCGAAATCTGCTGCGCCGCATCGGGATTGCGGAGCGGATCGACTTCCGACGCGTCTTCGGGCCAGACCACGAAGTCGGGTTGCGGTGCGCGTCCGGCGCGCACGTCATCGGCCAGCCGGCGGGTCTGCTGGACATCGTTGGCCAGCACCGCGAGGCGCTGCGCGTTGAATTCCAGACCGAGCCGGGGCACGTTGCCCTGGACCACCGCGGCGGTGACGATGGGTTCGTTGCCCGATCCGGTGCCGGAATGGCGGACCTGCGGCCAGATGGCGGCGGTGGCGAAAAACACCAGGCAGATGCAGATTGCCGGCAGCACCACCGCGGGCGGCGAGTCGGCCAGCTCGCCGTCGTTGTGGGCGGCGCCGGGCCGGCGGGACGCCCGCAACCACGACACGATTTCCAATGTGATCGCGGTGGTGCTGCAACCGACCAGCACGATCGCCAGCGAAAGCAACGGCACGCCGCCCAGCCGGGCCAACGGCAGAAATGGGCCGTCGGTCTGGCCGGCGGCCACCACGCCCCAGGGGAATCCACCGAACGGCACCGTCGACTTCAGCCACTCCTGTGCTGCCCACAACACGGCGAACCAGATCGGCCAGCCGGGTAGCTGCCGCACCACGACGGCGGACAGGCCGAAGATGGCGGGAAACAGCGAGCACACCAGCACCAGTGCCAGCAACGGCATAGCGCCGACGAGGATGCTGACCCAGTGGATCAACGGGAGGTAGAACACCAGACCGAAGAGGAAGCCGTAGCCGAATCCGCCTACTGGCGTGGTGGCCGGGCGGGTCAGCACCCAGGCCAGCGCGGCAAACGCGATGACGGCGGCCCACCACCAGTTGAAGCTGGGATAGCTCGACCACAGCAGCAGACCGGCGAGGATGGTGACGCCGAGCCGGATCAGGCGCGGCCGCAGGGCGGTGCCCAGCTGCGGAAGCCGGACCCGCAGTTCGTGGCCCAACCAGACCAGCAGCGCCGCGCTGAGCTCGACCAGTCGCCGGCCCAGCTGGGCCGCTCTGTCCCGGGCGTGCTCACCGAAGCTCGGCAGCAGCTCGTCGTCGGCTTTGGGCTCGAGGTCGAGCTCTAGATCAGCGGCGTGTTCTGACTCGAGGTCGTCTTCGGGCTCGTGATCATCGACATCATCGTGCTGAACGGGGATTTCGCCGGTGACTTCATCGTCTTCGTCGTCTTTGACCGCCGGGATGACTTCGGTGTCCTCCCAGGGCCGCCGCCAGCGATCGAACCGGCCGCTGCCCTTAGCCATAGATGACAGCGTCTCGGTGCACGGTTTGCCGACAGCGCGGCAACGGATCGGTCGGGCCCAGCCGCGGCAATGCGGGCACCCTCGACCGTGGATCGGTAGACCACCGCCGGATCGCGTCGCTTGGCGCACTGGCTTCGAGCGCGCTGGGGTCGCTGACATCCCAGACGGCGTAAGACGCGGGCGCACCCGGGACCAAGCTGCCCGCGAGCCCGTCACCGACGCCGCCGGCCCGCCAGCCGCCGCGAGTTGCCGCGGCGAATGCCGCTCGCACGGAAACCGAACTGCCGGGCGTGTGGTGGTTGGCGGCCGCCCGGACGGTCGCCCAGGGGTCGAGGCCGGTCACCGGAGCGTCGGATCCGAACGCGAGGGCCACGCCTTGGGATGCTAACAGCGCAAACGGGTTGAGAACCTCGGCTCGGGTGACACCGAGACGGCGGGCATACATGCCGTCATGGCCGCCCCAGAGTGCGTCGAAATTGGGCTGCATGCTGGCCATGACTCCCCACGCGCCCAGCTTGGCCGCCTGATCTGCGGTGACCATCTCGAGGTGCTCCAAGCGGTGTCCGCAGCGGGCCACCGCGGCCACGCCGAGTTTTTCGACGACACGCTCATAGGCGGCGACGACAGCCGAGACGGCAGCGTCACCGATGACGTGAAAACCCGCCGTCACGCCGGCCTCGGTACATGCTCTGACGTGGGCGGTGATGACCTCGGGTTCCAAGTAGCAGGTTCCTACCCGGTTCGCGGCGTCGGCGTAGGGCTCGCGCAGCCAGGCGGTGCGCGAGCCCAGGGCGCCGTCGACGAAGAGGTCACCGGCCAGCCCAGCCGCACCGGTGTCTTCGAGGACCGCACGTGCCTGCGCCGCGCTGGTCACCGCCTCACCCCAGTAACCGGTCACCTGGACGCCATGGCGCAGCGTCCGCACCTCATGCCAGTCGTCCAGCCCGCCGATCTCGGGCCCCGCGCATTCGTGTACCGCGACGATTCCGCTGGCGGCCGCGGCGTCGAGCGCGGCCACCCGGGCTTCGGTGCGTTGGCCATCGGTCAACAGGTCGCGGGCGGCCGCGCGAACCAGGTGATGGGCGTCGGCGACCAGGGGGCGCTGTTGCGCGAATCCGGGCGCCGAGGGTAGTCCGGGTACGCGCTCGCGCAGACCGGTCGAAGCCAGCGCCGAGTGCACATCGACGCGGGCCAGGTAGGCGGGCCGACCGCCGAGCACAGCGTCCAGGTCGGCGGTGCTGGGCGCCGCGTTTTCCGGCCAGGCGGATTCGTCCCAACCGTGACCCCACACCGGCTGACCGGGATGGGCCGCCGCGAAGTCGGCGACCATCTGCAGGCAATGCCGGCGCGAAGTGGACTTCCGCAAATCGAGCCCGGTCAGGCTCAGACCGGTTGCGGTGAGATGGATGTGGCTGTCGACGAAGCCCGGCGCGACGAAGCCACCGTCGAGGTCGACGACCTCGGCGTCGGGGAATTGGCCGCGACCTACGTCGTCGCTGCCCAGCCACGCCACCACACCGTCGCGGACCGCCATCGCGGTGGCATCGGGGTGGGTCGGGCTGTGGACCCGGCCATGGACCAACAGCGTCGTGGGGACCTGCGTCACGCTGTCTAGGTCTACTCGGGCCGGCGCGGCAGGGCGGGCGGATCGCCCGCTGAGACGTCAGTGACGTCGGTGACGTCTAAGACCTCGCCGTCGATGTAATCCCCCCGGGGCCGGGGTGCCGATGCGTATCGATCGGCGCCGACGGTGGTGACGGTGATCAAGGGCGTACCCCGGCCGAAGCCGCGAAGCGCCATCGCCGTCAGCAGCGGGCGGGCGGCGGCCCGTGTCGGCGGCAACAGAAGCAGCAGTCCCGCGGCGGTGGTGACCAGGCCGGGCAACACCACGAGCACCGATCCCAGCGCGACGATCGCGCCGTCGGTGGCGAGCTGCGACTGCTGCGTGGTCAGCCCAGAGCGCAGCCGGGCGAGCTGGCGCTTGAGCTGGGAACCCGCCAACGCCAAGCCGGCGACAAAGGCCGCCAGCAACAACACCAGGGTCCAGCCCAGCCCAATCGCCGACGCCAGCGCCACCACCACGGCGAGCTCGACAAGGACGTAGACCAGAAACAGTCGCGACACCATGGCATGGAAACGTCGGGGGCAGCCGCGGGAGTTCCGCCGACGCCGACCGCTGCCGCACGGTTAGATGGCTCACGTGACGACAATCGAGATCGACACGCCTGCCGGTCCCATCGACGCGCTGCTCGATATTCCCGCAGGCCAAGGACCCTGGCCGGGTGTGGTGGTGATCCACGACGCGATCGGTTACGGACCGGACAAGCAGTCAACCAACAGCCATATTGCCGCGGCGGGATTTGTCGCGCTGACACCGAATATGTATGCACGTGGCGGCAGGCTGCGGTGTATCACCAGGGTTATGCGCGAGCTGCTCACCCAGCGCGGTCGCGCGCTCGACGATATCTTGGCCGCCCGCGATCATCTGCAGTCCCTGCCGGAATCCACCGGCCGCGTTGGCATCGCGGGTTTCTGCATGGGCGGCCAGTTCGCATTAGTCATGTCACCCAAGGGATTTGGCGCTTCGGCACCGTTCTATGGCACTCCCCTGCCGCGCGAGCTGAGCGCAACACTGGACGGCGCATGCCCGGTCGTGGCCAGCTTCGGTGCCCGCGACCGGATGGGCGCCGGAGCGCCCACAGAGCTGAAAAGAGTGCTCGACGAGAAAGGCATCACCAACGACGTCAAGGCCTATCCGGATGCAGGGCACAGTTTTGCCAACAAGCTGCCCGTCCAGCCGCTGGTCCGCATTGCCGGCTTCGGCTACAACCAGGCCGCCACCGAGGATGCGTGGGCGCGGGTCTTCGCGTTCTTCGGCGAGCACCTGCAAAACGGGGCATAGCCCGCCCGGCGACGATGCGCGCCGCGGAGCGCCGAGAGGAGGAGCCGGGCCATAGGTCTACGCGGCCCGCAGCTCCAGACCGACGTTGTTCTGCATGCCGCCGCGCAGCTTGCTGAAGAGGTTGAACACCCGACCGATCAGTCCATACTCCCGACCGATGGCGTCGTAAACCGCACTGGTCTGGGATTTGTCGAGGATGGTCGCGCTCGCCTCGATCGCCTCACTCTTCGGGCGGCCGCGAATATCGCACACGGCCAACGTGACCCGCGAGGTGTTGCGGATCCGCTTGACCTTCCACGCCTTCTCCTCGCTGATCACCAGCAGACGGTCGCCGTCGGAGGCGGCCCAGACTGGAGTCGGCTTGGGCCGGCCGTCTTTGGTGAAAGTCGTCAGCAGGACGTATTGCGCCTTGGCGATGTCTGCGAAGCTCGGGGCCACCGCGTCAGTCTAGAGGCGCGTCGAGTTCGTTGAGCGCCTAGGCTTTAACCCGAACCAAGAGGAGCACCGAGCGAATGAAACGCGTGTCTGTTGCAGAGAAGGTCATTGCTATCACCGGCGGGGCGCGCGGGATCGGGCTGGCCACTGCGACGGTTCTGCAGGGTCTGGGCGCCGTTGTCGCGATCGGCGATATCGACAGGTCGGCCGTCAAGGAGGCGGGCACCCAGTTGGGTCTCAAAGTCGGCCGCCGACTGGACGTGACGGATCGGCGATCCTTCGCCGATTTTCTCGACTATGTCGAGGACCAACTAGGACCCGTCGACGTGTTGGTGAACAACGCCGGCGTCATCGCAGTTGGGAGCGCGGTGGACGAGGCCGATGCCGTCACCCAGCGGGTGCTCGATGTCAACATTTACGGCGTGATCCTGGGCACCAAGCTGGCCGCCCAACGGATGCTGCCTCGCGGCCACGGTCACATCGTCAACATCGCGTCGCTCGGCAGCGTGGTGCCGGTCGAAGGCATCGCAACCTATTGCGCCACAAAGCATGCCGTGCTCGGTTATACCGACAGCGTTCGCCTGGAGAACCGCCGGAGTGGCGTCCACTTTTCGGCTATTCTGCCGACCCTTGTCAACACCGAGATGATCGCCGGCGTCGGACATGGCAAGGGCATCAAGAATGCCGAGCCGGACGACGTCGCACGCGCAATCGCCGGTGTAATCGCCAAACCGAAACCGCGTGTGTTCGTTCCCCGTTCACTCGGCCGGGCCGCGACCGTCCAGCGATTTCTGCCGCAGCGCTGGTCGGAAGCGACGGGCCGGGCCGCGGGAACCAGTGCTGTGTTCACCACCGACGTCGACGTCGACAAGCGCGCAGCATATGCCCGCCGCGCCGGGACGTCCTGATCGTCCGACGGTGCGCATCCCGAAGTCGGCGGGCGGTCACTCCCCTGTGGTCACCATCGCCAAGCGTCGACCGATCATCGCGTCCAAGCTAGCCTTGCCGGCTCCGACGCACAGCAGCCACATCAGCAGCCCTACCAGCAGCCACTCCGAGGCATAAAACAAATTGCTGAGGAAGTCCCATAGCGCCGGATACTTCTGCGCCAGATTCGGGCCGATGTCCGTGATCAACGCGCCGACCATATCCCCGGCCAGCGCCAGAGACACGAGCCGCGTTCCAAAGCCCAGCATCAACGCGGCGCCGCCAACAAGTTCCACGAGTGCCGTAACCGGCGCGACCACCTGCGCGCCGGGGATACCCAGACTGCCAAACATCGCGGTGAATTTGCCGAGATCGGCGAACTTGCCCACCGCGCCGCTAAAGAACATGAACCCAACCGTGAGCCGCAGCACCAAGTTCGGCAGCCAAGCGAGGTTGTTCAGTGTGTCGGTAGCACGACGGTACGCCGCGCCCAAACGTGCGGTAACGCCGAGAGATTGGTCGGCCATCAGGTACCTCCTGCGTTGTTGCGGATCATCGCGGCATCCTGCGCCAAATGGATTGCGGGAGCAACCGCATCCCGAAGAACAGCGGCCGCAGCGCCCATGGGATCCAGACGGTGCGCCGTCGCTTGGCGAGCGCTCGCGCGGTGGCAGCGGCCACCTGCTCCGGCGTACTGGAAAGTGGAGCCGGCGCCATGCCCTGCGTCATGCGCCCGATGACGAATCCGGGCCGCGCGATCAACAACCGCACCCCGCTGCCGTGCAGCGCGTCGGCCAGCCCGCTGGCGAAGCCGTCCAGTCCGGCCTTCGCCGATCCGTACACGTAGTTGGCCCGTCGCACCCGCACCCCGGCCACCGACGAGAACACCACCAGCGAACCCCGCCCAGCCTGCCGCATCGCCGCCGCCAGATGGGTGAGCAAACTGACTTGCGCGACGTAGTCGGTGTGCACGACGGCCAGCGCGTGCGCGGCGTCGGCCTCGGCGCGGGCCTGGTCGCCGAGGATCCCGAAAGCCAGCACCGCGATGCCGATCGCGCCGTGATCGGCAATGACCGAGGCGACGAGCGGCCCGTGCGAGGCCAGGTCGTCGGCGTCGAACTCCCTGGTGTGCACGGCCGTCGCGCCGGCGGCCAGCACGGCGGCGATCTGCTCGGTGAGCTGGTCGGCTCTGCGCGCCGCGAGTATCACCGTCGCCCCCGGCGCCAATCGCCGCGCGAGTTCGATGCCGATCTCGCTGCGGCCGCCGAGGATCAAAACCGTCTTAGACTCCGAAGCCCCCGTGTCATCCACGGCTGCGATTATCACCTGCGCTAGCGTGAGCGGTGATGGCGAATACTGCCCGGCTTACCAACGACGCCTTGGCGTTTCTCACGGAGCGCCACCTCGCCATGCTGACCACGCTGCGTCCCGACAATTCCCCGCACGTGGTCGCGGTCGGCTTCACCTTCGATCCCAAGACCCACATCGCGCGGGTGATCACCACCGGCGGCTCCCAGAAGGCGGTCAACGCCGAACGCGGCGGCGTTGCGGTGCTCAGTCAGGTCGACGGGGCTCGCTGGCTGTCGCTGGAGGGGCGGGCCAGCGTCAACAGCGAGGTCGACGCCGTGCGGGACGCGGAGTTGCGCTACGCCCAGCGCTACCGCACGCCGCGGGTCAACCCGCGACGAGTGGTGATCGAGGTGCAAATCGAGCGGGTGCTGGGATCGTCGGATCTGCTAACCCGCAAAGCGGAGTAGCTCACTAGACGAGTGTGGCGCCGGGCGCGCGAATCACCAGCGGCACCGCCGGGAAATAGGCGGCCATTTCCGGTCGCGATTTGGCCAGCGCGGCGGTGCCATATCCGCGATGCCGGTAGTCGGGATGGATCCAGATTCGCACATGCACCTCATGACCGGCGAGCTCGCCAAAAACCATGCCGACCTTCTCGTCGCCGTCCACCGCGACGAACCACGCGGCCTCTTCGGCGTCGAATCGCTGCTGCGCCGAGCGGATCTCATCGTCAAGGCCACCGGCAGGGGCGCCGGATCCGTCGCCCTTGGCGCCGATGTCCTCGGTCCGCGCGCCGAAAATGTCGCGGTCGGAGCGCCCGGAGAACGGGCGGAGCGCCAGGGAATCGCCGGAGCTGGCCGGCCGGTCTTTGAAGGTGAAAGTCAACAGGTTGTTCAGGTCTTCGAGCTCGGCGGCGATCTTCTTGCGCGAGTCCTTGGTCAGCTGATCGAACGACATGCCGATCACCGCTTCAGCGCCCAGGCGCGAGGTGCCAAGCAGCGCGACGATGCCGTCGACCGCGGCCGGCCGGTCGTCGGCCTCGACGATCAGATCCAGCACTTCATGTCGACGTTCCAGCGCGGTGAGCAGGGCGTCGGTGATCTCTCGGCGGGCGGCGGCGCGGTCGTGGTCGGTCATCGCACGAGCCTAATACGCGAAGCCTAGGTCGGGACGACGATCAGCTCGTGCGGACGGTTGTTGACGGGCAGGGCACCGTCTTGGCCTACCACCACGATGTCTTCGATACGCGCCCCCCACCGGCCCGGGAAGTAGATCCCGGGCTCGACGGAAAAGGCCATGCCGGCTTCGAGGGGCAGATCATTGCCCGCGACGATGTACGGCTCTTCGTGCACCGACAACCCGATGCCGTGTCCGGTGCGGTGCACGAAATATTCGTCGAGCCCAGCCTCGGCCAGCACGCCGCGCGCGGCGGCGTCAACCTGTTCGGCGGTCACACCGGGCCGCACCGCTTCGACAGCCGCCTGCTGCGCTCGCTGCAGCACTGAGTACTGTTGTGCCACTTCGGCGTTGGGCTCACCAATGCTGTAGGTACGCGTCGAGTCGGAGTTGTATCCGGGCTCATACGCGCCACCGATGTCGACGACGACGATGTCCCCGACCCGAAGTTCGCGGTCCGAGTAGCTGTGGTGCGGGTCGGCGCCATGCGGGCCCGAGCCGACGATGACGAATGCCACCTCTGAATGCCCTTCGGCGACAATGGCTTCGGCGATGTCCGCGGCGACGTCCGCTTCGGTTCGGCCGGGCACCAGGAAGTCCGGCACCCGGGAGTGCACCCGGTCGATGGCGGCGCCGGCCTTGCGCAGCGCGTCGATCTCGGAGGCGTCCTTGACCATCCGCAGTCCCCGCAGCACACCGGTGGCCAGCACCGGCAGCACGCCGAGTACATCGGCCAACGGCAGCAGGTGCACCGCGGGCATCGAATCGGTGACCGCGGTCGCCGCCGGTGCGCCGCCCATGGCCTCTGCAACAAGCTGGTAGGGATCATCGCCGTCGACCCAATCCCGCACGGCCAGCCCCAGATCCGCGACGGCGGACTGTTTCAGCGAGGCCAGCTCCAGTCGAGGCACCAGCACGGTCGGGTCACCGGCGACCGGCAACACCAGCGCGGTGAGGCGCTCGAACGTCTGCGCCCGCGAGCCGAGCAGGTAGCGCAAGTCATAGCCGGGGGTGATCACCAGGCCGGCCAGACCGGCGTCCGCGGTCGCGGCGATCGCCGCCGCAATCCGGCGTCGGTAAACGTCTGCGTCGAACCGGTGAGAACCCATGGCTGTCAGGCTAGCCGGGATACAGCTGGCAGGATGGCGGGCATGTCCGCACCGCTGCTGCTGCTCGACGGCGCCAGCATGTGGTTCCGCTCCTACTTCGGCGTCCCGTCGTCGATCACATCCCCCGACGGCCGGCCGGTGAACGCGGTCCGCGGCTTCGTGGACTCGGTGGCCATGCTGATTACCCGACAGCAGCCCGGCCGCTTGGTGGTGTGTCTGGACTTGGACTGGCGCCCGCAGTTTCGGGTGAACCGCCTTCCGTCGTACAAGGCACATCGCGTCGAGGAAGAACACCTAGACGGGCAACCCGATGTCGAGGAAGTGCCCGACGAGTTGTCACCGCAGGTCGAGATGATCGCGGAGATTCTCGACGCCTTTGGCTTCTGCACCGGCGGCGCGGCGGGTTTCGAGGCCGACGACGTGATCGGCACGCTGGCCGCCGGGGAGCAACGTGACCCCGTCGTCGTCGTCAGCGGCGACCGTGACCTGTTACAGGTGGTCGGTGACGATCCGGTTCCCGTCAGGGTGCTTTACCTCGGGCGCGGTCTGGCCAACGCGACGCTGATGGGCCCCGACGAGGTGGCCGAGCGCTACGGCGTGCCCGCCGATCGGGCCGGCGCCGGCTACGCCGAGTTCGCGCTGCTGCGCGGCGACCCCTCCGACGGGTTGCCGGGCGTGCCCGGTATCGGTGAAAAAACCGCCGCGACGCTACTGGCGCAGCACGGTTCGCTGGCGGCGATCCTGGCCGCCGTGGACGACCCCAAATCGTCGCTGTCCAAAGGCGTCCGGACCAAGCTGCGCAGCGCCGCCGACTACATCCACGCCGCCGGCCCGGTGGTGCGGGTCGCGACCGACGCACCCGTCACGCTGTCGAGACCGACCGACGCCGTGCCGCTGGTGGCGGCCGACCCCGCGCGTACCGCGAAGCTGGCGACCCGGCTAGGGGTCGGGTCGTCGATCGCGCGACTGCAGAAGGCGCTCGACGCGCTCCCCGCGTCGTGACGCGCTACTTGGGCCGACCCACCTCGTAGGTGCCCTTGTTGTCCTGGAAGGTCACCGTCACCTGACGCTTGGTGCCGTCGATGCTGACGTCGCAGTCAAAGCTGCTGCCCTTTTTCACCGTCGGATTCTGGCCGTTGTTGCACTTGACGTCCTTGACGTTCTTCGCGCCGTAGCCGTTGGTGTTGTCGCTGAGGATCTGCGCCACACCAGCCTGCGCTTTATTGACGTCCAACTGGGTGGTCACGAAGAACCCGGGCGCCCAGAAGCCCAGCACCAAGACGACCGCGACGACGATCGCGGCGAACACACCCACCACGGTGCCGATGACCGCCCGTGACCGCTTCGGGCCCGCCGCAGGCTGGCCGTAGGGCCCCGGGTACTGGCCGTACTGGCCAGGCTGCCCGTACTGCCCAGGCTGCCCCGGCTGGCCGTACTGCCCCGGCTGACCGTATTGACCAGGCTGGCCGTACTGCCCGGGCTGGCCGTACTGGCCGGGCTGGCCGTATTGAGCGGTCTGGCCACCGTACTGATCTTGCTGCGGGTAGCCCGTGGGCTGGCCGAACGGCTGCGACGGCGGATAGTACTGCGTCGGCGGCTGCTGATACTGCCCGTAGTCCGTGGGCGTATATGCGGGTGCATGCCACGTCGGTTGATCCCCGCTCGGCGCCTGCCACGTCTGTTCGCCGGACGGCTGCTGCCAAGGTGACACGTGCTGGGTCGGTTCCTCGCCGGATTGCTGCCCTTCGCCCGGCGGCGGCTGCCAAGGCGTCGTGGGGTCGGGCCCCTGCGGTCCGCTCATCGTGCGTCTGTCCTCTCAGTTCTGGTTGCAGCCACATCGGTCGCGAGTGCAACCCTAGCTTCGGCTTAGCCTACCCGGCGTCAACTGCTACAACGCCGCGCCGAATTGCGTCGATCGCGCGCTTCGCCGTGGCCCGCAACTCCGGTTGCGGGGCGGCGTTGCGAACCTGATCCAGCAAATCAAGCACCTGTCGGCACCAGCGGACGAAATCCCCCGGCAACAGCGGCGAACCGCCGCCCTCGGAGTCTGCGGCGGCCAACGCGGCGACCAGGTCACCGGTGCTGGCCCAACGGTAAATGACCGCGACGAAACCGTCGTCGGGCTCGCGACTCAGTGTGATGCGGTGCCGCTGCTCGTCTCCACGCAACTCCGCCGACAACCGTCGCGTCCGGTGTAACGCCTGCCGCAACGCGGCGGTCGGCACCTCAGCGTTTCGCGGGGGTCCCGGGCCGTCCCCACCGCGTGTTTCGTAGACCACCGCCGAGATCACGGCGGCCAACTCGGCGTCTCGCAGACCGGTCCAGGCGCCGGTGCGCAGGCATTCGGCCACCAGAAGGTCGCTCTCGCTGTAGATCCGGGCGAGCAGCCGGCCGTCGTCGGTCACTGTGGGGTCGCCGTCGGCGACCTGGATGAACCCGCGCTCGGTGAGCAACCCGACGATCCGGTCGAAGGTGCGGGCCAGCGAGTTGGTGGCGGCGGCCACCTTCTTCTGCAACGCCTCGTTGTCGCGTTCGATGCGCAAATAGCGCTCGGCAACCCGGACTTGGGCCTCCCGACCGGGTTCGCGGTGGACGGGATGGTGCCGCATCTGCTCGCGCAACGACACCAGCTCGGGGTCGAGATCGCGCTTTTCAGTGCGACCGCCGCCGCGGCGGCCGCCCGAAATCGGCAGTCCCGCAGCGGCCGAACGTAGCGCCGAAGCCAAATCACGACGGACCCGGGGCTGTCGGTGTTCGACCCGCTTGGGCAGAGTCATCGAGCCCATCGGTGCCGACGCGCCGGAATAGTCGGCCGACGAGATCCGGCCGGCCCAACGGTTTTCAGTCAACACCAGCGGCCGCGGGTCGTCGCTGTCGCGGTCTGCTTCCAGCACGACCGCCAGGCCGCCGCGGCGCCCGTGCGTGATCGTGATGATGTCACCGCGACGCAGCGCCGCCAGCGCGTCGTTGGCCGCCTGCCGGCGTTGCAGTCGCGATGAGCGGGCCTGGGCGCGCTCGTGTTGGGTGATCTGTTCCCGCAGCCGGGCGTACTCCAGGATCGGTGCATCGCTGCCCCCGAGATCGGCTGCGACCTCGTCGAGCATCCGCTGTCCGCGCTCCACGCCGCGGACCAGGCTCACCACCGACCGGTCGGCCTGGTACTGGGCGAACGACTGCTCCAGCAGCCGGTGAGCCTGCTCGGGGCCCACCCGGTTCACCAGGTTGATCGTCATGTTGTACGACGGCGCGAATGAGCTGCGCAGCGGGAAGGTTCGGGTGGACGCCAGGCCGGCGACTTCGGCCGGTTCGCTGGTGTTTTCACCGGGGTGCCAGAGCACCACGGCGTGGCCTTCGACGTCGATACCGCGCCGGCCCGCCCGCCCGGTGAGCTGGGTGTACTCGCCCGGCGTCAACGGAACGTGCTGTTCACCATTGAATTTCACCAGCCGCTCCAGCACCACCGTGCGGGCCGGCATGTTGATGCCGAGCGCCAAGGTTTCGGTGGCGAAGACGGCCCGGATCAGCCCGGCGGTGAACAGCTCCTCGACGGTGTGCCGGAACACCGGCAACATTCCGGCGTGGTGGGCTGCGATGCCGCGCAGCAGACCTTCCCGCCACTCGTAGTAGCCCAGCACGGCCAGGTCGGAGTCCTGGAGATCGCCGCAGCGATGCTCGATCACCTCGGCGATCTGGGCCCGGTCCTCCTCGGTGGTCAGCCGCAACGACGACCGCAGGCACTGTGCCACAGCGGCGTCGCAACCGGCGCGGGAGAACACGAACGTGATCGCCGGCAGCAGGCCCTCGGAGTCGAGCATGGCAATCACGTCGGGCCGCGACGGCGGCCGGTAGAAACCCGGCCGCCCGGAGCGTCCCGGACCTCCTCGTCCGCCCTGGCGGCGCGGGCCACGCCAGTCCGAGAGCCGATCGGCTTCGCGGCGATGGGCGATGTGGCGCAACAGATTCGGGTCGACGATCGGCTGACGCCGCTCACCGGCGCCGTCGGCAGTGTAGTCGAACAGGTCGAAGATGCTTTTACCCACCAGCATGTGCTGCCACAGCGGGACCGGTCGGTGGTCGTCGACGACGACGGTCGTGTCGCCGCGCACGGTCTGGATCCAGCCACCGAACTCCTCGGCGTTGCTCACCGTCGCCGACAAGCTGACCAGGCGCACCTCGTCGGGTAGGTGCAGGATCACCTCCTCCCACACCGCACCACGCATCCGGTCGGCCAGGAAATGCACCTCGTCCATGACAACATAGGAAAGACCTTGCAGCACAGGCGAATCAGCGTAAAGCATGTTGCGCAGCACTTCGGTCGTCATCACCACAATCGGGGCGTTCGCGTTGACTGAGAGGTCGCCGGTGAGCAATCCGATCTGATCTTTGCCATAGCGGGCAACGAAGTCGGTGTGCTTCTGGTTGCTCAGTGCCTTCAACGGCGTGGTGTAGAAGCATTTGCCGCCCGCCGCCAGCGCCAAGTGCACTGCGAACTCGCCGACGACGGTCTTCCCGGCGCCGGTCGGCGCGCACACCAGCACCCCATGGCCGCTTTCGAGTGCGGCACAAGCCTTTTGCTGAAAGCCGTCGAGCCCGAACGCCAATTCCGCGGCGAACTTGGCCAATTCGCCGGTGGCCGGATCCTTCGCGCCGTCAGGTGACGTCGTCATGGGGTCCGGCGATGCTCGACGGCGCACCAACCGCCGACGGCGGGTCGACGGCCGAGGCTTCGTCGTCAGCGAGCGCAGTCAGCGCTTCGCGTTTGGCCTTCCGTTTGTCGTGCACCCGGGCGATCTGGATGGCCACTTCAAGCAGCAGCGTCAGCGCCAGTCCCAGGGCCGTCATCGAGAACGGGTCGGAACCGGGCGTGAAAACCGCTGCGAACACGAACATCACGAAGATCAGGCCCCGTCGCCAGGACCGCAGACGCACGTAGCTCAGCACGCCGACGAAGTTGAGCATCACGATCAACAACGGGAACTCGAAGCTGATACCGAAGACCAGCAGCAGATTGATCAGGAAACCGAAATACCGGTCGCCGGACAGCGCGGTCACCTGTACGTCGCTGCCCACGGTCAACAGAAAGTGCAGCGCCTTGGACAGCACAAGATAGGCGAGCACCGCGCCGGTGACGAACAAGATTGCCGCCGGGATCACGAACGCCACCGCGAAGCGGCGTTCCTTGCGGTACAGCCCCGGCGTGATGAATGCCCAGAGTTGATACAGCCACATCGGGCAGGCCAGCACGACCCCGGCGGTCAGCCCGACTTTCAGCCGCAGCATGAACTGGTCGAACGGCGCGGTGGCCAACAATCGGCACTGGCCGTCGGCGCTGATCTGCGCTCGCGCGGACGGCGGCAGCGAGCAATACGGCTGTCGAAGCCATTCGCCCAGGCTTTCCAGCCCGAACACTCCGTGCGAATACCAGACAAACCCGAACGCCGTGGTGACGGCAATCGTCGCCAGCGAGATCAGCAGGCGAGCGCGCAGTTCGGTGAGATGGTCGACGAGCGACATGGTCCCGTCGGGATTGGTGCGGCTGCGACGACGTCGCGGATCTAGCCGCCTGAATAAACCGGTGCTGCGCACGGTGAATGGGCGCTCGGGCGCCGTGGCTGCGATGCCGGGTTAGGCCGATCGGCCGTCAGCCGCCGGCGGGTCGACCCGCTCGGACTGCACCGGCTGGGCGGCCGCGGGCGGCGTGACGGTTGTGTCTGGCTTGCTTTCGTTCTGCAGTTCGCGGACCTCAGACTTGAAGATCCGCAACGACTTGCCCAGCGAGCGCGCCGCGTCGGGGAGCCTCTTGGCGCCGAACAGAACGATCAGCAGGACCGCAATGATCGCCAAGTGGCCCGGGGTAAGAGCGTTCACTTTAACTACCTCCAGACGTCCCCACGATGCTACCGCAGCAGCCGTGCGACTAGCCGGACCGCGCCGCGGCCTGGTAGCACTCCAATGCGGCGGCCGCGGCGTCGCGGACCCGGTTGGCCAGCGACTCCGGCGCGAGAACACGAACTGCCGACCCCAGACCCAGCACTTGGCGCGCCATCCACTCTTCGGAGGCGTAGGTCATGGCCGCCTCGCAGTAACCGTCGGGCAGCTCGCTCAGCAGCCGCATCGGGTAGTACTCGAACATCCACGACGCCGCCGGTGCCAGCCGCAACGTCGCCGACGGCAGCGAGGGATCGGCGTCGAACAGCGATGTGTCCGGCGGCGCCGCAAGCGCGGGTTCCGGCGGCGCCGACGGCTCGTCGAGCACGACGGCGTCGACGATGCGGTCGAACCGGAACAGCCGTACCCCTTCGGCATCGCGTGACCACGCCTCCAGGTAGCTCTGATCGCCGACCAGCACGATCCGGATGGGGTCGACGATCCGGGTGGACAGCGTGTCGTGAGAGGCCGCGTAGTAGTCGATGCTCAGCGCGCGATTGTCGTGGACGGCGGCCCGCACCGCGGCCGCGGCCTGACTCTCCACCGGCGCCGGCTCGTCCACCGCAGCGACGTCGGGTGCGTGTCCGGCGGCTCCCGCCGCGGCCTCGATTTTCGCGATCGCGCTGCGCGCCGCCTCCGGGTCGACCACGCCCGGGATGTCGGCCAGTGCCCGCAGGGCCACCAGCAGGCCGGTGGCTTCCGGCGAGGTGAGTTGCAGCGGCGTGTCCATGCCCGCCGAGAACGTCACCTCGATGGTGTCGCCCTCGAACGCGAAGTCGATCAGGTCGCCGGGGCTGTAGCCGGGCAGACCGCACAGCCACAGCTGGTCGAGGTCCTCGCCCAGCTGTTTGACGGAAACACCGAGGTCAGCGGCGGCCTGCGCGCGCGTGACGCGTGGATTGGCCTGGAAGTACGGGACCATGTTGAGCAGCCGTACCAGGCGGGTTGATACAGGTGTCATGCCTGCACCTCCCCAGCCTGGGCGCGTAACCGGCCCAATACCTCGTCACGCAGCGTGGACGGTTCGAGTACGACGGCGTCGGCGCCATAACCGGTGACATCGCGGGCCAGCCGGTCCGTGGTTCCGGTGTCGAGTTCGATGACCTCGCCGTCGCGGCCGGCCAACTGCCGCGGCCCCAGCGATGTCCCGGCCCGCCGCAGCGCGGTGGCCCGCCCGTCGGCCACCCAGACCTGAGCCCGCACGCCGGTCGGCGCGTCTCCGACCGCCCCGGCCACGATCCTGCGCAAGTCGACATGCTCGGGCGGAGTGAAGGCCCCGGCCGGGCCGATCGCGGTCACCTCGTCGCCGATCCTGGACAGCCGGAATGTGCGGGTAGCGCCGCGGTCACGATCGTGCCCGACGAGATACCAGCGACCTTTCTCGGTCACGACGCCCCACGGCTCGACCGTGCGCACGGTGTAGGGCTCGGTGCGTGATGGCCGGTGCGGAAACTGCACGGCCTGCGCGGAGTCGATGGCCGACAGCAACGCTCCGAGAACGTCTTCCGACCCCCGCAGTCCCACGGTCCCGGCCGGTGACGCGATCGCGACCGGCGCATCCGGGTCGACGTCCACGCCGGCGGCCCGCAGCTTGAGCAGCGCACCCTGGGTGGCGGTAATCAGTTCCGGCGACTCCCACAGCTGGGTGGCCACGGCCACCGCCGCTGCCTCGTCAGCGGTCAGTTCGACGGCCGGCAGCGCGTACGCGTCGCGGTTGATCCGATAACCCTCGACGGGATCGAACGACGAAACCTTGCCTGTCTCCAGCGGAATGCCGAGATCGCGCAGTTCGTTCTTGTCCCGCTCGAACATTCGCGAGAAAGCCTCGTCGCTGGCGGTGTCGCTATAACCCGCCACGCTGGACCGGATTTTCTCGGCGGTGATGTAGCCACGGGTGGACAACAACGCGATAACGAGGTTCACCAATCGCTCGACTTTCGAGATCGCCACCCGCCCTACCCTAAAGGCAAATCGCCGGCTCTTTCACCGTCGGCTACATGCTGGCGATCAGCCGCTTGACTCGCTCGTCGACCGATCGGAACGGGTCCTTGCATAAGACGGTGCGCTGGGCTTGATCGTTGAGTTTGAGATGCACCCAGTCGACGGTGAAATCCCGACCGGCGGCCTGTGCGGCGCTGATGAATTCACCGCGCAGCCGCGCACGGGTGGTCTGCGGCGGCTGGTCGACGGCATCCTCGATTTCTTCGTCGGTGGTGATGCGCGACGCAAGGCCCTTGCGTTGCAGCAGGTCGAAGACGCCGCGACCGCGCTTGATGTCGTGGTAGGCCAGATCCAGCTGGGCGATCTTCGGGTCGGACAGCTCCATGTCGTAGCGGTCCTGATAGCGCTGGAACAGCTTGCGCTTGATCACCCAGTCGATCTCGGTGTCGACCTTCGCGAAGTCCTGGCTCTCCACGGCGTCGAGCTGGCGCCCCCACAGGTCCACGACCTGCTCGATCTGCGCGTTGGGCTCGCGAGTCTGCAAGTGCTCGACGGCACGCGCGTAGTACTCCCGCTGGATGTCCAGGGCACTGGCCTGACGGCCGCCGGCCAGCCGCACCGGCCGCCGGCCGGTGACGTCGTGGCTGACCTCCCGGATGGCCCGGATCGGGTTGTCCAGCGAGAAGTCGCGAAACGCCACCCCGGCTTCGATCATTTCCAGCACCAGCGCTGCGGTGCCCACCTTGAGCATGGTGGTGGTCTCGCACATGTTGGAGTCGCCGACGATGACGTGCAGGCGCCGGTACTTTTCGGCGTCGGCGTGCGGCTCGTCGCGGGTGTTGATGATCGGGCGGCTACGGGTGGTGGCCGACGACACACCTTCCCAGATGTGCTCGGCGCGCTGCGAGAGGCAGAACGTCGCGGCCTTCGGGGTCTGCAGCACCTTGCCCGCGCCACAGATCAGCTGGCGGGTGACCAGGAACGGCAGCAGCACATCGGAGATGCGGGAGAACTCGCCGGCGCGCACGATCAGGTAATTCTCGTGGCACCCGTATGAGTTGCCCGCCGAATCGGTGTTGTTCTTGAACAGGTAGATGTCGCCGCCGATGCCCTCGTCGGCGAGCCGCTGCTCGGCGTCGACGAGCAGGTCTTCGAGCACCCGCTCGCCCGCACGGTCGTGCGTGACCAGCTGCACCAGGCTGTCGCATTCGGCGGTGGCGTACTCGGGATGACTGCCCACGTCGAGGTAGAGCCGTGCGCCATTACGCAGGAAAACGTTGGAGCTGCGGCCCCAGGAGACCACCCGGCGAAACAGATAGCGGGCCACCTCGTCCGGCGACAATCGCCGATGGCCGTGGAACGTGCAGGTAACACCGAATTCGGTCTCGATGCCCATAATCCGACGCTGCACAATTCGAGCGTACTGGTTGTCTCGGCAACCGGTGCGGAACCCCCGCGGAGTGTGGTGCGTGGCCTGCAGGTGCAACCCAACTGCTCCGGTAGAATCGCGGCTGCTCGTTTCCGCGAGCACAGTCGTCAGAAAGGCCTCTCCAGTCCTGTGGACAGAGCCAGAGTCGCGGAACACCCGCGGCCGGATCACGTCATCGCGCACATCAGCGACACCCACCTCATCGCCGGCGACGGCGACCTCTACGGCGACGTCGACGCGGAGGGCCGATTATCTGAGCTGCTTGACCGACTCGAGGCTTCGCAAACTCGCCCCGATGCATTGATTTTTACCGGCGACCTTGCCGACAAAGGTCAGCCCGACGCCTACCGCAAGCTGCGCGACCTGGTAGAGCCATTGGCCGATCGCCTTGGCGCGCAGCTCATCTGGGTAATGGGTAACCACGACAATCGAGCCGACTTCCGTGAGCATCTGCTGCGCGAGGCCCCGACCATGGCACCGATGGACCGCGTGCATGACGTCGCCGGTTTGCGCGTGATCGTCTTGGACACCTCGGTTCCGGGTCACCACCACGGTGAAATCGCGTCAGAGCAATTGCAATGGCTCGCAGCACAATTGGCCGAACCCGCACCTTTCGGCACCATTCTCGCCATGCACCACCCGCCGATTCCCAGCGTGCAGGACCTGGCCGTCATGGTGGAGCTGCGCGACCAAACACCACTTGCCCGGGTGCTGCGCGGCACCGACGTACGCGGCATCCTCGCCGGGCACCTGCACTACTCCACCACGGCAACCTTCGCCGGAATTCCGGTCTCGGTGGCCTCCGCGAGTTGCTACACCCAGGACCTGCTGACGGCGGGAACCCGGGGCCGCGACGGCGCACAGGCGTTCAACCTGGTGCATTGCTACCCGGAAACGTTGGTGCACACCGTCATTCCGCTTGCCGCCGGTCGCACCGTCGGGCGGTTCGTGTCGCCGGAGACGGTACAGCAGGAACTCGCCGATGCCGGGGTCAGCATCCTGCCGGCGGCCGGCATACCGCACGTCGCGCCGCCGCTCGCCCGCACCTAGCGGGCGATCACTCGTCGCCGGCCGTCGGCTCAAAACGCTAACGTGCCAAACCGGGTGCTGTCGTGCCACTTTGGCCCGCGGGTGCGGGCGGACGTCAGGACTTGGCTGGGCTGGGTGCCTCACCAAACCGGCTCAGCGCCAAGGCTCCCGCGACCGCCACGACGAATCCCACTACGACCATCCAGCTCATGCCCGGACGGGTCTGGTCACCAAGCCACGCCACCCCGACGAGCGCAGGGCCAACCGTTTCACCCACCACCATCCCGGCGACCGCCGTGGTCACCGATCCGCGGCTCAACGCGGAGGTCAGCAGCAAGAACCCGGCGGCGCCCCCGGCGATCACCGCATAGACGGCGGGGTTGGTGTAGAACGCAGCTTTCGTCGGGTCAATCGGATCGATCAGGCGGACGGCGATCTCGACAACGCCGAAGCCCACGCCGGCCCCCAATCCAAGAACCAGGGCACGCGTGCGGTCGCTTAACCGGCCCGCGGCTGCACCGGCGACGAACACTACGGCGACGAGCACCAGCAGCGCCCATCCCAACTCGGGCGGCCCGTGTCCGGAACCCTCGGGGCCGGCAGCGAGGCCGAGCGTCGCAAGGCTCGCGCAGACCACGCCCACCGCCGCCCACTCCGCGGTCGTCAATCGCGTCTTCAAAACCCAGGCGGCCACAATCGCGGTCACCGCGAGCGAAGCCGCGATCGCCGCGGCGACGACGTAGATCGGAACCAGGCGCAGCGCCGCCACTTGCAACAGAAAGCCAAGGCCGTCAAGCGCAATGCCCACCAGGTAACGCCACTGCTGCAATGCCCGCAGCAGTAGAGCCGCGTCGACTCCCGAGTCGCTGTTGCCGGGGTCCACCGAGCGGGTCGCGGCGGCCTGCAACACCGTCGCCGTGCCGTAGCACACCGAGCAGCCCAAGGCGAGCAGCAAGCCGATCAGCATGGAAGCGAGCCTATTTCGACGACTTCTCCGCCGCGTCGCTTTCGGATTCAGACCCGTTGTGTTCAGGCACCAATCGCGCCAGCGCCGCACCGGTGATTCGGCGGAACGCGCGCCGCGGACGGTTGGCGTCGAGGATGGCCACCTCCAACGTCGACACCCCAAGCGTGGGCTCGTCGCCGCCATTGGAGCTGCCGGCCTGCAGCGCTTCAACGGCGATTCGCACCGCGTCGGCCAAATTGGCGTTCTCGGCGTAGGAGTCCTTGAGCGCGGTCGTGATCGGCTCGGTCGTCCCACCCATCACGACGAAATGCGGCTCGTCGGCGATTGACCCGTCGTAGGTAATCCGATACAGCTCAGGCGGTTTGGTCTCGCCGTAGTGCGCGACTTCGGCCACACACAACTCGACCTCGTAGGGCTTGGCCTGTTCGGTGAAGATGGAGCCCAGCGTTTGCGCGTAAACATTGGCCAGCTGGCGACCGGTGACGTCGCGGCGGTCGTAGGCGTAACCGCGGGTGTCGGCGAACTGGATCCCGCCGCGGCGCAGATTGTCGAACTCATTGAACTTGCCTGCGGCGGCGAACCCGACACGGTCGTAGAGTTCGCTGATCTTCTGCAGCGACCGCGACGGGTTTTCCGCGACGAACAGCACACCCCCGGAATACGCCAGCGCCACCACGCTGCGACCCCGCGCGATGCCTTTTCGCGCGAGCTCGCTGCGTTCCCGCATCGCCTGCTCGGGCGATATGAAATACGGAAAGCTCATGACTCAGTTCCCTCGCGCTCCGCGTCTGGGCCGAAAGTGTCTGTACGGGAACGTCTTTCGATGACCTCGCGGGCCAGCTCGGCAATGCGCTGCTCGGGAACGTTGGCTGCGCCCTCGGCGCCGATAGTGACTGCGGTCGGGTAGATCCCGCGGACGAGGTCTGGCCCCCCGGTGGCGGAATCGTCGTCGGCCGCGTCGTAGAGCGCCTCGACGGCGACCCGAAGCGCGGAATCCGCGTCGGTCACCTGCGAGTACAGCTTCTTGATCGACGATTTGGCGAAAATCGAGCCGGAACCGACGGACTGGTAGCCCTCCTCCTCCAGGTTCCAGCCTCCGGCGGCGTCGAACGAGACGATCCGGCCGGCCTTTTCCGGTTCGGGGTCGGCGAGGTCGAAACCGGCGAGCAGCGGCAGCGCCACCAGACCCTGCATCGCGGCGGCGAGATTGCCGCGGACCATGATCGCCAACCGATTCACCTTCCCTGCGAAGGTGAGCGGCACGCCTTCCAGCTTCTCGTAGTGCTCGAGCTCGACGGCGTAGAGGCGGGCGAACTCGACCGCGATGGCCGCGGTGCCGGCGATCCCGGTCGCGGTGTAGTCGTCGGTGATGTACACCTTCTGCACATCGCGCCCCGCGATCATGTTGCCCTGCGTGGAGCGCCGGTCGCCGGCGATGACGACGCCGCCGGGGTGCTTCAGCGCAACGATCGTGGTGCCGTGCGGTGGCTGGGGACTGAGCGCGCCGGACTCCGCGTTGCCGATGCCCGCGGGCAGCAGCTCGGGGGCCTCACGGCGCAAGAAGTCCGCAAATGAGGAAAGACCGCCAAAAGCGGTGCCGGGAAGTGATGAGTGGGTGGCCAGGCGATCGCGGAAC
>Ga0335075_10003528_pt1 | contig 24776 bp, 20 predicted proteins | sample Lox_Sample_24_FD_206723 | JGI IMG/M metagenome (GOLD analysis project Ga0335075, IMG submission 206723) | Soil microbial communities from Loxahatchee National Wildlife Refuge, Florida, United States - Lox_Sample_2.4 | ecosystem: Environmental > Terrestrial > Soil > Wetlands | place: USA...
TGCAAGTCGTCGCGCACGATCTGCAGCTCGCGCTCCGCGGTGGCGAGCTCGAGCTTCGGGCGGGTCGGGATCTTGTATCCAGGGCCGGAGAAGACCGTCCCGGTGTCGTAGGTCACGCCGCGTCGCCTCATGAGTCAGCCGCCATTCGTGTCGGTACTGAGTACATTGAGATGTCTCCTTATGCCAGCGGCGTCCGGCCACTCCGGTCACCTATCTCCATGCTCGCCGCGCGCCATCAGGAGATCGATCGTGCGACCACCCGAACCTGGGGTACGGCTAGCACGGTCCCGGGTTCAGCATCTGACCACGGACCGGCAGTCAGGCAGCAAGGGACTGTCCGGTCCGCATCCTCATGACCGGAAGCAGGGACTGGTATGACGCGCCGACTGCCAGGCCGAGGCAAACGCGGCGACGGTCGGGAAGCGGTCTTCCCGCGCGGGCTGCACCGCCTGCGCGACCACGGCGGCGAGCCCGGCCGGCCCCTCGAAGCAGTCGGCGTCCTCGGTCAAACGGGTCGTGAAGTGCCAGGCCAGCCGGCCGAGGGCGAAGACGGTGGTGCGCTGGTCCAGTGGCGCGCCGAGCTCGAATTCCTCGGGGGCCATGAACCGAGTGGAGCCGAACATCCGGCCCATGTCGTTGCGGCTCGGCCCGCGACGGTAGGTGTCTAGATCGACGACGTGCAGGGTCAGGGTGCCGAAATCGACGATCAGGCAGCCGTCGTAGAGATCACACGCGACCCAGCCCAGGCCAGCCAGAACCCGGTGCAGATCGATCAGCGTGTCGAAGACCGGCAGCTGCGCCGCGGCTGGCAGGTGGGCGAGCCGCTGGTAGGCCGACGCGGGATCGGCACGCTCGGCAGGCGAGATCCCGCCGATGAGCTCCCCTGGAGCAGCGCGGTAGACCAGCATGGGACCGGTCGGCGTCTCGATCACGTTCAGCAGGGCTGGCAGCGCCGGATGATCACATGAACGGGCCAGGTCGACCGCATTGCGGAGCAGCCGGACCCGATCGGGGTGATCGAAATATGGCGTCGGCGCGCCGGGCGGTGGAGGAGCGTGGGTCCCGGCCGTCTTGATGAACAGCCGCCCCTCCGGTGCCTCGACGATCCATGAGACGTTGCCGGAGTCCTGGGTGAGGTGGGAGAACTCTCGCTCGACCCGGCCGTGCCTGGCGACGTAGGCGGACGCTGGCTGATCGATGCCGGCGACGCTGAGGAATGCGGACACGACTCGTCACGGTACCGGGCACGAGCCGTTCCCGCGGATGCAATGCCCGAGATCACGTCGATAGGGGTCACCAAGGCTCATAGGCAAGATAAACAAATAGCGATGACTCCCGTGTCCGTGCTTGGCTCCCTTGCATGACTTGGAAGTTGGACCCGCGCGAGGTCGGCTGCGAAATCCGCGGCTCTTCGAGTGGGCCCTTCACGAAGGGGCCGACGCGCCACAGCGGAACGCCGGCTCGGCGCGAGCTGACTCTTCGCCTCGTCCACCTTCCGACAGGAATCACAACAGTGGAGAAGACGGCGGTCGGCCCGTTCACCCGGAAGCAGGCGAAGGAAGCCAGAGCCCGGCTGTACGCGGAGCTATTCCCGCTTCTGGAAAACGAGGTCGCGAGGGCGCTCCGCATCCCGGGCCGCTGATCGCCTGGAGGCCGTGGCCGGGTCGGGTGCGAGCGGCGGGGCTGGCCGGTCATATGTTGGCAGCGTGACTGGTCGTAACGGGAACGGGCCTTATCTGGATCTGGATCGCGATGCGTGGCGCGGCTTGCGCGCCAGCGTTCCCATGTCGCTGACCGCCGGGGAACTGGATGAGGTGCGCGGACTGACCGACCCGATCCAGCTCAGCGAGGTCGAGGACATTTACCTGCCGTTGAGCAGGCTGCTCCGGCTTTATTTCGAGGCGAGCGCCGGGTTGCGCGAGACGGTCGGGGCGTTCCTCGGAGAGCAGATCCGGCCGGCGCCGTTCATCATTGCGGTCGCCGGAAGCGTCGCCGTCGGCAAGTCCACCACAGCCCGGGTGCTGCGGACGCTGATCTCTCAGTGGCCGCAGCACCCGCACACCGAACTAGTGACAACCGACAACTTCCTGTACCCCAACGCGGTGCTGGAACAGCGCGGCCTGACTGGCCGCAAGGGCTTCCCCGAGTCCTATGACCGCCGGGCGCTGCTGCGCTTCGTCCAGCAGGTGCGGGCCGGCGCGCCTGAGGTCACCGCGCCGGTCTACTCGCACCTGGCCTATGACATCCTTCCCGGGCAGCGGCAGCGCGTGCAGCGGCCCGACGTCCTGATCCTCGAAGGAATCAACGTGCTGCAGCCGGCTCCGCCCGGCACTGTGGCGCTCTCCGACTTCATCGACTTCTCGGTCTATGTCGACGCGCGTGCAGACCACATCCAGCAGTGGTTCCTCCGCCGGCTGCACGCGCTGCGGAAGACCGCGTTCACCGACCCGCAGTCACCGTTCCGCAGGCTTACCGAGGTCAGCACCGCGGAGGTTGACGCGTTCGGCACCCAGGTCTGGAAAACCATCAACGAAGTCAACCTCATCGAGAACATCCAGCCCACCCGCGCCAGGGCCACCCTCGTCCTGCACAAGGGAGCCGACCACTCGGTAACACGAGTCCGGCTACGGCGATTCTGAGATCGCGGCCGTCAACCGCCGCGAGCTCACAGCGGGCCGGGCGGTGACCTCAGCTGCCCCGACGCCGTGTCGTGGTTCCGTCGCCACGACGAGTACGGCGGCGCGACCGCCGACGGGGCGACGTGATCGCGGCCGCCACGACGGGACGCGTCGGCAGTTTCCGGTGTTCATGCTGACCCGCCAGGACTGACCTGCGCCGGGCATAGCATCAGATCCGCCCGGGCCCATACCCATGCCCAAGACGAACCCATCTGAGGTTCAGGCGGCGCGGCTGGCGTCGCGGAAGTCATCGGCGGGGTGCTCCAGGGAGGTGAGCTGGGCGGTCTCGCGGCGGAAGAGCAGGGCGAGCGTCCAGTCGGCGAGCACTCGTGCTTTGTTGCTGAGGGTCGGTACCCACAGCAGGTGGTAGACGCGGTGCGCCAGCCAGCCGGCGAAGCCGGTGAGCCGGATCCGGTACACCTGCGCCACGCCCTGGTGGTGGCCGAGCCCGGCGACCGACCCGACGTAGGCGTGCCGGTACGGCTTGAGCTGGCCGCCGCGGCTGAAGGCGACGATGTTACGGGCCAGCACCTTGGTCTGCCGGACCGCGTGCTGCGCGTTCGGCGCGCAGTACTGCCCGGGCCGGCTCAGGTCCGGCACCGCCGCGATGTCCCCGGCGGCGAACACGCCCGGCATCCCGGCGACGGCCAGGTCCGCGCCGACCTGGATCCGGCCGGCCTTGTCGGTCGGCAGGCCGGCCGCCGCGCCCAGCGGGCTGGGCCGCACACCGGCCGCCCACACCAGGGTTCCAGCCGCCAGCTCGGTCCCGTCGTCCAGCACGACCGTGCCGTGCGCGGCCGAGGCGAGCCGGGTGTGCAGCCGCACGTCGACGCCGCGCCGCCGCAGTGCGTGCAGCGTCCACCGGCCGAGCCGCTCATCCAGCTCGGGCAAGATCCGGCCGGTCGCCTCGACCAGCGTCCAGCGCAGCCCGGCCGGGTCCAGCGCCGGGTGGAACCGCACCGCCTCGTCGGCGAGCCCTTGTAGCTCGGCCAGCGCCTCAACCCCGGCGAACCCGCCGCCGACGATGACGAACGTCAGCGCGGCCGTACGGATGGCAGGATCGTCGGCCGACGCCGCCACGGCGAGTTGGCCGAGCACGTGGTTGCGCAGATGCACCGCCTCGCCGACCGTCTTGAACCCGGCACCGTATTCGGCCAGCCCCTCGACCGGCAGCACCCGCGACACCGATCCGGCCGCCATCACAAGCACGTCATAGCGCAGCACCCGCTCCGGGCCGTGCAGGGGTGCGAAGACCGCCTGACGGCTGGCATGGTCAATGCTGGCGATCTTCCCGGTCAGCACCCGGGTGTGCCGCAGCACCCGCGGCAGCGGCGCGATCACGTGCCGCGGCTCGACCGAGCCGCCGGCCGCCTCCGCCAGGAACGGTTGATAGGTCATGTACCCGCGCGGGTCCACCACCGTCACCGTGGCCTCGCCCCGCCGCAACAGCCGCTCCAGCCGCCGCGCCGTGTACATTCCGACGTAGCCGCCGCCCACAATCAAGACTTCCATGACGGGCTCCTTTCCGTCCTGCACGAACATTCGCCAGAGCGAACTTCCACGGCGTTCCTCCTGTCGGAGATGTTGGTGCATTTCCGACGCTAGGCATCCGCGGCGGCCGGCCGCTTCTGTCACGATGACCAGGTTTGCCAGGCGACCCGCGTAGGCGGTTAGGTCATGACGGACGAGCGGTCAGCCAGTTCATGCCCGATGCCCGTCAGCACCAGGGCCAGAGACGACTTAGCGCGCGTCGAGGAATGGCGTGATCAGCGCGAGCACTTCGCCGGGCCGCCGCGTCACGCCGATGTGCGTGGTCCCCGGGAGCACTGCGAGTTGCGCGTTCGGCAGGAGTTCAAACGTCTCCACCACGTCAGGCAACGGTGAGAAGTCGCGGTCGCCAAAGACCAGCAGGGTCGGCACCTGCAGCGATCGCAGCTCGTCGGTCCATCCCGGGAACTCGTGCACCATTGCCGACGTCTTGGCCGCGAACTCGTCGAAGTGCGCGGGGTCGGGAGCGACCGCATGGTAGGCGTCGCGCATCGCCTGGAAGTCGGCCGGCGTCGGCAGGCGGTCATTGCCGAGTGGCGCGCTCTCCCGGCCCGGCGGGCGGTGGGCGTCCACCGAGGCGACGATCAGTTTGCCGACCCGGGTGGGCGCGCCGAGCGCGACCGCGTACGCGACGAGACCGCCGAGGCTGAAGCCGAACAGATCGGCCTCGGCGATTCTCAGATGGTCGAGCAGCGCGACGACGTCACCGGCCAGCGCCTCGATCGTCATCGGGCGGCCGGTGTCGGCGGTGTGCCCGTGGCCCTGAAGCTCCACCGCGATCACCTGCCTGCTCGCCGCGAGGGGTTCGAGCAACGGCCCGAAGCTGAGGTCGATGGTCAGCAGGCCGCCGTGGAGCAGGACGAGTGGCCTCCCGCTGCCGTGGATCTCGTAGTAGAGCTGCAGGCCGTTCACTGATGCGTACGTCATGCCGGATATGACGGCACGCGGCCCGCGAACTCATCGTGAAACGCCGCGCGTGCCGCACCAAGCTTCGTTTGCGTCATCCCGCAGCAGATTCGATCATGCCGATCACATCCGCGGCCGAGCGCACATCGCCGAAGGACCGGTAAATCGTATGGAGCGTGGCATTGTGGTCCCGGTCACGCATTGCCGAGTTGGCATCCGCCACCATGATGACGCGATAGCCCAAGGTGCTCGCGTCGCGGGCGGAGGATTCGCAGCAGACGTTGGTCACCGTGCCGGTGATCAGGACAGTGGTGATACCGCGCGCCTCCAGCAGCGACGAGAGCGGGCAACGGCCAGGGAAGAACGCGCTGGAGGAGGTCTTCTCAGCCAGCAGGTCATCCGGATGAACCTCAAAGCCCTCCCAGAGCCTGCCCGCCAAAGGCCCCTCACCGCCCGAACGGCGGTACATGGCGGCCACTTTCGGGCCGTAGAACTCCTCGAACACGGCGACATGCTCGGCCGGGCCAGGCACCACCCAGGCGACAGTGCCCCCGGCCTTGCGCAATGCGGCGGCGATGCTGCTGATGTTCGGCACGATGCCCAGGCAATAACCGCTGTCCGACACGAAGAACGGCACCATGTCGATCACCACGAGCGCCGTCCGCGCGGGCTCCAGCGTCTCGAAGGCGTGCCGCCTGCCGCGCCGTTCCTCCTGACGGGCATACTCGCGATCCTCAATCCGCCAGGCGTGCAGCTTCCCTTTCATGCCGTCTATCAAAGCACTCTCGATTCTGGCCTTCAGCCTGGACGACGGAGACCCGAAACGGGTCATATCAGTTGTTGTGCGCTGCTGGCTCGGGAGTGACGGGTTGATCCGCCTTTACAGATTATCTACTCACTGTCAAGATGTAGGCATCATGGTGGCCGAGGAGTCCAGGACCGGTGATCGCTACCATCACGGCAACCTGCGCGCGGCGCTGCTCGACAGCGCGCTGGACGTGTTGACCGAGAGCGGCGTCGCCGGCTTCAGCATGCGCGAGGCAGCGCGACGGGCCGGCGTGTCGCAGTCCGCGCCCAAGCACCACTTCGGCGATGCACGCGGGCTGCTCGGCGCGCTCGCCGCGCGCGCCTACCGCCAGCTGTGCGAGCGCCTCGAGGCGGTGGAGCTCTCCGGCCGCGATGTGCGCGAGCGGGTGGCGGCGCTCGCATTCGCATATGTTGCGTTCGCGCGGGACAACCGCGCGCTGTTCGACCTCATGTGGCGCATGACGCAGTTCGACTACAACGATCCGGAACTAGCCGAGCAGAAGCACCGCGCCCTGCGCGCCCTGGACCGCGTCCTGCGCGGCACGGATGCCGCGCCGACGTCCAACGGGGACCCCGCACTGGTGCAGAGCTACGCAGTGTGGTCGCTCGTGCACGGCTACACCACCCTCGCGCTGGGGGGAGCGATCGACGAGGAAGCCGTCGACCCGTTGGCAAGCGACCTGCTCCCCGCGATGCTTCAGCTCGTCGATGTCCGCCCCAGAGATCGGCGGTAATCGGGCTCTTCACAGATGAGGCTTCAGACCGCAACTACACCCTCATCTGCGAAGAGCCGCATAAGTGGTAACAGGAGGTGGAGTGCAGCATGACGGAAACGGTTGACCTGAGCGGGCGGCGGGTGCTTGTCACTGGCGGGGCGAGCGGGATCGGCGCCGCCTGCGCGGAGAAGTTCGCGGCGGCGGGGGCGCGGGTGGTCGTGGCCGACCTCGACGCCGACGGCGCCAAGCGAGTCGCCGAGGAAATCCGCGCGGAGGCCGTCGCGGTCGACCTGACCGATCCCGGCTTCGACGCGGCCGCTCTCGCCGGGACCGCCGACATCATCGTGAACAACGCCGGCATCCAGCACGTCTCGCCGATCGAGGAGTTCCCCGAGGAGAAGTTCCGGCTGATTCTCGCGCTGATGCTTGAGGCTCCGTTCCGCCTGGTGCGGGCCGCGCTGCCGCACATGTACGCGCAGCGGTTCGGCCGGATCGTGAACATCTCCTCCGTGCACGGCCTGCGTGCCTCGGCCTACAAGAGCGCCTACGTCGCCGCCAAGCACGGCCTCGAGGGCCTGTCCAAGGCGATCGCGCTGGAAGGCGGCGGTCGCGGCGTCACGTCGAACACGATCTGCCCGGCCTATGTGCGCACGCCGCTGGTCGAGAAGCAGATCGCGGACCAGGCCCGCCTGCACGGGATACCCGAAGACGAGGTGGTGCAGCGCATCATGCTCACCGAGCCGGCCATCAAACGGCTCGTGGAGCCGGCGGAGGTGGCGGACATGGCGGTCTACCTGTGCGGCCCCCAGACGTCGTTCGCCAACGGTGCTTCGTTCGTGCTTGACGGTGGCTGGACGGCGCGCTAATTGGCCGATTACACGGAACGGATAGGTGTTCTTCTCAAGGTCCCCGTCGTCGCCGCCCGGGTGGCGGGCGGGCAGCATGGCTATCGCCACCTGACCGCGACGCTCGCCGACGGCCGCGAGGTGTTCGTGAAAGCCGCCGGGCCCGGGCACGCGGCGGCCTCCACCACGGGGGCCTCCACCACGGGGGCCTTCGCCGCCGAGGCGAACGGCCTGCGCTGGCTGGCGGAAGCCGGAGCGGTCCCCGTCCCCGAGGTGCTCGGCACCGACGACGGCCTGCTCGTCATCCAGTTGCTGGCTCCCGGCAGGCCATCGCCGGAGGCGGCGCGGGAGTTCGGCGCGGGCCTCGCCCGGATGCACGCGGCGGGGGCGCCCACGTTCGGCGCGCCATGGCCGGGGTTCATCGCGAGCCTGCCACTGGACAACGCCTGCCGCCCCGGAACGGAGTGGGCTGACTGGTACGTATCACGACGGATCGTTCCGTACCTGCGGAAGGCGAGTGAGGTCGGCGCGCTGTCGCCCGCGGACATCAGCCTGGTGGAGGCGGTGGCCGCGCGCGCCGCGGAGCTGGCTGGCCCGCCGGAGCCGCCGAGCCGCATCCACGGAGACCTGTGGTCAGGGAACGTACTGTGGGCGGGTGGCCGGGGCTGGCTGATCGATCCCGCCGCGCATGGCGGGCACCGGGAGACCGATCTTGCGATGCTCGCGCTGTTCGGAGCGCCGTATGCGGACCAGATCATGCGCGGGTACACGCAGACCGCGCCGCTGGCCGACGGGTGGCGGGAGCGCGTGCCGCTGCATCAGCTGCACCCGCTGCTTGTGCACGCGTGCCTGTTCGGCGCGTCGTACGCCTCCCGGGTCAACGCGGCCGCCCGCGCCGCCCTGGCGGCCTGACGGCCGGCGGGGCGGTCAAACGGGAATGGCGCGCAGCCAGGCGTGGTCCTCGGTCAGGTAACCGCCGAACGCCAGGTCCGCCGACCCAAGCAGCCGCCGCAGCATTTCCTCGTCGAGGCGGCGGGCGACGGCGGACTGCGTCCAGAGCAGGCCGCCGTCGGTGTCCGGTGCGGCATACTCCACGGTGGCGGACACCAGCCCCGGCTCCGGCCGGGTCACGTCGCGCAGCCGGAAGGTTATCCCGTCGCGCGTGACCTCGGTGTCGGCCACGGTGTCGAACCAGGCCGGGGGATGGTGCTCGAGGAGCACGCAGCCGTCCGGCGCGACGTGCCGCCGGCAGGTGGCGAGCCATGCCCGCGCGAGGGAGTCGGACGGCACGTTCAGCAGGTACGAGCAGAGCAGCACCGCGCCGAACCGCCTGTCGCCCAGGTCGAGGTCCTCGATCCGGGCGCGCACGGTCTCCGCTCCGCGCACCCGCGCCAGCATCTCCGGTGACTCGTCCACCGCCGTCACGGCGTGTCCGAGCCCGATCAGCGGATGCGTGACCCGTCCGGCGCCGCAGCCCAGTTCCAGGATCGTCGCGCCATCGCCGGCCGCGGCGTGCACAACGCCGGGCTCACGCCCGGCGGACAGGCGTGCGTATAGTTCGACCGCACACCCGTCCGGCGTGATGGCGCCCGGTCCCGTTCCGCGTGATTTCGGCACGCTCCATGATTCCGGCATAAAAGACGAACGGCCCGCGCACGGCGGCCGCTTCCCGCGAGCCAGGCAGTTTAGCGGTATGCGAGTTGGGTACGGGTGCGCCCGCGCTCAAATAACCACAATATCCGCTGGTCAGGAGAGGGATCATGGCCTACGACCCGTACGGGTCCGGCGAGTTCGGCGGAAGCCCGTTCGACGAATTCCTCGCGCGTTTCTTTGGCTCCTCGACGCCGCAGCGGCCGTTCCAGCGCATCGACATCGGCCAGCTGATGACCGAACAGGCGCGTGAGCTGGTCAGGGACGCGGCGACCCAGGCCGCTCAGTGGGGCGATCCCGATCTGGACACCGACCATTTCCTGTGGGCCACGACGCGACAGGAGTCGACCCAGCGGCTGATCGCCGCGACGGGGGCCGACCCGAACGCGATCGCCCGCGATATCGAGTCCCGCGCCCTGCGCGGTGAGCCGCTCCAGGAGCCGCCAAGCCTCACCCCGTCCGCCAAACGCGCGCTGCTCGACGCCCGGCAGATCTCACGGGCGATGGGCTCGTCGTACATCGGGCCCGAACACCTGCTGTTCGCGCTCGCCATCAATCCCGAGTCGGCCGCTGGGCGGATCCTGCGGGATGCCCGGGTCACCCCCGAGGGGCTGCAGGACGCGGTGACCGGAGGCGGCGGACGAGGCCAGCCGCCGTCGGACACCCCCACCGTGGACGAGTTCGGCAGCGATCTCACCACGATGGCCCGCGAGGGGCGGATCGACCCGGTGATCGGCCGCGAGCAGGAGATCCAGCAGACGGTCGAGGTGCTGTCCAGGAGGACGAAGAACAACCCGGTGCTCATCGGCGACCCCGGCGTCGGCAAGACCGCGATCGTGGAGGGCCTGGCGCAGCGTGTCGTCGACGGGAACGTGCCGGACCCGCTCCGCGACAAGCGGGTCGTGCAGCTCGATCTCGCCGGGATGGTGGCCGGGACGAGGTACCGGGGAGACTTCGAGGAGCGCCTCAAGAAGGTCATCGACGAGATCCGCGCGCACAGCGACGACCTGATCGTGTTCATCGACGAGCTGCACACCGTCGTCGGCGCGGGCGCCGCCGAGGGCGCGATGAGCGCCGCGAACATGCTCAAGCCCGCGCTGGCCCGAGGCGAGCTGCACATCATCGGCGCCACCACGGTCGACGAGTACCGGAAGAACATCGAAAAGGACGCCGCGCTGGAACGGCGGTTCCAGCCGATCCTGATCCCCGAGCCCACGGTCGAGGACACGCTGCAGATCCTGCGCGGCCTGCGCGACCGCTATGAGGCCCACCACCAGGTCCGGTTCAGCGACGAGGCGCTGGTCGCGGCGGTGGAACTGTCCGGTCGCTACATAACGGACCGTTTCCTTCCGGACAAGGCGATCGACCTCATCGACCAGGCGGGCGCCCGGGTCCGGCTCCGCACGAACACGCCCGCGCGCGACAAGCGCGAGCTCGAGCAGCGGCGCGAGGAACTCCGCCGGGAGAAGGACGAGGCGGTGGCCGCGGAGGACTACGGCCGGGCCGCGCGGCTGCGCGACGAGATAGCCGAGCTGTCCAGGCTCATGGGCAGTGCCGGTGACGGCGAGAAGGTCGTGCCCGAGGTAACCGCCGCTGATATCGCCGAGGTGGTCTCGCGGGCGACGGGCATTCCGGTCGCGCAGCTTTCCGAGGAGGAACGGGACCGCCTGCTGCGGCTCGAAGAGCACCTGCACCAGCGGGTCGTCGGCCAGGACGAGGCGGTGGCGGCGGTGGCCGAGGCCGTCCGGCGTTCCCGGGCCGGGCTCAGCGACCCGAACCGTCCCATCGGCAGCTTCCTGTTCCTCGGGCCGACCGGGGTCGGGAAGACCGAACTGGCCCGGACGCTCGCCGAAGCGCTGTTCGGCAGCGAGACCCGGATGATCCGCATCGACATGAGCGAGTTCCAGGAGCGGCACACGGTCAGCCGGCTCGTCGGGGCTCCGCCCGGCTACGTCGGTTACGAAGAGGCCGGCCAGCTCACCGAGGCCGTCCGCAGGACCCCCTACGCGGTGATCCTCCTTGACGAGATCGAGAAGGCGCACCAGGACGTCTTCAACATCCTGCTCCAGGTACTCGACGACGGCCGCCTCACCGACGGGCAGGGCCGGACGGTCGACTTCAAGAACACCGTCGTCATCATGACGAGCAACCTCGGCTCGGACGTGGTCAGCCGCCGGGCGCTCGGCTTCAACGTCGCGGGCGGCGGCGCGCCTGAAGAAGAATCGGTGCGGGACCGGATCATGCCGCGGCTGCGTGATGCCTTCCGGCCGGAGTTCCTCAACCGGATCGACGAGATCATCATCTTCCGGCAGCTGGACCGGCCGCAGCTGCGGCAGATCACCAACCTGCTCCTTGATGAGACGAAGCGCCGGCTGCGCGGGCAGTCCATCACGGTGGAATTCACCTCCGAGGCCGTCGACTGGCTGGCGAGCCGGGGTTTCCAGCCCGAGTTCGGCGCCCGGCCGCTGCGCCGCACCATCCAGCGAGATGTGGACAACAAGCTGTCCTCGCTGCTGCTCGACGGCAGGCTCAAGGCGGGGCACCATGTGACCGCGGCGCTTGAGGACGATTCGCTGTCGCTCCGCGTCGGCACCCGGGCTAGTTCGGCGGAGCCCATTCCGGCCGGGGCGCCCGGCCCTCGGCGGTTAGCTGCCGACGGCCAGCGCGAAGATGTGCAGCGCCGCCGAGCCGGCGGATAGCCCCTGGCTCACGTCGGGCAGCACGACCCCGGCGACCTGCGCGGTTGAGTCGAGCGGAACCGACTGCTCGTAAACGTAGACCGGATGGTTGTCCTGGCCGTTGCCTGGCGCGTTCCGATACGCCATGGTGATCGCCGCGCTCGACCCGGTCGGCGGCCCGTCGTACCAGTCGGGTGCGTTCAGCGTGAAGCTCTGCGTCGAGCCGTTGGCGTAGATGATCGTGCCCTGCCCCTGCGCCGGGCCGTAGGTCGCGGTGTCCAGGAAGCCGATCTCGCTGCCCGACTGGTTCACCGCGATCTCCTGGCCTGAGGCGACCACGTTGTCGGCGCTGCCCGCCGCGGCACTGGGCCAGGTGAAACCAAGCCCGCCCGCCGTGACGGTCGAGCCCGGCGTCACCCCGGCGTCGGCAAGCGCGGTCGCGGAGAAGCTGTACCCGGACCCGTCCAGGTCGGCATCGCCAGTGCTGGTGTCCGCCGAGACGCCGATGTTGTCGAACGCCGCGGACAGCGAACTGTACGGCGTCTGCGCCTGCGTGCTCCCGACCAGGACCCGCTGGCCGCCATGGCCGGTACCGCCGGCGCTGCGGTACGACGCGACCGCGGTGAACGGCACCGTGCCCGGCGCCTGCGACGACGGCGGCGTCACGGTGAACGTCGCGGTCGCGCTGCCGCCTGGCTGGACCGTGCCGACGGAAACGGGCTTACCGGTGCTCCAGCCCGAGGGCGCGAGCAGCGACACGGATGTGTCGGGCAACGGCACCATGCCCGGGTCGCCGACCGTCGCCGTAATCGTGATCGGCGCCGCGCCGGCCGCGGGGAAGGAGTCGGAGCCGCGCACGTTCAGGTACGGCAGCGCGGGGGCCTGGAACGAGCCCACCGTGAGCTCGCCGGACACGTCGGAGACGGTGATCGTGTGCTGGCCTGGCGACAGCGACGTGTCGGTGAACACCGTCTGCCCTGGGGTGCCGAACGCGTCCGTGTTCACCTGTCCGGCCGCCTTCCCGTCGATCGAGATCGCCGCCGTGCCGCCGCTCGGTCCCGCCACGAAAGCGATGCTCTGCCCGGTGAAGCGCAGCGAGACCGCGGCGCCGGCCGATGTCGTGGTGTGCGTGTCACCCTGGTCGGACAGCGTGCCCTGGGCGGACCAGTCACCGGTGTAGCTGAGTGCCTGGCTGTCGTCGTCGTACACCCGTGGCGCCGCGCGGTCGCGCGGGCCCGCCGCGTTCATGATCGCCTGGGCGCCCGCTGGCCAGTCGCCGTTGGTGACGATCGTCGGCGCGGTGTAGGAGATGTCGGTGCCGTTGTTGTTGACGTTCGTCGTCGAGGAGTAGTTATCCGGGCCGATCGTGATGTTGTTGATGGTCGGCGTCCACATGCCGATCCAGTTGCCGCCCGCGGCGAAGTTCACCACGTTGTCGTAGGTGTGCCAGTAGGAGCTGCCCTCGTCCTGGTACAGCATGTTGTCGTCGTGGTTGCCGATCGAGACGTAGTTACCGGCGAGGACGGAGTCGACGATCGAGCCGTTCACGACGTCTCCGGCCTGCCCGCCGTTGGTGTAGATCGGCCCACCGTCGAACAGCGTGTTCATCACGTCGTGGATGTAGTTGTCCGTGATGTAGTTGCCGCCGGCGTAGTTGGTGCCGTGCTCGCACGTGGACAGGCCCTCGGCGGCCTGCATGCTGCACGGCGAGGCGTATCCCCAGCCCCAGCCGAGCGACATGCCGGAGTACGGGGTGTGGCCGATGTCGTTGTGCGTGATCGTCAGGTCGCGGGTGTACCCGGCCCAGATGCCGACGGTGTCGGAGTAGTCCTGCCCCACGTAGGAGATCACGTTGTCCGAGATCGTGTCGCCCGTGGTCATCAGGGCCGTGTCGTTCTGGAAGTAGTCGTCGACCTCGCCGGCGGAGACGCCGCCGCCCGCCGTGTCAGTGATGACGCTGTCGTAGACCCCTGAGTCCTGGGTGCCGTCGGCCAGGTCTACCGCGGTGGCGCCCAGGTGCTCGAACACATCGTCGGTGAACGTGATATCGTCGCCGCGCGAGACCGTGACCGCGGCGGGGACGATGATGGGCGTGGTCGTGCCTTCCGAGATGTTCCACAGGACGCCAGCCTGGTTGTCGATGTAGCCGGTGGTCTCGGGCAGGTTCCACGTCGAGTACTCGAAGCCGATGCCCTTGAACGCCACGTCCTTGACCGGGTCGAGCGTGTCCGGGATGACCTCGAAGCCGTCGATCGTGAGGTACTGTCCGCCGGTCTTGACGATCTCGACCGTGTGCGTGCCCTTCGGCAGCCCCTGGACCGAATAAACCACCTGCTGCGCCAGCCGGGTGTTCCCGCTGGTGTTCTCGGTGAAGGACTGACTGGTGTCCTGCTTACCGTCGACGTAGACGTCGAAGCTGCCCTCGTCGCTGTATGTCTCGCCAAGGACTTCCAGGCCGGTGCCGGTGAACGTGTAGTTCACCGAGTCGCCGTTGTCGGTCGTGGCCGCGACGTCATTGTCCAGGTCACCGAGGTTGCGGTCGGTGTAGGTCTGCCAGCCGGCGCCGGTATAGGTCGCGTTCTTGTCGTTCTGGTTGACCGGCGTCAGATGGCCTGGGGTGCCCTGCAGGGTGAGCAGGCTCTGCTGCACCGGGAGTTCGACATCCGCGGTGGCCATGTCCTGACCGGGCTCGGGGATGTAGTACAGGTAGTGGCCGGCCTGGTCCAGGTAGAACTGGCCTGGCTGAGTCAGCAGCTGATACGCGTTCTCCACGTACGAGATGCCCGACATCGCCGGCAGCCCGTTGCCGTTGTACGGGAAGCCAAGGTTGGGCACGTTGAGGTTGTTGGCGTCCCAGCAGCCCGGCAGGATGTTGATGTCAGAGCCGCCGCCGGGCGCCGGGGTGATGCTCTGCACCGGGCAGCTCTCGTGCTTCCAGTCGCTGTTGTCCACCACTTCGATCTGGCCCTGGTTGGTGAACGACGCGTACGAGGGATCGGTAGTGCTGAACCCGGTGGACGTGACCTGGACGCCGGGAGGCGATCCCGCGCTCTGCGCGAGCTGCGCGCGCTGCCCGTTGACGAACAGCTGCTGGCCGCCGTCCCGCGCTGCGGCGGCGGACACCGGCGCCCGCCAGATGTCCTCGGTCTTGTCGTACTCGGTGAAACCGGTGATCCGGTCGGCGCCGCTGATGACCGGGTGCTGGCCGGGCACCGCCTGCCAGACGACCTGGTGCCCGTTACTTCCCGAGTCCGCCGGGCCGAGCCGGAAGCCGCCCGGGACGTGGTAGGTGCCGCCGGACAGGTCGACGTCGATGTCCGCCGTCATGTGATCGCTGCGCCGCTCGACCTGGGCCTTTGCCGCGGCCAGGCTGCACGGCGCGGAGAAATCGCAGGTCGTACCGGTGCCGTTTACAGACGCGTAGAGGACGGTCGGCTGGCTGGCGGCGGACGTTTGCCCCGCGGCCGCGGCCGCGGCCGAGGCGGCTGCGCCGGCCGTGCTCAGTCCGGCCGCCGCCAAGCAGCAGGCTGCGATCGCGGCAAGGTGCTTCGGCGTTCTCACGAAGTGCCCTTTCTGGGATCACGTGCTGCGGGCGCACGGCTTACTGCAGGAAGGTCATCCGATGTATTTGTCACGATCGGCTCAGCTCTCGACGTCGTCGTCTGCGGAAACCTCAGGCCTTCAGAAGTGATCCGATGTCTGCACTTTGATATAAGCCCGATGTGCCTTTTGGGTCAATAGGTGTGGAGGCGTTCGACCGGGACGCGCCGAACGCACGGAAGCCAACAGGGTTGGCTGGCGTGCGGCAGGTCCCCGAGCCGCCGCACACTGGCTGGCGCCACCGGATGCGCCCGGAGGAACTCTTCGTCCACGTCGACCCCGAGCCCTCCAGCGGCTGGGCAAGCCCGCGGCCGAGGCCAGCGCCGCGATGCGCAGCGCCTCGGTGATGCCGCCGCACCGGGACAGGTCCGGCTGCTCGCCTCGGCGCATCGGATCGTCGGGTCTGGCATCGCCGTTATCGTACTTCCCGCGGGCGCAGGCCGACCAGCAGCCGGTCAAGGGTGTCGCCCATCCCGGCACGGACGCCGGCCGGGTCGCTGGAGCCCGCGATGGCGAGGCTGGCCTCGGTGAGCATCGCGATGAGCAGCCGGGCGAGCGGCCGCACCGGCACCGGCTCGATATCGCCCGCCGCTATCGCCCGGCTGAGCCATTCCTCAAGCAGGCCGCGCCCGTAACGCTCGACGAGTTGGTCCCAGGCGTTCGCGCCGAGCACGCGCGGCCCGTCGACGAGCACGATCCGCTGGAAGTCGCCGCCGTCGACGCACACGTCAAGGAACGCGGAAACGCCGTCCCGGATCTCGGCGAGCGGAGACGGCGACTCCGACGCGAGCTGCTCGTCGATGAGACGCTGGGCCACCTCCCCGGCCGCCTCGGCCATGGCAGCGCGGAACAGGTCGGCCTTGTCGCGGAAATGGTGGTACAGGGCGCCCCGGGTGACGCGCGCGTCAGCGACTATCTGCTCGGTCCCGGTGTCGTCATAGCCGTGAGCTGCGAAAAGACGGCGTGCGGCGGCGACAAGCGCGGTCCGGGTGTCGGCGGCGTGCTCGGTGCGGCGGGGTTGCGGTTTCGCGGGCATACCGTCATCATGAGACATACAGCTTGTATGTTCCACACCGAATGCATGGAAAGCGAGGGTGAGTGAACTATGGCGATGCCGCTGCACCTCACGGTGAAGCTCGGGACTTACCTCATGAAGCAGAAGCTCCGCGGGGTCGAGAAGTACCCGCTGATCATGGAGCTCGAGCCGCTGTTCGCGTGCAACCTCAAGTGCGCCGGCTGTGGCAAGATCCAGCACCCGGCGTCGATGCTCAAGCAGCGGATGCCGGTGGAGCAGGCCGTCGCCGCGGTGGAGGAGTGCGGCGCGCCGATGGTCTCGATCGCCGGCGGCGAGCCGCTGATGCACCCGCAGATTCACGTGATCACGGAGGAACTGCTCAAGCGGCGGAAGTTCGTCGTCCTCTGCACGAACGCCGTCCTGCTGCCCAAGCACATCGACAAGTTCAAGCCGAACAAGAACTTCGCCTGGATGGTGCACCTCGACGGCATCGGCGCCAAGCACGACGAGGCGGTCGCCAAGGAAGGCGTGTTCGACCAGGCGGTCGCGGCGATCAAGCTCGCCAAGGAGAAGGGTTTCGCGGTCTACACGAACACGACGGTGTTCAACAACGACTCGCCACAGGACGTGATCGACACCCTCAACTTCATCAACGACGACCTCAAGGTCGACCGCCTGGAGATCGCCCCGGGCTACGCGTACGGCAAGGCGCCCGACCAGGACCGGTTCCTGGGCGTGACCCAGACGCGGGAGCTGTTCAGCAAGGCGTTCGCCAACGGTCGCCGCAAGAAGTGGCGCTTCAACCACTCGCAGCTTTACCTGGACTTCCTCGAGGGCAAGAAGGACTTCCAGTGCACGCCGTGGGGCGTACCGCTGTACTGCCTCAAGGGATGGCAGAAGCCCTGCTACCTGCTCGACGACGGTTACGCCGAGACATGGCAGGAACTGCTTGACGGCACCGACTGGGATGCATTCGGCCGCGGGCGCGATCCCCGGTGCGACAACTGCATGGCTCACTGCGGCTACGAGCCCACCGCGGTGCTCGCCACGATGGATTCGCTCAAGGAGAGCCTCCGCGCCATGGTCAGTCACTGAGGGTGCCAAGCGCCGCCGGAGCGCCGCGCCCTAGAGTCGGGTGTCATGTCCAACCGTGAGCTGGTCGTTCTCGGCACGGCGAGCCAGGCGCCCACCCGCGCCCGGAACCACAACGGCTACTTCCTGCGCTGGGACGGCGAAGGGCTGCTGTTCGACCCAGGGGAGGGGACCCAGCGGCAGATGCTGTTCGCCGGGGTCACGGCGAGCCAGATCACCCGGATCTGCGTCACCCACTTTCACGGCGATCACTGCCTCGGCCTGCCGGGCGTGCTGCAGCGAATAGCCCTGGACCGAGTGGAACATCCGGTCCAGGGCTATTATCCGGCGGAGGGCCGGGAGATGTTCTGGCGGCTGCGGCACGCCGCGATCTTCCATGACACGCTGCCCCTGACCGAGCGGCCCGTCGACGCATACGGCGTGATCGCCGCCACGCCCGGCTTTCGGCTGGAGGCCCGGGCGCTGTCGCACCGGGTGCCCACCGTCGGGTACCGGCTGACCGAGCCCGATGGGCGCCGGATGCTGCCGGACCGGCTCGCCGCGCTCGGCGTCGCCGGCCCCGACATCGGCCGCCTGCAACGCGAGGGCCAGCTGGAGGCCGACGGCCACAGGGTGCTTCTTGACGAGGTTTCCGAACTCCGCCGTGGCCAGTCGTTCGCGTTCATCATGGACACCCGGCTGTGTGACGCCGCGTTCGAGCTCGCTCAGGGGACGGACATGGTGGTCTGCGAGTCCACCTTCGCCGAAGCGGACGCCGCCCTCGCCAGCGACTACGGGCACCTGACCGCCGGGCAGGCCGGCCGGATAGCGGCCGAGGCCGGTGCCCGGCTGCTCGTGCTGACCCATTTCTCGCAGCGTTACGAGGACTCGGGAAGCGAGGTGCTGCTCCAGGAAGCGGTGTCGGCGTTCGGCGGCGAGGTGGTGCTCGCGGGTGACCTGGACCGGATACCGGTGCCACGGCGGGCGCGTTGAGGAGGTTGCCGCCGGCCGCCGGGGGTAGGAGGCGGCCGTGCTCACCTCCAGTGTGATCGTGCCGGCCAACGGGGCGGCCCTGGCCGGCGACCTTATCGTGCCCGACGGCGCGCGCGGCATCGTGCTGTTTGCCCATGGCAGCGGAAGTTCCCGGCACAGCTCGCGTAACCGAATGGTCGCCGACGGGCTGAACCAGGCGAAATATGGCACGCTGCTCATGGACCTGCTGACCGCGGACGAGGAACGCGCCGACGCCGCGACGGCCGAACTGCGCTTCGACATCGGCATGCTCACCATCAGGCTGACCGCGGCGGTCGACTGGCTGACCGCCGAGCCGGCTACCTCGGCGCTGCCGCTCGGGCTGTTCGGGGCGAGCACCGGAGCCGCCGCCGCGCTTGCCGCGGCCGCCGGGCGCCCGGCCGAGGTGCGCGCTGTGGTCTCCCGCGGCGGCCGCCCCGACCTGGCCGGGCCGTGGCTCGGGCAGGTCCGCGCGCCGGTGCTGATGATCGTCGGCGGCCGCGACGCACAGGTCGCCGAGTGGAACAGGGAGGCCAGCCGGAAGCTGGCGGCCCCGAGCGATGTCCGCCTGGTGGTGGGGGCCAGCCACCTCTTCGAGGAACCGGGCGCGCTTGAGCAGGTGCAGAAGCTGGCCGCCGAATGGTTCCGCCAGCATCTGCACACCGCGACCGCCCACGCCTGAGCCCGCCGATCCGCCGCCCTGTCGACGAAGCTCCCGCCCCGTCGACGGACAAATCAACCAAACGGAGCAAATTGCCCGCACGGCTTGCATGATCGCGAATACCTTTTTCCTGACGAAAATAATTCATCGTATAGGTATGCAAAACCTTCGCGATAAAAAAAATTTACTTGAAAGTCGAGGTCGTATACCGCACATTCTTCGCATCGCGGGCATACCGTAAAGCAATGCGTCCGCTTAGCTTCCGAGCAGGGCCTCGAATTGCTGGGCGTTGACGTGAGCGTAATCCCGGTAGCAGTTGTTGAACAGCACGTGGGTGGCCCCGGCGTCCCGGGCGACCTTGCGCACCTTCGACGCCCATTCCCTGAGCTCGTCCTCGTTGTAGCGATAGAGGAACCGCTCGTGGATATCCTTGCTCGTCCACTTGCCCGAGTGGCCGTGCATTCGGACCACGGCGAGGTCGCTTGTGGCGGCCACCACCGGCGGAATCGAGCTGGGATACCCCTGCGGCATGTCCACGCAGACGTAAGCAAGCTGGTGGGCGGACAGGAAACCGAGCGTTTCCTTCTGGTTGTCCTCGGTCATCCAGGTGTAGTTCCGGAACTCGATGCAGACCCGCCGTGGCGCGACCCGCTGCGCGCACGCCAGGATGTACTCCTTGCTTCCGCGTGAGATCGGGAACCACTGCGGGAACTGCAGCAAGATCGCGCCGAGCTTGCCGGCCTGGTTCAGCGGCTCAAGCGCCGCCAGGAACCTGTCCCACGCCTGATCGACCACGGACTGGTCGACGTCCTTGAGGTACACCCGCTCCTTGCCGCTGCCCTCCACGGCTGGACGCAGGTCGGTCGGCAGCGCCGCCACCCGGGTCAGGTGCTTGGTGAACAGGCTGAACGCCTTGACGTTGAAGGTGAAGCTCTCCGGGGTCCTGGCCGCCCAACTCGCCGCGGTCTGCTCGGCGGGCAGCGCGTAATAGGTGGAATCCACCTCGACAAGCGGGAACTGGCTGGCGTAATAGCGCAGCCGCTTTTCCGGTGTGCTGGCGCCCGGCGGGTACCAGCCGGCCTCGATCAGTGTCCGGTCGGTCCACGACGCTGTGCCCACTCGGATCTCTCCCATGTCCGCAGCTTAGGCTCGTCACCGCCGGAAGCTCCGGCCGCCCCGGCCCATCGGCAGAAGATATGGGGACGGCATTTCCCAAAGGGAAGGTTTCCGCATCAAATTCGACTCGTCCACGCACGAGCGCAAAGATCTTGGATCGGTGACCACGCTATGGTGTGACTTTTATCCAGGATCTTTATAAGCCGTTCCAGTACATCATCGTGGTGCCGAATAAATGGGATATATAGACTATAGGAAGGTTATTCAGGCTCTTGGATTGCCTCACCCCCGGCGTGGCGCCTGGCTTACGGCGGTTTCCCGCGGCGACTGAGCACTTTGTATGCTTCCCGCATCCCCAAACCAGGACAAATCGACCGTGAAAGTGGTCGGCGCGCATACAAAGTCAGCGGGAGTGACAGGCGTGACTGGCAATCCAGTCGCTCCGGCGAGCACGCGAGCCTTCTCCGGCCGCCGTATCACCGGGGAACTTGAACAGGCCGCGATGCCCGCGGAATCCTGCGATCCACCGCCTGAATAAGCCTCTAGGTCCCCCGGATATGAGGTGGGATATCCAACCGAGCCCGCGGACGGCCCGAGCCTGCGGGGCGAGGGCCGAGCACGAGGCGTAGCCGGGCGGCACCCCGTTGAGCATGCCTTTCACCGGCTGGAGCGCCAACCCAACGTCCTTTGCTTACCCGGGGTTATAGTGAACCGAGCTTAGGGAGACGGCGTGACGGCAACCTCGGACGGAACGGCTTCCCGGCCGGTGATGGCGGACGTGGCCCGGCTTGCCGGTGTCTCGCACCAGACGGTTTCCCGTGTGCTGAACGGCCATCCCAACGTCAGCCCGGCGACCAAGGCCGCTGTTCTCGCCGCGATCCAGGATCTCGGGTACCGGCCGAATGTCGCGGCCCGGACGCTTGCCACCGGCAAGACGAACGTGCTCGGGGTGATCAGCTTCGACACCACCTTGTACGGCCCGGCATCCATGCTGTACGGCATCGAGCGCGCGGCCCATCCGGAGTACTTCGTCGCGATCGCCAGCCTGCCGTCCTTCGACCGGCGCCCGCTTTCCGAAGCTGTGGAGCGGTTCCTCAGCCAGGCCGTAGCGGGAATCATCGTGATCGCGCCCGACACCAGGGCAGCCGAGGTGCTTTCGGGCCTGGCCGCCGACGTTCCGCTGGTGGCGGTGGGCTGCGGCGGCGCCGCGCCGCTGCCGTCGGTGAACATCGACAACCTGGCCGGAGCGGCGAAGGCGACCCAGCACATGCTCGACCTGGGACATCGGACCGTGTATCACATCGGCGGTCCGGAGAGCTGGCGGGACGCCAGGGACCGGACCGATGGCTGGGGTCAGACGCTGAGCAGGGCCGGCGCGCCGGAACCTCCCGTGGCGCGCGGCGACTGGTCGGCGCGTTCCGGCTACAAGATAGGCCGTGAGCTGGCCGCCGATCCGGACGTGACCGCGGTGTTCTGCGCGAACGACGCGATGGCGCTGGGATTCCTCCGGGCGGCCGCGGAACGGGGACGCCACGTGCCGCGGGACATCAGCGTCATCGGGTTCGACGACATCCCGGAAGCCCCGTATTTCCTGCCGCCGCTGACCACGGTCCGGCAGGACTTCGGCGCGCTCGGCTCGCGGGCGCTGCACCTGCTGATGGACCTGATCATGGGAGCCAGCCAGGCCCAGCCAACCTTGCCGATCGAGCCGGACCTGATCGTCCGGTCCAGCTCCGCTCCTCCTCCGCGCGGTCGCGACTGAGCGTGATCAGATGTGGCTACGGCCGTATCTGGACATTATTGGGTATGGCCTTATGCCATCTTGATGAGGCAGAATGCGGCATGTGAGCGCTAACAATCCTGGTGCGGGCACCCGCGGTGCGGGCACTCCCGGTGCGGGCACCCGCGGTGCGGGCACTCCCGGTGCGGGCACCCGCGGTGCGGATGCCCGCGGTGCGGATGCCTGCGTCGTCGGTATTGACTTCGGCACCCTGTCTGGGCGCGCGCTTGTGGTGCGCGTCGCCGACGGGGCGGAACTCGGCAGCGCCGTGCACGAGTATCGGCATGGCGTCATGGACACCGTGCTGGCGTCGTCCGGCCGGGCGCTGCCGCCCGACTGGGCACTCCAGGATCCCGCGGACTACCTCGACGTGCTCACGCTTGCCGTGCCGGCCGCGGTGGCCAAGGCGGGCATCGCCCCGGGCCAGGTGATCGGGATCGGCACCGACTTCACCGCCTGCACGGTGCTGCCAGTACTCGCCGACGGAACGCCGCTGTGCGAGTTCTCCGAGCTGAAGGACCGTCCGCACGCCTATCCCAAGCTGTGGAAACATCATGCCAGTCAGCCCCAGGCGGACCGGATCAACGAGGTGGCCCGGTCGCGCGGCGAGCCGTGGCTGGCCAGGTACGGCGGAAAGATCTCGGCCGAGTGGCAGTTCGCCAAGGCGCTGCAGCTGCTCGAGGAAGATCCGGACGTCTACCGGATGGCGAAGCGGTGGATTGAGGCGGCCGACTGGATCATCTGGCAGCTGACGGGCGCCGAGAGCAGGAACGCGTGCACCGCCGGGTACAAGGGCATCTTCCAGGACGGCCGCTATCCCTCCCGCGAGTTCCTCGCCGCCCTGAACCCGGGCTTCGCGAGCTTCGCCGCGGACAAGCTCGCCCATCCGGTTCTCCCGCTCGGCAGCCGGGCAGGCTCGCTCAGCGCGCGCGCGGCGGGCTGGACCGGCTTGCCCGAGGGAACCGCCGTCGCGGTCGGCAACGTGGACGCGCACGTGACCCCGCCGGCCGCGAACGCCATCGCTCCCGGCCAGATGGTGGCGATCATGGGTACCTCCACCTGCCACGTGATGAACGCCGGCGTGCTGGCCGAGGTGCCGGGCATGTGCGGGGCGGTCGACGGCGGGATCGTGGCCGGCTCGTGGGGTTACGAAGCCGGGCAGAGCGGCGTCGGGGACATCTTCGCCTGGTTCACCGACCACGCGGTGCCGCCCGACTACCACGCCGAGGCCAGCCGCCGCGGCGTTACCCTGCACGAGCTGCTCACGGAGCAGGCGGCGAGCCAGCCGCCGGGCGCACACGGCCTGATCGCCCTGGACTGGCTGAACGGAAACCGCAGCGTGCTTGTCGATCATCACCTGTCCGGCGCGATCGTCGGCCTCACCCTGGCCACCCGCCCTCCCGACATCTACCGGGCGCTGCTTGAGGCGACCGCCTTCGGCACCAGGGTCATCATCGACGCCTTCGAGGACGCGGGCCTGCCCGTCGCCGAACTCGTCATCGCCGGCGGCCTGATGCGCAACGAGGTGCTTATGCAAATCTATGCCGACGTGACCAACAGGCCGCTCAGCCTGGTCGCCTCCGAGCAGGCACCGGCCCTCGGCTCCGCGATCCACGCGGCCGTCGCGGCCGGCGCCTACCCGGACGTTCCGGCGGCCGCGGCGGTCATGGGGCGGATGACCGCGGTCGCCTACACCCCGGACCCGGCAGCCGTGGAGATCTACGATCAGCTCTACGCCGAGTACGTGCTGCTGCACGACTACTTCGGCCGTGGCGCCAACGAGGTCATGCACCGGCTCCGCGCGCTACGCGACCGGGTCGGCCAGCCCGCCACCGCCGGCGAGGCGCGGTCATGACGGCCGACCTGGCCGATCCGGCGATCACCGCCGCGGTCCGCGAGCTGCGGCGCACGGTCGCCGGACTGCACGCCGCGCTGGTGAGCAACGGCCTGGTGGCATGGACGTCCGGCAACATCTCGGCCAGGGTGCCTGGCGCGGACCTGATGGTGATCAAGCCGAGCGGAGTCAGCTACGACGACCTGACGCCGGAATCGATGGTGGTCTGCGATCTCAAGGGCACCAGGGTCTCCGGCGAGCTGAGCCCGTCAAGCGATACCGCGTCGCACGCCTACATCTACCGGCACATGCCGGAGGTCGGCGGGGTCGTGCATACCCACTCCCGGTACGCGACTGCGTGGGCGGCCCGCGGCGAGCCGATCCCCTGCGTGCTTACCGCGATGGCCGACGAGTTCGGCGGCGAGATACCGGTCGGGCCGTTCGCGCCGATCGGCGGCGATGAGATCGGCCGGGCCGTGGTGATGACGCTGTCCGGCCATCGCTCGCCCGCCGTGCTGCTCCGCAGCCACGGGGTGTTCACCGTCGGCGCCACCCCGCGGGACGCGGTCAAGGCGGCGGTGATGTGCGAGGACGTGGCCTGCACCGTCCACCTGGCCAGCAGCCACGGCGAGCTCGCCGAGCTGCCGCCGGACCAGATCGACGCCCTGCACCGCCGCTACAAGAACGAATACGGCCAGCGGTAGCCGCCAGCGCCGGCCGTCATCCCGCCGCGAGGGGCGGCGTTCCGGTGTCCGGTGTCCGGTGTCCGGTGATCGGTGTTCCGTTCCGTACCGAGGTTCTGAAGGAGTTTGAAAGGAGGCAGTGATGACCGAGCGTAAGCCCCGGATAGGGATCTTGGG
>Ga0335075_10003529_pt1 | contig 24774 bp, 21 predicted proteins | sample Lox_Sample_24_FD_206723 | JGI IMG/M metagenome (GOLD analysis project Ga0335075, IMG submission 206723) | Soil microbial communities from Loxahatchee National Wildlife Refuge, Florida, United States - Lox_Sample_2.4 | ecosystem: Environmental > Terrestrial > Soil > Wetlands | place: USA...
AATTCCGCCAGCATCGCCGCGATCGCCTTCGAGGCTGGCTTCAACGACCTCTCCAATTTCAACCGCGGCTTCCGCCGCCGCTTCGGCATGACGCCGTCGGATGTGCGGGCAGAGACGATCCGCCGGCGCGGCCACTAGAGCTTTCAATACTTCTCCCAGCGTAACGTCCTCCGGTCGTTTCCGGCACGAAGAGTGCGCCCGCAGCCAAGCCGCGGGCGAAAGGGGCATTGTAGGTCGGCCGCTCCTTTGAGGGGCTGATCGAGTCTCTCGCCAGCGGAGACCTTTCATGCCTACCCCGACCTTCACCGGCGCTTCCTTCCAGACCAATCTCAACAGCCCATTCGACAATCAGAGCTATGCCGCGGTCGCCGCACTGTCGGACGGCCGCTTCGCCGCCGTCTACAGGAGCGACGATCTCGGAGCGGGTTCGTTGAGGGTCGTCATCCGCAATGCCGACGGGAGCCTGTCGAAGAGCGAGATCACCGTCGACCCAGCGAATGAGGATTTCATCGACGGTGACAATGTAGCGATCGCAGCTCTGAAGGGCGGCGGCTTCGTCATGACCTGGGCCGAGCGCGGCGCGACCGATTCCAACATCAAGCATCGCGTGTTCAACGCGGAGGGCAAGGCGGTGAGCGCGGTGCTGCACAGCAACAGCGACGCCACCGACGGCGTGGCGACGCGGCCGGACGTGGTCGGCGACGGGCAGGGCGGTTTCTACATCGTCTGGGACGATACCGGTTTCGACAGCGAGCCGGGGCCGGGCGAAACGTTCACGCCGACCGTTCGCATCAGGCATTACGATGCGTCCGGCGTGCCGACCGCCGGCTCGCAGATGATCGCCGACGAATGGGGTGTCGATTCGAATCCGGCGATTGCGATCAGCCGCGACGGTGAGCGGCTGAACATTATCTGGGACGACGATCTCGGCCAGTCGGAAGAAACCAACAATCACGACAGCATCCGCGGCCTGGAGATGGGCGGCAGCCGGGGCGCCTATCGCGTGGACGGCGGCATGTACAGCGAGTTCCACACGGACCCGGATGTCGCCTATTCGAGCGGCGACAATTTCATGGCAGTGTGGAGCGAATTCATCGCGCCCGGCGTCTATGCCGTGCACGGCTCGATCAATGGCGGGGCCGAATTCAAGATCAACACGAGCGCGCACCAGCATTGGGGCGTGGTGCCGAAGGTGGTGGGCTTGGCCTCCGGCGATTTCCTCGTCGTCTGGTACGATGGCGGGCTGGACGGCAATGACGACGTGCTCGGCCAGCTCTTCAACGTCAGCGGAACGAAGATCGGCGGCGAGTTCGAGATCTCCGACCGCGTTTCATCCGACATCTCGCGCGTCGAGGCCAAGGAGACACTCGACGGCCGCGTGGTCGTGACCTGGGATTCGACGCCCGGCCCGGCGGCGAAGGAAATCTATTCGCGCTTCGTCGATGTGCGCCAGGCGGCGGTGAACTGGACCGGCACGGCGACGAACGAACAGTTCGTGGGGACGGCATTCGGCGACGTGCTGAACGGCTCGGGCGGACACGACATCATCGATGGCGGCGGCGGCGTCGACACGATCATCGGCGGCGCCGGCAACGATACGCTCACCGGCGGGGCCGGCGCCGACACGCTGCGCGGCGATGCGGGTAACGACATTTATGTGCTGGAGAATGGCGCGGACAACATCATCGACATTTCGGGCATCGACACCGTGACGTCGACGATCACCCGCAGCCTGGCCTTGTCGTCCTATCTTGAGATCGAAAATCTCACCTTGCTCGGCAATGCGCTGAACGGCACCGGCAACAATCTCGCCAATGTGATCACCGGCAATGCGCTCAGCAATGCGCTGACGGGCAATGGCGGCAACGATACGCTGGTCGGCGGCGCGGGCCTCGACCGGCTGACCGGCGGGCTGGGCATCGACAAGCTCACGGGCGGGACAGGGGCGGACCGCTTCATCTTCAACGCGGTGACGGAGAGCCGTTCCTCGAGCGGCCGCGACACGATCGAGGATTTTTCGCGCGCGCAAGGCGACAAGATCCAGCTCACCGCCATCGATGCGAACACCAAGCTTGCCGGCAACCAGGCTTTCACCTTCATCGGCACGGCCGCGTTTTCCGGCAAGGCTGGCGAGCTGCGCTTCGTGAAGAGCGGGACGGACACGCACATCTATGCCGACATCAACGGCGACAAGCTGATTGACATGCATATCATCAGCAATGTCGTGCTGAACTTCGTGAAGGCAGATTTTGTGCTGTAGTACCTGTAAGACGCATAAATTAACCTCCCGCCGGAAAAATATTGACCTGTGAAGCAATTCAATCTACTTGCGATTCCGGCGGGTGGACTGAGGCCTACTAACAAATCGCTGATATCGCCTCTTCCGCGCAGACATGCGGGTTAGCGGCCGAACGGGAGTTCGGGCGCGAGTGGCAGGCATCAGCAATGGCGAATACGGCTCCTTCGGGCACCGACAAGACGATCATCATCAACGAGGATGCGGCCTACGCGTTCGCTGACACCGATTTCGGTTTCAGCGATGCCGAGCACCAGTTGCTTGGCGTCATCATCACCGACGTGCCCGGCAACGGAACGCTGAGGCTCAACGGTGTCGATGTTCTGCCGGGCGATCTGGTCAATATCAGCGACTTGGCAAATCTCGTCTGGACGCCGGCGCTCAATGCCAATGGCGATGGCCTGGCGACGCTCAAGTTCAAGGTGGTCGACGATGGCGGCACCGACGGCGGCGGCGAGGATACCGACGCGACGGAGAATACGATCACGTTCAACGTGACGCCGGTGAACGATCCGGCGGTGTTTACGACGAGCATGTCCTGGACGCGAACCGTGCAAGAAGATGGTGTCCTCGAAGCGACGATTACGTTTACGCTGGTCGATCCGGACGGCGCCACGGATTTCACCGTGACGACGGCGCAGTACGGCACGGTGACCACGACGTTCTCGGGAACAACCGGCACCGTCACCTATCATTTGAACAACAGCCTTCGGGAGGTTCAGCAGCTCAATTTTTCGATCTCCGCTGCTTTGACCGACACATTCAAGATTGTTGCAAGCGACGGCACCGAGCGGCTGATCACGATCGGCATCCGAGGAACGGACGGCGCGACGATCCTGGGCGACGCAGACGACAATACCCTCGTTGGAACTACGGACCGCGAAATCATCAACGGACAGGGTGGCGACGACATATTCACAGGTGATCTCGGTGGCGACCAACTCCACGGAAGTTCGGGTGACGATCTATATGAACTTGGCGCTCATGTTCCATCGCTTCTCAAGGAACAGATAGGCGGCGGAATCGATACTATTACGACAACAATCAGCCGGATGATCGATGGGTTGTTCTCAACAGATCAAGTGGAAAACCTGATACTTCTCGGCTCTGACGCAATCCACGGAACAGGCAATGATTTGGCGAATACCATCGATGGCTCGCAAAACAGCGCCGCCAATGTGCTCACCGGCCGTGCGGGCAATGACACCTATGTCGTTGGCGCCGGAGACACCGTCGTCGAAGCCAGCAACGGCGGAACCGATATGGTCCGCTCCTATGTGGATTTTACTCTTTCAAATCAAGTCGAAGAATTGGTGTTGCTGGGCGCCGCGGCGATCAACGGCACAGGCAACGAGGGGGCCAACTTTCTTTCGGCGCGATTGAACTCCGCTGCAAACGTTCTGAAGGGGCTCGGTGGAAATGATGTCTACTTCCTGGGTGAGGGTGATGTCGCCGTGGAAGTTGCAGGCGCTGGCACCGACCATGTTGTTGCATCGCTGGACCACACGCTGGGCGCTCACCTCGAAAACCTCGAGCTGAGCGGTACGGACGCTATTGACGGCACGGGTAACGCGCTCGGTAACCGGCTCGATGGCCGATCCAACAGTGCGGCCAACCATTTGGCAGGATTGGACGGGAATGACGTCTACCTGCTCGGCGCGGGAGATACGGTCGAAGAAGCGATTGGCAAGGGTGAAGATTGGGTCGTCGCCGGATTCAATTATGTGCTTGGCGCCAATCTTGAAAACCTGGAGCTCTCAGGAACGGCTGCCATAAGCGGGACGGGCAACGCGCTTGCGAACGATCTGGACGGCCGCTTCAATAGCGCCAAGAACGTATTGAAGGGCCTTGGTGGCAATGACGTCTATTGGCTCGGCGCGGGCGACGGTGTCATTGAGACAAAAAGCGGAGGTAACGAGGATTGGGTCGTCGTCGAATTCAATTACACGCTGGGTGAGAACGTCGAAAATCTGCAGCTCAGGGGTAGTAGAGACATCACTGGGAGGGGCAACGATCTTGCCAATGAACTCGACAGCCGTTTCAGCACCGGTCGGAACTGGCTGATTGGCGGCGGGGGTAACGACGCATATTTCGTTGGCGAGGACGACGTCGTCGTTGAGGCCGTCAATGGTGGGACTGACTGGATCATCACCGAGATCGATTTCAGGCTCGCAGCCCATGTCGAGCGCCTTGAGTTGCGCGGCGACGACCCGATAACCGGATTCGGCAACTCCTTCGCTAACAGGCTCGACGGTCGATTCAACAGCAACAAAAACCAACTCATCGGTTTCGACGGAGACGACGTGTATCTGGTCGGCGCCGGCGACACCGTCAAAGAATATGCAAACAGCGGCACCGACTGGGTCGTGGCCAGCTTCAATTATACGCTTGGCGGCCACCTGGAGAATCTGGAACTCTCTGGTACGAAAGCAATCAGCGGCACCGGCAATGCTCTCAACAACTGGCTGGATGGCCGGTTCAGCAGCGGCGCGAACACGCTGCGCGGCCTTGCCGGAAACGACGTCTATTTCCTTGGCCGCGGCGACAAATTGATCGAGACCGCCAATGCCGGCATCGACTGGGCGGTGGTCCTTACGCACTACACGCTGTCCGCACATGTCGAGCACCTCGACCTCAATTCCACCGTCAATCAAAACGGCACCGGCAATTCGCTCAACAACGACATCATCGGCAACGACAAGATCAACGTCATCGACGGCAAGGCGGGCGATGACCGGCTGTGGGGATGGGAGGGCAACGACATCCTGATAGGCGGGATCGGTGATGATCATCTGACCGGCGGTAAGGGCAATGACATCTTCCGCTACTCGTCGAGGGGCGACTCCTTCGGCCCCATCGTCGACACCATCTACGATTTCGATGATCCCGGCATGGGCGACGACAGGATCGACGTGTCGGGGCTTTCCGGACCGCGCATGTCCTACATTCACGACAGGGCCTTCACACAAACGGGGCAGGTCAGGATTCTCGACGTGGCCGGCCCCGATGTCGTCGTCGAGATCAATTTGACCGGCAGCCTCACTGCTGATTTCGCCGTAATCCTAAGAGGAACGACGCTCGCCAGTATGAGCGCGGCAGACTTCATTCTATAGCCGGCGCGCGCCGCGCTTTACCATAGAATCCGCGCTTGCGCTAAAGTACCTAGCGCTAATATTTCCATAAGGGTAAGATCACGGCCTTGCATGCGACAGGCCGGATTCAAGACCGCTTGCGCAGACCGCATCGAGGGCTTGGGTCCCGCCGCTCAAGGGGGGGTCCTATGGCTGCGCCGGTCATCACCATGATGACGAATACCGTCTTCACGGTCACCGAAAAGCTGAACACGACAGGTTCGAACTTCCTGCACGATCCTGCGGACAAGGTCGGTACAATCACCGACGACAACACGGTACAAGTTATATAGGTCACCAGCCTCACTTATGTGCCGACGCCGCCTAACATTCCCGGCACCTACGGAGCTGTTCCCGCTAACGTGATAATCGGCCCAGGCGGCACGACCGGTGATATCAGTTTCAGTTTCTCGGTGCAGGACAAACAACTCGATTTCCTTCGCCATGGTCAGACCCGAACTGTGACGATGAATGTCACGTTGACAGAGACGACCGAAGGAAATTCCGTCGTACAGCCGATCCAGGTGACCGTCATTGGCCGCAACGACAAGCCGAAAGCCTTCCTCGACCTGATGACGATCAGCGAGAACATCACCACCGTGAAAAACAAGGTGGTCGCCAACGACAAGGACCCCGACCTCGGCGACACCAAGGCGCTGACCGTGGCCGGGTTCGACGTGCTCTCCGTCACCAGCACGGGCTCGCCCTTCCTGACCGAGGCGATGCTCAAGGCGACGCGCGTCAACTTCTCCAACAACGCCCTGCCGCTGAAGGACTCGATCATGGTCGAGCTCGGCCGCGCCTTCCAGGGGCTCGCCGCCGGTGAGAAGGCGACGGTGAAGATCAAGTACGGCATGGTCGACGGCTTCGGCGCGACCTCGGCGTCGGAGTTCAGGCTCACCATCACAGGTGCGAACGACGCCCAGATCGTCGGCACCAACGGCAACGATCCCTTCTTGTTCGGCGAAAAGGATGCCGACCAGATTTTCGGCCTGAACGGCAATGATGTGATCAATTCGCGCGGCGGGAACGACATCGTGCACACGGGAAGCGGCAAGGACATCGTCGTCTTCAGCACGCCGCTGGCGGCTAACCGCGACACGATCTCCGATTTCAATCCGGCGCTCGATCTCTTCCATCTCGACAATGCGGTCTTCACCAAGCTCGGTGCGGCCGGGAAGCTGAAGGCGGACTTCTTCAAGCTGACGACAGGCGCGCTCGATGGCAATGACTACATCCAGTACAACCCCGTCACCGGCGCGCTGATCTACGATGCGAATGGCAGCGGCGCGGGGCAGGCGATCCAGTTCGCCACGCTCAGCAACCGGCCGGCGCTGTCGGCGGTGGATTTCGTGGTGATCTGACGACGACCGTCGTTGAGGCGGTAAAAATCCACCCAAAAATAGTCAGAATCTCAACGGCTTGCCGAATTGACCTGAGCAGGCCGCGGCGACATAGCTCAGCCATCCGGGCCGGATCGTCGCGCCGTTGCCGCTTGGGGCAAAAGGGGTTTGGCGGAAGCGTCATCGGCATTTCGCGGGCAGCCAGCGCCCGCGAAAACCGACGAACGGCCCGGCGCCTAACCCTTCAGCGAGCGGTACGTCGGGTGTGCCACACGACCGGTAATGGAAGGTGGACGCCATGGCAAACGACAGCAGCATCGTACTGTAGAAACACCTCCCACCAGATCTGAAAAAGCACCCAAAAATAGTCAGGAAATCCAGCGGCTTGCCGAATTGACGGCGGCGCGCGGAGCCGACACATATCGGCTGTCCGGGCTGCCCCTGCCGACGACGGACCCAAGGCTCTCGTCGGCCTGCCCGGACCCGCAGCCGTGTTCGGCTAGCGCTACCAATCCTTAAGGCTGCCGCTTTACCATAAGCCATGCCCCCGGACGTGCTTACGCGGCTTGGCCTGACCCGCATCGCGACACTGAAGCGTATCGCGGCACTCTATGCGATCGTGCAGATCGGCGTCGAAGGGATCGTCACCGCCTATTTCTGGAATGCCGGCTGGGAACGGCTGTCGTTCGAACTCATCATGTCGTTCGTCATCGTGACCGTCGTCGGCCTGCCGGTGATGGCCTATGTCGCCGTCCAGCATGAGCGGCTGAAGAACCTCACCGAAAAGCTCGCGCATCTTTCGTCGGTCGACCAGATGACGGGATTGCTCAACCGCCAGACCTTCCTCGACCGGCTGGAGCTGACGCTGTTCGAAGGCCGCGGCAAGAGCTGCGGCGTGTTTGCCTATCTCGACGGCGACCATTTCAAGACGATCAATGACCGCTTCGGTCACGCCGTCGGCGACAAGGTAATCCTGCTGATCGCCGGGCATATCAGGACGGCGACGCGCAAGGACGACCTCGCGGCCAGGCTCGGCGGCGAGGAGTTCGGCGTGTTCTTCAAGGGCGCTGCGCTCGAGGAGGCGGCCGCGATCGCCGAGCGGCTGCGGCGGGAAGTCGAACTGTCGGGGCTGAAGCTCGGCATTCCGGGCTTTTCGATCTCGGTGTCGATCGGGCTCGCCGCGCACCGGGCAGGCGAGGGGGCGCTGGAGACGATGCGCGATGCGGACCGCAGCCTCTACGCCGCCAAGCATGGCGGCAGGAATGCCATTGTCATCGAGCTGAAGCGGTACGGGACGGGGTAGGCACTTCGGGCACCGCTGGTGCAATTTCGCCGTTCAGGCATGGTCCTCGGGTCAAGCCCGAGGATGACGATCAGCGAGGATTAGTGCAGAAGAAGGCGATGACCTGGCCGAGGTCGGCTTCGTTGACCATGCCGGCGGCTTCCGAGCAGGGCGCCCAGCGGCGGGTGCGCTCGCCGCGCTCTTTCCACTTGTCGGAAAGTTCAGTCACTTCAACGGGATAGACGATGACCTCGCAGGGCCAGTCTTCGCCGTTGGAGCGGGTCTTGGTGTAGAAATAGCGGCCGGCTTCATTGGCCGACACAACACCCTTGACGCCCGCCTCCTCGACCGCCTCGCGGCCTGCGGCATCATGCAGATCCTCGCCGATCTCGGGCCAGCCCTTCGGCAACACCCAGCGGCCGGTGTCGCGGCTGGTGATCAGCAGCACTTCAACGCCATTCTCGCCACGCCGCCACGGCAAAGCCGCCACCTGCAAACGGCAGGCGGTTTCGCCGAAAAGCCGCCGCGCACGTGCGACGATAGGGTTGGCAGCAAGGTGGTTCATGGGATCAGTGAGAAGTCTGTTGTTTGTTCCGTTCGTTTGCCATCTAACAAATCATAGGGCTAATTCTCGGAAATCAAAGTTAAAATTCCGAAAAGTTGCGCCGAATTTGCGACATTTGGTGTCCAACGTCAGAGATTCAAGGTCGTTCCACTGACCCAGCGATAGCGCGAGTCGCCTTGCGTCAGGATGAACGCGGCGTTCAAAGTTGTGGGTTCGGTAAATTAAGGGCTACCGCTGCGTCAGCAGTGCGTCACGGCCTGATGCTAGCCGCGATGGTCGTCGGAGATCGGCTTCTGGTAGGTGAAGCCCATGTCCCATGGGAAGTAGATCCAGGTATCCTGCGACACTTCGGTGATGAAGGTGTCGACCAGCGGCCGGCCTTTCGGCTTGGCGTAGACGGTGGCGAAATGCGCCTTCGGCATCATGGCGCGGACGATGCCGGCGGTCTTGCCGGTGTCAGTCAGGTCATCGACGATCAGCACATCCTCACCATCGTTTTCAAGCAGCGGCGCGTGGATTTCCTTGAGCACCCGCAGATCGCCCTGCTCGGTGTAGTCGTGGTAGGAGGCGATACAGACCGTATCGATCAGCCTGACGCCCAGTTCGCGCGAGATGATCGCCGCCGGCACCAGCCCGCCACGGGTGATGCAGACAATCGCCTTCCATTTGGCGTTCATGCCGGCCAGCCGCCAGGCGAGAGCGCGCGCATCGCGGTGGAACTGATCCCACGAGACGGGGAAGGCTTTTTCGGGAAGAGACATTTTTCGCGCACTCCAACGGCCGGAATGCGGGCTGACTTAGCGGGAAACGGCGTGGTGCGGCAAGGCCAGCGCGGAATTATCCAAGGATTGCGCCAAAGCACCCCTCACCGGCGCTACGCGCCACCTCTCCCCCTGCCCGGGGGAGAGGAGAGCCGGCCGCAAGCTTAGCGCGACATGAACGTCGCAACGGGCATCGACTTCAGCACCGAGCGGGTGACGCCGCCAAACAGCCATTCGCGCAGCCGCGAATGGCTGTAGGCGCCCATGACGAGCAGGTCGACGCCGGCCTCGACAACGTGGTTCTCGATGACAGAACTGATCGGCAGGCCCGCCGATTTTTCGGCCGCGACCGAGACGTTGGCGCCGTGGCGGTCGAGCGCGGCGGCTAGATCGGCGCCGTCGGACTCGTGCTGCGCCTCGCCCGGCTCGGGCGGATCGACCAGAAGGATTTCGGTCGAGTCCGCCGCCAGGATGAAGGGCAGGGCGTCGAATGCGGCGCGGGCGGATTCGCGTGTGCCGTTCCAGGCGATCGTGACCTTGGAGAAGCTGGTCAGAACCGGGCCGTCATGCGGCACGAACAGCATCGGCCGGCCGGCATTGTAGAGCAGCGTGTCGAGCTCGGCCGACGAGGCGGCGTCATCGCTCGGATCAACCTGCGCGGCGACGATCAGATCGACGGCGCGCGCGGAGCCTAATGCGCTCAGCGCACTGTCGCCGGAAAAGTTCTCCATCGACCGCCAGTCCGTGGCGAGACCGGTGGCGGCGACGCGGGCGGCGAAACGTTGCTCGAGCGCCACTGCGCGCTCGCGGTTCGCCTGGACCTGGCTTTCGATGAAGGCGGTGTCGGCGAAACCGACGGTCGTCGCATAGGCGACCGGCATCGGCTCGGCATGCACGCCGATCACATGGCCGCCGTTGCGTTCGGCCAGCGGCAGGGCGCAGTCGAGTACCCGGTCTGCGTCGTCAACGCTTTGAATTACAGCGAGAATCGTCTTGTAGCTCATGGCAGATCCTCCGCCTCAGGCGCGGAACGTCCGCGCGGATAGGATCAAGGTAGGAGCGGGAAAAAGGTTCCGCCAGAGCCGATGGTGACGCAGGCCGCTGCGCTTGCCGTCAAGGCCCCCGGGCGTGATGCTTATGAAGGCTGACGCAGGCCGGCGACCATGTCCTCGACAGCCTTGCGGCCGGCATCGAGTGCCTCCTGCGTGCGGGCGCGCACGACGAGCTCGGTCCAGAATTTTCCGTCGAGATATTTCGGGTAGGAGCCGATGATCGTGTCGGGATGGTTCTTCTGGATCTCGGTCAGCGGCCCGCCGATCGTGCCTTCGCCGAACGGGCATTCGACGGTGGCGGAAAGAAGCTTCGTGCCAGTCCTCAGCGTCGGGACGACATTGTCGAGCATGGCCTGAAAGATCGCCGGCACGCCGGCCATGACATGGACGTTGCCGATCCTGAAACCGGGCGCCAGCGAGACGGGATTGTCGATGTGCTCGGCGCCGACGGGCATGCGCGCCATGCGCTTGCGCGCCTCGGTGTATTCCATGCTGCGCTGGGCGTAATTTTCCTCCAGCATCTTGTAGGCGCGCGGGTCATACTCGCATGGCACGCCAAAGGCCTTGGCGACGGAGTCCGCCGTGATGTCGTCATGGGTCGGGCCGATGCCGCCGGTGGTGAAGACATAGTCGTACCTGGCGCGAACCGCATTCACCGCTGCGACGATCTCGTCCTCCTCGTCGGGGACGATGCGGACCTCCTTCAGGTCGATGCCGATCGCCGTCATGATGTCTGCAAGGTGGCCGATGTTCTTGTCCTTGGTGCGGCCCGACAGGATCTCGTCGCCGATGACCAGCATGGCGGCGGTGACGATGGTGCTCATGCGCGTTTACTCCTGCGGCTGCATCCAGTGCTTCATGGTTGGAAAGGATCGCGCCAGTTGCGGCGCGGAATGAATCGGCTCGTCGGCCAGCACGGCTGCCCGCCATGGCCAGCGCGGATCGGCGAGAACCGCGCGCGCGATCGCGACCATGTCTGCATGGCCATCGGCGACGATTTGCTCGGCATGCACCGGGTCGGTGATCAGGCCGACGGCGCGCGTCGGCACGTTTGCCTGTTTGCGCACCATCTCGGCCAGGTGCACCTGATAGCCGGCGCCGGTGGGGACCTTCTGGTGCGGCGCGTTTCCACCGCTAGAGCAGCAGATATAAGCGGCGCCCGCCTCGCGCATCGCCGCTGCGATGTTGATGCCATCCTGCACCGACAAGCCGCCGTCGACCCATTCGGTGATCGACAGCCGGATGCCGACCATCATGCCTGGCACGGCCGCAACGACCTGGCTCATGATCTCTCGGGCGAAGCGCAGGCGGTTGTCGAACGAACCGCCCCACCGATCCGTCCGCTGGTTGGAAAGAGGCGACAGGAACTGGTTGATCAGATAGCCGTGCGCGCCGTGAATTTCGATGAAGTCGAAGCCGGCGCGAACCGCGCGCCGCGCCGAGTCAGCGAACTTGCCGATCAGCTCGACGATCTCGCCGTCTTCGAGCGCGTGCGGGGTGTGCCAGCCGTCGTTGAACGGCAGCGCCGAGGCCGACACCGTCTGCCACGGATCCTGATGCGCATTCAGCGGACCGCCACCTTCCCACGGGCGCTGGCAGGAAGCTTTCCGCCCGGCATGCGCGATCTGGACGCCGAAGCGCGTGCCCTCGGGTGAGACCAGCCGCGCCGCCGCGAGCGTGCGCTTCGCAGCGACTTCGTTATGGTCCGAATAAAGGCCCGCGCAGCCGTGGCTGATACGGCCGCGCCGCTCGACATCCGTCATCTCGACAGTGATCATAGAGGCGCCGGACATGCCGAGGTTCATCCAATGCTGGAGATGCCAGTCGGTGACGGAGCCATCATCGGCCGAATATTGGCACATCGGCGCGACCGCGATGCGGTTGGCGAACTCCAATCCTCCAAGCTGTATAGGCTGGAACAGGGCGGCTGACATCGGAACTCCTGGCAAATCGGCGGACGGCGCATGGATTAGCCGTGCGGCGGGCCGTGGGCAATGACGCAGCCGTCCTTGCCCGTAGGCCAAAGGCCGCTTAAGTCACGGCAGCATGTCACTCGTCGCCATCTCGCTTACCATTCTCGGTCTCATCGTCGCCGCGCTGATCGCGCTGGTTGGATATTCGGTCTTCACCACGCGCCGGATCGTGGCCAATGCCGAGAAAGCCGCGCCGCCGCGCGGCACATACATCGAGATCGAAGGAAACCGCATCCACTATGTCGAGCAGGGCGAGGGGAGGCCGATCCTGTTCGTGCATGGGCTTGGCGCCCAGCTCAATCATTTCCGCGCGCCGATTTTTCCGCTGCTCTCCGGCTACCGGCTGGTGGCGCTCGACCGGCCAGGGTCCGGCTATTCGACGCGTGTGCGCGGCGGCAAGGCGACGCTGACGGAACAGGCGCGGCTGGTGGCGAAGTTCATCGACGCGCTGAAGCTCGACAGACCGTTGCTGGTCGGCCATTCGCTCGGCGGCGCGGTGTCGCTGATGACGGCGCTCAACCACCCGGACAAGGTCGCCGGGCTTGCGCTGGTTGCGCCGCTGACGGCGCATCGCGACGACATCCCGCCGCAGTTCCAGGCGCTGGCGATCCGCTCCGATCTCAAGCGCTGGCTGCTTTCGCAAACGCTCGCCGTGCCGAAATCACTGCAGTATGCCGAGCAAACGCTGACCTTCGTTTTCGGTCCGCAGAAATGGCCGGACGATTACGGCACGGAGGGGGGTGGCTGGTCAGGGCTGAGACCCAGCCACATCTATGCGAGCGGCACGGACTTCGTCGCGCTGGAACATGAAATGCCGGCGATCGAGAAGCGCTACGGCGAACTCAAAATGCCGGTCGGCATCCTGTTCGGCACGGCCGATAGGGTCTTGGAATATGACCGGCACGGGCTCGCCATGCGCGACAAGGTGAAGGGGCTGGAGCTCGAACTGCTCGACGGCATCGGCCACATGCCGCAATTCGTGGCGGCGGAGAAGACGGCGGCGTTCATCAAAAGGATGGCCGCGAAGTCGTTCGCGTGAACGGTGCGGGGCACAGCGTCAGAACGCCCACTACGCCCAACCAGAAAAGGCCCCGGCGCGCGCCCCGCAACGGAACAATTGTCACCCGAAAGCCGGCCGCGCCAGCGTATAGTTTCCAAAGGGTTAAGCGTTCACCTTAACGGCGCGGGCCGCGTGCTTCCGGTACGCGCAAACAAACATTGCTGCAGACTTTCCGTGCCGACCGCTACCGGCATTTGACAGGTGTGCGAGAGGGACAAACGTGAAACTTTGACGCCCCTTGTTCAGGGCTGCGGCCCTGCGTCTTCGTTTCGAACGGCATCCCGGGAGCTTAACAATGGCATGGCAGGCACCGCCCTCTGGCAATGCGACGATCAACGTTGCCGCGTTCAACAACCTCTTTGTGCCTCCGGACACGGAGATCGTGACACCAAACCCGCAGTTCGCAGTCGATGCGGACGGGTCGAACCACATCATCGTCTACGGGCGCCTCTTCAGTGGGGCTTCCTTCACGATGCGCGTGAACGCCTTCGACATAAATTTTGCGACGGGCAACATCGTGGAGATCGCAACCAGCGGCCGGGTCCAGCACGGGTTCTCGGGATCGGCGATCGTCATGATCGGGTTCGGCGGCGAGATCAGCAATGCCGGTTCGATCACGTCGAACAATGACGGCATTCTGCTCAGCTACAATTTCGGCACGAAGAGCACGAAGGTCATCAATTCCGGCACGATAAACGTGGAGGACGAAGCGGTGCGAAGCACCGGCGTAAACATCGTCCTGACCAATAGCGGCACCATCAAGGGTGACACCGTCGTAAGCGGAGGTTCGGGCGCGGATAGCCTCTCGAACTCGGGGACGATGACCGGGGACATCTCGCTGTGGGGCGGCAACGACATTTACAACGGCGCGGCGGGCCGTCTGTCGGGCCAGATCAGCGGAGGAGCCGGCAATGACCGCCTCACCGGCGGCGGGCTCGGCGAAACTTTCCTGGGCGGAGCCGATGTCGATACGCTCACCGGAAACGGCGGCGCCGACACTCTCAAGGGCGATGCAGGAAACGACACGCTCAACGGCGGCGTCGGACTGGATCGGCTGTGGGGCGGCGCCAACAGCGACATTTTCGTGTTCAACGTGGCGGTGACAGCAGTCAACCGCGACACGATCTACGATTTCAATCTCGGCAATGACAGGCTCCATCTCGACAATGCCGTTTTCACGAAGATCGGCGCGACCGGGCCGCTGAAAGCGGCCGCGTTCAAGCTCTCGACGCAAGTCAAGGATGCCGACGACCGGATCATCTACAACAAGACGACGGGCGCGCTGCTTTATGACAGCGACGGCTCGGGAGCCGCGGCGCCCATCCATTTCGCGACGCTGCAGAACAAACCCGTGGTCACCGCGGCGGATTTCACGGTGATCTGAAGGATCGACCGGGAATTCCGGGCAGGCTAACCCTCGGGAGGCTCGTCATCGACGCACACCTTGACCCGGCACTGGTTCGTATCGGCGGTTGGGACGCGCGTCGGCTCGGCGATCTCGGAACTGGTGCAGAACCTGCGGTCTAAGACCAGCCTGTTGTAGGTCGTGTCGCCGGTGGTCATGGACACCGCACCCGACTGCTCGATCAGGCCGAGCACCTGCTCGCAGGTCATGGCGCGGGTGTCCGGCCGCGCCAGCGCCGGCGCGGACCAGGCCACGATGAGGATGAGGGCGGCGGACAGGCTCGGTTTGTGCATGTTGATATTCCCAATTCTGGTGCGGACGGCGGGGATCGAACCCGCACGGGCAATGCCCGAGGGATTTTAAGTCCCTTGCGTCTACCAATTCCGCCACGTCCGCACGAAGGGAGCAGGTAAAGGCTTTCGGCCGGCTTGTGAAGCGCGCCCGAACCGGCCGCTTTTCAACAAAACCAGCGAAATATTAGGAACTCGGTGTATCCTGGGCCAAGAATCGGCGGCTGTCGGCCGTCAACCCGCAACCGGAGTTCGGAACGGACCATGCGCTGGGTGATCCTGTTCGCCTCGATCGCGTTCTTCCTGATCTATGACGGCCTCTACAATGAGGGCCGGTGGTTCGATATGTTCATCCGCTGGATCATAAGCCTGCTCAGGCTGATCGGGGTCAGTTGATCAGTCCTCCTCGGTAAACACTTCCTCGCGCTTCTTGCGCACCGACGGCAGCAGCACGATCACCAGCACCGCGACGGCGACCGCCAGCAGGGACGCGCTGAGCGGCCGGGTGACGAAGGTCATCGGGTCACCCTTGCCGAGGATCATGGCGCGGCGCAGGTTCTCCTCCAGCAACGGGCCGAGCACGAAGCCGAGCAGCAGCGGCGCCGGCTCGCAGCGCATCTTCAAAAGCACGTAGCCGAGCAGGCCGAAGATGGCGACGAGATAGAGGTCGTACATGTTGGAGTTCACGCTGTAGACGCCGATCGAGCAGAACGCCATGATCGTCGGGAACAGCACGAAGTACGGAACCTTCAGCAGCTTCACCCACAGGCCGATGAGCGGCAGGTTCAGCACGATCAGCAGCAAATTGCCGATCCACATCGAGGCGATCAGCCCCCAGAACAGGTCGGGATTGTCGGCCGCGACATTCGGGCCAGGCACGATGCCCTGGATGATCATGGCGCCGATCATCAGCGCCATCACCGGATTGGCGGGGATGCCCAGCGTCAGCATCGGGATGAACGAGGTCTGCGCGCCGGCATTGTTGGCGGACTCAGGCCCGGCGACGCCGGCCAGCGCGCCGTGGCCGAATTCTTCGGGCTTGTCCGAGACGCGCTTCTCGATCGTGTAGGAGGCGAAGGCGGCGAGCACCGCTCCGTTGCCCGGCAGGATGCCCAGCGCTGAGCCGAGTGCGGTGCCGCGCAGGATGGGCGCCAGCATGCGGCGGAAATCGTCGCGCGTCGGCATCAGGCCGGTGACCTTGGTCATCAACACCTCACGCGTTCGCTCCTCTTCCAGGTTGCGCAAGATTTCGGCGACGCCGAACAGGCCGACCGCGATGGCGACGAAGTTCAGCTGATCGCCGAACCCCATGATGCCGAAGTTCAGGCGTGGCGAACCCGAAATGACGTCCTGTCCGACGAGGCCGAGGATCAGGCCGAACACGACCATGGCGATCGCCTTGATGACCGAGCCATGCGCCAGCGCGACGGCCATGACGAGGCCGACGATCATCAGCGAGGTGTATTCAGCGGCGCCGAATTTCAGCGCGATCGTGGTCAGCGGTGGCGCGAAGAGGGCGATCAGCACGGTGGCGATGGTGCCGGCTACGAAGGAGCCGATGGCGGCGGTCGCGAGCGCCACGCCGGCGCGACCCTTGCGCGCCATCTGGTAGCCGTCGATGGCGGTGACGGCCGATGAGGACTCGCCCGGCATGTTGATCAGGATAGCGGTGGTGGAGCCGCCATACTGGGCGCCGTAATAGATGCCGGCCAGCATGATCAGCGAGGAGACGGGATCGCCGATCTGGAAGGTGATCGGCAGAAGCATGGCGATGGTCGCTGTGGCACCGATGCCGGGCAAGACGCCGATGAGCGTGCCAAGCAGAACGCCGATCAGGCAGAACAGGATGTTGGTGAAGGTCGAGGCGGTGGCGAAGCCGAGCGCCAGATTGTTGAAGAGATCCATCGTCGCCTCCTAGAACCAGTTCAGCCAGGGGCCGAAGCGCTGGAACGGCAGCCCGAGCCCGTAGCTGAACACCACCGTCGAAAAGACGGTGAGGGCGACGGCAAGCACGAGCGCCGGCAGCGGCCTCATCTTGAACGAGGCAAAGGCTGCGATGAGCGCGGTGATGAAGACGGCGCCGACGAAACCGAGCGGCCTGACTGTCACGCCAAAGATGATCGGGGCCAGCAGGATGAAGAGCATGCCGCGCCAGGCGATCAGGCCGACCGGCTCGCCCTCGACGCGCAGCGCCTGCACGAAGATCACGCCGCCAAGCAGGATGAGCAGCAGGCAGAGGATCATCGGCAGGCCGCCGGGGCCGATCCTGTTCCAGGTGCCGAGATCGACAGACAGAGCCTGTACGAGAAAAACGATGCCTACGACGACGAAGAACAGGCCGCAGACCGCGTTTGTCCGGTCGAATGTGATATCCCGCATAACATCCTCCCCAGGATAAGCGAGCCGACTATGTGCCGAGTCGGTCAAGCAGGCCACGCGCCCGCGTACGAAGCTGTCTGCACTGCTTGTGTCGAAAGGCCTCTCCCGTGGCGGGAGAGGCGTCAGCGTGAGACCGGAGGCGGGTTTTCGCCTCCGGTCACGCAATCCAACCGGCGCCGCCGTTGCCGGGAGGCGCCGCGGCGGGGATCAGTCGGCGTACTGGCCGGCCGCTTCGATGATCGGCTTCCAGCGGGCGATCTCGCTCTCCAGCTTGGCCTTGAGGGCGGCCGGCGTGGCGTCAGCCTCGGACGACGGCGCGGTGCCGAGTTCGGCGAAGCGGGCGGCGACGTTCTCGTCCTTCAGCGCCACCTGCAGCGACTTCGACAGACGGTCGATCGCCTCGGCGGGCGTGCCCTTCGGCGCGTAGAGGCCGTGCCAGATCGCGACCTGCATGCCGGGCAAGCCGCCTTCGTCGGTGGTCGGCACGTCCGGCAGGACCTCGAGGCGGGCCGGCGTCGTGACGGCGTAGGCCTTGATGGTGCCGCCCTGGATCTGCTTGGTGGTGTTGGTGGTCTGGTCGCACATGATGTCGACCTGGCCGCCGAGCAGGTCGGTCATCGCCGGGCCGGTGCCCTTGTAGGGAACCGTAACCAGCGGCGTGCCGATCGCGGTCATGAACAGCATGCCGCAGAGGTGCGATGCGGCGCCGATGCCGGCATTGGCAACGGTGACGCTGTCCTTATTGGCCTTGGCGTATTCGACCAGGCCTTTCAGATCGGTCGGCTCGAGGTCCTTGCGGCCGACGATGGTCATCGGCACCTCGGTGACGAGGCCGACATATTCGAAGGCGTTCAGCGTATCGTAGGCGAGCTTGCGGTAGAGCGTGGCGCTGGTCGCCATGCCGATGTGGTGGAGCAGCAGCGTGTAGCCGTCGGGATCGGAGGTCGCGACGCGGCCCGCGCCGAGCGTGCCGCCGGCGCCGCCGACGTTTTCGACGATGACCTGCTGGCCGAGATCCTTCGACATCGCCTCGGCGACGAGGCGGGTGACCGTGTCGGTCGGGCCGCCGGCGGCGAAGGGCACGATGACCGTGATGGTGCGGTCAGGAAAGGTCTGCGCGCCGGCTGCCATGGGCAAGAGGCAGACAGCGGCGGTCGCCGCGAGGGCCGCGATGAGTCTTTTCATGGATCGTTCCTCCCAGAACGTGGGTTCTACCCGCGAGAAGCGTGCGGGCTGGGGCCATAGCAGCCTCTAACTAGGGCGGCGCAAGCGGCGGGCGAAGAGGAAATGCCGCAAAACGGCAGGTCAGCCGGCAAAATGGGTGGAAAAGGTAACATTGGCCGCCAGGGGTGTGTGGAAATTCACCCATCCGACCGTTTCTGCCGGCTCATTCCAGCGCGGCGTCCTTGTCGAGGCCATGCCGCTGCATCTTCTCGTAGAGCGTCTTGCGCGAGATGCCGAGGGACTCATAGACCGGCCTGAGGCTACCGCCATGAGCGAGGAGAGCGCCGGCGATGATGCTCTTCTCGAACTCGGCGACCCGGTCGGCCAAGCGGCTGGCCTCGCGCTCGGAACCACGGTCGTCGCCGAGACCCAAGCCAAGCACAAAACGGTCCGCGGCGTTGCGCAACTCGCGCACATTGCCCGGCCAGTCGCGCTGCGCGATCTCGGCGATGATCTCGGCTGGCACCGCCACCTCGTCGCGACGGTATCGGCCGGCGGCTTCGCGCACCAGCGCGAGGAAAAGGAGCGGCACATCCTCACGGCGTGTCTCAAGCGAGGGCATGCGCAAGGTTACGACGTTGAGGCGATAAAACAGATCGGCGCGAAAACGGCCCGCCGCGACCTCTGCCTCCAGGTCGACTTTGCTGGTCGCGACGAAACGGACATCGAGCGGCACCGGCTCGTTGGAGCCCAACCGCGCGATGACGCGGTCCTCAATGACGCGCAGCAATTTTGCCTGCAGTTCAAGCGGCATCGATCCGATCTCGTCCAGCAGGACAGTGCCGCCACGCGCGTGTTCGAATTTTCCATAGCGTGGCCGGATCGCTCCGGGAAATGCGCCGGCTTCGTGGCCGAACAGTTCGCTCTCGATCAAATTCTCCGGGAGAGCGGCGCAGTTGATCGCGACGAAGGGCTTTGTAGCGCGGCCGCTCAGATCGTGAAGCGCGCGCGCCAGCACCTCCTTGCCGGTGCCGGTGTCGCCGATGACCAGCACGTCGGCGTCGGTGCCGGCGACGGCGCGCAGACGGTAACGCAGGTCGACCATGACCGGCGTGCGGCCCGGCAGACGCGCCTCGACGTCGTCGCGTTTGCCCGCGGCCGCACGCAGCACGCGGTTCTCCAGCACCAGGCGGCGGCGATCAACGGCACGCGCAACGCGGTCGGCGAAATCCTGCGCGTTGAACGGTTTTTCGACGAAGTCGTAGGCGCCTTCGCGCATCGCCTTGACGGCAAGCTGCACGTCGCCGTGGCCGGTGACGAGGATGACCGGGATGTCGGCATCGATGTCGCGGATGCGCGCCATCAACGTCATGCCGTCCATGCCGGGCATGCGGATGTCGGTCACGACGGCGCCATTGAAACCGGGATTGACGAAATCGAGCGCTCGCTCGGGTGCGGAAAATTCCTGCGTGGCGAACCCGGCAAGGTCGAGCGCCTGCGCCATCGAGCGGCGCACCTCTTCATCGTCATCGACGGTCAGGATCGTCGACTGCATCATTCAGCCGCCTCGGCGGCGGGCGGGTCGAGGCGCTTGGCGTCGGCGAGGTCGAGCTCGACGGTGAAGACCGCGCCGCCGTCCGGATGGTTGGCGACCGAGAGGCTGCCGCCGAAATCCTTGACGATGTTGTAGGAGATCGACAAGCCGAGCCCGAGACCCTTGCCGACGCCCTTGGTGGTGAAGAAGGGATCGAAGATGCGTTCGGCAATGGCCGGCTGGACACCTGGGCCATGATCGCGAACTTCGATGATTGCACGTTCACCGATCTGCCGTGCCGTCACCGCGATGGGCTGATTGCCAGAGCCCTCCATCGCGTCGGCCGCGTTGGAGATGATGTTGACCAGGACCTGCTGCAGGCGAACCGAACCGGCGCGCACGGCGAGCGAAGGCGGGTCGATGTCGATCTCGATCGAGCGGCCGGCTGACTTGAGCCGCGAACTGACGATCTCCATCGTGTCGTTCATCACGTCCGCCAGGTTGACCGGGCCGAGCTGCTCGTTGGGCTTGCGGGCGAAGTTGCGCAGATGCCGGCTGATCGACGCCATGCGGTCGATGAGGGCGGAGATGCGCGAGACATTGTCGCGCGCATCAGCAATGCGGTTGCGCTCGATGAGCACCGCGGCGTTGTCGGCATAATTCTTCACCGCGGCGAGCGGCTGGTTGAACTCATGTGACAGTGCCGCCGACATCTGGCCAAGGGCCGCGAGCTTGCCGGCCTGAACCAGGTCGGACTGGGTCTGGCGCAGCCGCACTTCGGTCGCGGTGCGCTCGACCACCTCTGTTTCTAGCCGCCGGTTGACGGTTGCGAGATCGGCGGTGCGCTCCTCGACGCGGTGCTCCAGCTGCTCTCGCGCGCTGCGCTGCAGCTCCATGCGCTCGGCGAGCTGGGCGCGGCGCTGGAAGATGATCGTCGCGGCAAGCGTGGCAAGCGCCATTAGCAGCAGCGCACCGACAACGCCGGTGCGCGCCTGCGCGTGGATGGGCTGCGTGTCGAGCAGCACCTGCACGGTCCAATCGGCCTCGGCCATGTGCTCTTGCAGCACAAGATATTCGCGCGCGGCGTTTGCTTCGCGCACGGTCATGAGCTTGTGCTCGCTGCCGAGCGCGGACGCTTCGATCGGCAGTTCGCGCAACACGGCATTGGCGTAGCGTCGCGAGCTTTCGGTGCGGGCAAGACGCTCCGGCGTCAGCGGCAGCAGACCGGCATAGAGCCAGTCCTTGCGGCCGGTCATGAAGATGATGCCTTCGGGATCCGAGACGATGAACTCGTAGTCGCCGCTCTTCCAGGCGGCCTCGATCGGCTCGATGTCGACCTTCACCACCACCACGCCGGCGATCACATCGTCGATGCGGACGGGTGCGGCGAAATAATAACCGCGCTTCAGCGAAGTCGTGCCGAGCGCAAAGAAGCGCCCAAGGCCGCCGGCTGCCGCCTGCTGGAAATAAGGACGGTAGGAAAAGTTCTCGCCGACGAAGCTTGTCGGGCCGTCATAATTGCTGGCGGCGATGGTGTCGCCATCAGGCTTCATCACGTAGATGTCGGACGCTTCAAGTTGCCTGTTGAGCAGCTTCAGATAGGCGTTGATCCCGGTGCGCTGCGGCTCGGTCGGGTCGGCCAGAAGCCGCTTGATGTCGTCATCGTCGGCGATCAGGGCAGGAAGCGCTTCGTAGCGGCGCATGTGGCCGCGCAGCGCGGACACGGCGAGGCTGAGCGTGGTCTGGCCGCGCGCGGCGGCCTCGTCGAGCTGAATGCGAGTGGCATAGGGCGTGCCGAATACAAGGATCGCGGCCGTCAGCGCCGAAATCACCAGCGCCGCCGCGATCCACCCCCGTTTTGCCGAAGAAATCCTCACCCGGCTTGTCGCCTCCCTGCGCGAGCGCCAAAAACACCGTTCCAGTATAGACTTAGGCGGCCGGGACACAATCGCAGGGTCGGGCGTGGCACAGTCGCGCTTTGCGCCGGGAACTGGTCAAACGAGCCAAGGCTTGGCACAGTCGTCGGTAAAGAGGGGTTTTCCGTGTTGGAAAAGATCAAGGGCGGGGAGGGCAAGGCCGTGCCGCTCAACAAGGGCCAGAAGCTCAAGCTGGTGAACACATTCGGCAGCCAAGTGGTCGATACCTGGGCGCTGAACCGGCACGACACGAGCGAATATCTGTCGGTCGAGCACACGCGCCGCATGATCGGCGCGCTATTTCCGGAAAAGGGCAGCACGCTCTATTCGAACCGGCGCACCGGGATGCTGCTGCTCGAAGAGGATACTTCGCCCGGCAAGCACGACATGCTGCTCGCCTGCTGCGACAAATGGCTCTACAAACACTATGGCTGCCCGCCCGGTCACCGCAATTGCCGGGACAATTTCCTCGAAGCGTTATTCGCTGCCGGCTTCGACGCGACCAGCGTGCCGAACCCGCTGAACCTCTGGATGAACATTCCGGTGACGAACAGCCGCGACATTGCGATCGGCACGCCGCTGAGCAAAGCCGGGGATCATGTGGTGCTGACGGCTCTTATCGACGTGATCGTCGTGCTGTCAGCCTGCCCGATGGATGTTACCCCGATCAATGGCGACGATCTGACGCCGAAATCCGTGCATTTCCAGGTGAATTGAGATGGCAAAAAAAGCAAAGACGGTCAGCGCGGCACCAAAGCCATGGGCGGACAGCGCGACACTGCTGGTCGACGTCGCCACCGGGCGGAAGCCGGCCGATCTGGTCGTGAAGAACGGCCGCTGGGTGAACGTGCATTCGGGCGAGATCATTCCCGGCACGGACATCGCGATCGTCGCCGGGCGGTTCGCCTATTGCGGGCCGGACGCCAGCCACACGATCGGCAAAAGCACGAAGGTCGTCGACGCCGGCGGACGCTATCTCGTGCCGGGTCTGTGCGACGGACACATGCATGTCGAGAGCGGCATGGTGACGGTGACGGAGTTTTCGCGCGCCGTGATCCCGCACGGCACGACCTCGATGTTCATCGATCCGCATGAGATCGCCAATGTGCTCGGCCTCGAAGGGGTACGGCTGATGCATGACGAGGCGGCGGCGATGCCGATCAACGTCTATGTGCAGATGCCGTCCTGCGTGCCCTCCGCACCGGGCCTGGAGACGCCGGGTGCTGTGCTCGGCGTCAAGGATGTCGTCGAGGCGATGACCTGGCCGAATATCGTCGGGCTCGGCGAGGTGATGAATTTCCCGGGGGTGATCGCCAACGACCCGACGATGTCGGGCGAGATCGCGGCGACGGTGCGCGCCGGCAAGACGGTTGGCGGACACTATGCGTCGCCCGATCTCGGCATCCCGTTCCACGGTTATGCGGCGGGTGGGGCCGAGGACGACCATGAGGGTACACGCGCGGAGGATGCGATCGCGCGGGTGCGACAGGGCATGAAGGCGATGCTGCGGCTCGGCTCCGCCTGGTACGACGTGGCGAGCCAGATCAAGGCGGTGACGGAGCAGGAGATTGATCCGCGCAATTTCATCCTCTGCACCGACGACAGCCATTCCGGCACGTTGGTGGAGGAGGGGCACATGGACCGCGTCGTGCGCCACGCGATCGCGCAAGGCCTGAAGCCGATCACCGCGATCCAGATGGCAACGGTGAACACCGCGCAGCATTTCAAGCTGGAGCGCGAGCTTGGCTCGATCGCGCCGGGGCGGCGTGCCGATTTCCTGATTGTCTCGGATTTGCCGGCGCTCGCTATCGACGAAGTCTATGGGCGTGGCGTACGGCTTGCCAAGGATGGCAAGCTGGAGGCGGACATCCCTGCCTGGGACTATCCGAAGAAGGCGAAGGGGACCGTCAAGCTCGGCAAGGCGCTGAAGGCCACGCATTTCGACATCAAGGCGCCGAAGGGCGCGAACAAGGTGCGCGCACGCGTGATCGGGGTCGTGGAAAACCAGGCGCCGACGAAGGCGCTGGAGGCGGACCTGCTGGTCGAAAGCGGGCTGGTGGCGATGGACCGCGACAACGACGTGGCGCAGATCGCGCTGGTCGAGCGGCATCGCGGCACAGGCGGCGTGGTCAACGGCTTCGTCTCGGGCTTCGGTTATGTCGAGGATTGCGCGCTGGCCTCGACGGTCGCGCATGACAGCCACCACATGATCGTCGTCGGCACCAACAAGGCCGATATGGCGCTCGCCGCCAACCGGCTGGGCGAAGTCGGCGGCGGCGTTGTGCTCTATTCAAAGGGCAAGGAGCTGGCGCTGGTCGAAATGCCGATCGCCGGGCTGATGTCGGACGAGCGCGCCGAAATTGTCGCCAAGAAGGCGGCAAAGCTGGTCGAGGCGATGCGCAAGGTCGGCTGCACGCTGAACAACGCCTACATGCAGCACTCGCTGCTGGCGCTGGTCGTCATCCCGGAACTCAGGATTTCGGACCTGGGCTTAGTCGACGTGACGAGGTTCGAGAAGGTCGAGCTGTTCGTCTAGCGTGTCGACAAACACCGGTCACATTCCTGATCTAACAGTCGTGCGGGTCGGGGATGGGAGGAAAACCTTGCGCATTCTCGAGCCCCT
>Ga0335075_10003530_pt1 | contig 24764 bp, 22 predicted proteins | sample Lox_Sample_24_FD_206723 | JGI IMG/M metagenome (GOLD analysis project Ga0335075, IMG submission 206723) | Soil microbial communities from Loxahatchee National Wildlife Refuge, Florida, United States - Lox_Sample_2.4 | ecosystem: Environmental > Terrestrial > Soil > Wetlands | place: USA...
AGACAGCACCCTTCCGATCCCGTCTTTCCACGCGAAGGAAGCACAAACAGTTTCGATACCCGCTCATGGTTTCATCCCTGCATGGAGGAAGCAGGCATCACTGGCTACGTTTGGCACTGCAACCGTCACACCTTCTGTTCCTGGCTGGCGATGGCCGGGGCCAGCATCAAGGAAATTCAAGAGGCGGCGGGCCACAAGACGATCACTATGTCGGCGCGATACAGCCATCTGTCTCCCGAGCACAAGCTGTCGGTGGTGGAGCGCATTGCGTCCGGCTCAAAGTAGCCGCGCTTTTCTTGATGACATTCCCCGGATATTAGAAATTGTGAGCCGAGGCTTAGAGGCCGGTGTCAAGGCTCTGCGACCGCAATGCGGCGCGCGCATGCGCGGCCTTGACTCCGGCCCGGCCTCGGCTATGCTTCGGGCATCCGGGGAAAGTCTCTCCCCTCCTTCACAGATGAGGTCGAAAAGAGAACTTTACGCTTCCCCCGGTGCTGACCTTTGAAAAGCCTCTTCTCGCATACTCACCAGCGCAGGACTATACAAAATCTCCAGTATCTTTTTCGCTGGAATTACTATCGACACTCCCATATTCACCGCTTCGGATCGTTCCGCTTCGGAGAACTCGATTGGCAAGTCCCAATGACCATGAACCAACCCGAGCAGGTGAATTTGGCCTACGCCTGCCACATACTTGACTTGCCCTTCATGATTTTTGCCTGGCATCTTTACCGTGTTCCTACAGAAGACGGGCGATCCGCTTAGCCCTCCAATAGATCTACCTTCAGCTAAATATGCTTCTGCTTGGCCGAATCGGCCAAGAGGAACCCTTTCTCTAGGCATCATTGCGATGTTGCCGGTGCGAACGATTGGAACAAGGGTCGTCAAACCAAAGTATCGGGTGAACAACCCAACCGAGAATATCTCGTCACCAAGACCTATTTCAAATTCTCTAATGCGAGCGTCATCGGCGAAAATTTCGACAGGAATGGGGCTAATGTCGTATTCCCTAATCCTCGATGAGGCAAATGGTATGACTGCTACGTCTACTGAATCTTCTTCCGTTGGGTGAAAGTACCACGGGACACCGCCGTTCTTCACAAATAGCGGCTTTCCATCTTTACCGTTAAACCCTATTACGAAATCAGCACCGACGACATCCGCTACATGTTTGGCAGTAACCAGATGGAGACAGCCAGATGTGGCGTCGAATGGAACTTGCACGATGAAGGCCGTGCCGGCATAACGAAGTGGATCGGAGTCGCGGCTAACAAAACCCACGCTCTTGGTTATCTCGTCCGCAATTCTCATCTACACAAGCATAGGCGCTCTGAATGGCCAGAACTGAAGGATTTGGAAGGAGCGCTCCAAGAGCACACTCTTACAGTATTTCGTTCGGAGTTGATAGACAACGGAATGAAGCCTCTAGGCGTGCAGAACCCAACAGCCATCAGAACAGCCACCAAACAATTGTGGCCTCTCATCTTCGAGAGGCCATTTACTCGTAAATCTTTTATTTTGTTGGTACCCGGAGGGGGACTTGAACCCCCACGGCCTTGCGGCCTGCGGATTTTAAGTCCGCTGCGTATGCCGATTTCGCCATCCGGGCGCTTTTATTATCCTATCCGAAGTTTTTATTCGAGCATTATCTCGCGCAACTCACCGGCGTGCACAGGTGTCTATCTACGCAGTACCTAAACTCGCAATGGGAAGAACCATGCGTCCTCGCTCCGTATTGGCTCTCTGTATCCTTCCGGCTCTCGTCACCGTCGGATACTGCCAGCATCTCCTTGTCAACGCGCCGCTCAACCGGCGCCAGCAGGCGCTCCAGATGCTCAACCGGTTCACCTTCGGACCTCGCCCCGGCGAAGTGGAAGCCGTCATGCGGCTGGGACCGGATGCGTGGTTCGAACAGCAACTCAACCTCGCGAGCATTTCGGACACGGCTCTCGATCAGCGCCTCGCCGCCTACCCATCACTTTATCTCCCACCGCGCGAATTGCTCGTCGATTTCCCGTCCAACCAGATCATCCGCCAGGTCGCTGAGGGCGGCCGTCCATACCCGCCCGACCCGGTCCTCGCCGCAACCTACGAAGTGCTCGTCGCCAAATACAATCAGCGCAAAGCAAAACAGGCCGCAAAGAACAGCGGCGAGTTCACGGATATGCAACAGCACGAAAACCGCTTACAGCAGGTGGCGTCAGCACAAGTCATCGCCGATGAGGTGCTTGCATTCCCTAAGGACGAGCGCATGCAGGCCATCGTCAAGCTCCCCGTCGACCAGCGCATTACGCTCACGCAGTTTGTTCCGGATCCTCAGCGCGGTCTCCTCCTCGATGGCTTCTCTCCCCGCGAGCACGAGATCTTCTATCTCATGGCCGGAGGACCCGACGGCATTCGCGTCATCGACAACGAATTCCAACAGGCCAAAGTCCTACGCGCCATTCTCAGCAACCGTCAGCTGCTCGAAGTCATGACCGACTTTTGGTACAACCACTTCAACGTTGATATCCGCAAAGACGCTGACCAGTGGTACGCACCCACCTACGAGCGTGACGCCATCCGCGCTCATGCCTTCGGGAAATTCAGCGACCTGCTTCTAGCCACCGCACAACATCCTGCCATGTTATGGTATCTCGATAACTGGTCCAGCATCGGTCCGGACTCGCGGGCTGCGGGACGCGGCAAGAAGGACCGAGGCCTCAACGAAAACTACGGCCGCGAAGTCATGGAGCTCCACACCATTGGCGTCGATGGCGGATACTCCCAAGCAGACGTCATCAGTCTGGCAAAAATCATGACTGGATGGACCATTGACCAACCTCAGCAAGGAGGCGACTTTGTATTCGATGCGCGCAGACATGAGCCTGGTACCATTCACTGGCTTGGCCACAACGTTCCCGATGATGGCTATACTGAAGGCCAGCGCGCGCTCGAGTGGCTGGCCGCGCAGCCGCAGACCGCGCATCACGTCTGCTATGAGCTCGCCCAACGCTTCGTCGCCGACGATCCACCTCCCGCGCTCGTCGCGCGCATGGAAAAGACCTGGATGGCCACCGGCGGAGACATCGCCGACATCTTGCGCACCATGATCCACTCCCCGGAGTTCAATTCCCAGAAGTTTTATCGCGTAAAGGTAAAAACGCCGCTCGAGTTTGTGGCATCAGCCTTCCGCGCAACCGACACAGATCCGACCAATCCCGGCGCTCTCGTCAGCGAAATCGCACACATGGGCGAACCGCTGTATCAGATGCAGCCGCCAACCGGCTACTCCACTACCGCTGACCACTGGATGAACTCTGGAGCGCTCGTCGATCGCCTGAATTTCTCGCTGCAATTTGCGAGCAGTAAAATCGGCGGAATCAAATTCGATGCGCCGCGCCTGCTCGCAGCAGGCCTTCTGGAGACGCCCACCGTGCAGCCCTCCCTCCACGGAAATGGCCGCACCCAATCGATTGCTTTGACTGCATCAGGAAAAGAAAGCGGGGAGGACCAGGCACTCTCGCTCATGGAAAACATACTTCTCGACGGTCAGGTATCAGGAAAAACCAATGCTGTCCTCCGCAACGAGCTGATAAACCAGCAAACCCAGTCCACGGCAGCGCCCGAATCCAACCCGTCGCAGACGCTTGACACCATGACCGCCCTGATTGTCGGCTCACCGGAGTTCCAAATGCACTAAAGAGCTAGACTGCGGTCTCTGCCTCGGCCTTCAGCCGCTCAGAATTGAAGTGTGTAATTAGCGCATCGACCACCGGCTGCAGCTTGCCCTCCATCACTTCAGAAAGCTGATGCAGTGTAAGCCCGATTCGGTGATCAGTCAGCCGATTCTGCGGAAAGTTATACGTGCGGATCTTTTCACTGCGATCTCCAGAGCCCACCTGCTGCTTGCGCTCCTTCGCCTGCGCCTGCTGCTGCCGCTCCTGCTCCATCTCGTAGAGCCGAGCCCGTAAAACGCGCATGCCTTTTTCGCGATTCTTGATCTGCGACTTCTCGTCCTGGCAACTCACCACAGTATTCGTCGGAAGGTGGGTAATTCGCACTGCGGAGTATGTCGTATTGACCGACTGTCCGCCCGGCCCCGACGAACAGAAGGTATCGATGCGAAGGTCCTTAGCCTCGATTTTCACATCGACTTCTTCCGCTTCAGGCAGCACCGCAACTGTGATGGCAGACGTGTGGACCCGCCCCTGCGTCTCAGTCGCCGGAACCCTCTGTACCCGATGTACGCCGCTCTCATACTTAAGCTGCGAATAGACCTTGCTCCCTTCAATAATGGCGATCACTTCCTTCAAACCGCCCACTGACGACTCTGAGCTGGAAAGCACCTCCACCTTCCAACGGTGAAGCTCAGCAAACCGCGAGTACATGCGGAAGACCTCAGCCGCAAACAGAGACGCTTCATCGCCACCCGTTCCCGCGCGAAGTTCAATCACGACGTTCTTTTCGTCGTTGGGATCCTTGGGCAGCAGCAAAAGCTTCAGATCTTCCTCGATCTTCGGCCGCCGCTCCTCCAGTTCCGCAAGCTCCTGGGCCGCCATCTCGCGAATATCTGCATCGCTCTCTTGCAGCATCCCGCGCGCGTCCGCAATACCGTTCATCACCTGCCGGTACTCGCGAAACTTCTCCACCACCGCCTCAAGATCGCGGTGCTGCTTTGCGGCCTTCTGGTACTTCGACTGGTCCGCAATGATCTCCGGATCCGCCAGTTGGCGGCCAAGGTCTTCATACCTGGATTCAATTTGCTCTAAACGTTCAAACATTGGGGTTTCCTTACACGCGGCGCTCGCGCGGCTTTACTTTGAAAGGGTTGGGGAAAATGGCGGAAAGCAGCATTGGCGGCGGGAGCCGCTAGAGAAGTGCGCCGAAGATGCGCGTTGGCCGCATGGCTGGCTCTATTTTACAGCGTGTTAGATGCCGGGCTGAAACAAAACGACTCGCGCCCCCTGCATCTATAGTCATTTACAGGTCTGCCATGTCCGTGCGTCTCCTCGAATTCGCCAGGCTCTGCGAAGCTCTCGCCGCCACAACAAAGAAGCTCGAAAAGCGGGCCCTCATCGCCAACGCCCTGCAAAATCTTAGCCTGCGCGATGCCTCATTGACCGCCCGCTATCTCACCGGAACCCCCTTCACCGAAACTGACCGCCGCGCGATCAACATCGGAGACGCGCTTCTCTCGAAGGCGCTTGCCCACGTCAGCTACGCCAACCTAACAACGATGGAGGCTGCCTACCGCCGTCACGGAGACCTCGGCTCGGCCGCCGGCGATTTGCTCGAACGCCATAAACCGTCCGGGACACCGCTCACCCTTGAAGGTCTAGATGACGTTTTCGCTGCAATCGCCGCCGCGCGAGGCCCGGCCGCAAAGCTCCCGCTCCTGGTCAGTCTCATTACCCGCACCGAAGCCCTCGAAGCGAAGTACCTCGTCAAACTCATCACAGGCGACATGCGCAATGGAACCAAGCAGAGCACGGTTGAAGAAGCCATCGCCGACGCATACCGCTGTGACGTTGCAGCCGTGCGCCGCGCCGTAATGCTCCAAGGCAACCTCTCCGAGATAGTCACCATGGCAGCTCAGGGCCGGCTCGCCCAGGCAAACATGAAGCTTTTCCACCCTCTAGGCTTCATGCTTGGCAGCCCCGTCGAAAGCGTGGAGAAGGCCATCGAGCGCTTCGGCGAGGAGAAAGACACAACCGGATCTCCACTAAACCGAGTGATTCTCGAAGACAAATATGACGGAATCCGTGCCCAGCTTCACTGCGGAGATCCGGCACAACCGGGCCGTGTCGAAATCTTCTCGCGCAACCGCGAGGTCATCGGCGAGAGTTTCCCCGAGCTTCTCCAAGCCTTCTCACAAATCAATGAGCCACTCATCCTCGACGGCGAAATCCTGGCATGGAACGCTCGAGAACACCGCGCACTTCCTTTCTCAAGCCTCCAGCAGCGTCTCGGCCGCAAACGCGTATCTGTGGAAATGCTCGATCAAATCCCCGTGATATTCATGGCCTTCGACGTTCTTTACCGCGACGGCAACCTGCTGGTGGAGTCGCCTCTCTCCGAACGCCGATCTCAGCTCGAAGAGCTCGTCGGTTGTCACGCGGACCGCACAGCAGTTACGAATCAATATGCACAAACCCTGCTCTTCCAGCGCAGCAAACCGTCACCCTTCCCCCGGCTCATGATCGCTCCTGCCACATGCTTGCAGGGTGCAGCCCAACTCGAGCGCGCTTACACCGAAGCCCGTCAGCGCGGAAATGAAGGCGTCATGCTCAAAACTCTCGCCAGTGTCTACCAGCCAGGACACCGTGGCCTCGCATGGTTGAAGCTGAAGCGCGAGCTCGCTACCCTCGATGTCGTGGTAACTGGCGCGGAGTTCGGCCACGGCAAACGTGCTGGCGTTTTAAGCGACTACACCTTCGCTGTACGAGATGGCGGCACACTAAAGAATATAGGCAAAGCCTACTCGGGCCTCACCGAAGCTGAAATCGCAGAGCTGACACAGTTCTTCCAGAAGCACACCCTGGAAAGCTTCGGCAGCTTCCGCACTGTGGAACCGCTGAAAGTTCTGGAGGTAGCGTTCAATAACATAATGCGGTCGGATCGCCACAACAGCGGCTTTGCCCTGCGCTTCCCGCGTATTCTCCGGATACGAGACGACAAACCTGTCAGCGAAATTGATACGCTGGCCCATGTAGAAGAAATCTACCGGTCGCAGCCTGAGAAACTCAGTGAATTGCATGCACCGGGGCAAATTCGTCGTCGTTAGTGGTGATGATGCCCATGCGAGCTGACTGCCTCAACCGGCATCACGCAGCCGTGTGCCACGGGGCACTCCACATGCTCAAACTGAATTGTCGTGTGGTGAATATGAAAACTCCTCAGCAAGACGCTGTTAATCTCGTCCAGTATCCGCGCGCTTTCCGACGGAGGAATATCCGCAATCGTCACATGGCTGGCAAGCGCATGCGTCTGCGATCCAAGGCTCCAGACATGCAGATCATGAATTTCTTCCACACCTTCAATGCTCTCAAGTCTTGTCCGTATCTCATTCAGTGACAGCCCGCGTGGTGTGCCCTCCAAAAGAATATTCAGCGTCTCGCGCACAATCGCAATTGACGACCAAAGAATCATCGCTGCAATCCCCAGCGAAAGCGCCGGATCAACCCATGGGCTCCCAGTAAATAGAATCGCAGCCCCGCCTGCAATCACCGCTGCCGTCGAAAGAGTATCTCCCAACATGTGGACAAAGACGCTGCGCATGTTCACGTCATGGCTCACGCGCCAAAGCAGCGTGGCAATGGCGCCATTCATCACCACGCCAGCCGCAGCCACCAACATCATCACCCGCGGTTGTGCCTCAACCGGCTGGATAAAGCGATGAATCGCGGCAAAAGCGATCCACACGCTGATCAGTATCAGCGTAAGCGCATTCAAAAATGCGGCCAGAACGCCCGCCCGCTGATACCCAAATGTCTTCCTGTCAGTAGCCGGGCGCGATTGGAAATGCACTGCAACGAAGGAGAGCAGCAGTGCCAGTGCATCCGACGCATTATGTCCAGCTTCAGAAACCAGCGCCAGCGAGTGCGCCCGCAGACCCGCCAGCAGCGTAACCACCACATACACCAGCGTAGCCGCAAGCGAAAAGCGCAGAACACGCTGCATCTTTCCGGTTGGAGGTGCGTGAACATGCATGGTTCTAGTGTATCGAGATCAGTAAATCGGCTTCAATTCCGCACGGAGGGCGCAGCCGTCCGCGGCTCGCGCGGAACCACATGCACCGGAACCGAATTCGCCGTGTCGCGCAGCCCGCTCCAATCCTCCGCCACAATAATGCTGTTCGTTGGACGATGTGGGTCATAGCGTACCGAGCAGGGAAATGAAAGCCGGCACTCGTAGATGTTCACGTGGTCCTTCAGGGACGTCACGTCCTGCGAACACTCATAAACCACGCCGGCGATCTCGTATTTATAAAGGATGAGTTGCATCCCCTCCACGCGCCCGCTCTCGCCGGCATCCACATCAGAGATATCGAGAATCGTGCCGTCAATAATGCGTCCCGTTTTCACCAGTTGCTCACGGCGCAGCCGTTCCAGTTCCTCTTCTGTGGGCCGCTTTCGCATCGCCACCCAGGTAATTACGCCGCCGATGCAGAGGCCGACGGCAGCAATCGTTCCGATCACCTGGGGGTCACGCAATGAGAAGCTGTCCATGGCTAATGGGTTCCGTCGGATTCCGCTCGTGAATACTTGCAGGATACGCTATCGGCATTCTAATTTTGTGATTAAATCAGCCCGCCTGCTTCTGCTGCCTTCAAACTTTCCCACAATGGTGGGCCGCAAGGGCTGGGGCGCTCGCCGACGCGCCTCTCCGGCTCACACCCAGCGTGCGTTATACTTGAGCATAAGCATGTCGAACCGAAAGTCTTCGCCTGCCGCGCAAACACGCGGCTCTTCTCTATCTAGCAGCGAGCCCAGAACTCAATCTCCGCGCATCCGCTCTACAACTGTCGTCTGCGTCCGCCGCAACGGCACTGTCGTTATGGCCGCCGACGGCCAGGTCACGCTGGGCGAAGCGGTCATCAAACACTCCGCGCGCAAGATTCGCCGCCTCTACCAGGACAAAATACTCGCCGGCTTTGCAGGATCAACTGCCGACGCATTCTCGCTCTTCAGCCGCTTTGAGGGCAAACTGGAGCAGTACGCTGGCAACCTCGGTCGCTCAGCCGTGGAGTTGGCTAAGGACTGGCGCACCGACAAGATGCTCCGCAGCCTCGAAGCTCTGCTCATCGTCTCCGACCCGCAGCAGACATTCCTGCTCAGCGGCTCCGGAGACGTCATCGAGCCGGACGAAGGCATCGCCGCCATAGGGAGTGGAGGCTCCTATGCGCTTGCCGCGGCCCGCGCCATGCTTGAGAATACCGACCTGTCCGCACGCGACATCGCCGAAAAATCGCTGCGCATCGCCGGACAAATCTGCATCTACACCAACGACCAGATCACCATCGAAGAGCTGCACGCCTAAGCGCAGCCCGCACGCCAGCCCAAAGGAGGGCAGGCAAACATGGCTATTTATTTACCCGGAACTGCCGAAGACCAGGAACTCGCACTCGAAGATCTCACTCCGCGCGAAATCGTCGCCGAATTGGATAAGTATGTCGTCGGCCAAAATGCCGCCAAGCGCGCCGTCGCCATCGCCCTGCGCAACCGCATGCGCCGCCAGAAGCTCCCCCCCGATCTCGCCGACGAGATCATGCCCAAAAACATCATCATGATCGGCCCCACCGGCGTCGGCAAAACCGAAATCGCGCGCCGCCTCGCAAGGCTCACCAACTCGCCATTCCTCAAAGTCGAAGCCTCAAAATTCACCGAGGTAGGCTATGTCGGCCGCGACGTCGAATCCATGGTCCGCGACCTTGTAGAGATCGCCATCGACATGGTGCGCGAAGAAAAGCTCGAAGAGGTTGAAGACAAGGCCGAACTCAACGCAGAAGACCGTCTCCTCGATCTGCTGCTGCCTCCGCCAACACCCACCCCTGTGCAACCCGCTGCCAACACCTCTGGTCCGCAGGTGATCGAAGGCAACAATACCCTTGCCTTCCCTGCATCCGTCAGCGAGTCCCACCAGCGAACGCGGGAAAAGTTGCGCCAGCAGTTCCGTGAAGGCAAACTCGATGACCGGACGGTCGAGATCGACGTGCGTGAACGCAACATGCCGTCCTTTGAGATCCTCTCCAATCAGGGCGTCGAGGAGATGGACATCAACCTCAAGGACGTCCTGCCCAACATCTTCGGCCAACGCACGAAGAAGCGCAAAATGAAGGTCGCCGAGGCCTTCGAGTATCTCGTGCAGGAGGAAGAAGGCCGCCTCATCGACATGGATCAGGTTACCCGCACCGCAGTCGAGCGCGTCGAGAACTCCGGCATCGTCTTCCTCGACGAAATCGACAAGATTGCTGGGCGCGAAGGCGGCCACGGTCCAGATGTCTCCCGTGAAGGCGTACAGCGCGACATCCTTCCCATCGTCGAGGGCACAACCGTCAATACCCGCTACGGCATGGTTCGCACCGACTACATCCTCTTCATTGCAGCTGGGGCCTTCCACGTCTCGAAGCCCAGCGACCTCATTCCCGAGTTGCAGGGCCGCTTCCCCATCCGCGTCGAACTGCACTCGCTCACCGTGGAGGATTTCGTCCGCATCCTCACCGAGCCAAAATCCTCCCTCACCCGCCAGTACACAGCGCTGCTCGACACCGAAGGGCTCAAGCTCGAATTCACCCGCGAGTCCCTCGAAGAAATCGCCCAGTTCGCCTTCCGCGTAAACGAGACGACCGAGAACATCGGCGCACGCCGCCTGCACACCATCATGGAGCGGGTGCTAGACGAAATCAGCTTCCTCGCTCCCGATCTCACCAAGTCATGGCCGAAAAATGACGAGGGCGGCCTGCAGCTTGCCGCGTCCACCGACTTCGGAGCCACCGTTCCGCTCCCCATCAGCGAGCGGGAATCGCCTACTGGCAAAGACAAAGTCGCCGTCATCGACCCCGAATACGTCCGCCAGATGGTCGCTTCCATCGTGAAGGATCAGGATCTGTCGCGCTACATTCTGTAGAGTGAGGCCTTTTCGTTTGTAGAATGGGCGTTTGACCGAAGCCAGGCCAACCATGACCTTCAAGAGCGCCCTTTCCCACGGAGCCAAACAACTCGCTCACCTGCTCAGCGCAAGCCGCGACGCAGAGCTGTTGCTCCTCCGTGCCACTGGCAAAGATCGCTCGTTTCTCCTCACGCACAGCGACTCCGAGCTAACACCGTCACAGCAGGCCATTTACGAAAAGTGGCTTAGCCGCCGGTCCAGGCATGAGCCTGTGCAGTACATTACCGGGGAACAGGAATTTTACGGCCTCGCCCTTCGCGTAACTCCCGACGTACTCATCCCGCGGCCAGAAACCGAGCATCTCGTAGAAGCTCTACTCCATCGCGTCCCGCAATTCACAGCACTCCGCATCGCCGACGTAGGCACCGGCTCCGGAGCCATAGCAATTGCCATCGCGCACTTACTCCCGCAGGCAAACATCACTGCTCTCGACAACTCTACGGCAGCGTTAGCCGTCGCCCAACAAAACGCCAAGCATCACAAACTAGCCGACCGTATCCGCTTCCGTGAATCAGACTTACTGGCCGCAGTGGCTGACGAAACGTTCGACGCCATCGTCTCCAATCCCCCCTATATTCCGGAATCAGAGCTCCTCGAACCGCAGGTCCGGGACTATGAGCCACACGCCGCACTCTTCGCGGGACCATCCGGCCTCGACGTCCACCAGCGCCTCATCCCCCAGGCATGGAAGGCCCTCAAACCACGAGGCTGGCTCCTCATGGAAATCGGACACGGTCAGCGCGACGCCCTCACGAGGCTGCTCACCCATTGGAATAAGGTGGATTTCATTCACGATCTGCAAAGCATCCCAAGAGTAGCCTGCGCCAACCGGCCCTAACTCCGCATTTTGGTCCGGGATCTTTGCAGCTCTCGATACAGCTCACTCTTTGAGACACCGCGTTCGCGCGCAATGCGCTTCAGCGCATCCATCTCGCTCAATCCCTCAGCCTTCTCAAGCTCAGCCAGCCGCTCCGGCAGCTTCACAGGGTCCGCCGCAACCGCAACAGCTTGAAGTCGCATCTCAATAAGCAGCACCATCTCGCCCCGCATGCGGTCCCGTTCCGCAAGCTGCGCTCGCACCTCGCTTACCGTTCCTCGCAAGAATTCCTCATGAATCTTCGTAAGCTCGCGAGCCAGCACCACCCGGCAACTCGCGCCCCACACCAACGCCACATCAGCCAGTGTCTCCAGAATCCGGTGCGGAGCCTCATACACCAATATCGTCACAGGTTCCCGAAGCCGATCCCGGAGCGTCTCGAGCTGCGTCAAGCGCGGCCCCGACTTCGACGGCAAAAATCCCAGAAACAAAAATTGCTCCGTGTCCAGTCCCGACGCCACCAGCGCGCTCAAAGCCGCATTTGCGCCGGGAACTGGAAACACCGGAATTCCTGCCTCAACGGCCGCTTTCGTCAGAACCATCCCAGGATCGGAAATCCCCGGCATTCCGGCGTCCGAAACAACCGCAATGAGCTTCCCGGCGAGAAGCTCATCAACTACCTCTACAGCGCGTGCCGTCTCATTGTGCTCATGCACGCTGAATGTAGGAGTTGTTATCCCGAAGTGATTCAGTAGCTTTTGTGTCTGCCGCGTATCTTCGCATGCAATGCGATCCACAGAGTTCAGCACGCGCAGCGCCCGCAGCGTGATGTCTTCAAGATTTCCGATAGGAGTAGCCACCAGATAAAGACCCGGGGCCAATGGCTTTCGTTCTGAGGAATGACCTTCATCCACCATGCAGCGTCAGCTCTCGCGCTCCAGTCGTCGGTGCTCCGCCAGCAGACCCATGCTACTGCTCAGATTCTGCCAGGTCACAATGCCGACAATCCGGCCGCGTTCTGCAATCGGCACCAGCGACATCCGCCCTCCCGCGATCCGCCGAATCATAAGTCCCAGCGAATCTTCTGGTTCGGCCACCTGAAACGACCGCGACATGATTGACTGCACATATCCATTGCCATCGTTGCGCAACGCCTGCAAAATCCCTTGCCGCGATACAATTCCTACCAGATTCGCCCCGCGCACCACCGGAAACTCGTCCTGCAAGCTGTGAATCGCCTTAAAGAGAGCGTCCGAAAGCGTATCTGACGGCGACATGGTTGAAAACTCCGTCAGCATTACGTCGCGCATCCGCACCGTCTCCACCACTGACTGGAAAACGACGCCCTGGTCCTCAAGCTGTGCCCCGATGAAGATAAAAAATCCAACCATGATCAGCCACGGACTCAACCCTGCGGCCATGGCATTATTCGGAAGCGCCAGCAGTGCCAGCCCTGCAATCATCGCCAGCGCACCAAAGCCTTGCCCCATGCCGGAAGCCGCCTTGCTGGCCTGTGCCGGGCCTTTTGTGCGCACAAAGCTGCCGCGCAGAATACGCCCCGCATCCAGCGGATATGCCGGCACCAGATGCAGTAGCCCAAGAATCGCACTCAGCCAAACTGTCGAGCGCATCAGGTGATGCGCCGTAATCAACGGCCGCGCAAACAGCGAAACTGGAGCCGACCCGGCAATCAACGCCGCAATAATCCCGGCAAAAACCAGGCTGGCTGCAGGCCCGGTTACTGCAAGCGCCATCTGCACGCGCGGGTCAACCGCGCGCTCCGCGCTGTCCGGAGTCGCATAGGAAAACAATCCCCCGATTGGCAGCAGCAAGATACTGCGGATATGCAGGCCATTCCACGCTGCTGTAATCAGCCGCGCAATTTCCCGAACAAACACCACCAGCAGCAAAGCCAGCCACAATGCAATGCCGCGCCACGCACTCACCCCGGAAACGCCCGTTGATAACAAGGAAAAACCCAGCAGCAGGACAAAAAACATATGGATGCGGAGATCCACTCCAAACCAGCGTCCCAACGGGAATGACCACGCTCGCATCGTCTCTGCCTGCCTTTCGTGCTGCAACTATTGTAGAGGGTCGCGCGCAGCTCCGGCTTGTTACGATGATCTGATGCGTGTAATCGCCGGACAATTTCGCTCCCGCCCGCTCATCACTCCCAAAGGGCTCCGCACACGCCCTACCAGCGATCGTCTGCGCGAAACACTCTTTAACGTGCTCGCTCCGCGCATTGCTGGCACCGTCTTCCTCGATCTTTACGCCGGTTCTGGAGCCGTCGGCATCGAAGCCATCAGCCGAGGAGCGCAGCAAGCAATTTTTGTTGAAAATGCGGAGTCCGCGCTGCGCGCCATCCGCGCCAATCTATCCTCGCTCGGCATCCACGGCGGATACACCATCGAATCCCGCAGTGCAGCCGCAGCACTCAAATGGCTCGCCGCAGCAGAGCGCAAAGCCGGCATCGTCTTCCTGGACCCCCCTTATGTAGACGCCGCGGAATACGAATCCACATTAAGTCTGCTCGGCGGCTCATGCCAGCCCCTGCTCGTGCCAACCGCAATCGTCATCGCAGAGCATCTCAAGAAACTCAACCTGGCCGAAAACTACGACTCACTCAGCCTGTACCGCACCCTCAAACAGGGTGACTCCATCTTGAGCTTCTATTCGCTTTCCTCATGAGCTAGCCCACGCCGCTCTCGTGCGTGCCGGTTTCCAAATCAACCCTGAATGGAACATCCCGGTCCGTTAGCATATCCCAGCCAACACCATGCAACCACCGGTCATCCACGCTGCTAATCTGCACCCCCTCCCACGAAAGCCGCGCCGTCTGCCAGAGCTTTCCGTGAACATCCCACGCTATCAAACCATGATGCCCGGCAAAGAGTAGAAGCTTCTGCTCCGCCAACGCGCGCACCTCCAGCACCGGCCTATACTCTATCTGGACAAACTCCTCTGGACTCCGCGTGTTCACCAGATACGCATACCCGCCGGAAACGGCACACAACCACCCCGGATCGGGACAGCTCCACACCCCGGTCGGCACCGCTGAATCGGAAAAGCCCAGCGCAAACGTGCCCAGAAAAGGCTCCGCTCCTGAAGGATGGACCCTCACCGCCAGCGCACCGCGCTCAACCTCATCCGCATAGCGAGGATAAACAAACTGCCGTCGCGGTAGTATCAAAGGCCGCGCAGCCAGAATCTCCGCCGTCCACTCATGCACAAACGTAAGGTCTAGGCTCGCCATCATGCACGCATGAATAACTCAACTCGTTCTCGCACGCTCAGCACATGCATCGGCAGATGAAGCCTGCTGCCCGCCTCAATCACCGGAATCAGCTTGTCAAATTCCGGCCCGGAATGGGCACCTGTCAACGCAATCCTCACCGGATGAAACAACTCCTTACCCTTAGCGCCCGACTCCGCCTTAACCTCATTCATCCATGCCTTGAATTGCTCAGCCGTCACCGCCTCCGTCGAACTACCAGCCCGTCCGGCAAACGCGCGAAGAACCTTTTGGGCAGATTCCGTCTCCAGAACCGCAGTATTCTCTATATCGCTCCGCGCTGCTTTGGCATCAAAGTGAAAAATAAAATTCGACTTCTTCGGAAGTTGATCCAGCTGATCCAGGGCTGGCAGAAACAGCGCAATCAATGCCTCAAACCAGGCCGAAATCTCCGCCGTCGCCCCGGCTTGCATTGGTAGCAATCCCGCCGTCTCAAAATAAGACCACGCCAAATCCCCAAGCCGCGACAACTCCGTAGTCTTCATGAAGTGCCGGTTCAGCCAATGCAATTTGGCCCAGTCAAACACTGCTGGAGAGACGGTCACCCGCTCCAGTTTGAACTCCCGCGTCAGCTCCTCCTGCGTAAACGTCTCTCGCGTGCCGCCTTCCGGGCCCCAGCCCAGCAGCGCCAGATAATTCACCAGCGCCTCCGGCAGAATCCCCATCTCGCGAAAGCTCGCAATCGAGGTTGCCCCGTGCCGCTTCGATAATCGCTCCCGGTCACTGCCCAGGATCGTCGACAGGTGCGCAAACTCCGGCAGTTTCCACCCGAACGCTTCGTAAATCGCCACCTGCTTCGGCGTATTCGACAAATGGTCATCGCCGCGAATCACATGCGTAATCTCCATCAACGCATCATCCACCGTCACCACGTAGTTGTAAACGGGCATGCCAGACGAACGCACCAGAATCGGGTCGCTCACCGCATCGCTGGCAAACTCCACCGCACCGCGCACCATGTCATGAAAACGCAGCGGGTGGTCCGGAATCCTTAGCCGCACCGCAAACGGCTCGCCCGAAGCCGCCCGCTCTGCCGACTCTTCTTTATCGATCCCTCTGCACCGCCCCGAATACACCTGCGCACGATGCTCCGCCGCGGTCCGCACGCGCTCTGCCTCCAATTCCTCATTCGTGCAGAAGCAGCGATACGCCTTGCCCTCGCGCAACAGCCTCTCCGTGTGCTCGCGATAAATCCCCAACCGCTCCGATTGGCGATAAGGCGCATGCGGACCCTCCACACCCGGCCCCTCATCCCAATCCAATCCCAGCCAGCGCAGGTCTTCCATCAACTGCGTCTCATGCTTTGCCTCACTGCGGTCCAGATCCGTATCCTCAATCCGCAACAGAAATTCCCCACCCGTGAGCCGCGCAAACAACCAGTTATAAAGCGCCGTGCGCGCATTGCCCACATGCAGCAAACCTGTAGGCGAAGGAGCAAACCGGACGCGCGTTTTCTGTACCTGCATAACCTTGAGCTTATCAACTTTGAAGCACTGTGGTCGGCTACCGGAAGTGCTCCCATCCCCGAGCCTCGAGCGCATGAGTCCGCTCATCCCGGCCTCTTAGCATCAGGCGATCTCCGCGCGAATTACGCCGCACCATCCGCCCAATCCGGTGTAATTCTACCCCCGCAACACTGTGCGGAATCTTCATCCCCGGCGAAGCTGTAAACAACAGCTCATAGTCCTCACCGCCATGCAGCGCCAAATCCAAGGCGGACGAAACCCATCCCGCTCGCTCCGCCTCGATCGCTAGCGGATGCACCGGAATCGCACCCGCATCAACCTCCGCCGTCAGCCATGACTCTTCGCAGAGGTGGGCCAGATCAGTGGAAAGCCCGTCGCTTACATCAAGTGCCGCATGAGCCAGCTTCCTGGCTACCAGCTTCTTCGCCAGAGCCACACGCGGCTCTGGATAGAGATGAGGATGCCCCGCAACAGCCTTTGTCAGCCGCGAAAACCGCCGCGGACTGCGCTCCAGTGCTAGCAGCTCCGCAGCCGCCCCCCCCAGCGCACCCGAAACATAGATCAAATCCCCGGCCCTCGCCCCTGACCGCAGCAGCGCGCGCCCACCCTTCACTGCTCCCAGCAGCACAATGTCAAAACAAGCCAGCTCCGGAGCACGCGCCGTATCTCCACCGGCCAGCGGTACCTCATACCTGTCCGCCAAAGCCAGCAGCCCATCGAAAAACCGCTCCACCCAGGACCTTCGAGGCAAAGACGCCCCGCACCGCGCCACAAGCAACTCATCTGGAACTGCCAGCGAAAGAAATGCAGCCGCAGGACGCGCCCCCATCGCCGCCAGATCGCTTAACCCGCGCGCCAGGCAGCGGTGCCCGACCGACTCGGGCGTGTGCCAATTACGCCGGAAATGCACTTCCTCCAGCGAGAAGTCGGTGGTGACCACAATCTCTTCGCCATTCTCCGGTCGCAAAATCGCGCAATCGTCACCAATCCCCAAACGCAGCCCTCGCGAAGCGCGGCCAGCACGTTTGCGGATCGCCGCAATCAGCGCCTTCTCGCCAATACCCTCCGGTCTAGAGCCTGATCCAGCCATCGCGAAGCCCCTTCAGAATAGCAATCCTGCGCATCCGCAACTGTTAAACTCATAAGCGCGATGTCTGCACTCACTTACTGCCTGGTTGGCCTCACGGCGTATCTGCTTGGCTCCATCCCCTTTGGCTTCCTGCTCGTGCGCCTCTTTCTCAAGGAGGACATTCGCGCCAAAGGCAGCGGTAACATCGGAGCCACCAACGTCGTTCGTTCCGGCACGAAAAAGCTCGGCGCGCTCACCTTCGTCCTCGACGCCTGCAAGGGGTTCATTGCCGTCTGGCTTGCCAGCCGCATCATTTTCACGCCAGTAGTTATGCCTGTTCCGTTACAGAATGCCACAGCGCTCGCCGCGCTCTTCGCCATCCTCGGACATATTTATCCCGTCTGGCTGCGGTTCAAAGGCGGCAAGGGTGTCGCGACCGCATTCGGAGTCTTTCTCGCACTGGCCCCATGGGCTGCACTCGCCGCACTTGTTGTCTTCATCGCCGCCTTCGCGCTCTCAAAATACGTCTCCCTCGCATCGATTCTTGCCGCCATCGCCTTTCCCATCTTTGCCATGCTGCTGCCGCACCTCGCGTACCATCCATGGCTCATCGCGGTCATCATCCTTGTCCCCATCATCGTCATCGCCAAACATCGCCAGAACATCGCCCGTCTCCTCAATGGAACGGAGTATCGCTTCGGCAAGCCAAAGGCTAGCCAGGCATGAGCAACATCGCCGTCATGGGCGGAGGCGCATGGGGAACCGCGCTCGCCCTCAATCTCGCCCAGCGCGGCGGTCACTCCATCACGCTGTGGACTCACTCCGCCGGCGTCGCTGAAACCATCCGCGCCACCGGAGAAAATGCCGCCTTTCTGCCCGGCTTTCCGCTGCCCGCTTCCATCGCCGTCACCAGCCACGCAGCCCAGGCCCTCGCTAACGCCGAAATCGTCCTCAGCGTCATGCCCTCGCATCATGTGCGCGCTTCATACACGCACTTCGCGCCGTACCTCCACGCCGGTCAATCCATCGTCAGCGCCACGAAAGGCATTGAGGACCACACAGGATTGCGCATGAGCGAAGTCATCGCGGAATCTCTCGCCACACATAGCCTGCATCTCCACGTCGCTGTTCTCAGCGGCCCCTCCTTTGCACAGGAGGTCGCCGCCGGATCACCCACTGCTGTCACCATCGCCTCGCGCGATCTCAAGCTCGCCACGCACATCCAGCACGAGTTCGCCAACCGCACCCTCCGCCTTTACACCAACGAAGATGTCATCGGAGTCGAGCTGGGCGGCGCGCTCAAGAACGTCATCGCCATCGCTGCCGGAGCCGTCTCCGGACTCGCCCTCGGCCACAACAGCACCGCCGCCCTGATCACCCGCGGCATTGCCGAGATCACACGTCTCTCAGTCGCCTGTGGAGGCCGCCGCGAAACCCTGGCCGGCCTTTCCGGACTCGGGGACCTCGTGCTCACGTGCACCGGGTCCCAATCGCGCAACCGCTGGCTAGGCATGCAGCTCGGCCAGGGACATTCCCTCGCCGATGCCCTCGCCGCGCTCCATGGCAAAGTCGCCGAGGGCGTGCGCACCACCTCCGCCGCCGTCGATCTTGCCAGCCGTCACAACGTGGAAATGCCCATCGCTGAACAGGTGCTGGCCATCCTTCACCACGGCAAACACCCGCTCGCCGCCATTCAGGACCTCATGACCCGTCCCGGACGCGACGAATAGCAACCCACAAACTCCGTATTCCGTTGCCGTAAACTGAAAGCATGATCCAGACACTCTTTGGCAGCCTGGAAGAGCCGCCGAAAAAGGGCGTATTCGACCGGATGAAAGAGGCAGTCTCGCGCACCCGCGAGAGCCTCGAAGAACGCATCGATGGAGTCCTGTCGCTCACCCGCGCCATCGACGAGAGCGCGCTCGAAGACCTCGAGATGAGCCTCATCGCTTCCGACATCGGCGTAAAACCCGCATCTGAAATCCTCGTTGCCCTACGCGAACGCGCCAGCCGAAAGGAAATAGAAGACGGCGAGGAACTCAAGCAACTATTAAAGGCCCAGCTCAAGTCCATTCTCGACGACCAGCAGCGCCCGCCGCGCTCGGTCGTCGCGCCGCCCGAGATCATCCTCATGGTCGGCGTCAATGGAACCGGAAAGACCACCACCACCGGCAAGCTTTCCGCCTACTTCCGCTCTCAGAACAAAACCGTGCTCCTCTGTGCCGCGGACACCTTTCGCGCCGCTGCGATCGAGCAGCTCGAAGTCTGGAGCCAGCGCAGCGGCGTAGAGCTCATCAAGTCTCGCCATGGTGGCGACCCCTCAGCCGTGCTCTTTGACGCGCTCCAGGCAGCAAAGGCGCGCGCCATAGACTATCTCATCGTCGACACTGCTGGACGCCTCCACACGAAGGACAATCTCATGGCCGAGCTCGACAAGATGCGCCGCATCACCCAGCGCTTCATTCCCGACGCCCCGCATGAGGTGCTGCTGGTCATGGACGCGACCACCGGCCAAAATGGCCTTCAGCAAGCGCGCCTCTTTACCGAGTCCGCGGGCGTCACCGGCATCGTCCTCACCAAGCTCGACGGCACCGCTAAGGGCGGAATCGCCATCGCCATCGCCCGCGAGCTGAAACTGCCCGTCCGCTACGTCGGCACCGGCGAAAAAATCGACGACCTGCTTCCCTTCGATAGCGAAGCGTTCGTAGACTCGCTGCTCGAGGCGTAAAGCGGAAAGACAACCTGTGGCCGAAAAGGAAACAACAGCGCGATCCGGCGAACATGCACCCGCAGCCGACCAAATGTGGATGCGCCGCGCCCTCGATCTTGCGCACAAATCCGTCGGGCTCGCCTCGCCCAACCCAACCGTAGGCTGCGTCCTGGTCCGCGACGACAAGCTCGTCGGTGAAGGCTTCCATGCTTACGACCAGCGCGACCACGCGGAAATCGCAGCGTTAAAAGTCGCCGGACCTTCCGCCAAAAGATCGACCGCCTACGTCACCCTCGAGCCCTGCAGCCACACCGGACGCACCGGCCCGTGCGTAACTGCCCTTATCCAAGCCGGAGTCGCCCGCGTAGTCGTGGCCACGGGCGACCCCAATCCCGCCGTCAACGGCCAGGGCATTGCCCGCCTGCGCCAGGCCGGCATCATTGTCGACGTGGGCGTTATGGCCGAGGAAGCCCGCAACCTCAACGACGGATTCGCGCGTTACATCCAGACGCGTCTTCCCTTCGTCACGCTGAAAGCCGGCCTCTCGCTCGACGGACGCATCGCCCCAGCGCCCGAAACCCGAACCACCGCCACGCCCGTCATGCTCACCGGACCCGAGTCGCAGACAGAAGTCCATCGCATGCGCCACGCGTCGGACGCGCTGATCACCGGCATCAACACCGTCCTCGCCGACGACCCGCTCCTAACCGACCGCAGCGGCCTCCCGCGCCGCCGCCCGCTCCTCCGCGTCGTGCTCGACTCGAAACTGCGCCTGCCCCTCAACTCCCGCGTCGTCGAAACCGCCAATGACGATCTCATCGTCTTCTGCACAACTTCCGACGCCGAGCAGCGCCGGGCCCTCCAATCCCTTCACATCTCTGTAGAGCAGGTCGAAGCCGAGCCCAACAACAACCGCGTCTCTCTCAGCCGAGTCTTAGAGCGTCTAGGAGAGCTCGAAATCACCTCCGCCATGCTCGAAGCGGGTTCTCAGTTAAACGCCTCCGCCATCAGCGGCTCTATTGATAAACTCGTCCTCTTCTACGCGCCTCTCTTCCTGGGCTCCTCAGCAGTTCCGCTGTGCGAAGCAACCAGCCCCACCCAGTTCACTCCCATCCGCACAACGCTCACAAAGTTCGGCCCGGACTTCCGTCTCGAAGCCTGGCTCCGCGACCCATGGACCGCCCTCAAGCGTTAACCTAGACATATGTTCACCGGCCTCATCCAAGCTCTCGGCACCGTCGTCTCAGTTGAAGACCGGGCCGGGACCCGCCGCATCACCGTCTCAGCGCCCACGCTCGCCCAAAACTTGAAAACTGGAGACAGTATCGCTGTCAGCGGTACCTGCCTCACCGCGCTCGACATCGAAGCCGAAACATTCCATGCCGACCTCGCCGCGGAAACCGTAGCCCGCACCTCGCTCACCCGCCTCCAACCCGGATCAGTTGTAAATTTAGAACTACCCACACCCGCCGGCACCCCACTCGGCGGCCACATTGTCCAGGGCCACGTTGACGGAACAGGAAAGCTCATCGCACTCGAACCAACCAACCTCAACGCCGAGGAGAATCAAGCCGATTGGTGGCTGCAAGTAGAAATACCCGAGAACGCGCGATCCCTCATCGTAGAAAAAGGCTCCATCGCCATCGAAGGTATCAGCCTCACCATCGCTCGATGGGACGGAAAAACCGTAACCGTCGCCATCATCCCCCACACCTACGCCGCAACCAACCTGCACACCCTTGCACCCGGAGCGCCTGTCAACATCGAGGCCGATGTTCTGATGAAGCTCGCTCTCCAACGAACACGCGAGTCAGACTTTGAGCTCACAGTGGACTACTTAGTGACAAACGGATTCTAATGAGCTGGTCCGCAAGCCCAGCGACCAACGGGAGTATCTAGGCGAGCCGCCTCTGGCGGCAGCGGAGCCGCGACGGTAAGTCCAATGTGGATGCCACACGAAGATTTCGGCCCGGAACTCGCGTATCTCCTTCAAAGAAGGAGATACACCGAGGCAGTCTCATTCTGGAGAGCGGCGAAACCGCTGGCGCAGATGTCAGTACCATCCGCCCGATATCTCTCCCGGCTCATGGAAACCGATCCGCCGTGCCTCGCCTTCCTCCGCCCTCGTGAGAGGGAGGAAATTCAAGCCGCTGCGGCCTTTGCCTGCCTCGTGGGTGCCACCCGAAGGATGGGGCGATTCGTCGATCCGAAATTATGCTGGCCCCATCAACTCTCAAAGGATGCGGCGGTCCACAACCTGCTCGCAGCATTTCAGATCGAGCAGCTCGTCAGCGAGATGATGATGCAGACGGAGCAAAAGTTCATCGTAAAGGTTAAGGTCCAGAACTCATGCGAAGGGGCGTGCATCACCTGCCTGCTCGCAAGCTCCATGGAATTTCCCCTGGAGGATTGCCCTCCCGTTCCGATCGTCGGATGCGTGAATTACGAGGCGGGATGTCGCTGCTCTTTGGTAGTTACAAGCTCACAGCCGAAACGGGACGCATCTTCCTGGCTCTCCTGATCGTTTGGCTACGCGGCCAAGGGAGCGGCCACAATAGCTTGATTGCAATGGCGCGGAGCGCGTGTGCCTGAACGGTCAGCTCTCTTCCCCAATTTTGAGCACCGCCAGGAACGCCTCCTGCGGAATATCCACCTTCCCGATGCGTTTCATCCGCTTCTTGCCTTCCTTCTGCTTCTCCAGCAGCTTGCGCTTGCGCGAGATATCTCCCCCGTAGCATTTGGCAATCACATTTTTGCGCAGCGCGCTCACCGTCTCTCGCGCCACGATCTTCGATCCAATCGCCGCCTGGATCGCCACCTCGAACATCTGCCGGGGAATCAACTCGCGCATCTTCGACACCAGCGCGCGTCCGCGCTCATACGCGAAGTCCCGATGCACAATAATCGACAGCGCATCCACTGGCTCGCCCGAAACCAGTATGTCCAGCTTCACCATCGGGGAGTCCCACGTATCCGATAGGTGATAATCCAGCGAAGCATACCCCCGCGACACCGACTTCAACCGGTCATAGAAATCCAGCACAATCTCATTCAGCGGAAGCTCGTAGGTAATCATCACCCGCGTCGGCGTGACATACTCAAAGTTCTTCTGCCGTCCGCGTTTCTCTTCCACCAGCTTTAGAATCCCACCAACATATTCCTCGTTGGTAAGAATCGTCGCCGTAATCACCGGCTCGGCAACCTTCTCGATCTCCGTTGGGTCAGGCCAGCGCGAAGGATTGTCCACCTCGACAACCTTCCCGCCCGTCAGCGTAATCATGTAGCGCACGCCCGGAGCCGTCGTAATCAAATCTAGATCGAACTCGCGCTCCAGCCGCTCCTGAATAATCTCCATATGCAGCAGACCCAGGAATCCGCAGCGGAATCCAAACCCCAGCGCCACCGAGCTCTCCGGCTCGAAGAAGAAAGAGGAATCATTCAGCCGTAGCTTCTCCAGTGCATCCCGCAGCAGCGTGTGCTCATGCGAGTCCACCGTATACAGCCCCGCAAACACCATCGACTTGATGTCTTCAAATCCTGGCAGCGGAGCCGCTGCGGGCCGCGCATCTTCCGTAATTGTGTCGCCAACCTTCGTATCTGCAACGTTCTTGATCGTGGCAATAAAAAATCCAACCTCACCCGCGGAAAGCTCATCAATTTCCACCGGCTTCGGCGTCAGCACGCCGAGCGAGTCCACATCGAACACCTTCCCGTTCGACATCAGCCGAATCTTCATCCCCTTGCGCAGCTTCCCGTGGATAATACGCGCCAGCACAACAACGCCCCGGTAGGGGTCAAACCACGAGTCAAAAATCAGCGCCTGCAATGGAGCATCCGCGTCACCCGCCGGCGGCGGCAACCGTTTCACTATCGCCTCCAGAATGTCCGGCACGCCAAGCCCCGTCTTGGCGCTCACCGCAATCGCATCGGTGGCGTCAATCCCCACCGCCTGCTCGATCATCTCCTGGGTGCGCACAACATCGGCGCTCGGCAAATCGATCTTGTTGATGACCGGAATCACCTCAAGGCCGCCGTTGATTGCCAGATAAGCATTCGCCAGCGTCTGCGCTTCCACACCCTGCGACGCATCCACCACCAGCAGCGCACCCTCGCACGAGGCCAGCGACCGCGATACTTCGTACGAAAAATCCACGTGTCCCGGCGTATCGATCAGGTTGAGCTGATACGTCTGCCCATCCTTCGCCGGATACATCATCCGCACCGAGTGCGCCTTGATCGTAATCCCGCGTTCGCGCTCTAAATCCATTGCGTCTAGGACCTGCGCCTGCATTTCACGCGCCGTCAACGAACCCGTCAGCTCCAGCAATCTGTCTGAAAGTGTGGATTTGCCATGATCGATATGCGCAATAATGGCAAAATTGCGAATGTGATTGTTGTCCATGTAAGAAAAGGGAGGCGCGCCTTCAGCGCTATCAGCGGAAGAATCTTCTCCAATGCCTCAGTTTATCATTGGGTTCTCTGTGTTTCGGCGCCACTCGCAACGCGCAAGGTCATACAATAAGGCAATACGGAGCAGGTTGAGAGAACTCGATCAATCCTTCGTCTTGAACACACGCATGGTTGTTTTTCGAGCTGCTCTAACTGTCGCCTTTGCTGCGCTGCTGCCCGTCGCAGCGCCTTATATTGTGCTGGCCCAATCCACAGCTTCCACCCCAGCGTCGAAAACTAAACCAGCGCCATCCTCAGTCGCGCAAGCGGCATATCTTAAGCAACGGCGTGTAGACCAGATCATT
>Ga0335075_10003531_pt1 | contig 24764 bp, 25 predicted proteins | sample Lox_Sample_24_FD_206723 | JGI IMG/M metagenome (GOLD analysis project Ga0335075, IMG submission 206723) | Soil microbial communities from Loxahatchee National Wildlife Refuge, Florida, United States - Lox_Sample_2.4 | ecosystem: Environmental > Terrestrial > Soil > Wetlands | place: USA...
CGCTGCTTGATGAGTCGGACGTGACCGACGAACGGCGCGGGCGGGCGCTCGAGCGGTTCCGCGTCTTCCTCGCCGCCAGCGAACTCCCCCGGGCCGGGCGCGTCATGGTCGCCCAGGCGCTGCTGGCCAACCACGACTGGACCTACGCGATCGTCACCGAGGCGGCCGCCGCCGGGCACGCCGGCTTCGCCGACCACTGGCGCGCGGTCGCGCCCGAGGCCCGGCGGGCCAGGCGGTGGCTCGCCCGCCACCGGCGCGCGCTGATTCGCGCCGCGTCCTGAGGGCGGCCGGCCGCGCTGGGCAATGACCGCGGGATAAGGGCAGGCCGAACCCGTTCCGGATAATTCAAGGTGCGGTCTCGCTTACCTGGGCGCGTTCCAGCGGCGGGCGGCGAGCAGGCCGGGGATGAGGATCAGGGCGGCCAGCCAGGCGCCCAGTTCGGCGAGGGGCGCCGCCAGCCCGCCGCCGGCGGCCAGGGCCCGGATGACGGCGGCGGCCGCGGTCACCGGGTTGGCCCGGGCGATGGGCTGCATCCAGCCGGCCAGGTCGCTGACCGGGGCGAAGGCGGAGCTGATGAAGGCCAGCGCGATCGCGGGGAAGAACAGCACCCGCTCGGCCGTCTCCTGGTCGCCGAGCAGCAGGGCGAACCAACTGGAGAGGACCGCCAGGGCCAGGCCGAAGGCGACTGTGAGGCCGACGATGGCGGCGTCGCCGGCGAGGCCGCCGCCGACGCGGAAGCCGAGCGGCGCGGCCACGGCGAGCAGCAGGACCGCCTGGGCCGCGAAGACGACCGCGTCGGCGGCGGCGCGTCCCGCGAGCACGGCCACGCGGGACATCGGCAGCGAGCGGAAGCGGTCGGCCAGGCCGCTGCCGGCGTCCCTCAGCAGGGCCAGGCCCGTGGTCGGGGCGGTGAGCGTGGCGTTCTCGATGATGATGCCGGGGATGAGGAACTGCCGGTAAGCGCCGGCGGCGGCGTGCGCGCCGGCGGCCGGGGTGCCGAAAGCCAGGTTGCCGAAGACCGACACGAACATGACGAGCAGCACCACCGGCTGGACCAGGGGATAGATCATCCGGCCGGGGTTCTTGGCCAGCACGCGCAGGTTGCGGCCGGCGATGAGGGCGCTGTCCCTGGCGGGTCTCGCGGCGACGGTCGGCGCGGTCATCATCCGGCCGCCGCGTTGCCGGTGAGCGCGAGGAACACGTCGTCGAGGCTGGCCGCCTTGGCGCCGGCCTTGAGCGCGTCCGCGGTGCCCGACGCGATGACCTTCCCGTGGTCGAGCAGGTAAAGCAGGTCGGCGAACCGGTCGGCTTCCTCGAGGTACTGGGTGGTGAGCAGCATCGTGGTCCCCTCCGCCTTGAGGTCCATGAGGACCGTCCACAGCTGCTGGCGGCTGCCGGGGTCGAGTCCCGTGGTGGGCTCGTCGAGGACAAGCAGCGACGGCCTGGCCATCAGGCTCGCGGCCAGGTCGAGGCGGCGGCGCATGCCGCCGGAGTAGGTCTTGACCAGCCTGTTCTCCGCGCCAGAGAGGCCGAAGCCGGCCGTGAGCTCGGCCGCGCGGGCGCGTGCGGCCGCGCGGCGCAGTCCGGCCAGGCGGCCGATGAGCATCAGGTTGTCCCGGCCGCTGAGCGCCTCCTCCAGGCCCGCGTACTGGCCGGTGAGGCCGATGCGGGCGCGCACCTCGGCGGGCTGCCTGGCCACGTCGAAGCCGAGCACCCGGACCGTGCCCTGGTCGGGCCTTGACAGCGTCGCGATGATGCGGACCAGGGTGGTTTTGCCCGCGCCGTTCGGGCCGAGCAGGGCGGTGAGCGAGCCCTGTCTGACGGTGAGGTCGACGCCGTCGAGCGCCTTGACCCGGCCGAAGGCCTTCTTGACCCCGGCGACCTCGATCGCGGGCGTAGGATCGGTCATACCGTGAGGCTACCAGTTAGTGAGGTCACCGGACTATATGCCTGACTCAATATCTCGGGACGTCGATCTCGAGGCCGCGCGCGGGTCGGCCGGGACCGATCCCGGCGAGGCCGACCTCGCGGTCAGCATCGTCGGGCGGTTGTTCCGGCTGGCACCGCAGCTCACGGAACTGCAAGACCTGGGGACACGCGAGTACGGCATGGGGTTCGCCCGCGGGCGGGTGCTGTGGGCGCTGCAGGAGTCGGGGCCCGTGGTGATGCGGGCGCTCAGCCAGCGGCTCGGGATCTCGCCAAGGACAGTGACCGGGCTGATCGACGCGCTCGAGGCGGACGGCTGGGTGACCAGGACGCCGCACCCGGAGGACCGGCGGGCCACGATCATCGCCGTGACCCCCGCCGCGGAAACGGCGCTCGCCTCGCTCCGCGCGGCCTACGAGGGGCTCGCCCACGACCTGCTCGCCGACGTGCCCCCCGCCGACCTCGCGCGGTGCTGGTCGGTGCTCACCCTCATTCAGGAGCGGCTCGGCGAGGTCGTGAGCCGTCGGATGGCCGCCACTCCCCCGCCCGGGCGCTCGGCGCGCTCCTAGCCGAAGTACTGCTCCCAGTTGCCCGCCAGGTGCACGGTGAGCAGCGCGATCAACAGCCCGGCGAGCAGCGAGCCGAGCAGCAGGGACAGCCGGGCGCCACGGCCGCCGAGGATCCCCATCGCCCGGCGGACGTGCTTGCCGGCGAGCGTTTCGCGCTCCACCAGGGCGGCGCCGCGGGCCTCGGCGTAGAGCAGCCGGGGCAGGCGCCACAGGTAGGCGAGCACGTGGATGGTGATGAAGAAGGCCCAGGCGATGAAGGTCAACCGGTGGATCTCAAGCCAGTCGTTTTGCCCGTTGTAGCCGGGGCCGGTGACGGCGAGCATCACGCCGGAGCCGAGGACGCAGGCCGTGAGCAGCATGATGACCGGACCGATGACCCGCAGCAGCGGTGCGGGCGGCCCCTTGCGCCGGTACGGCTCGCTGCCGCTGTAGTAGCGGACGAACCGGTAGAGGACCGTCCCGGCCTTGAGGGTGACCGGGCCGAGCAGCAGCATGCCCAGGAAGATGTGCAGCGTGAGCAGGTGGCTGAGCTGCAAGATCGTGTAGCACTCGACGAGGAGCAGGATCAGCAGCACCGTGCCCGTCATGGCGGTCAGCCGCTCATTGCCCTCGGCCCCGCCGGTTCCCATGGCTCCACCGTAGGGGCCGTTACCGGGGACGGCCATATGGCCAGGTTCCGAATTGGGGTGAAGCTAGGCTCACCATCGCCGCCGGTTGACGCAACCGATTGGTTGCCATATTATCGCAACCAGACACTTGCTATAGAGGGAGGCAGTCATGGCGTTCCCGGATCGCATCGAGCGGACGGTCGAGATCGCCCACCCGCCGGCCAAGGTATGGGCGGCGCTCACCACCGACGAGGGGCTCAGTGCCTGGTTCGGCCAGCAGGCGAGCATCGACCTGCACCCGGGCGGGTCCGCGGAGATGACGTTCGGCGGCGGCCACACCGCGCGGCTGCGGGTCGAGCGGGTGGAGGAGCCGACGGTGTTCGGCTTCACCTGGCACATCTACGGGCTGCCGGAGGACGACCCGCGCCGCACCTACCTTGAGTTCACGCTGGAGCCGGCCGGCGCGGGCACGCGGCTGACCGTGGTCGAGTCCGGCTTCGCGCAGCTTGCCGCGGACGCCCACAGCACCGCGTTCGACGGCAACACCAAGGGGTGGGCGAGCGAGCTTGGCGAGCTCGTCGACTACCTCAATGCCGCGGCCTGACATCGAGGCGGTCGCCGAACAGGTCTTCGTCGCCCTGGCCGACCCGAGCCGGCGCTCCATCCTCGGCGCGCTGGCCTCGGGCGGGCCGGCCACCGCCACGGACCTGGCCGACCGGCTGCCGATCACCCGTCAGGCGATCGCCAAGCACCTGACGCTGCTGGCGGAGGCCGGCCTGGTGACGGCCGAGCCGGGAGAACGGCGCCGGGTGCGGTACCGGCTGCGCTCCGCGCCGATGCAGGTGGCGCAGCAGTTCCTGGCCGCGCTCGCCCGCGACTGGGACGGACAGCTCGACGCGCTGAAGGATCACCTCGACCAGCAGGCGCGCGGATCGGCCTGACGCAGGCCGTCGGCCGAAGAAACCGAGGAGGGAAACAGGGAATGACCAGTCACAAGGCGGCGACCCGCGAGGAGTGGCTGACCGCGCGGCTCGAGCTGCTCGAGGCCGAGAAGGAGCTGACCCGGCGCGGCGACGAGCTGTCCAGGCAGCGGCGGGAGCTGCCGTGGGTCCGGGTCGACAAGGACTACCGCTTCGAGACGGGCGAGGGCACGGCGTCGCTCGCCGACCTGTTCCGCGGGCGGTCGCAGCTGATCGTCTACCACTTCATGTTCGGGCCCGACTACACCGCCGGCTGCCCGTCCTGCTCGGCGATCGCCGACGGGTTCAACGGCTCCGTGGCTCACCTCGCGGCCCACGACGTCACGCTGTGCGCGGTGTCACGGGCACCGTTCGCCAAGCTCAGCGAGTACCGGCAGCGCATGGGCTGGAGCTTTCCCTGGGCGTCCTCGCACGGTAGCGACTTCAACTTCGACTTCGGTGTCGCGCACACCAAGCAGGAGTGGGAAGCCGGCCTGGTCGCGTACAACTTCGGCGAGCAGGACCTGCGGCCCGCGGAGGCCGGCTCGCTCGACGCCTTCTTCGAGTCGATCGTGGGCACGGACTGGGAGACCTACCGGCGCGAAGGGCCGGGCATGAGCGCCTTCGCCCTGGAAGACGGCACCGTTTACCACACCTACTCGACGTACTCGCGCGGGGTGGACGTCCTGTGGGGCATGTACCAGTGGCTCGACCGGGCGCCGCTTGGCCGCAACGAGTCCGGCTGGTGGTGGCGCCGCCACGACGAGTACGACCCCTCATGAGCCGCTCGCCGTCCGGGCGTCCAGCGCGGCCTCGTAGGCGCGCAGCGTGGCGACGATCGTCGCCCGCTGCGCGGGGGTGAGCGCCCCGAGCACCTCGGTCCAGGCGGTGGCGCTGCCGGACAGCCATTCGCTGATCGGCTCGGCGTAGCCCGGTGCGATCGCGACGATCCTGCGCCTGCGGTCGGCGTCGTCTTCCTCCCGCGTCAGGATGCCGCGGCGGGACAGGTCGCCGACCATGAGGCTGACCGTGGTGGGCGCCACCTCCAGGCGCTCGGCCAACTGGTTCACCGTCAGCGGCCCCTCGTATTGCAGGTAGGCCAGCAGGGCCAGGTGCCTTGGGGCGAGGTCCATGCCCCGCAGGGCCCTGGGGACCGGCAGCCGTTTGGCCCGCCCGACCAGGCGCGGCATCAGGAGCAGCATCGACCGGACCGCCTGGGCGGTCGTCATTTCATCGGTGGCGTTCATCTGTCCTCGCTGGCTATTATCTTTGCTATCAAAGTCTTTTTGGAAGCAAAGATGGAGGACTCACTATGCCACACCTGACGGTCCGCCTGCCCGAGGCACGGCTGGCCGGGAACGAGCCGGCCCTGATCACCGCCCTGACCGACGCCACCGTCCTTGTGTACGGCGAGTGGGCCCGCGACCTCGTGGTCGTCCACCTCGACGGCGTGCCGGCGGGACGCTGGGGCGTCGGCGGAAAGGTCGCCGACGACGCCGCGCCGGCGATCACGTTCGCCATCCGCGAGGCGGCCTTGACGCGGCCCGGCGGGGCTGAGACCGCGGCCCGGCTGGTGGCCGAACTGACCGACGCGGTCGCGGGCGTCCTCGGCGAGCAGGCGCGCGGCGGCACCAGCGTGGAGCTCGTCGCCACCCCCGCGGGGCGCTCCGGCCTCGGTGGCGTCATCGGCGGGTAGTGTCCGGGGCTCCCGTCCCGGCATGACCTTCTCTGCCGTGCCGTGAACCGGATCGAGAACCGGACGAGGCGGAGCAAATCGTGGCCCGTATTCGCCGCACCGTCGCGGGCGGGCAGTAGAGTTCACACCGGGTACTGGCAAGGGGCCTGGGTATACGTTCTGCCGCTTGGCGTCGTCCACTCATGCCAGCCGGGCCTGGGCTGGGTGACCTTCCAGCCGAGCGATTGCTTCACGCGGTGGCATTTCCTGCTGCGCGCGCCGGCGTTGCAAGCACAGGTCCGGCCGCCTTTGTCATATGGCCGGGCATGCTCAAAGTCGGAGTCGCGGGCGTGCCGGGAACACGGCGGGAACGTGCAGGTGTAATCGCGGATCTGGATCAGATGGCGGAGTGTGTCGTTCGGTTCATAGCCGTGAGATTCGTGCCGGTGATCACAGTCGTACGTCGGGACCGGCTCGATAGACACGTTGAGTTCCAGCCCGCCGGGCACGGTAAGTGCCCAGGTGCCGCACCATTCCGGGTCATCGGGTGAGCAATGTCCCTTCCGTGAAGGGGATCTCCCGCACCAGGTAAGCGCCCAATCGGGCGACACGAGCAGGTCGGGCTGCCGCGGCCGGCCGGGCGCATGCGCCAGCATGGCGGACATGCGATCGGCCGTAATCGTCAGGTTCACCGTGGCGGGGAGGGCCACGTGGGGTGGCGGCGCACCGGCGTGTGGTTCGGCGGGCGACGGACCGGCCCGCTTCCTGGCCCGCCCGCAGCCGTGGCCGATGGCGATCCCGGCCGGGTCGGTTACCGTGATGCAGATCCGGCTGTCGGGGCTGGCGGCGGCAAGTTCGGCGAGGTCGCGGCACAATTCCGGGTCAAGGACGCCCAGTCCGTGACCTTCGCCGGGGCGATCTGCGAGGCCAAGCAGCGTGGCCAGCGGGAAAACCAGGTCCGTCAAGACGGGGCGAACTCCCTGGCGACCCGGCGGCCGAGGGCCGCCTGGGCCGCCGCCGGGTCCGGCGTCGTCGGGAGCGCTGCCGCCTTGGTCACCGTCGTCTGGGGTATCGTCGCGCGGTTTCGTGCCGTTTGGGCCCCCGTCGCCTGGGTTATTGACCGGGTTCGCCGGGGTTTCGGTGTCCGTGGTGGCCTCGGGCTCCGGTACGTCGGTGCTCAGGTGGCCATAGGCGATCCGGCTGTCGGCCGTCACGCCGTTCATCAGGTCGAGGTAGGCGGTCGTGCGGAGCTGGTCCATGCGCGCGTCGGGAAACGCGCCCGAGTCCTTGTATTCGGCCGCGCGGGCCATCACGTTCGCGTGCGCGGCCGCGGTCTCATCGACAGGCAGCTCACGGCCCGACAGAGAGGCGGCACCGGACTGCTCGCGGAACATCTGAACCCGCGAAGCGTGCTTCACCGCTGCCTTGCGGCGCCGCTCCGCGAGACCGGGGTCCACCTGGTTGGCGATCCGGCCGGCGAGGTTCATGATCTGGCCGTATGTCTTGCCAGTGGTCCCGGTCAGTTGAGGCAGCAGCAGGGACTCGGCCTTGGCGGCGTCCTCGTCGCTCAGCAACTGGAAGGTCTCGGAAATCAGCCGGACCTTGGAGTAGGCAAGCGTGCCGTCGGCGTGCAGGCCGGCGATGCCGGGCAGTCGCGCGCCGAGTTCCCATGCCGTCAGCGTCGTCTTCTCCGCTGACTGCACGGACACCGCGAGCGCGAGGGCGAGTTCGTGGTTGAGGGAATCGCTCCACTGGTCGGGCAGGTCACCGTGCCGTGGCCTCGCCTGGTCCGGCAGGTCGTCCTGACGGATCAGTTCTCTGATCACGCCAAGCTTCGCCGCGGACGCCCACGACTCAAGCGCCGCAAGTCGGCGTAGCACCCCGATGAGCTCATTCGACTCCGCGCCTGGGCAGCGCCACTCCCGGCCAGCCACCGCCGCCAGGACCTTGGCCAGCTCCGGGCCCGGCGGGCAGGCATCCCAGTAACCGTCTCGCGCGAACCCGGACAGCCGCCAGTCACGCTGCGGCTCGCTATGCGAGACCAGGCCGCCTGGGCGAACGGGCACGCCGGGCTCGGGCTTCTCGCCCGCCCCGCCCTCATCGCCCGGTTGCCATCCCATCGACCGCTCCTTATCGATCATGATCTCGTAAGCAGATCATTACAAGACCCGATAATCGAATAATACAGCTAATCGATGATCGTTAGTGCTTTCGCATTGCTTTTTCTTTGAGAATTTCTCTTCCCATCAAAACCGGAATATCCAAATATGTCCGGGCATCGGCCGCGTTCCAGGCCGCCGATCTGCTGGCCCGGCGGCTCGCCTCTCCGCACTACCTCATCCCCTGGATACGCGTTCCTGCTGCATCCCCATGAAGGACCTGCTCGAACGCCGGGCCGGGCACCGCATGGCCCACGCCGCCCTGGTCGCCGAGATCCGTGGCATACTCGCCGGGCCAGGGGGCACGGCGGAGAATCTCGTCGCCCCCCGATAGGCGGCGGGCCGACCGGGCCCCAGCCGGGTCAGGCCGGCTCGCCGCCGACGGGCTTAGCCATTGCAGCCGCAACTGCAGCCGCTTGGGCAACTGCACGATGAGCCGTGCCCGCAAGAGCAGTCACGCATCGCCTCCGCCTCCTTCCGCCGTTGTGTCGGGCAACGGAGGGCGACCGCGCCCTCACTCACAAGCAGACAACGAGACCTCACTAAAGGTAATGGCCATGGAAGATACGCCTTCCTGACCGTGAGGGGCCTTCAGGCCCACCCGGGTCGGCCGGCGCGGCCCGGTGCGAGGTGATGGCTCACCCGGCTGGCGCTAGCCTCGCTAACCTGGCGCAAGCCTCGCTAACCTGGAGCGGTGTCCACTGCGACTGGCGGGAGCCTGCTGGGGAAACATGCGGTCTATCCCGGCAGCTTCGACCCCGTCACGCCCGGCCACCTGGACGTCATCGAGCGGGCGCGGCAGCTTTACGTGCGGCTCACCGTGCTCGTGGCCGCTAACAGCGACAAGCACCCGGCCGGCGCCCAGTGTGAACGCGCGAATCAGGTGCGCCGACAACTTCCCGTCGGCTGGGATAACGTCTCGGTCACCGCCTGGAATGGGCTGACGGTGGCGTTCTGCCTTCAGAACGGCGCGGACGTGATCATCCGCGGCGTGCGCAGCCGGTCGGACCTGCGGCACGAGTACCAACTCGCGGCCATGAACGAGGCCATGGGCGTCACCACGCTGCTCCTGCCCGCGCGGCCGGGACTGGCGGGCGTGTCCTCGACGGTCCTGCGCGCGCTTGGCGCCTGAGTCGCCGGCCCGGTTCACGGCGCGCTGGTGTAGCTCCAGTCCGGCTTTCCGCCCGCGGCGTTGGAGGTCACCTCGGGGCCGATGAGCAGGAAGCGCGCTTCTTCGTGGGCGATGGGGCAGTGCTCGGTGCCGCGCGGGATGACGAACAGATCGCCCGGGCCGAGCTCGACGTCGCGATCCCGCAGCTGGATCGTGAGGTGGCCCTCGATCATGAGGAACACCTCGTCCTGGTCTTCATGGGTGTGCCAGTTCGTCGAGCCGATCCCCTTGGCCACCTTGAACAGGTTGCCGTTGCCGCTCGCGAGCACCCGCTGGGACCAGAACTCCGTGAGTCGGGCCGCTTCGTCCGCGAGGTTCACTTTTTCCATGGTGCCGATCCTGACAGGAGGCAACGGCCGCTGCCAGTGGTAGAAATGCCATGTGCCGCAAGATTCCTATCATGAGCCGCAGCGCGTCGTGCTGGTTGTCGACGAGGGCTCCAACCCGTTCGAGCTGGCCTGCGCCTGCGAGGTCTTCGGTGCCAGGCTCCGCCCGGAGATCGGCCGCGACCTCTACCAGTTCCAGGTGGTGACGCCCCGGCGGCGGGTGGCCGTCCGCGACGCGATGTTCGTCATCGGCAACGCCGGCGCACTCGGCGACATCGACGGCGCGCACACCGTGATCGTGCCGAACCGGCCGGACACCGATACCCCCTCGCACCCGGCGGTGATCAGGGCTATTCGGCGCGCGCATGATCGAGGAGCCCGGCTGGTCGGCCTGTGTACCGGCGCCTATACGCTGGCCGAGGCCGGCCTGCTCGACGGCCGGCCGGCGACGGTGCACTGGCAGCTGGCGGACGACTTCCGGTGCCGCTACCCGCGGGTCGACCTGCGGCCGCAGGTCCTGTTCGTCGACGACGGCGACATCCTGACGTCGGCCGGCAGCTCGGCGGCGCTCGACCTGGCGCTGCACATCGTCCGCCGCGACCACGGGGCGCAGGTCGCCACCATGGTCAGCCGCCGGCTCGTGTTCTCCGCCTTCCGCGACGGGGGACAGCAGCAGTTCATCGAGCAGCCCGTTACCCCGGTTGGCCAGCCCGCGCTGTCACACACCCTCGACTGGGCGCGGGAGCGGCTCGGCACGCCACTGTCCGTCACCGATCTTGCCGAGCATGCCCACGTCAGCGTGACCACGCTGCACCGGCGGTTTCGGTCCGAGGTCGGCGTCACCCCGCTGGCGTGGCTGAACGCCGAACGGGTCAACCTCGCGCGCCGCCTCATCGAGCAAGGAGCCGAGCCGCTCGACCTGGTCGCCCACCGCAGCGGCCTGGGGACCACCGCCAACCTCCGGGTCCAGATGCGGCGGCAGACCGGGCTCAGCCCGTCACAGTACCGCGGTCGCTTCTCGCACCGGAACGGCGATGCGGAAACCGGCTAGCTGGCCGCGGCGTCGAGCAGGTGGTAGTTCCGCTTGCCCTTGCGCAGCAGGAGCCAGCGGCCGTACAGCAGGTCGTCCGCGGTGAGCGGGCGGTCCTCCGGTACCGCCGTGCCGTTGACGGAGGCGGCGCCCTGGGTGATCGTGCGCCGGGCGTCGGACAGCGAGGAGGCGAGCGGCGTCGCCGCCAGGGCCGCCGCGAGCGTCACCCCGGCCGTGAACGGGGACGTCGGGACCTCGGACGCGAGGAACTCGAGCGCCTGCGCGGACGCGCCCGCCGGGGAGCCGCCGAACAGGATCGCGCTCGCCTCCTCGGCGGCCGCGGTCGCCTCGGCGCCGTGCACGATCGTGGTGATCTCCCTGGCGAGACGACGCTGGCCAGAACGCTTAAACGGCTCGGCGAGGTGCGCCGCCGCGATCGCGCGGCACTCCTGCACCGGCAGCAGCGTGAGCTGGAGCAGGAAGCGCTCGATGTCGGCGTCGGCCACGTTCATCCAGTACTGGAAGAACTGGTACGTGGACGTGCGGTCGGCCGCCAGCCAGACCGCGCCGTCCTCGGACTTGCCGAACTTCTTCCCGTCGGAGCGGAGCAGCAGCGGCCAGGTGAACGCGTGCACGTGCTTGCCGTCCGCGCGCCTGATCAGGTCCACGCCCGCCAGCAGGTTCCCCCACTGGTCGGAGCCGCCGATCTGCATCTCGACCCCGTGCTTCCTGCACAGGTGGAGGTAGTCGTTGGCCTGCAGCAGCTGGTAGCTGAACTCCGTGAACGAGATGCCCTGCTCGCTCTCCAGGCGCGCCTTGACCGATTCGCGGGCGACCATCTGGTTGACGCTCGCGTGCTTGCCGACGTCGCGCAGGAAGTCGAGCAGGGTCAGCGCGCCCGTCCAGTCCAGGTTGTTCACCAGGGACACCCGGGCGATGCGCTCAAGCTGCTCGGCGATGCGCCGCGTGTTACTTGCCAGGGTCTCCTCGTCGAGCAGGTTCCGCTCCTTGGAGCGGCCGCCCGGGTCGCCGATCATCCCGGTCGCGCCGCCGGCCAGCGCGACCGGGTCGTGCCCGGCGTCCGCGAAGCGCCGCAGGACCAGCAGGCCGATGAGGTTGCCGACCTGAAGCGAGTCCGCGCTCGGGTCGCAGCCGTAGTACACGCCGACCGGCCCAGCGCTGATCCGTGCGCGCAGCGCAGCGCGGTCGGTGCTGTCCTGCACGAGGCCCCTGGCCTCGAGGTCGGCGAGAAAGTCCATGCGTTCATGATCCCATATCGCAGGTCATGGCCCGGCTCAATTAGGCGCGGGTCCGCGACGGCGGACGCGGATGGATTTTCCGAACGGGTGCCAGGTTTCCCGTCCAGGGCCGACCGCGCCGCCTCCCCCGCCGCCCGGCGAGAACGGTGTCGCGGCGGCAGTCAGGCCGAACTCGTTCCGGATGATGAATTTTGTTGTTTATGGAACCGTTATCATCAGGAAACCTGTACATAAGTTCGGCGGCGTGACACGATCCAGGCCAGTCCTCAGGTTTTTTGATGCAAGGAGGCATCAGATGCGGATGCGTTTGCAATCCCGCAAGAACCTCACCGCCACGGCCGCCATCGCGCTGATCGCGGCCGGCACCGCGCTCGCCGTGCCGGGCACGGCGCTCGCCACACCCGCCGCCGCGGCCCCTGGCACCCAGGTCACCGGCACGCTAGCGAACGGCACCGTCTGGATCGCCGAGTACCCGAAGTCATGGAACGGCACGCTGATCCTCTACAGCCACGGCTTCGGGCCGCTGACCGCGGCGGACGCGCCCGACCCGACCACCCAGGCGGCGCTGCTCGCCGACGGGTACGCGCTCGCCGGATCCTCCTATGACCCGAACAACTCCGAATGGGCGCTCGACACGGCGGTCAGCGACCAGTTCGGCACCCTCGCCGCCGTCGAGTCCTCCGTGCTGCCGTCGCGGCCGCGGCACGTGCTCGCGTTCGGCACCTCGATGGGCGGCCTGGTCAGCGCCCTTGAGGCGCAAGACGGCGGTGGCAAGATCGACGGCGCGCTGACCACCTGCGGAATCGTGGGCGGCGGCGTCAACCTGAACGAGTACCAGATCGACGGCGAGTACGCGATCGCGCAGCTCCTCGGCGACCCGAGCACCCAGCTGGTCGGGTTCGGTACCGCCAACGACGCGCTCGCGACCGCTTCCGCGCTGACCGCCGACGCCACCAAGGCGCAGTCGACGGCCGCGGGGAAGGCGCGGCTCGCGCTGGCGATGGCCTTCCTGAACGTGACGCCGTGGGATCCGTCGTCCACCACCCCGGCCGCGGCGAACGACCCGGCGGCGCAGGAGGCCGCCGAGTACGACGTGCTGTTCAGCGGGTCGTTCAGCATCATGGACTTCATCGAAGAGGGCCGGGTCTCCATCGAGCAGGCCGACGGCGGCCAGGCCACGTGGGACGTCGGCACGAACTTCGCCCAGGTGCTCGCGAACTCCCCCTACAGGCAGGAGGTCGAGTCGCTCTACAAGGCGGCCGGGCTCAACCTCGGCGCCGACCTCGCGACGCTCACCACGCACACCACCACGAAGGCGGAGCCGGCGGCCGTGCGGTCGCTGTACCAGACCTCGGTCCCGACCGGGCGGCTCGCGGTGCCAGAACTCGACCTGCACACCATCGGCGACAACCTGGTCCCGGTGCAGAACGAGAACTACTACGCCAAGCTGGTCAACCAGGCCGGCAGCGGCAGCCTGCTGCGCCAGGCGTTCACCGAGAGCTTCGGCCACTGCAACTTCTCCTCGTCCGAGCTGGTCGCGGGCGTCCAGGCGATCATGCACCGGGTGACCACCGGGCACTGGGACGACGTCGCGTCGGCCGCCAGCCTGGAGCGGGCGGCCGACGCCACCGGCCTCGGCGCGGCCCACTTCACGCGGTACTACCCGGGTGAGCTGACCGGCGCGGTCCCGGCCCTGTGACCGGGGCCGACGCCGTTTTGGGTAATCTCGGCACATGCCGGGTACTGAAAGCGCGTCGTCGCCGCTGCTCATTTACATGCTCAAGCAGGTAGAGCTTGCCGTCCGGGCCCGGCTGGACGAGATCGTCCGCCCAGCCGGGCTCACGGCGCTGCAGTACACCGCGCTGAGCGTGCTTGAACGGCACACCGACATGTCCTCGGCCCAGCTGGCCAGGTCCTCGTTCGTCACCGCGCAGTCGATGGCCGACATGATCACCGCGCTTGAGGGCCGCAAGCTGATCGAGCGGCACCGCGACCGGACCGACCGGCGACGGCTCGTCGTCGCGCTCACCGGCGAGGGCCGGGCCCTGCTCGACCGCTGCCGCCCCGAGGTCGCCGCGCTGGAGGCCACCATGATCAAGGGGCTTTCCGTGCCGCAGACCAAGGCGCTGCGGACCACGCTCGCCGCCTGCTACGCCAATTTGTCCAACTGACGGGCCTTTCACCGATCGGTAATAGACCGGATCGCCGCCGGCTGGCAATATTTCCGTATATGGAAACGGCGCTGTCTCCGCTTGAGTTCGCCCGCCGTACCCGTCGCCTGCACGGCGCGCGGGAGGCCGTCGTCGACGGCGACCTGAGGCTCACCTACGAGCAGTTCTTCGACCGGTGCGACCGCTGGTCCGCGGCCCTGCAGGGGCTCGGCGTCCGGCCGGGTGACCGGGTCGCGACGATCGCGCCGAACACCCACGCGCAGCTTGAGTCGTTCTACGCGGTGCCGCAACTCGGCGCGGTGCTCGTGCCGATGAACTACCGGCTGACCCCCGACGACTTCGTCTACATGGTCAACCACTCGGGCACGACGGTGCTGTGCGTGCACAGCGACTACCTCAAGGCGATCGACGGCGTGCGCGACCAGATGCCCGGGGTACGGCACTACGTGGCGTTCGAGGGCAGTGTCGCTAACCACGGGGGTGACGGCTGGCTCGACTACGAGCGGCTGATCGCCGCCACAGGGCCCGCGTTCGCGCGGCCGCAGATCGGCGAGCGTGACCTGCTCACGATCAACTACACGAGCGGCACGACGTCAAGGCCCAAGGGCGTCATGATCACGCACAGGAACGCCGCCCTGAACACCATCGGCACCCTGCTGCACCTGCACCTGGGCGTGGGCGACCGCTACCTGTGGACGCTGCCGATGTTCCACGCCAACGGCTGGACGTTCACCTGGACCGTGACCGCCGCCGCGGGGACGCACGTGTGCCTGCGCAAGGTGGACCCCGCGCTGGTCTTCTCGCTGATCAGGGACGAGCGCGTGAGCTGGCTGTGCTCCGCCCCCACGGTGCTGATCGGGCTGGCCAACGCCCCCGCCGCGGTGCAGGGCGCCGTGCCCGCCGGCGTGCGCGTGATCACCGCGGGCGCGCCGCCCGCCGCGGCGACGATCGAGCGGCTCGAGGGCGGGTTCGGCTGGGACGTCACCCACGTCTACGGGCTGACCGAGACGGCACCGTTCATCACCGTGTGCGCGCCGCTGCCCGAGCACGAGGAGCTCTCCACCGCCGAGCGCGCGGTCGTCAAGGCCAGGCAGGGCGTGGAACTGCTCACATCGGGCGAGCTGCGGGTGGTCGACGACCTCGGCGACGAGGTGCCGGCCGACGGCGTCACGCTCGGGGAGATCACCGTGCGGGGCAACGTTGTCATGGACGGGTACTACAACGACCCGGAGGCGACCAAGCAGGCGATGGGCGACGGCTGGTTCCACACCGGCGACGCCGCCGTGGTCCACCCCGACGGGTACGTGGAGATCCGCGACCGGATCAAGGACGTGATCATCAGCGGCGGCGAGAACATCTCTTCCGTCGAGGTCGAGGGGGCACTGCTGCGGCACCAGGACGTCGTGGAGGCCGCCGTCGTCGGGCTGCCGAGCGAGAAGTGGGGCGAGGCGCCGTATGCGTTCGTCGTGCGGGCCGCGGGCGCCGGGGTGACGGAGGGCGAGCTGATCGCCTTCGTCAGGGACAGGATCGCGCACTACAAGGCGCCGCACGGGGTCACCTTCGTCGACGGCCTGCCCAAGACCGCGACCGGCAAGATCCAGAAGTACGTGCTCCGCGGCGGCGCGGCGAACTTGTCTCGGCAGTAACTCTGGGCATGGTTACTGGCGAGGCATGGTTATGGTGGATAGGGAGGCTGGATGTTTCGGCAGGGTTAGCTCTCGCAGAGGCAGCGGTGTCACATATGGATGGCGCGGACGCGCCGTTTGCGCGTCAGGGGGATGGCAGTGTGCGCGGGGCGGTTGTCGCCCTGGATAGCGCCACGGTCATCGTCGACCCTGGCCTGCCCAGGGAGATGCGGGACGCGCTCCTGGCGGCGGGCGGGAAGCTGGTGCCCTACCGGGGGCCGGTGCCCGAGCCGATGTCGCCGACCAACGGTGCCCGCGGGTGCGCGTTCCTCGTGGGCGTGTTCTTCGTCCTGGCGATCCTCGGCGTGGCCGCCGACAACCCCGTGTTCGCGTCGATGATGGTCATGCTGGCCGCGTCCGGCATCCCGATCGTGCTGGCCGGCCGTCCAAGCGCCAGGGAGACCGCGGCCGTGCAGGCGCCGGTCACCCAGCACCGCCGCTACGTGCTGCCAAGCGCCGACATCGACGCCGACCACTGGAAGCTGTGGAAGCGCGCGGTCGACGCGCGGAACCGGATCGCTACCTCGGACGTGGTCAGCGAGGGGCGCATCGACTCCGTTCACATCGCCGAGGTGCTGCCGCATCGCCTGTGGGACATCGCCGAGCGGCTCGCCCGGCTGGCCGAGGTGCGCGCCAAGCAGCGGGAGATCCTTGGCGACGTCGACCCGGAGGACGCGGACATCGCCCAGACCGTGGCGCGGCAGCGGCGGGCGCAGGAACTCGCGCTCGACGACGTGGCCCGGCGGGTGAGCGACCTGGAGAGGGTCGCCGGCCTGGTCGACGCCGCCGACCAGGCGACCCGCAAGGAGACGATCGTCAGGGAACTCAATGCCCTCGACGACACCCACGCCGAGCTCCTGGCCGGAATCGGCGACACCGCCCTGGACGCCGACCTCACCCGGCAGCTGGCCGACGACGCGGTCGCGGTGATCGAGCAGGCCAAGGTCGCCATCGAGCAGGCGAACGAGGCGGCGCTGACGCTGGCCGTACCGGAGGCCGACCCGGCGGACAAGGACGCCGGCGACGACACGGGCCACGCTTAGCCGCCTCGCCCGCCCGGCGTTAGCTGGCTCGCTGGGCAAGCGCCGGCTGGCGGCCGGACGCGGGCTACATGATGTTCATTTGTGTTCCCTAGCGTCGCAGCCATGAGCGATTCTTTTCAGGTTGAGGCGACCGGGAAGGCGGGGTTCACCCGGCGCCGGTTCATCATTGGCGGCGTTGGCGTCAGCGCCGCGGCGGCGATCGGCGGCACGACGGTCCGCGCGCCGCGGGCGCTCGCGGCCACCCCGCCGAGCGGGCCGCCGACCACGACCTTGCCGCTGCCGACGACCACGGAGCCGGAGCAACTGCTGCTGACCTGGGGCGGCGACCCGGCCACGGAGGTCACCGTGTCCTGGTCCGCGCCCGGCACGGTGGCGCAGCCCGCGCCGACGCTCGCGTTCTCCACTCAGCCGATCACCGCGCACAACCCCGGCTGGCTGGTCAAGCTGCCCGACCCGCGGCCGCTCGACGTGACGCAGCGGTACGGCGAGGCCGCCGCCGTCAGCTTCACCGACGGGCTCAACGGGCAGACCACGTACTTCTACCACGTCCAACTCCAGGGCCTGAAGGCAGGAACGCGGTACTACTACCAGGTCAGCGACGGTGCCCACGCGCCGTCTACGGCAGGCTCGTCGTTCGAGACCGCGCCGGCGGGCCGGGCGAAGTTCCGGTTCTCCAGCTACGGCGACCTGGCCACACCGTCCTGGGACCTCAACACGTCGGGGAACATCTGGCACGAGTCCTGTGACAACTCCTGGTTCGCGGTCACCGCGATCGAGAACCCGGGCGACGGCAAGGGCGCGCCGCTGTTCCACCTGCTCAACGGCGACCTCTGCTACGCCAACCTGGACGTCGACAACGCGCCAGGGGTGTGGCGGGACTTCGGCAACAACGTGGCCCGCAGCGCGGCGAACCGGCCGTGGATGCCCGCGCTCGGCAACCACGAGTGCGAGTTCGGCGTCGACACCATGGCCGGCCAGCCGGGCGACGCCCCTGGCGGCGTCGGTGCGCAGGGCGCGGCGGGCAGCTACTGGAACGGGCCGTACGGCTTCGGGCACTACCTGAGCCGGTTCCTGCTGCCGGACAACGGCGTGACCAACTGGGACGGCAACCGGCTGCGGGGCAACTTCTACGCCTTCCAGGTCGGCACGGTGAAGTTCATCTCGCTCGACGCCGACGACGTCATCTACCAGGACGGCGCCGCCAACTACGTGATCGACACGGCGAACACCGCGCCGGAGACCACGACGACCGGCGCCGAGATCCCCAACGGCACCACCACCTACACGCGCTTGTACACCGGCGGCCTCACGGCCGACGCGAAGAACAACTCGCTGGTCCCCGACCACGCGAGCGGCAAGCCCAACCTGCAGACGATCTGGCTGCAGCAGACCCTGGCAGAGGCCAGGCGGGACCCGTCGGTGGACATGATCGTCGTGTTCATGCACCAGTGCGCGATGTCGACCTCCGTGTCCGGCAACGGCTCCGACCTGGCCATCCGCCAAGCCTGGCTGCCGCTGTTCGACCAGTACGAGGTCGACCTGGTGCTGTCCGGGCACGAGCACGATTACGAGCGGACCTACCCCGTGCGCGGCTACGACGCCGGCCCGACCGGCACGGTCGCCGCGCCCAACCCGGGCCAGACCAAGGGCGCGGCCGTCGACACCCGGCGGCCGTCGGTGGTCACCACCGAGCCTTACGAGTTCGACGGGACCCCGGCCTGGAACACCGCCGAGGGCACGGTGTACCTGGTGCTCGGCGGTGGCGGCACCAACGGGCCGACCAACACCTACGGCACGGATGCCGCCGATGACAAGCCGCAGGCCAAGGTCATCACCACGCGGAACGCCGTGGTCGGCAGCGAGGCGGCGGGCTTCTCGAAGAACGGCGCCGACTCGATCGAGGACGCGCCGTGGTCGGCGGCCATCAACCCGACCGACGCGTACGGGTACTCGATCTTCGACGTGGACCCGGGCGCGCACCCGGGCGACACGACGATCACGTTCCAGTACTTCGCGATCCCCGCGGTGAGCAACGAGGCGGGCACCGCCCACGACGGAACCACCACGCTGCCGAGCGCGCCGACGGAGAAGTTCGTCTTCGGCCGCAAGGTCGGCAAGTAGGTCTGGCGCCGGCGCAAGCCGGCTAGGTGTCCCTGGGGCACACAACGGCAGGAAGGGGTTCCGGCCTTGTGCACCCCAGGGACATTGCCGTTGTGGCCTTGTGGCACTCAAGGCCAGCGCATTCTGGCCTTGCGGCACCCGAGGGCGCATCTAGTGTCCCTGGGTGCCACGGGACCGGTGCGTTCTGGCCCCGGGTGCCACGCGATCAGCGCGCGTTCTCGCCCTGGGTGCCACGCGACCAGCGCGCGTTCTCGCCCTGGGTGCCACGCGATCAGCGCGCGTTCTCGCCCTGGGTGCCACAGGACCGGTGCGTTCTGGCCCCGGTGCCGCGGCCAGAGCCGGCAGGGAGATGGCGGGGCGACGGAGTAAGCCGAAGTCGTTCGGGATAATGCTGTTCTTGGTTTTCGGTTTTAGAAGCCGGGGCTCTAGAGACTCAGGCGGCGGGAGAGGTCGGAGGCGAGGACGCCTGCCGGGTCGAGGTCGGCGCGGAGCTTGCGGAACTCCGGGAGGCCCGGGTACATCTGCTCCAGCGTGGCCGCGCTCACCCGGGAGTCCTTGGCCAGGTAGACGCGGCCGCCGTGCGCAACCACCAGCTTGTCGAGGTCGTCGAGGAGCGGGCCGAGGCCGGGGGTGCGGGCGGGGAAGTCGAGCGCGAGCGTCCAGCCCTCGGCGGGGAACGAGAGCGGGCCGGGGTCGGCCTGGCCGAACCGCTTGAGCACGGTGACGAAGCTCGGCGCTCGGTGGGCGCTCACCATCTCGAAGCTTCGCCTGACGGCGGCTTCGGCGCGCAGCGGCATGACGTACTGGTACTGGCGGAAGCCGCCGGGGCCGTAGACGCGGTTCCAGTTCCTGATCCCGTCGAGCGGGTGGAAGAACTGGCTGATCGTCTGCAGCTCCCGCTCGCGGTGCCGCGGGGCCTTAAGGTACCAGGCCGCGTTGGCCAGGCGGATCGAGTGCCGGTTCATCAGGCCGGGCGGGAAGACGCCCGGTGCCGTCAGCCTGGCGCGCGGGTCGAACGCGAACGGGTCGCTTTTCTGCCTGCCGTCGAGGTCGTCGAGCGTCGCGAAGTCGCCGCTCGTGATGATCGACCGGCCGAGGTGCCTGCCGGCCGCGAGGTCGTCGGACCAGGCGACCGTGTACCCGTACGTCCTGTCGTGCTCGGCCAGCACGGCCATCGTCTCGTCGATGTCCCTCGTCTTGACGGTGTCGACCTTGACGAGGGCGCTCTCGACCCGCTTGAGCCTTATCGTCGCCCGGGTGATGAAGCCGGTCAGGCCCATGCCCCCGGCCGTCGCCCAGAACAGCTCCGGGTCGGCTTCCCTGGTAACGGTGTGCGGCTCGGCCTGTTCCGCGTTCGGGAAGAGGATGTCGAAGCTCGTGACGTGGCTCGCGAACGACCCGGCCACGTGGTGGTTCTTGCCGTGCACGTCCGCGGCGATCGCCCCGCCGACCGTCACCTGGCGGGTGCCGGGGGAGACGGGCACGAACCAGCCGTGCGGCAGCCCGGCGACCATGAGCTGCTCGAGCGAGACGCCGGCCTGGCAGTCGGCGATGCCGGTGGCCGGGTCGAGGCTGATGATGTTGTTCAGCCTGCTGGTGGAGATGACGATGCCGCCGGCCGACTGCGCCGCGTTGTTGTAGCTGCGGCCGAGGCCGCGGGGGATCGCCGTGCCGCTCTGGTTCGCGGGCCGCGCCGCGAGGTAGCGCAGCAGCGCCGCGGCCTCCGCGTCGCTCGCCGGGGCGGCCAGGCGAGCCCGGGTGGGCGCGATGCGGCCCCACCCGGTCAGGCGGACTGGCCTGGTCGGCACGGGGCTTGACGAGGCGGACGCGCGGGGCATGGTTGGCATAGTACTTGGCGGGCAGCGGCGAGCCCGGGGTTATCGACCCCCGTCTCCACCCATCCACCTACAGGTTGATTGAGGAAAGTCAGCTCGCAGGGCGATGCCCGTAGTACCTTTCGCTGCCTAGTCTTGCCATTGTCAGCGCCCACAAGAGCACGCACTAAGCGAGGGCAGCACGATGGACACGCAGATCAGGGACGACAAGCGCGGCGCCATTCGCGTCTCGGACGCCGAGCGCGACCAGGCCGTGGCCGAACTCAGCGAGCACTACCAGGCCGGCCGCCTGACCCTCGAGGAATTCGACGACCGGTCGGACCTCGCCCTGCGGGCCAGGACCGGGAACGACATCGTGGCGCTGTTCGCCGACCTGCCCACCACCGTGGTGCCCCCGGCGATGATGACGGCCAGGCCCGCTACGCCGGGCGTGCCCGCCGACTTCGGCGGCCGTCCCGTCGGCGGGCCGCCGATCGCCCGCGTCGTCATCGCCTGCGTGATCGCGGCGATCGTGCTCGGGAACGTGGCCGGCGGCCTCGGCCAGCACAGCCTCGGCTGGCTCGTCCCGATCGTGGTCCTGGCCTTCGTCTTCCTGCGCGTGCGGCGCCACTGACGTCGTCCGGGGTCAACCCTGGGAGTAGTCGAAAATCAACCTACTGGCCGATGGCACGGCGCCATTTGGTGCATAGCGTGGCGAATGTCAGCACTTTCCCACGGGCCTGATGGGGGCATCAGCGATGGACACGGGTAACAGGGGCTTCCCAGGCGGCGACATCAAGGTGTCGGACGCCGAGCGCGACCAGGCGGTCGCCGAACTCGGCGAGCACTTCCAGGCCGGACGGCTCACGCAGGAAGAATTCGACGACCGGTCCGGCCGCGCGTTCCAGGCCCGCACCGGCGCCGACCTCACCGGGCTGTTCGCCGACCTGCCGCCGCGACGCTCGATGACCCCGCCGCAGGCACCCTTCCCCGACCCGGGATTCGCCCTCGGCGGCCCGCCCAGGCCGAACTTCCTGCCGCTCGGGCGGGTCATCATCGGCGTCGTCATCGGGGTGGTCCTCGTCGGCGGGCTGTTCGGGCACGGTTACGTTAATCACACCCACGTCGGCGCCAGCACCGGCTGGGTGTTCCCGATCGTGATCGTCGGGCTGGTCTGCCTCCGGCTCTTGGCGCGACGGCGGCGGCGGTTCTAGGCGGCGGTTCTAGGCGGCGGTTCTAGGCGGCGGTTCTAGGCGGCGGTTCTAGGCGGCGGTTCTAGGCGGCGGTTTTGGCCTGACGCTACCTGCCGAAGGCGCGCAGGCGCAGGCTGTTCGTCACCACGAAGACGGAGCTGAACGCCATCGCGGCGGCCGCGATCATGGGGTTGAGCAGGCCGGAAGCGGCCAGCGGGATGGCCGCGACGTTGTAGCAGAAGGCCCAGGCGAGGTTGCCCTTGATGGTCTTGAGCGTCTTCCGCGACAGCGCGATCGCGTCGGGCACCGCCCGCAGGTCGCCGCTGACCAGGGTCAGGTCGGCCGCCTCGATCGCCGCGTCGGTGCCGGTGCCGAGCGCGAGGCCAAGGTCGGCCTGGGCGAGCGCGGCGGCGTCGTTAACGCCGTCGCCGACCATCGCGACCGTCCGGCCCGCGTCCTGGAAGCGCTTGATCACGTCGACCTTGCCCGCCGGCAGGACCCCGGCGATCACCTCGTCGATGCCGACCTGGGCGGCCACGGCGCGGGCGGCCCGCTCGTGGTCGCCGGTGAGCAGCACCGGGCACAGGCCCATGGCGCGCAGGCGGCCGATCGCCTCCGCTGACGTGGGCTTGACCGTGTCGGCCACGATCAGCAGGCCGCGGACCGCGCCGTCCCAGGCGACGAAGGTGACGGTCCGGCCCGCCCGTTCGGCCTCGTCGGCGCGCGCCGCGAGGGCACCAGGGATGGCCAGCGCCCACTCGTCGGTCAGCCAGGCCTGGCGGCCGGCCAGGATGGCGTGCCCGTCTGCCACACCGGAGACGCCGTGGCCCGCGTGGGCGTAAAAATCGGAAATGTCGGGCAGGGACCGTCGCGTCCCGGCCGCGGCTGCGGCTGCGGCTGCGGCTGCGGCGATCGCGGCGGCGATCGGGTGCTCGGACGCCGATTCCACGGCGCCCGCGTACCTGAGCAGCTCCCGCTCGTCCTGGCCGGGGGCGGCGACCACGTCGGTCAGCGTCATCTGGCCGGCGGTGACCGTGCCGGTCTTGTCGAGCACGATGGTGTCGACGCCGTGGGTGTTCTCTAGGACCTCGGGGCCCTTGATCAGGATGCCGAGCTGCGCGCCGCGCCCGGTGCCCACGAGGATCGCGGTCGGGGTGGCCAGGCCCATCGCGCACGGGCAGGCGATGATCAGCACCGCCACCGCCGCGGTGAACGCGGCCGCCGCGGGCCCGCCGGCGAGCAGCCAGCCGACGAGCGTCGCGGCCGCGATCACGAACACCACGGGGACGAACACGGCGGAGACCCGGTCCGCGAGCCGCTGCACCCGGGCCTTGCCCGCCTGGGCCTGGGTGACGAGCCGGGCCATCTGGGCGAGCTGGGTGTCCGCGCCGACGCGGGTGGCGCGGACGATGAGCCGGCCGCCGACGTTGACGCACCCGCCCGTCACCGTGTCGCCCGGTCCCGCCTCGGCCGGCACCGGTTCGCCGGTCAACATCGACGTGTCGACCGCGGAGTGCCCGCTGACGACGACCCCGTCGGTCGCGACCTTCTCCCCCGGCCGGACCACGAACTCGTCGCCGACCACGAGTGTGTCGGCCGCGACGGTGACCTCGCGGCCGTCGCGGAGCAGCGTGGCCTGCTTCGCACCGAGGTCGAGCAGCGCCCTGAGCGCGGTGCCCGCCCGTCGCCGCGCGCGCAGCTCCAGGTACCGGCCGAGCAGGATCAGCGCCGTGACGCCAACCGCGACCTCGAGGTAGGTGGCGTTGGTGCCGCTGCCCTGGGTCCCTTGAGCGAGCCAGGAGAACGTCATCCGGTCGCCGATGTGCCCGGCGCCGCCGAAGACGAGGGCGTACAGCGACCACAGGGAGGCCGCGGCCACGCCGACCGACACCAGCGTGTCCATGGTCGCCGCGCCGTGCCGCGCGTTGACCGCGGCGGCGCGGTGGAACGGCCAGGCGCCCCAGGTCGCGACCGGGGTCGCCAGCGCGAGCGACACCCACTGCCAGCCGGGGAACTGGGCGGCGGGCACCATCGCGAGCACCGTCACCGGGACGGCGAGCGCCAGCGACACGAGGAGACGGCGGCGGGGCGGGGTCGCTTCGGCGCCGGCGTCGGTTTCGGCTTCCGCTTCCGCGTCGTGGAGTGCGGGCAGGGCCGCGGTGTAGCCGGTGCGCTCGACCACCGCGATGAGGTCCGCCACGGTGACCGCGTCGGGGAATGAGACGTGGGCGGTCTCGGTCGCCAGGTTGACCAGGGCCGTGACCCCGTCGATCTTGTTGAGCTTCTTCTCGACCCGCGTCGCGCACGACGCACAGGTCATCCCCTCGATAACCAGGTCCGTGCTGGTCATGCCAGGGGCAGCGGGCGGGCGGTAGCCACGATGACGTCGTCGCCGAATCCGGCCAGCCGGTAAGCGCCCGCCTCGTCGAGGGCGGCGGCGACCGCCTCGTCCGTGAGCGGGGCCTGGCTTGAGACCGTGACCGCGGACTCGCCGTCGGGGACCAGGGCGACGGTCACCGCGCTGACGCCGTCCAGGCTCTCGATCTCCTCGGTGACCGCACGTACGCAATGTTCACAGGTCATGCCCGTCACCTGGTACGTCGTCGATGTCATCGCGGAACTCCCTTCCCAGGACTTCGATCGGAACTGGCTTCGATCGGAACTGCCTTCGATCAGGACTTCACGAGGCGCGCGATCGCATCCGACGCCTCGCGGACCTTCGCCGCGGCGACGTCGCCACCCTCGGCGGTCGCCTGGGCCACGCAGTGCCCGAGGTGGTCCTCGAGCAGGCCAAGCGCCACCGACTGGAGCGCGCTGGTGACCGCGGACACCTGGGTCAGGATGTCGATGCAGTACTTGTCGTCTTCGACCATCTTCTGCAGGCCGCGCACCTGACCCTCGATCCTGCGCAATCGGGTCAGGTACCTGTCCTTGTCCGGCGTGTACCCGTGCATGTCCTACCTCCAGCGGCTCAGCGTTACCATACCATACCCCCGATGGGTATCGACCGATCGATCGGCCCTGCCCGCGCACCGCACCGAAACGCTCGCGCCCG
>Ga0335075_10003532_pt1 | contig 24761 bp, 20 predicted proteins | sample Lox_Sample_24_FD_206723 | JGI IMG/M metagenome (GOLD analysis project Ga0335075, IMG submission 206723) | Soil microbial communities from Loxahatchee National Wildlife Refuge, Florida, United States - Lox_Sample_2.4 | ecosystem: Environmental > Terrestrial > Soil > Wetlands | place: USA...
AGGTGCGCTTCAGGCGGGCTGTGAGACATTACGCCCACCAGATTTGGCACTCATCAGCATCGGGAAAACTGTCGTCAGATACGATGGAGCTTATATTGTTCTTCTGTAAATGTTCTCTCTCTCTCTCTAATACACCGAACAATTAACTGGGGACATTGGCCAAATTTCCCCTGAAAATCATAACCTCAGAACTACGTCATACCGCGTCGCCTATTATATTGGTGCCTGCATTTGCAACCTCCCCCAGCCAAATTTCAGGGTGTAGATTTCTATCTTGAAAGCGTCGCCGACAAGTCTGCTGCCAACAGCGCTCTGTCAAGCCCTCCGACGGCTCAGAATCCAGCCGTTGGACATCCTCTGACTGCATAATTCCTATTTCATGGGTAAAAATGCGCGGTTTCTTTGTTGTGTTGGCGTTGGCGGTTTTGAGGGTTGGGAATGCAACGCCCGTAAGAAATGCTCAACTTGTCCTACAGGCCACCTTAGAGGAGGAAACTGCTGTAAATAAAGTGACTACTAGAAAGCTTCATGGCCGCTTCCTTCATATTACAGGCAAGAATTCACCTCAACTAAACAACACGTACCCCGCTGACATTTCATGCAGATCTTCATCCGGACCCATTCTACAAAATCCATTCTTCAACTGAGGAAGGCATAGCATGCCATCGAGGCACTGGTCCTGCAGGCACTTATGGCGCCGAGACTTCAGACTGCGACTCGCCATTTGCCCTCCTAAACGAAACTTTCAAATGGATCGAGAACAACCTAAGAGACACTGTCGACTTTGTTGTGTGGACTGGGGACTCCGCTCGCCATGACAATGATGAAAATATTCCTCGAAGCACAGAGCAGGTGGTCAATCTCAACAGGTACATTGCCGAAAAATTCGCAGAAGTGTTTGGAAATGGAAAAGATGATACGGATCCGACACATGACATGCTCATACCCGTGGTGCCAACATTCGGCAATAACGACATTCTCCCACACAATATTCTAATGGCTGGACCAAACAGATGGCTTCAGGAATACACAGATGTATGGCGGAAGTTCATACCTGAAGAACAAAGACATAGCTTCCAAAGGGGCGGGTGGTTTTGGGTAGAGGTTATCCCACAGAAACTAGCTGTCTTCAGCCTGAATACCCTCTACTTCTTCGACCACAACACAGCTGTTGATGGATGCGCTCTCAAATCAGAACCGGGCTTTGAGCATATGGAATGGCTGCGGATCCAGCTCGAGTTTATGCGACAACGGGGTATGAAGGCGATTTTAACGGGCCACGTGCCTCCTGCCAGGACAGAGAGCAAACAGCTGTGGGACGAGTCATGTTGGCAGAAATATACGCTGTGGCTAAGGCAATATCGCGACGTTGTGGTCAGTGGCCTCTATGGTCACATGAACATCGATCATTTCCTCGTACAGGATACAAAAGATATCGATCTTTTATTGATGGCGGGGCCCAAAACTGAGAACTCCTCCCGAATCCACCTGGATGATGAGCTTACAATCAATTCTGCAGCGGACTATTTGGAGGAGCTTCGTGATAATTGGTCAAAGCTGCCAAATCCGTCCCTAGCCATTTCTGATCAAATAGATTCCGATGACGATGACGTGACTGAGCCCGAGAAGAAGAAAAAGAAAAAGAAGGGCAAGAAGAGTAAGAAAGACAAGACGCTAAAGAAGATTGGCGGGCCATGGGGAGAGCGATTTCAACTATCCACTGTTGCTCCAAGTGTTGTACCCAATTTCTTTCCTACTCTTCGAGTTATTGAATACAACATTACTGGGCTGGAAGACCATCCGGTCTGGGGCTCAGTAGCGGCAGCCACCAACATCCCACAGTCTGCCGAGGAACTTATCGGACTGGTTAGGGACTGCCACGGGTTGGATGGGTTATTCGATGGCGACAGCGATGGGCATATCAGTAAGCAGAAGCGCGAGAAACTGAAAGATCCAAACCTTACCATCCCTCCACCTCCTTCGAAATCCTCTCCTCCCGGACCTGCCTACTCACCTCAGACTCTAACACTTCTTGGATACGTCCAATACTTCGCCAATCTCACCTATATTAACAACGATCTCATACACAACCCCAAGCCTTCGGACACCATCGATACAAATGGCTGGCACGAAGGGAAGCACAAAGACAAGAAGCCGAAAGACGGAAAGCCGCATCCTATGGAATTTACATACGAGGTCGAGTACAGCACTTTCAATGATTCGGAGTTCAAGCTACAGGATATGACGGTGAGGAGTTACCTGAAGCTTGCACACCGCATTGGGCAGTACAAGCCCCCGAGAGGCGACCAAATTGAATGGAATGATGACGACGTGAGCTCCGAGAAAGTAGATCTAATAGATTTCCAAGAGATGAAATGTTTCTCCCATGTGTCACATATAGCTGGGGAGATAGTGAGCATTTTTCAGTATTACACAGATATCATCAACGCCTGGCTTTCTGGCCAACCGCTTCCAGACTCCGACAGGTCTCGCGGCATGGAGGAGGATGATACGGAGCCGGAGAAGAAGCGAAAGGGACATCAGAAAGGGCACAAGGAGAAGCACGGCCACGAGACGAGGAACAAGAATAGAGCATGGCTAGCATTTATCAAGCGCGCCTTTGTCGGCATCTTAGACGATGAAGAAATACAGAATTTCCAGGTCGCTCGCGACATGGCCAGCTTGAAAGCCTTGGAGGATGATATCTAGTATTACGATTTCTTTTATTTATATATGAATTTGGATGGTGTGAGGCGTTGCTGGAGTAATTTAGACTGTATTTGTGGGATAGCGGAATCGGAATGGACTTTTGTATTAGTAACGTTTATGCTGCGTATGAATCAATACTTTAATGACATGAAAGGAAGTCTGGCTGGCTTCTCATTGACTTTAATCCCGATCCGGATATTCGACCATGGAAAAGCCCTGCTAAATAATATTTTCACCAATGCCAAGTTAACCTTTAGTACCGTACGCAGGTTCGTCGGGGCGGCCCGCCACGCGAGCCGCTGTAAGTTAACGCAGCCGGAGGTGTCGCAAAGCTGAAACCGCGACCCCCTCCCAGCGCTTAGGGACAACACGAATGTTCGGCTGTGACAGAGTGGCAAAAGATTTTCGTAAGCTCTAACCACCTAGTCAATTCCAATCCTTTCTGCAAAATGATGGGTCCTTGGATTCGACGATTGGCTATTCTGCGCCACTCCATTCCGTGTGCGCAGCGAAAGGAGATTCGCAGTCGCCAGGCAGTCGTAGCACAGCCCCCAAGCGCGGAGGGGCGTGCTACGCGGCGGTAACCGTTTCAATAAACCGGGCTCACCGACGAACACGATCGGTTCCAGCCTTCTAGTAAAAGATTGGTTCCTGCCAGGGTTTTTGGGAGTTACGTAATGCTAATCTACGTACTTCGTTCCGTGTGGGACCTGGGCGGCTTTGCCTGTCGTACTGGTGCATGTGCCTTGCGACCGAATTCCAGGCTTCGCAGCCGCTCTCTGTTCATGCGATATGGTGGCCCTGGTGGCAGTGACCCCGGCTTCATGTGCTGGGGTGGTAGGCAGCAGGTTGATAAAGCGCCATGCCCGGTATTTGGCTCCAGATTGGGTTTTGTACGCTCTAAACTTGCATTTTCGTCTTTTGGTCACCATATTGTTCCCTTAGTGTGTGTATATTATCAGATAGCCCTCTTCGTCCACGATTATGCCAGGTGGATGGCGTAGAGGGTTCAAAAGAAACGCCGGAACCGAAGTGGGTCAAAGTTCAGGGACTGCTGGCGGCAAGACGTCAATTGTGGTATGCAGATGAGCTATCATCTTTTTCTTCTGTCTGACCTTTCAAGGAGTCAACGAGCAGCGATGCATCCCCGTCATCGAACAAGAGTGATGAGAATTCGAAGACATCGTCGAAGAAAACCCTGCCCCTAGGCCTTAATTTGTTGGTGGAAGGGGAAAACCCTATAGTTGATATCGTTGCTGTACATGGCCTCAACGGCTCCCAGGAAACGACATGGACGGCCAAAAACAACGTCAAGTGGCTACAAGACGAAAATATGCTGCCAGCAAAGATTCCAAATGCTAGAATATTTAGTTGGGGATATGATGCAAATACGCATAGTACAAAATCTGTGACCGCCATTTACCTTTATGATCATGCTCAGAACTTAGTATCAGATTTAAGCTTGGAAAGAAGATTGACAAAGGTATTTTGGACACTGATATTGAGGCTGTTGGCTAATTTTTACTCTCCAGACCGAAAGGAGACCTATAATTTTTATAGCTCACAGTCTTGGAGGTATTGTTGTAAAAAGCGTACGTACTCTTCCACTTGGATTCGGCTCAACATCCTAATACGAGAACCAGGCACTCATCCATTCAAACATGGCACATTCCGGCCACCTTAAGGAACACAAGGCCATTAAGACCTCAACTTATGGCATAATATTCATGGGCACCCCGCACCAAGGTGGGGAAGGCGTACCCTGGGGTCAACGGCTTGTCAACGTGGCCTCCATCTTCATGCACGCAAACGACAATCTACTCAAAGTCCTCGCGAAGGACTCAGAAACCCTCCAGAGCCAACTTGCACAATATGCACCGATAAGTTCTGATTTTGTAACGAAGTTTGCATATGAGACTTATCCGATGCGGATTGCGAAGCTGGGAGAAATGATCATTGTTCCGAAATCATCGGCTGTCGTGCCTGGTGCAGTTGACGCAGAGGCAATTGCTATAATGGCTGATCACAAGAATATGGCCAAGTTCGATTCAGCAAACGATGATGGTTTTAAGAAAATTTCAGGGCATCTTATGTTGATGGTTGAGGAGGCGCGAGAAAAGGTGGCGCGGAACTGGGAGCAAGAGAGGGCTTTGCAAAATGGTATGTAGATATAGATATAATAAGCGTTAGTGATCGCGGAAATTTGTTGTGCTTTCTATTCCAATATTGGAGTTGAATTTTTCTTTCGCTTACAAGCTTAGAACGCTGACAGATATGTTGCATTTAGCCATCTTCGGAGTCATCAAGCCAGGATTCCGCATCCCGTTTGACATGAAGGGGATCCCGCGGACTAGCGCATTTGTAGGACGTGAATCGTACTTGGACATGATACAGCAAAATCTTTCTCCAGACTCAGCAGCAAGAAGACGCAGAATTTGCGTGCTCCATGGACTCGGAGGGATTGGGAAAACGCAGCTAGCTATTGAGTATGCCAGATTACATAAAAACGAGTACTCCTCTTTCTTCTGGATAGACGGGAAGACTGAAGAAGCCCTGATCCAAAGTCTGGTATCCATCGCCTCTCGACTACCTCAAGCTCAAATACCAGGATTTGATATTGACGGGGTTCATGAGATTGAGGACTCGAAGGAGAAGGCTCAAGAAGTGCTGCGATGGTTTACTCTTGAGGGGAATGACACATGGCTTCTAGTTTATGACAATATTGATAAGACATGTTACGGAGCCTCGAGTGCTGATGCTGAGTCACAAGCTTGCTACAATATTGAAGAGTATCTTCCTGGGGGCGATGCAGGAGCAATTATTATTACGACGCGCCTTCAACGTTTAGCCAAGCTTGGAGAACAGGTTCATGTACGAAAGATTGATGTTTTGAATGGGGTGTTGATCTTGGAAAAACAATCGGGGAAATCCTTTAGGCGATCAAGTGACCCTGAAGGCGGAAAAGAAGGAACAAATAGCGCAGAAATAATTGACCCCGGTAAGTATCATAAATATCTTCCAAGTTACGCTACCTGCGGTTAAGTCTGATACTAATGTCTTGCTAGATGCCCTTGCTTTAGTAGAACGATTAAAAGGTCTTCCATTAGCCTTAGTGCTTGCAGGGTCTTACATATCAAGAACAACTATTTCAAAATATCTCGATTTCTATACAAGGTCCTGGAATAGTCTCCATGAAAGCTTGAGCTTCCCTCCAGATTACCCTGGACGTACGATTATAACGACCTGGAAAATATCATACGACGAGTTAAAACGGAAACATGAAGGAGCAGGGAAGTTGTTACAGCTCTGGGGATATATCGATAACGGTGATGTTTGGTACGAGCTTTTTCGATGGCAGCTCTGCTGGGACCAGGCCCCAGACTGGCTTCGCCAAATTGCAGATACAGAAATCGCTTTCCTGGAGACTCTTCAGCTGCTCTTAGAATACTCGCTCATTGAGCAAAATGCAGATGGGGAAAGTTATTCGATGCACCCAGTAGTCCATGACTGGATTCGAGAGGTTGTGAATCGGGATGAAGATGATGGGAAACTCTTACAGACCGCTGTTTCAACTGTAGGACTTTGGAGTAATGATGTCCCAGAAAAGATATCCCTGGCTATGAAGCAGCGACGCTTACCCCATGCAATTCGAATTTCGCAGGCCTCGTTCGAGAAAGACCAATTCGGGCATTACCCCTATGATAAGGGGGGTTACGCGTATATACGCGGCCTTCGAAACACAGGTGATATCTGCCGTAGTCGTGACTGGTATGTCGAAGCAGAGATTCTGTTCCGGCGGATGTGGACCCTTGTACAAAGCAAGGAGGGTGTTGTAGTGGACAACTTAATGAGATTCCAAGCGACTGACAATCTGGCTCTCTGTCTACAAGAACAAGGGAAGAATATTGAGGCCGAGATTTATTTTCGGCAATCTTTGGCTGAGAAAGAGAAGGTGGTTGGCAAAGATGATATCTCAACACTGAGAACAGTAGCGTACCTCGGCAGGCTATATGACTATAACTTCAGAAATGCTGAAGCAGAAACATTGTACCTGAGAGCACTGGAGGGGAAGCAGAAAATTCTGGGTCCGGAGCATGGAGAGATCTTATCCTTAGTGAGTAGCCTTGGTCTTCTATATGCCTTCCAGGACAGGTTTTCCGAGGCTGAGGCTATGCTTAAACGGGCATTAAACGGTGAAGAATTTATACTTGGCGTCGAACATTCGCAGACACTTTTAACAGTGCATAACCTCGGCCAGCTGTACTATTTTCAAAGGAAGCTCGACCAAGCGGAGTCGTATATGCAAAGAGCACTACACGGAAGGGAGAAGCTCTTTGGTAAAGAGCATAGGATAACTCTGGGTCAAATGGTAGCCCTTGGAGCAGTTTATCGAGCTCAGGGTAGGTTCGGTGATGCAGAAAATGCATTCAAACAGGTATTGACGTGCTGTGAAGGCACATCTCAAAGACCAGGTGGAACTATGCTGGATGCACTTGCAGAGCTAGGACTACTATATGAGAAGCAAAATAATTTTGAGGCTGCTGAGGCTGTCTGCGAAAGATTATTGAAAGCTAGGGAGAACTTGTACGGCAAATATCATAAGAATACGCTCAATGACTTATATGTCCTCGGTCGCGTGTATTTCAGCCTCGACAAGCTTCCTGAGGCTGAGGCGTCATGGAAGGAAGGACTAAAGGTAGAGAAAGTACTTGGAAAGGAAGACTACTTGACATTAAATGTAGTCACTTCACTAGGAAACCTCTACTTTGATCAAAAGAGGTTCAAAGAGGCCGAGGCTGCATACCAGCGTTCCGTAGAAGGCTCAAAGGAGGTGTATGGGGAAGAACATAGCCTTACGCTGCTACGCACGGGTGCCCTGGGCTGCTGTTACGCTGCTATGGGTAAGGAGTCTGATGCGGAGACTATCTATATGCGAGCATTGGATGGAATGGAGAGAGTTTTCGGGAATGAACATGAACATACCCTGGATCTAGTTCATACAATGGGTTCTTTCTATGAGAATCAAGGGAAGCAAGTGGAGGCCGAGGCGGCATATAAACGAGCATTAACTGGGAGGGAAATGGTACTTGGTGAGGAGCACGCTTCAACATTGGACGTGGTGCACGACCTAGGTGTCCTCTACCTTGCTCAGGGAAGGAACAAAGAAGGTGAGAATATGTTGAACCGAGCATGGACAGTAAGGGACAAAGTTCTGGGTATAGAGCATCCCGACACCCAGGAGTCTCTGACCATCATATGCAACCACTACAACTCTCAACCATGGTATATAGAGTATAAGGCTTCAAAAAGCTCGTCAACCTCATCACATTCCCTATTCAGTCGGTTTTCATGGAAGAAAGGAAGGACGCAGGGGACATCTTAGAAGAAATAAAACCTCTACAATAAAAATAAACAGCAAACCGACCCCCCTCGTAGTACATTTACCAATTCGCCGAGGCGAGCACACTTTGTGAAACCTGCTTTGAGCATAAACCTTATGAGATAATTACAATGAGTCACAATTCTTGACAAACAAGATGCAAAATTCCATTGAAAGGTGTGCAAGTTTGGCGGCAAACCAGGCCGTTTGTCCCATGCCGAACGCCTCGTGCCAGGAGAACCTAGATATCGTGTTGCATGATGTCTGTCGACTAAACTGTTGCTGCAGCTTTGCTACGTGTAGGAAGGTCGCGGTGGAATACAGTCTTGTATTCTTGTGCATAGCGTGTCTTATCCGCTGCGGCAACATCTTCGAAATGCTAAAACTCTAATTCAGCTTCAAGACCATGGATAGTTCAGGGAAATATTACCTTCTTCTCTGCTGCAGAGAGGGTGTTCCACTCATTTTGGAGAGTTTTGGCGGCGTCCTGAAGAGGAATTCCCTTCAAGTCTCCACTTGCCCATCTTTCTTTCGTGAATACTGCAATAGCACCTCTAGGTCGTTTTGGAATGCGCGGATCCTCGATAGGTGAGTATTTACCAGATCCTTTTTTACCTATTTTGCGCTTGAGACTTAGTCGGGCCAGGTTGGCAGCCTTGATTTGGTCCGGCGTATGGCTTTCAACCCATGTTCTGAAAGCGGCTTCATTAGCCAGCCTATTCTGGTTGGCGATGTGATTATAATGCTGGCGGTAATGTCAGTATTTGCATCTAAATAGACATTATCATCCGTACTTCTCTTTCGGAAGGGTCGAGATTTTTGTATCTTGTTGAAATATCCACGATTGATTTTGATAATCCAGGGAAACTTTGACCCGATTTCTCCTTCATTTGTTCGGAGACTAAGACCGCCCATGCTGAGGATGGAAGCCCTTTCGGGGGAGACAACAAAGCAGTAGCTTTCAATGCCTTGAGCTCCAACTTCGCCTTAGTTTCAGCAAGCTTGGCTTTTTGAGCCTCCGTCAAAACTTTCTTAGCGCGTGTCTTGGGTTTCGCAGCGACCTTCTTCTTTGGCTTTGCCTTCGGCTTCGCGGCGGCCTTCTTTGCTGTTGAGGGCTTTCTCGTAGTAGAGCTCTTTCCAGCAGTGGTAGCTTTCTTGGCTCGTGGTTTCGGTGTGGCCTCGCTGGCAGTGGCAAAAGATCTTCGTAAGGAATGTGCGAACCGAGGATCAGGTCTAGAATGTGATTCTGTAGCATCATATGGACTCAGAGCGATGCAAACGCGCTGAACTTGCCATGCCCACTCGCCGACGCGCAGAGATGACGTACGAGATTGGACAGCACCAATTCTGCAAATTGCACTTCTTCCAATTGAGGAGAGCATTTTTCAGATGTAGGTATGCTCTCAATTTGTAGAGCTGTCGTTGATGTGATTTGGCTTCTAGATGGGGAATTTTCACAATTTCACCTCACGAGAGCTGTGGGAGCTCAAATGCAGGAGGCTGGCACGCGAGTCACCGCGCTAAAGCTCCAAGAGGCTAGCGCATTATGATGCTCAGGCACAACACTACTGCAAGCGACTACGGCCAGGAGCGAAGTATTTTCAACGTTCGGCAGCCTTGTCGAGTGGTTTTACACAAACTTTCGAACATACAAGTGCGATTATACATGACAATATAGAACGTGACTGAGTGCAGTCTTACTGTCACTTTACCAAAGTAGCTCTCACTGAATCAATTACTTGGTCCAGAGACATGGCTCGCCAAAGGGATTCTCGCTCACCATCGCCTACAGGATCTCAGCATTCATCGAAGCGAAGCCGAAGGGACGATGATTTTCGACGGGATAGGGATAGACGAGATGATGTGCGGGGACCGCGACGGAGAAGTCGCTCCCGTAGCCTTGATGTGAGAAATCGCCAGACCCGGCAATCTACTTATGCTGACGGGCTTGATTCGCAGCGGCGACAACGAGATCGTGATATGCCTCGCAGACGAGACCGCTCCATAGATCGTCGAGACGATGATTACAATCGATCATATCGACGTGACAGATCACGAGACCGTAGGCGCTCAAGAGATAGATATGTGGATCGAGAGCGATCTCCAGATCGTCGACGTCGACGTAGTCGGGAACGGGACTTTCGTGATAGGCGAGATGATTCCCGAGAGAGGCATCGAAGACGCCGCGAGGACTCTACTGACTCATACTCGCGCTATAGAGGTGATGAAAATCGAGATAGGGTCTCACGAGCCGGAAGCGCTAAAGCTAGCGACGTTCGTATATTCCATCTTCCTGTTTGTGGACGTGTTACTAATAGTTTCAAACAGCCTCCGAAGCCCCCTATCCCTGCGGGCCAAACAGATGAGGAAAAGAAGGCGGAACGCCTGGCCAAACTGGAGGCATGGAAGAAAAAGATGGCTGAGGATAAAGAACGAAAGGAGAAGGAGCTTTCCGCTGGAGGGACTCGAAAGCTACTCGATGAGATTGACCAGCGTGCAAATGCGTCACCTATCACTGCATCTCCCGAGTCGCCATCAACTCCAATGAGCTTCGCATCTCCGGCACCATATGCAGGCAAATTTGACCCGAAAGCTATAGCAAAAAGAGCTGCTGCTAGCTCGAGCGCTGTGGTTGCCTTAGGCAAGGATATTCCAGTTAAGGAACTAGCCATAGCGTCCGCCACTATACCACCTGCGGTCAAGGGATTACAAGCTGACAAAAAGCCTACAGCATTTACCAGTTCAAGTATAGGTATGCTGAACAACTTCCACTCCTTAGTTCAGTATATCACTAATCCAGATATGCTGGTAGCTGCCTCTGCATTACCCAAAGCTCGCGGCAACCTGAGTGGCTTTGGACTCGGCGCGAAATCTGTTAGTGAGCCAGATAAAACATCGTCGAAGAGAGCCATAGATTTTGGTGATGAAGAAGGTTCGAGGAAGAAGCTTGAGAAGCTCCCGACCCTATCCTTGGAAAACATTGAGAACGACGATGCTGCGCTGGCTAACGGTACTGAGGAAGATGACGATGACGATGACGACATGCAAGATGCCGGTACAGAAGAAGAGGCTGCCGCCGCTGCAAGAGCCGCTGCCGAAAAACGAGAGGAACGACTGCAAGTTGAGAGCTTAGCCCGTCAGGTAGGAGACAATGGCGTAGACGCTACAGACGATACAGTGGAAGTCAATGGTGATATTGTTATGGCAGAGGCCGTTGAAGCCTCATCTGAATCTGTTCCTGTTGTTGAAGAGGATGAAGTGGATCCGCTGGACGCTTTCATGGATGAAATGGGGGATCCTTTCACAGCTCCGAAACAAAATAGTGATTTCAGTAGAAGCAAGGGAAAGCCCCCGCAGCAGGAGCCGGAGCCTATTTTTGGAGACGATGAGGTGGATCTTAAGGTGATGGACGCCGATCCTGACGATATATTGGCAATGGCAAGTAAGGTCCGTAAAAAGAAGGACCTCCCAACCATCAATTACGCTAAGGTGGACCTTGAACTATTCCGCAAGAATTTCTACACCGAACCTGCGGAGCTTGCAGAAATGACGGACGCCGAGCTTGCTGACCTACGCCTTGAGCTGGATGGCATCAAAGTTTCCGGCAGGGACGTCCCCAAGCCCGTGCAGAAGTGGTCTCAGTGCGGCCTCAATTTCCAGTCGCTCGAGGTTATAAAAAAGCTCGGATATGAGCGACCAACTGCAATCCAAATGCAGGCCATCCCAGCCATCATGTCCGGGCGGGACGTGATCGGTGTAGCAAAAACTGGATCAGGCAAGACGATAGCCTTTCTTTTGCCTATGTTCCGCCACATTCGTGATCAAAGACCCCTTGAAGGATCTGACGGCCCTGTTGGCTTAATTATGACCCCAACAAGAGAGCTGGCCACGCAAATCCATAAGGAATGTAAGCCTTTCCTCAAAGCCATGAATCTCCGTGCTGTTTGTGCTTACGGAGGTGCTCCAATAAAGGATCAGATAGCTGATCTCAAGCGTGGCGCCGAGATCATTGTCTGCACACCTGGACGTATGATAGATCTACTCGCTGCAAACTCTGGAAGAGTCACTAATCTCCGTCGTGTGACCTATGTGGTCCTCGATGAGGCTGATCGAATGTTTGACATGGGATTTGAACCCCAAGTCATGAAAATATTTGCGAATATTCGCCCAGATAGGCAGACAATTCTTTTCTCCGCAACCATGCCCCGGATTATGGATGCGCTCGCCAAAAAGACTTTACATGATCCGGTGGAGATCACAGTAGGAGGACGAAGCATTGTAGCACCTGAAATTACCCAGATTGTTGAAGTGCGGGAAGAAAAAGATAAATTCCATCGTCTACTCGAACTGCTTGGCCAGCTATATGACAAGGATGATGATGTCCGCACACTCATATTTGTAGATCGTCAAGAAAAAGCGGATGACCTACTTAAGGATCTTATGCGAAAAGGTTATCCCTGCATGTCTATCCATGGGGGGAAGGACCAAATCGATAGGGACTCTACCATCGACGATTTTAAAGCTGGAGTGACCCCCATAATGATTGCAACATCTGTTGCCGCACGAGGCCTGGACGTGAAACAGCTCAAACTTGTTGTTAATTATGACGCGCCTAACCACTTGGAAGATTATGTACACCGTGCTGGTCGAACAGGCAGAGCTGGTAATACTGGCACCGCCGTCACTTTTATCACAGAAGAACAAGAACAGTACTCGGTTGGAATCGCGAAAGCGCTCGAGCAAAGTGGACAACCCGTGCCTGAACGACTGAACGAGATGCGCAAGGCGTTCCGAGACAAGGTGAAAACCGGGAAATCTAAGGATAGCTCTGGATTCGGTGGTAAGGGCCTAGAACGTCTGGATCAAGAACGTGAAGCAGCCAGGATGCGTGAACGCAAAGTCCATAAAACGGATGGTGACGATGAGGAGGAAAAGGAGGATAAGGTAGCTGATGAGGATATTGTTCTCAAAGCTGCATCTGCTGTTCAGCCCGCTTCCGCTCCAACTCCACCTCTACAGCTTCCAGGTGTGCCTAAGGGCATTGATCTTGATGGGAAAATCACTGTGCACCGGACGGAGCCAACTACAGCACCTAGCAGTGGTTCGAAGAATCCCTTAGACAAAGTCACCTCCGCAATTGATGCCATCAATGCCCGCCTCAATAAAACCGGCCAATTGCGCTCAGGGGTACCTATCGATAACAAAGGGCCCGATGCCGGTGCCTTCCACGCGACATTGGAGATCAATGACTTCCCGCAGAAGGCCCGATGGGCGGTCACGAATAGAACTAACGTCGCGAAGATTCTTGAAGCAACTGGTACGTCAATCACAACCAAGGGTAGCTTCTATCCAGCCGGGAAGGAAGTGTTACCCGGTGGAGATCCTAAATTATATATCTTGGTGGAAGGCGATACTGAGGTGGTAGTCACTAATGCTATGCGAGAATTGATGAGGTTGCTCAAAGAGGGTACCATGGCTGCTGCGGATGCTGAGGGTAGGGCTCCAGCAAGTGGCAGGTACACCGTGACATAGTAATCTTACAACGGCTAGTGATATATCAAATCAAAGGGCACGATAAATATATCTATTTGCCTTCAGTTCAAACTCCGATCTTTGGAAACTTGAAAATTTTCCATCAGCAAAATGAGTAACTCGTTATTCCGTGCCTCCATCAAGTTGCCTCACGGTCACTTATTGACTCCGCAAGATCTCATCGTTTTCGGCAATGTTTCTTTGTAGTAGGGTATCCTCGGCATGCTCCTTCAAATTTGTATTCATGGATTTCGATTTGTCTTGCAACACCTTTTTGCCCAATGGCCCAGTGGTTTTCTTCGACGCTTGAGCTCGTCTCTACAGGACCAAGAAATCGTTATTAAGTCGCTTCTTGTCAACTGTGGACCACTTACCTCTGCAGCTTCTGCAGCTTTCCTCCCCGCATCATCTTCCGACGAGGTGTTTGCATTCGAGCTGCCCCCAAGCGTTCTCGGCGGTCCGCCTACTTTTCTTTGTGCCCGGGCAGAGGAGGTCATCTTTGGGGGAGGAGCGGAAGAGACGGTGCGGCCGGGTTGGGAGAAGGGATCGTTTGAAGATTCTTTGCCGCAGAGAGCGCCCATCGTACATATAATGAAAAGAAGAACGTAATAGGAATACCGAAAACGCGTTTGTGGGATTTCAGAGAGAGAGAGTTACTTATACATGGGGAGAATTATTCGTAACGGTATTGTCGGCGTACACGCGGACTTGGAGATGTTGTCGCGCTTATGTATTTAGGCAATCGCCATCAACGATTCTTGGCACAACGCGGACACAAGAATTAACTTCACTAAGGCGTACTTGAAACTAGAGGGACATAATCTCAATATAAAAACTTTGAAGTGCTCCACGACATCAAGCCTTGTCCGGTTGAGGGAAGACCTACTTACACCGCCAACCGGCAACATCACGTGCATAGCGGGGTTAGATTTACTCTGAACATTCCCGCGCGACGCTAAACTCTTTCGGCTCTAATGCATTTTCCAGTTCGCACAGCCGTTCATATGCAGATTACTAATGCATTTATTTTGAATATATACCTGGAAATCGGAAGGAAAAGTCTCTATAGTCCAACAAAGAATGTTGTGTTCTTTGTAACCTCCTGGATTTTGATGCTGGACGACCGAAAGACGCATTGCAATACCTCGAACTGCGCGTTGCGCTATCAGCCATACCACTCACGCTTATCGAGTTTTGCAAAGCAACCCTGGTGGATGATTATCACGTGATGGTAGAGAAATCCACGAAAATCCTCAAAGCAATCTCATAGCCTTCTACAGATTGACTTGCACCTTGGATGCGTCGAAACTCTCTTTTTTTTTTGGTTGCGCCTTCTCTTTAGATCTTTCGTCAAACTTCCTAGCTCTCATTACACGATAAACGATTCTAGGCAGCATGTGTGACCATCAGGCGTTTAAGCCCTCGGCCAGAGGCAACATGAACATTCCCTTCTTCCAAAACCACCTTCATTGCGGCATAATATATCAGGAGCAATCGCTTTCTCCGCCGTCATGGACAACTCCCGAGGATTGGGCTCAATCAACTCAGCTTCATGAGAATAAGGCTGGCCTTCCCGCTTCGCCAAGGGATATGCATTGCCTCCAGCAGCCATGCATCGTCACTGAAGCCGATCAACATGATCTGGCACTAACATTATGTGTTGATGAGTGCGGCGAGTGCGACGATCCTACGTGCTCAGAACCAGACTGTGAAGCGGACCTTATCGAATGCACCGAAGCATTTTGTTCACAGCAACCTGTCCCAGGGGCATGCCATGGGAATAACACGTTATGCGCTGGAAATCTTCCATCAGACGTCCTAGATGGTGCTGCCAGCTTGGCCGCACTGAGGCCTACCTCGAGTTCATATACCCATATGTATGCGCCTCAGCCAACAGACCAGTATCTGCCTCTTTGTGTGGCTATTGCAGGAGGTTATTACAACCCAGGTCACATTCATCCACATCTTCCTCAATGTGGACCGCATACATTTCCTAACGAATACAATGATCATTCAATGTTCAATGGCGGTCATAACATGATTCCACAATCTTTCGACACGACGAATGAATACTCATTTGGAAACACTCCTCAAATTTGTCCATACCCTGGCATGTACTATAATATGGATGCTCAAACAGTTTCTCAATTCCCGTTCCAACAGCAGATGCCAATGAAAGAAGAGAGCTCAAGATCAACGGTATCTCCTGGGCGGCAACAGTCATTTTCCTTCTCGCAAGACTCGACACCGTCCACAACGTCTTCTTTCCCATCGCCACTTCATAGAGATTCTGTGTCAACATGCGAAAATACGCAAATGCAGCCCTTGTCTTCTACGGATCCCTTCTCTACCCTTCCTACATGCCGCTGGGAAATTGGTCATGACATGATCTGCGGTCGCACATTTGAGGATAACGCACAATTACAAAACCATATCCAGCAAGCCCATACTGCCTCTCTTAGAAAAGCTCATGGTTTTACCTGTCAATGGAAAGGGTGCCCTCGACGAGAGAAAGGTGGTGAAAGCTTTGCGCAGAGAAGTAAACTAGATCGACATATCCAAAGTCATACAGGATGTGGGTGCCTGAACCTACCCCTTCAAGTCTTCATACTAATAATGCAACAGATAAAGCTTCAATATGTAACATTTGCGGCCAGCAATTCTCGACTACCCAATCCTTAGTCTTACATCAACGCACTCACAGCGGCGAAAAGCCCCACAAGTGCCCTTTTCCCGGCTGCGACTACGCCGCTGCTCAAGCCAGCCAACTTAGTATGTTTCCGACTCCCCCTTTCCGGTTGCCATTTTCCTCCAACCTTATTAACACTTCCCGCAGCAATGCACAACCGCACCAAGCACACCAAAGAAAAACCACTCAAATGCGACTTCCCAGGCTGCAACGCCCGCTTCGCCGAGTCTTCAAACCTGTCCAAGCACAAGAAGATTCACTTGCCGGAAGCGCAATGCACGTGTCAGATTTGCTTCAAGTCTTTCTCGAGAGATGACCAGTTGAAGCGTCATATGAAGACGCATGCGAGGAAGGGTGGCCGGAGGGGCGCCAGCGTGGGAAGCGTAGGTCAGGATGGGATTTTGAGTTTGGAGGCATGAAAATGGAGAGGGGGGAGAGTCAATGATGTTGAGGGCGCCACTTGATATGCAATATTTCCTAACTCATTGAACTTTTCTGACGATTTTGGGCTTCAGTGCCCAAGGTCCGGGGATTTAATGGGGCTTAAGATTTGGTTATCTTATCTTTGTTAAAAAAATAATTTTTTTTTTTACATAGCCAAGATGGACCAGGAATGGCATCTTGCGGATGGCATGGCTGGTTGAGGAAATGATACCCCTATGGCCTCGGATGCTGGAGGAGGCGGGCTGTGTGGCAGAATGGGCAGAGGAAAAAGTAGAAGGAAAAATGATGAGAATGGGAATAAAAATGATCACAATGAAGGTTAATGGAATTAAAAAAAGAAGCATAGATGATACTACCCCTTTGGAGAAGTAACCTAGTCGTGTGAGAATTTGCATCAGATTTCGAAGAGGCGTAAAAGGATACCAGAATGACTTTCTGCAGCGGTCTAAGTCCTAATTCACATACGAGGCCTAGAAAGCCTAGGATCGGTAAACAAACACGTGCGAAGTCATATTCCGCTACGATGTATGGGACACGGAACACAGGGATTCATTTTCATTTCCCTCAGTGTAGCATTATCACTAGCAACGCTCGTTATGATACAAAGCTCATTACACCGCGCACTTGCGCTCTCCGAACCATCATTAGGCCCGCTCCGGCGGCGGGGTGCCTGAGATTTGCGTTTGCTGGCCGGCGCCGGCGGTGATCTCTGGGGCTTGGCGGTAGAGGACTATTTCGGATTGTTTGAAATAGCGTCGTGCATCTGGTTGTACGTCAGGATTAGTTTTTGGTCTCTAGAGGGTTTTGTGTGTAGATGCAGCTGCGTGGAATGTGATGGGAATATGAAGGTCTAGGGTGAGAAAGTGGGGTTTACCTTCGTCTATTAGGACGAGGCTGAGGTAGTATCTTGTCGAGTATTTCTTGTTTACTTCGCGGAAGGTGGGGGTCAGGTCGAAGCCGCCGAGGAAGAGTCGAATGGGTATTGTTTCGCCTGAGATGTGTTAGTCGCATTAAGTATCAAGAGAGCTAGAAACCCAAAATCATAGGCAAGCTTACCTCTCGATGGTGAGCCATCCATGATCTGTATTTCCTGTCAGCACTTCCTTGGTTTGTTTTCAGATGAACATACCTCAAATCGCACCAAAGTCTCGCTTTCGTTATACTGATTTGGAGCCGCACCAGTCGTCTCCCTTCTTATGATCGACAGCTCCATATGCTTGATCTTCAACCTTACAAGCAAGAAGTATATTCTCCCCACAATAACATCCTTCAAGTGGTATTTCGACTTAGAGTATTCAAACTCAATGTGCAAGCAGTCCTCAATACCCACATCCATCTTAATTGAGCTGTTCATTTCCGGTGGTATCCGGTATGAGTAGACCCAGATGTCCTTCTCTCTAATAACGTCTGCCATTCTTCGAGATACTGTGACACGCACGAAATACCGGAGCTTGACATTTATGCCATTGTAGGACTCATATTGCTTCTCGACGTTCTTGAAATTGAATTCGAAGGTTTGAGGATGTTGTAGGTCACCTGGCGCGGCGAGTTCTTGGCCTAATGAGAGGAATTCATAGTGATTACCGCGGTCAAAGAACATCTCTGCGTGGTGGAAAAAAGTTAGCCCTGCTTGCTGGGCACCTAACAACGCTGCTAAGTTGCGATTTGGACTGACCTATTGTTCCAATAAATTGCACCTTGATACCCGTATGCTCTAATCGCTTGCCATCCTTTGGTCGTATTGTGACAGCGCCCTTTACGGATTCTCCGTCCATGTAGAGCGGTGCTTTCTCTCTCCGGTTCTTGTCCAGCTTAACATCTACCATTTGCCGATCATCAGTATCTTCAAGGACAATGTCAATGTCCACGGGAGTGGAGAAAAAGTACGCCATTTTGTTACGCTATCAATGGCGCCACCACTTCACTGCGAGGTAGAAATCTGCAGGTGATGCTTTCATGGGATATCCGCCTTGTTGACGAGGCGTCATTATGTCAAGCTTGTGCCGACCAATGTTCACGCTAGAGCTCTATCGGGTCTAGTTTCAGGTGACCTACTATGACACGAAAGAATGGCAACGCAGCTGCCACAACTTCCGTTCTATATTGACAATAGTCGACCTAAAAGAATGTGTAATTGAACACACTCTGGCATACACACTAAGGCACCGCAAGGAAAGCTAGCTCAGAATCACTTTTTGTTTCCGGATATAGGAAAATGCCTCATGGATCGTCATATGCGCCGTCAGAACTGAAGACTCGTTCTTGGCAGGAACCTCATAGCCTTACTGTGATAAGATGCCTTCTTTTTCACCCCAATTTCTCTTCTTCCAGCATTGCTCTAAAATATTCTAACTTTTGGACGTCGCTTTCTCCCTTGAATGACGGCGCCATCATCTTTCAACGTAATACCAAATCTATTTCCCTAACCTTATACTTATGTTGTTTCGCGAGCACTTTGCGTTCTCCAGGGAACGACATGAATTCACTTGCTGTTCTTCTCGTTCTGCTTGTGTATTTGTTTCCTACATTTGCGCAAGTAGCTAGGTTTGATGTATTCACATCCACAAGTACTCCGTTCAAGCAGGATCAGTGTTCACAATAAAGTGGACTCCAAGCTCTCCAGCGGGCCCAATTTCATTGGCTCTTCTTGAGGGAGCTTCCAACACAACAATGCAATTAGGGCCAACTATTGTACGTACATAAAATGCTTTGATAACTAGTTAAGGAACGCATTTTGCTAATAGGCACAAAATCAATAGAGTCTATGGCAAGGATCTATGCCTGGAGCGTCCCAACGACTCTCTCGGACTTTAGTTTTTCGGCTTGAAGTTGTGCCTTGATTCAGATCCTACGACATTCCAATACTCGACCTACATTTCCATCTCGGGTCTAGCCTCCTCCATAACACTAAGGCCCACAACAACTGAAGCCTCCATAACCGTCACAGTGCAAGTCTCTCAAGTCAGCTCAGCGTTCATCTTATCAACAAGTATTCCATTCTATTCAATCACTGCTTCCTCCCCATCATCCACCACCTCACTCTCCACAGCCTCGTCATCCCCGCCAACCACTTCTCAAACCACCTCTCAAACCTCCCCTCCAACCTCTTCCCCCACCCCCTCACTGAACGCCAACAGCCTCACCCCTGGCGCCAAAGCTGGAATTGGCATCGGCGCTGCCCTCGGTGGCATCCTCCTCTTCTCTCTCATAGCATTCACATTCTTCCACTACGCAAACGGGCTGCCATAAAATCAAACACTAACAACCCGACCTGGGACAAGGCTGAATTAGGAACCGAGAGATCCAGGCCTGTTGAGCCGGGGGCAGAGGAGTTAGATGGGTACAGAAGAAGTATTGCGGAGCTAGCGGGAAGAGGGAGCGAAATTGCAGAGCTGGAGGCGGCGAGGATGAAGTGGGATGATGGGGGCCGGGTGATGAATTAGCTTGGATAATATTGCTTGGAGTAGAAGCCTACGATTTAACTAGAGTATATAATTCCATTCACGGATACTAGATTTACTCCATACCTAATCATGCCTCGAGTAGTAAAAGCACGACTCCAGCGCTTACCTTCATAAAGGATGTTCTACATCGAGTCTTACTGCTGGTATGGGTGTTGGCGGCCACTAGATTGGCACGTTGATATGGAGACTACATAACTGATGATGAAAATAAATTTATACATTGATGGAAGTTTGTAAGTGATACGCAGGTTTTATAAAGCCAGAGAGGAGAGGAGCTTCATTATTGGAGACCGAATAGGTTCTTGGTGTGCACATAAACGGCCAGAGCTCGTTGTTCAGCATATGTTCCTCGACAAGAGGAAGTATCTCCTCTTTCTTTGTGATATCTCTGACCTTGCGGACCACATTTAAGCAAGAGAACCCAACAAAGGGCTTCCTTCTGGTATCTCTAATAGAATCTGTAACACAGCGACGGTAGGTCCTCTGTCGAAGTGGTTATCCTGCAATCAGTAATCTATAAGGTGTCGCTAGGATTCGCGTAAGTTAGTCCTGCTGAAAGGGTCTTTCTTTCATGATAACAATAGCATGCTTGGCTTCAGGCTTCTGCCATTTCTTCATCCTCGTCATCATCCTCTTCATCTTCCCACTCCCCCGCATCATCCTCGTCCTCGTCCCCATCTATTGCCCGGCCCCCCAGGTCCTGATCCAGTATGGCAATCAGCTCTCTGGCATGCTCACCAAGTCGTATGTCCTCGTAATCCTGCATCTCAAATAGTCGCATGCTGTGAGTCAGCCACTGCCGACTCGATATCCAGGATATTTTATATGTCTCTCCATCTGCATCCCCCTCCTTCCGACCAGTATCGCTCTTTTGCTTCTCCCCCATGATATACAAACCCCAACCTCCCAGATACCACACCTCAACACTGCTATCATCTTCGCTCACTAGCCGCTCCAAGACCTCGATAGCTTCCTCCTCCATTTCCGCCTCCAGCAGTAATCTCGCCAAGCTCACTCTCGTAGGAAAATCCGGCACCATCTCATCCTCCGGCAGCAAATCCTTCCACAGATCTAAACTCCTTCTCAACGACGCCCTCGCATCCTCCATCCTCATCTGCGAAATCCTCACACTCGCCAATGTCTGCCACGGCTCCGCCACCTCGGGCGCCACCATCGTCGCCTCCGTAACCAGCTTCTCACACTTCTGCTCCGCGTCCTCCTCCCACGACAAATCCGTCATATAAACCTCCACAATCCCGCACAACACCATGGCCAACTTCCTCCTCTTCCCCTCCAGCAGCATCTCTAGTATCTGCCCGCCATTCCCATCCACTCCCGTCCTACTACTCTCAATAATCCCTTGTATCTGCCGCCGCAGCGCGGCCGCTCCCCTCTCAAACCACCCCACGCTCTCCTTCCCCCCCTCCTCACTCAGCTGCGCTAGCCACAGGAATTTCTCCGCCCCGCCTCCACTATCCTCGTCGACATCGCCATCTTCGTCGATCTCAGCCGCGCGCAGGAAACATTCCCGCGCGGCGTCGATCTCGCCGAGCTCGATGTGGATCTCCCCTAGCAGGTTCAGCGCTGGCAGCACATCGTCTACATCGCCATTTGTTGTTGCGGTGCTGAGCGCGCGTTTCGCGAAGGGAAGGGCGCCATCAATGTCACCTTGTTGCAGGGCAGAGGTGGCTTTTGCGAGGAGGATAGTGGGGGTTTCTGGGGTGGGGTTGGGTTTGGAGGGAGATGGTGCGACGCGGTTGAGGGTTGATTTGGAGTGCTGTTTGGATTTTTGCTTGGTTGGTTTTGTTTTGGCCATTTTGGGGTTATGATATCCTCCGATTAGTGTGGAGTGGTGTTGTTGCTTCTCTTCAGTCTTTTGTTCGTCGTTGACATGCGGCAGAATTTAAACTTTTTTGAAACGCGGTGGAGGATACGGGATGACGAAGGCGCTAACAGCCACGCCGTCTGATATACGGGGGCCCATTACTACCGCCAAAATTAAAAATTTTTGCCCCACCAACCACAAAATCTTGAAATGCTTTTCATACAAAAACACCTGAACCTAATTACTTTTCGACATTATAACTTGAAGTGCGCTGCGTACATGTCAGATTTAGTCTCCAATTAACATAAATTATTCTATAATGCTTTACGGCCGTCCAGCAACTAATTATTCTGCTCTTAAGCTAGAAATTATATAAAGGTATTAAGCTAGCTAGAATGCACTAGAGATTGCCTCAGGGATAGAAGGGGTTAGTCTACGTCCACTATAGCAGCACATAAGAGAGTGGGGTCTAACAAGGCGCGCTTTAAAAGTTAAAGTACCGTATCCACTAGCAGAGAAGACTAGGTTATAGATTAAGACCCCTCTTGTTACGAACTCAGTTAATAAGTGGCACAGGGACGCCAGCGAGTGGGCGAAGCCGGTGCAATTAGTAGTTCTAAAATACAAGAATCTAAAACCAAAGAGAGAAGAGAAGGAACAAGAAGAATGCTAGTAAAAAAGACTGCCTTTAAAGGGTGATTAGTCATATACAGTAGCTAACGGTCCGAAAAGTCGTCCGTAAGCCTGCAAACCCATCTGTAAACCTGCCCGCAGCCGCAACAGTGTTTGTAATAACTGCAGTTATCAACGGCTATAACACCGTCTGTAATGGCAGTTTCCGATTACCGCTAAGGCAGTTACGGACAGTCGTCTGACTTACAGTCCGTAACAGGTAGGACAGTGACTTAATAATACCCTCTTATAGTGCAATAACCCAAATGTACTTAGAACCTCAAAAACGAACACTCTCTTATGTGCCATACTGATTTAAATTCTAATACCCTCTTAAGCACCAATTAATACGGGAATACCTGTTCCGACACAGTGATTTGCTTAGTATAGACACAGTAGGTTTGCTTAGAATCGACACACCTTCTTACTTGATATACACGGTGATTTTGCTTTATAAACACGGTAGTTTTGCTTCAGACAGACACAGCGGTTTTCTTGCTGTATAGTTACTAACACTGTCGCTAACACCTAACCAATCGTACAGACTAGGCAACTGTTAGACATCGCCCTAAATCTTAGCGACTGCGACCCTAGAACTTACCGATGATAGCCTAAAAATTCAGCGACTGTAATTAGTAAATTTAGCGATCAAACCCTAATTTCTAGGGCCACGGTCGCTAGGATTTAGACATCATTGCTAAAGGTAGCGATGCCGAACAGTTGCCTAGTCATCTCTTCTAAGTTGGGCGCCGGCGACATAGGGGGTGCAAATAGCTTTAATTGATGCGTGTAAGTAAGTAGGCTACAGATGCTAAAGTCAAAGTTGCAAATACATCGGCTGCAGTACAAATTAGTATGTGAAGGCGGTGTACTGAAACAAGTTAAGCGCAGCTATTAGGTGTCACTTACTAAACGAGCGACACCTAGTGTCCCTGCAGTGGCACCCGACTGTAGAGGCAAAAAGCAGAGGCGATAGCGATGTGGTTAAGGTGTAGAGGTGGTTGGTGGCGAGGGTCGTTAATAGGGTCGTGATAAAGCGTGAATGTACAGTACATACATAAGTAGTGCTAATAGTACTAAGGGTGTAAAGGGGTGTGTTTTGTAGCAAAATCAGTGTGATTGCAAAGCAAAACACAGTGTCGGAATAGGTGTTCCCATTAATACGTTATATGAAAAGGGAGATGCTGCGCATTCGACTTAAAAATATCTAAATGAATGTATCTGTGCCTTAGGGGCCATACTAGTGCATACCAGCAAAGAAGGCAATAAGTGATGAAGGAGGAAGCCTTCTCTTATTCTTCTTGACGATCTCAAACTTATCATCCTTGTGGATGTGAGGCTTGTCCTTCCCCCTCGCGAAGAAGGTAACAGGATGGGAAGGTGGAGGTCTTCGATGCTTGTGCTTCTCCTCCTCGATTGCCAAGACAATCGGCTGATGCTGTCTCTCACGGAGCTCTCGAAGTTCACGAGTATGATCCCACAAGAAGTCCTGCTCAAACTCGGGAACCCACCTTTTGATCAAGACATAATCTGGATCCTGATAAATGTTAACTTGTGTCTATATACTAGTGATGAACATCTTACTGTATCCAAGGTGTAATCAATCTGAAGCTCCCTCAACGTCTCAATGGAAAGGTATCTACGGGCCATTCTCGTAATTGTAGGACGTTTGAGATTAGCGGCTCCGTTCTTGTCCTTCTCTAGTAAAATTGCAATTTGGCTATCGTCTAGGCCAGACTTCCGAAGATCCTCCTCAAGTCGTTTCTTGTCCTCTACCTCGCGTTCCTTCTTCTCCCTATCCTTAGCCCTTTGAATCGCCTCGTATCCATCAGTTTTGAAGGTGCTTTTTAATAAATTTTCGACAAAGCCCAAATTCTTTTCTAGAGTAAGCCAGGCGTGCTGTATTGCAGTTAGGCGAAGTACGGGTTTCGGTGTTAAGACGCTCTGTAGGAATTTTATCCCTTCTGCACTCATTTTACCTTCTAAGGCCGAAGCTGGAAATGGAATCTTGTTGTTGCAGAACCGTTTAAGGTGTCTTGAGGTTTG
>Ga0335075_10003533_pt1 | contig 24755 bp, 28 predicted proteins | sample Lox_Sample_24_FD_206723 | JGI IMG/M metagenome (GOLD analysis project Ga0335075, IMG submission 206723) | Soil microbial communities from Loxahatchee National Wildlife Refuge, Florida, United States - Lox_Sample_2.4 | ecosystem: Environmental > Terrestrial > Soil > Wetlands | place: USA...
GCTTACGACACCGACAGCGTAAGGCATCCATCGATTCGGCCTACAAGGTCCAAGCCAGGCACCTGGAATGACCATGCCAAACTCCCCGAGAACCCGGCGATCGAGGAATTCGACAAAGTAGAACTAAGCGTATTTGCGTATTGCCCCGCCGCCAATCCGCGGTTAACCTGTGCGAGATATTGCGAATTATTCGCAACTGAGGAGCGTCCGCCAACATGGGCCACGACTTCAGCCGCATTGCGCGCAACTGCGAACGGGCCGTCGTCACCGCCTACCGCGAGCTGCGCCAGATCGGTTCCGACGACCTTGCGGCCTTCCAGGCTTGCACCGCGCTGTATCGCATCCACCACCCGGAAGCCTCGATCAACGAGGCGCGCCGCTTGGTCGCCGAGTGGATCGACCATCACATCGTGCGCGGCGATCGCGGCCCTACCCCGGGCTGCACCTGCAACTGACCACGCCTGCCGTTCTCCCGTGGCGATTGCTCCGGTAGCGCCGGATCGCGACTGCCCGCTCTGCCCGCGCCTTGCCGGCTATCGCGATGCCAACCGCAGCGCCAACCCCGGCTGGTTCAACGCACCCGTCCCAAGTTTCGGCCCGCTGGACGCTCAGCTTCTGATTGTCGGTCTTGCCCCGGGCGTGCGCGGTGCCAACCGCACCGGCCGCCCCTTCACCGGCGATTTTGCCGGCACCCTGCTCTACCAGACGTTGCTGCGCTTCGGACTGGCGCGGGGCGAGTACCGTGCCGACCCGACCGACGGGCTGGCTCTCACGAACTGCCGGGTCACCAACGCCGTGCGATGCGTGCCGCCGGCGAACCTGCCCAAACCGCCCGAAGTGGGCGCCTGCAATCGATTCCTGACGGCGGAGATGGCAGCGATGCCGCGGCTCGCCTGCGTGCTGGCACTGGGCGGGGTGGCTCACGCCGCGGTCCTGCGCGCGCGAGGTTTGCGGGGCAGCTATGCAAATTTTGCACATGGCAAATTTCATCGTCTGCCCGACGGGCTATGTCTGGCAGACAGCTACCACGTGTCGCGTCTCAATACGAACACTGGCCGCTTGACGACTGAGATGTTTGAATCTGTTGTGACAGAAGTACTCTTGCGTATGGTTTGAATACACCAGCATTCAGCAGCATATAGCCGTACATTAAGCGCATCTTTCACAGCAAATACATGTATGGCGGCAAGCTATTGTTTCACGTATACAACCGGGTCTGATCAAAAATCCGCCGTAACTTGCCGCTACGGTCTTGGCGGCTGGTGAAACGGCGTCGGGAAGTGGCCAGGGCTCATTATTCGGCTGGGACCGGCGGGCTCGAGGCCCCCCGGAGTAGGGGAACCAGATGCGCCTGACAGTATTCACCGACTATACCCTGCGTACGCTGATCTATCTCGCGTTACGTCCCGACACGCTGGTGACGATCTCCGATGTCGCCTCCGCCTACAAAATATCGACCAACCATTTGATGAAGGTGGTACACCAGCTCGCTTTGTCCGGCGAAGTCATCACGGTGCGCGGCCAGAGGGGGGGCCTGCGGCTGGCGCGTCCCGCAAGCGAGATCAATATCGGCGCCGTGGTACGGCGCGCCGAGCCAGACCTGGAACTGGTGCCCTGCTTTGGCGCGGACGCGGTTTGCGTGATCCATCCCGCTTGCGTCGCATCCAACGTCGTCGATGAAGCGTTGCGGGCGTTCCTTGCCACGCTGGACCGCTACACCTTGGCCGATCTGGTGCAGCCGCGCACCGCTCTCGCAGGGCTGCTGCAGATCAAAGAACGCGAAACGCAATCCGCCTCGCCCGCCTGAAGCCGCAGGCGCTTGCGCCCTGCACCGGCGTCGGTAGCGGCGTCCCGCGGAAATCCATGTGGTGAAGCGGCGACGCATCAGGTTGCGCCCTCACCGCCGCTATGACACCGTGCGCCGCCCTCTGCACGGAGCGCTGCGATGAGCGACCCGATCCCTTTCCGCCCTTATAAGCCTGGCACTCAGCCGGAGTACGATACGCCTGCCTATGGCAGCACGCACAAGCGGCATCCGAAGCAGGCCCTGCATGCTCTGCCGCAGACCGTGACGGAAACGACAGGCCCGCGCTTCTCGCCGCTGCGGTTCGCACCGTCCGAGGACCTCACCACCAACACGACCGGCAAGCCGGCGATCGGCGAACGCATCATCGTCGCCGGCACGGTGATGGATGAAGACGGACGGCCGGTGCCGGACACGATGGTGGAGATCTGGCAGGCCAACGCGACCGGACGCTATGACCATCCGAGCGACCAGCACGACGCGCCACTCGATCCCAATTTCCGCGGTGCCGGGCGCGTCTTCACCGATGCCGAGGGCCGGTATCGCTTCATCTCCATCCGTCCCGGCGCCTATCCCTGGCCCAATCACCGCAACGCCTGGCGCCCGAACCACATCCACTTCTCCCTGTTCGGCCCCGCCTTCGCCACGCGGCTGGTGACGCAAATGTACTTCCCGGGCGATCCGCTGCTGGCATTCGACCCAATCTACCAGGGCACCGCCGACGGCGAGGCGCGGCAGCGGCTTGTCGCGGCGTTCGAACTGGACCTGACCGAGGCCGATTGGGCGCTCGGCTATCGGTTCGATATCGTGCTGCGCGGCCGCGACGCCACGCCCATGGAGGCGTGAGGCCAATGCCGATTGCCACCGCCAGCCAGACCGTCGGTCCCTACTGGCACTTGCTCGAGGACCCGACCTGGGCGGACCTGACGCGCTTCGGTGCGCCGGGCGAGAAGCTGACGCTGACCGGCGCCATTTATGACGGCGACGGCACGCCCTGCACCGACGCCTGTGTGGAGATCTGGCAAGCCGATCCTCCGGCCTCGGACAGTTTCCCCGGGTTCGGCCGCAGCCGGACCAATGGCCGGGGCGAGTACCGGTTCATCACGCTGAAGCCGGGGCCCGTTCCCGGGCGCGGCAATGCATTGCAGGCGCCGCATATCGCGATCTGCGTCATGGCGCGCGGATTGATGAAGGGGCTCGTGACGCGCGCGTATTTCGACGGCGAAGCATTGAACGCGACCGACCCGCTGCTGATGTCGATCGACGATCCGGCGCGGCGCGGCACGCTTTTCGCGAAACCGGCCGGATCGTCGGTGTGGCGGATGGACATCCGCCTGCAAGGCGACAGGGAGACGGTGTTTCTCGACGTGTGACGGCGTGCCCGGCCAGCAGGGTAACCTCTCCCGCTAACGGGAGAGGTTTTCTTCTGCCGCCCTCTCTGCCCCCTCAGCGCTAGACCGTAGCGCTTTCCCTCGTCCGGGCGTGGACGCCCATTTCCTCGTCCCACGGTCCCGGGAACTTGCCCAGGCCGACCACATCCCGCTGGAACACCGCTTCCTGCCGCGGCCATTGCTCGCGCGGGAGTTCGTAGGACACCTCCAGCCCGTTGCCGTCCGGGTCGCGGAAATAGATGCCGAGCGACAGGCCATGATCGACGACGCGGTCGATCTTCACGCCCTTGTCCTTCATGCGCTGGTAGATCACCTTCAGATCGTCGAGGCTTTCCATCATGAAGGCCAGATGGTTCAGCCCGACCTGGCCCTTCTGCTGCAGCGGCGCATCATCGCCCACCTGCATCAGGGCGACCTCGTGCGACTTCTCGGTATCCGCCGACATGAACGCGGCCCAGCCGGGACGGAAATCGTAGACGTGCAGGCCGAGCACGTCTCCATACCATTGCTTCGAACGCTCGGCGTTGCGGACGTAGAGATTGACGTGGCCCAGGTGCTTCGGTCGTGTACTCATGGTTCGGTCCTCCTTCTTTCTAAACCTCGCCCGCGAAGCGGGAGGGGTCTCTTTCAGTCATTCAAAAACTCCAGCACGCGCTGCTTGACGTCCTGCTTCGGGAAGATCGCGTTCAGCACCCGCGCGCGCGTCAGCGGATCACTGGCGAAAAAGCGTTCATACAGCACCTGCCGGTTGCCGAACGCGCTGATCGCGACATCCTTTGCCAGATGGAACAATCGCACCCGGTCGCGCGCCGGAGTCGAGTCCGTGGCGAGGTATTGCTCGATGTGCCCGGCCAGCGGCCCCGCCATGTCCTTTTCGCTGGGGGTCAGCAGGAAGCTGGATGAACCCAGCAACTGCACGATCTCCACCATGCGCGGATAGGCGGTCATGAACAGATTGCGGGTGCTTTCGATGGGCAGGATGTCGGGACACATCACGCCCCATTCGTCCAGCTTCGCATCCGCCTCGGCGGCGCGCATACAGGCTTTCATCAGCGTCGTGGTCAGCATCAGCTCGGCCAGCTTCTCCTCCACGCCGGGAAGTTGGGCGTTGCCCAGAGTCTCCGTCATCAGCAGCGCCAGGCCAAGCACGAGCTCGCATTTTGCGAGGTTCTTCGCCGTGCCCTGATGCGCGCTGTGTGCCGAGGAATGCGTGCGCTGGGCGGTCATGTTCAGCCGCTCGACGTCATAGAGCAGGAAGACGCGCTCCCACGGGACCAGCACGTCGTCGAAGAAGACGATGCAGTCCATTTCCTCGAAACGCGACGCGAGCGGGTGCTCGAAATGCGAACGGCCCAGATCGAAGCTTTCGCGGCAGAGGAAGCGCAGGCCCGGCGTGCCGCAGGGAATGGCGAAGCCCATCACGAAGGGATTGTGGCCTTCCTTGTGCTGTGCTGCCCGTGGGGCATAGACGCCGATCTCGTCGGAAATTGGCCCCAGTGTCGCCAGTATGCGCGCGCCACGCACGATGATTCCGGCATCGGTCTCGCGCATCACCTGCAACGCGGTGCCTTCCTGCAAATTGAACAGACCGGAGACGGTACGGCTGCGCTGCAGGTTGATCAGGGAATGGGTCAACGTCAGGTCGTTGTCGCGGATATAGCGGTGGTAGCGCTTCATGTTTTCGCCGAACTCGGGCCGGCCAGCGGCAAAATAGTCGGCGGCACCGGCCCAGCACGCGTAGGTGACGTTCATGAAGTCGGGCGAACGCCCCATCATGCCGCAGGTCTTCCGTGCCCAGTGCAGCATCATGACGCGGCGGCGTTCAAGGTCCTCGCGGGTGCGCGGGATGATGAAGGAAAGGCCCGCGGGTTCGCCGCCTTCCGGCGGGGTGAACACCATCTCGTCGCGATAACGGGCGTCGTGCTGCATGTCGTACAGCGACGCCACGGCCATGGCGCCGCCGCGCAGGCCGGGATGCGTGGTCACGTCGCGGACGCGTTCGCCGTCCAGCCATACCTCGCGTTCCTGTGCGCGCAGCCCATCCAGGTATTGCTGTCCGGTGCGTGCCGGCATGGTGTTCCTCCTGCGCTGGCGTTTGAAGAGCGACGGTAGGACAGCGGCGGCGACAGGACAATCAGAAAGCCGGGGGGTGCGTTACGCGGTGAACGTCAGGCCCTCAAAGATCGCGGAAAGCGGCAGGGCGATGTTGAGGCCGGGGACCAGCAGCTCTCCGCCGGTATGCGCGCTTGCCACCCAGGCCCCGCCCGCCTCGCGCAGGAACATAGTCGCGGCGATCGCCGTCTGCTCCAGCAGGACATAAGCGCGCAGCGATGGCACATCGGCGTAATCGATCAGCTTGGTGACGCGGTCGGTGGTGGCCGTGTCGTCCGACAGTACCTCGAATATCGCCACCGCGTCGGTCAGCGTCCGCGTGCTCTGATCTTGCGGACCGGTGCACACAAGCACGTCCGGATAGCGCACACGGTTCCCGATCCGCAGCCGCATCTCTTGGACGACGCGAAAATTCTGCCCCGCCAGCAAGCGCCCGAGCAGCACCCGCACATTGAACACGATATCCTGATGGGCAAGTGTACCACCGGTCATCGGGATGATGTCCCGCCCGTCGAATTCATACTTGCCTTCCCGCTGATCTTCCCAGGCGAGGAAGGTTTCGGCGGTCATCGGCCTTTCAAGCACCGTGTCCATGGGACCGATCTTAGCCGAATACGGTGGCTGGTCGAGTCTACGGTTTCCGACAGGCAGGCTACCCGCCACCGCGCCACCGCATGATCGCTGCTCCCAGACTGCCGAGCCCGAAATTGATCGCGATTCCCGCGAGCGACAGCAGCACCAGCGCGGCGAACATGCGCGCGATTTCCAGCCGATAGCCCGCTTCCAGGATGCGGTAGGCAAGTCCCGAGGCAAACCCGCCGGAGCCGGCTACGAACTCCGCCACCACGGCGCCCACCAGCGCCAGCCCTCCGGATATGCGCAGCCCCGCGAGGAAATACGGTAGCGCCACGGGCAGACGCAGCAGCCACAGCGATTGCCAGCGTCCCGCGCCATACAGGCGGAACAGATCGCCGAGTTCGGCGGGCGTGGCGGAAAGGCCCGCGGCGGTGTTGGCGAAGATCGGGAAGAACGCGACGATTGTGGCGCATACCACCAGCGAGGCAAACGGATCGCCAACCCAGACGATGATGAGCGGCGCGATCGCCACGATCGGCGTGACTTGCAAAATCACCGCCCAAGGCTGGATGGCCGCCTGTGCCAATCTGCTCGCCGCCATGGCGAGCGCCATCGTCGTGCCGAGGAACGCCGCGACGAGCAGGGCGACGAACGTCACCAGCAGCGTAGAGGCGAGCGATAGCAGCAGTCCGGCGGGATCGGCCAGGAATGCGCCGATGATGGCGATGGGGCCTGGCACGAGATAGACGGGCACACCGGTCAGGCGCACCGCCGCTTCCCAGACGATGAGCGCGAGCACGCCGAACAAGGTTGGGGCGAAGCGGAACAAAATCGAATTCATCAGTCCAAAACGCTCAGCGGGGATGCGCTGTCCCGTGTCATGTCCCGTGTCATGTCCCGTGTCATGTCCTGTGTCATTGCGAGGAGCGTAGCGACGAAGCAATCTCCCGCCCGCAGGGCAAGCTTTTCAGCGGCTCGGCGAGCGCGAGATTGCTTCGTCGCTTCGCGCCTCGCAATGACATCGATGCGTGCACGCGCCACGTTGCTTCAATGGCGCCGGCAATACGGGCTCTAATCATCCGGTCCGCGGCGCCGCAGGTTCTCGTATGGCGTGCCATCGACATGCGTGTACGTCGCCGGCTTGCCGCCCGCCGGCGCCACCATGTCAATCCCCGGGTAGTACGCGCCGTCGTCCGGCAGGCGCGACCCGATTTCCAGCACCAGCGCATCGGCATTCGAGCGGTTCTGCAGGCAGTGCCCGTTGCGGTCGCCCGCCTTGAAGCCGGCCGCGTCGCCGGCATGCAGCACTTCGTCGCCGTCATCTGTCACCAGAGTGACTTCCCCGGACAGAACGTAAATCAGTTCGTCGCCGGCCGTGTGCCAATGCCGCTGGCTGGACCATGCGCCGGGCGGCAGCCGCAGCAGGTTGACGCCGAATTGCGTGAGGCCCGCGGCATCGCCCAACCGGCGGCGTTCCCTGCTTCGGCACGGCGCATCGTACGGCGGCGGATAAAGCGTGCCGATGCTCGCTTTCAGCGTTGCCGGATCGATCCGCTTGCTCATCGCTCTTTCTCCTCCTGAACGCATAGTTGGGGAACCATTGATCGGGACGCGCAGACCACAGCCTATCGCTCCGCCAGCGCCGCTTCCATCGCCTTGGAAATCCCGGCCACCAGTGCCGCATAGGCTGGATCGAGCCGGGTCTCCGGCCCGGGCCGCAATGGCGACGCGATCTCCCGCTCGACGCGCCCCGGCCGCGGCGTCATCAGCACGATCCGGCGGGCGAGGAACGCCGCTTCGTAGATCGAATGCGTCACGAACACCACGGTGCAGCCGGCCGATTCCCACAGCGCCAGCAGGTCGGCCTGCAAACGGTGGCGGGTGAACTCGTCCAGAGCAGCGAACGGTTCGTCCATCAGCAGCAGGCGCGGGCGCGTCACCAGCGCGCGCGCGATGGACACGCGCATCCGCATGCCGCCAGAGAGCGCACGCGGGCGCGCCGCCTCGAAGCCGGACAAACCGACGCGTGCCAGGGCTACGTGAACCTCCGGCATTGCCTGTGCCTGTGGCACGCCGCGCAGCCGCAGCGGCAGATACACGTTGTCCGCCGCCGTGGCCCAGGGCAGCAGCGTGGCGTCCTGGAAGACGAAGCCGATTTCACCCGGGGTGGGTTCGTGGCCTGCATCCCAGCGCAAGCTGCCGGCATCCGGCTGGTCCAGCCCGGCGATCAGCCGCAAAAGGGTGGATTTGCCGCAGCCGGACGGGCCGAGCAATGCCACGAAATCGCCGGCGCCCAGGCGCAGCGAAACATCGCGCAGGGCTTCCACGCCGCCCAGAAAGCGGCGGCCGACCGCACTGACGGTCAGCACGTCACGCCGAATGACGCACCACTGTCCTCGCGAAGCCTATGGTTGCGTTGCCCGCCCGCTTGATGGCCCCCGCAGCAACGCATCAAGCTCTTGCTCCACTCGGCTGACTTCCTCGGCCGGCGCGCCGGAGCGCCGAAGGTGTTGTAGATGTTCGAATATCCGGTCACGGCGCGCAATATCGAAAGCGGGCGGCGCCGGCGCTTTCGGTGGCGGCTGCAAGGAGGCGCCGAGGCCGCCCGGCGGATCGCGCAGCCGGCGCCGGCTGTCGCTGCCGGGCGGCACCATGGCGCGTAGCGCGCGCACGATGCGGTTGGCCGGGTCGCGGCCCATGAACGCGTCAAACGCGTCGCGGCCCGCCGTGATCATGGCCAGCAGCGCTTCCGGCGACTCGGCGCCGAAGGACTGCAACTTCCTGGCTTCCTCTTCAGTCGCCGGCAGGGTTTTCACAAAGTCCGGAGCCGCCATCCATCACCTCCTCGGCGCTGGACCGGTCAGGCGATCGCGAATGCCTCCATGGCCAGGCGCGAAATGTATAGGTATGGGATCGTGCCGTTGCCAGCGCCAAACGCGCATTGCTGTCCCCATTGCGTGCCCCAACTGTTGCGCAGAATGAATCGTCCACCGCCGAGATCGGGGCGATCGGGCAGGTCGGTATAGCCGATGATGCACATGGCGTGGCCGCCCACGGCGACCTCGCCCGGTATGGGGTTGTTGATGTCGCCGGTGAGCCGTACCTACGTGCTGCGGTACCACGAATTGTAGACCGGGATGGAGAACGCCACCACCCGATCCGCCGCCAGGCTGTTCTTGATGTCCTGAACGGATGTCGGAGGAAGCTGGTTGTAGCCGGAGATGCGGAACGACAAGGCCCTGACCTGAGTGAGCGGCGGGAACGGGCCCTGTCCCTCGTTTCCCGGGATCGGCGTGGGGACATACGGCCAATCGGCCTCCTCGCAGCAGCCGTCCCGCTGCAACATCGCCATCGCGATGCGGATCCAGGTGCCGGTCTGGTTCGGCGCCCCGTCGTTCGCCTTGCAGTCGCAGTACAGGAACTGCGGCGACATGTCGCGATAGGCATGGTTGAGCGTGAGATATTGCTCGTACGCCGCCAGCGAGGCGAAGGCGACGCAGGTGCCGCGCTGGCCCTGGTCGCGGACCGGCGGCATCTGCGCAGCAAGGTTCAGCGTCGCGGCGGCAGGTGGGGCGGCGAACGCGAGTGCGGCGGGAAGCACCGGCGCCGCGGCATAGCTGTCGAACAAGGCGCCGAGCGCGCAGGGCAGCGCATCGAGCGCATCGCGAAGCGCCGCGGGAACGAGCTGGGCCATGGCGACCGATGGCGCGAGGACCTGGTCGATCGGCTGGCCCAGGACCTTGGTCAGCTCGGGGCCGGCAACGGCGGCGGCCGCGATGACATGTTCCAGCGAGTCGAAGCCCAGCGTGCGCAACCGCACGCCCAGGGCGCCCAGATTAGCCTGCAAGACGTCGACCATGCCGGTGCTCCCCGCGGGTTTCTCCCTGCTGCGAACTCTATCGTTGGGGCGTTCAAAGGGTCAAAAGAGGGCGTGGGGCGCGCCGGGCGCGATCCGTGGGGCGCGGCGCCCGCGGTTCCTTGCCGTGCGCGCCGCCACGCCGCACACTGAGCGCCGGTTCCGGAGCAATACATGGGTCACCGCATCGCCATTGGCGGGTTCCTGCACGAGAGTCATTCCTTTGCCCCGCATCCCACCACCTACGCCGATTTCCTGCACCCCGGCGGGTTCCCCCCGCTGCTGAACGGTCCCGGATTGTTCGAGGCCGTGCGCGGCACGTCGGTCCCGAGTGCCGGTGCGATCACGGTGGCCGAGTCGGCCGGCGCCTCCCTTGTGCCGCTCGCCTGGGCGTTCGCCAACCCCGCCGGCCCCGTGCAGGACGAGGCGTTCGAACGCATCGCCGCCATAATCTGCGCCCGGCTGTCGGAGGCGCTGGATGAAGCGCCGCTGGATGGCGTGTATCTGGACCTGCACGGCGCCGCCGTGGTGGACAGTTTCCCGGATGCCGAAGGCGAGCTGCTGCGGCGCGTCCGCGCCATCGTGGGGGAGATGCCGCTGACGATCAGCCTCGATCCGCATTGCAATCTTACCGCACGCATGGTGGCGCTGGCCGACGCCGCGGTGCCGTTCCGCACCTATCCGCATGTCGATATGAAGGACGCGGGCGCGCAGGCGATGCGGCTGCTGCTGCAACGGATCGCGCGCGGGCGGGCGTGGGCGCGGGCGTTCCGGCAGTTGGATTTCTGGATCCCGCTCGGCAGCCAGTGCACGCTGATGCCGCCGATGCAGGCGGTGATGCAGGAACGCGCCTCGCTGGCCGAGCGGATGGATGCCACCGAGCTGGCTTTCTGCTTCGGCTTTCCCTACGCGGATTTCCCCGATTGCGGCCCCGCGCTGGCCGCCTTCGCCGACACGCAGGCGAAGGCGGACGCCGCAGCGGATGCGTTCGCCGCGCACGTCGCCACGCGGGAGGCGGACTTCGTGCAGGACATGCTGCCCGCCGCCGAGGCAGTGGCGGAGGCGCTGCGGATCGCGGCGCGCGCGAACCGGCCGGTGGTGCTGGCGGATACGCAGGACAATCCCGGCGGCGGCGGCCATGGCGACACCACCGAACTGCTGGCCGAGCTGGTGCGGCAGAAGGCAAAGGGCGCGTTGCTGTGCCTGATCAACGATGCCGAGAGCGCAGCGGCCTGCCATGCAGCGGGCGAAGGTGCGAGCATTGCTCTGTCGCTGGGCGGGAAGTCGGACGGGATGCCGTTCGACTGCACCGCGCTTGTGGTGAATCTGAACGACGGCAAGTTCACGCTGACCGGGCCGATGGGGGCGGGCAATCCGGGCAACCTCGGGCCATGCGCGCTGATCGCGATCGATGGCGTGCGCGTGGTGGTGGTGTCGCAGAAGATGCAGGCGCTGGACCAGGCGATCATCCGGCATTTCGGCGTGGAGCCATCGAGCTGCCCGATCCTGGCGCTGAAATCGTCGGTGCATTTCCGCGCGGATTTCGCGCCGATTGCAGAGCAAGTCATCGTGGCGATTGCGCCGGGACCGGTGGTCGCCGATCCGGCAGTGCTGAACTTCCGGCACGTGCGGGCGGAGGTGCGACGAAGGCCGCGCGTGCGGTAACCTCTCCCATGCGCGCGCTGTTCGCGCGCGAATGGGAGAGGTCGAGGTGCGAAGCACCGAGGGTGAGGGTGATCGGGAGGGTTCGTAGAAGATATCGTGCCCACCCGATCACCCTCACCCTCGCCGCCTTCGGCGTCTCGACCTCTCCCGCGCTGCGCGAATAGCACAGCGCGGGAGAGGTTATTCAGGGGTCGATCCGCGCCGTTGCGGTACCAGTGACAACTTCCTTCCCATCCTGGTTCGTCGTCGAAAGCGTCAGATCGACGAAATGCTCCCCGCCTTCGTCGCGAATCGCCGCCACCGTCGCCTTCGCATCCAGGTCGTCCCCGGGCCACACCTGGTTGGTGAACCGCACCCCGAACTTCGTCAGCCGCCCATCGCCCACCCAGTTCGTCAGCATCTTCCCAGTCATGCCCATGGTCAGCATGCCGTGCGCGAATACGCTCGGATATCCCGCCTTCTGCGTCACGTACACTTCGTCCGCGTGCAGCGGATTATAATCGCCGCTCGCGCCGCAATACATGGTGATCTGCGTGCGCGTCAGGTTCTCGCACACACGTTCCGAGTGCGTGTCGCCGACCTTCAGCGCGCTTGCGTTCAATGCCATGGCACGTCCCCCTTCAGCTCCGTTCCACCGGGCGCTCGGTCGTCACGCCGACGCTGCGCGCCGTCACCACCAATTCGCCGTTCTGATCGCGGTACTCCGTGATCCGTTTGCGGAACGTCAGCTTGCCGGCGCGCTTGCTTTCGCGTTCCCAGGTCTCGCCCGGCCGGCTCTCCACCGTCAGCACGTCGCCGGGACGCAGCGGGCGGTGATATTCGAAATGTTGCTCTGCATGCAGGCCGCCGCCGCCGCTGGGGCGGTTCTCGACACCGCTCGGCGTCTTGCCGGAACCAAACCAGGGTTGGCCGGGACGCCAGCGCAGCGGATAATCCGGATCGAACTGCGCCACCGCCTGGGGGAAAGTGGGTGGGGCGATGATGCCGCCGGCCTCGGTATTTTTCGCGGCTTCGGCGTCGTGATAGACGGGGTTCATGTCGCCGACCGCACGCGCGAACAACATGATGTGGCCCGCTTCGACGGGGAAGGTGATCTTGGGCACGCACTTCCTCCTCTGCGTTAGGATACCGGAGAGTAGCACCCGGTTCCGCGAGCGAAAGAGGGGCGGCTGATGCGGCGGCCTCGGCGGATTCTTCGTGCGGCTGCCTTCGGCCCGATTCCTGAATTCACCGTTACACCGCCCGGCGCCAGGTCACCTGACTCATTACGGTTCCGCACCGCGCCCGGATGGTTGCCAGGCGGTCAGCGCGTTTATGCGATCGGCGACATTCATGGTTGCAAGGAGGAACTGGCCGCGCTGCATGAGGCGATCACCGCCGATCTCGCTGCACGGCCGGTTGCGTCGGCGCTGCTGATCCATCTCGGCGACTACATCGACCATGGACCGGACAGTGCCGGCGTGATCGACCTGCTCGCTGCCGGCTCACCTATCCCCAAGGTCCCCACCGTCAATCTGCGCGGCGACCACGAACACATGTTGCTTCAGGCGCTGGAGGGAGACCGTGCCGCAGCAACCGACTGGATGTGGTCCGGCGGTCATTCGACGCTGAAAAGCCTGGACGTGCCGTCCAACCTGCCGCGCGAGCTATGGGCCTCGGTGCTGCGTCCCTCTCGCCTCGCGTTTCTTCGCAACCTGTCCTGGTGGCATCGCGAGGGCAATTACCTGTTCGTGCATGCCGGTGTTCGTCCCGGCATTCCGCTCGAGCAGCAGGAGAAGGATGATCTGCTGACGATCCGCCAGCCCTTTCTGTTCACCGAGCAGGATTTCGGGTTCGTGGTGGTGCATGGGCACAGCACCAATCCGGCACCGGTGGTAACCGCGAACCGGATTGGCATCGATACCGGCGCAGGCCAAGGCGGTATGCTGACCTGCGCTGTACTGGAAGAGGATCGCGTCGCGTTTCTGATTTCGTAAGCGCGGCGCGTGGACGACAATCGGGGGGAAGGCATGGCGCTGATTCATCATGTTGTTGCAGGGCAGGGAACACCGCCGCTGGTGTTCGTGCACGGCTTCGGCTGCGACCGGACCGATTGGAATGCACAGGTAGCGCATTTTTCGCCGCGCCATCAGACGATCGCCGTGGACCTGCGCGGGCACGGGTTGAGCCCCGGCCCAGCGGCAGATTGCTCCATCGAACGCTGCGGCGCCGACGTGGCGGAGGTGATGCGCGCGCTTGGCCTGCCGCCGGCGGTGCTGATCGGCCACAGCATGGGATGCCGCATCGTGATCGAGGCCGCTTTGCAGGCACCGGACCATGTCGCGGCCGTGGTTATGCTGGATGGCAGCCAGTTCGCGCCGGAAATGGGTGCTGTGTTGCGGCAGAACTTCGCCCTGCCGAATGGCTACGCGACGCTGACGGAATCGATCTTCCGGCAGATGTTCACCGCCCGCAGTGACAGCGCGGTTGCCGCCGCGGTCATCGCACGGGCGCGCAGCCTGCCGCAGCCTATCGGAGAAAAGATGCTGGCCGACATGCAGCGCTACGACGTGCACCGGCTTGCCGCGTCGCTGGCCAGCCTGCGCGTGCCCGTGATGGCGCTGCAATGCACCTACAGCAACGAGAAGCGCGAACGCCAGACGATGCGGGCGGGGCAGGACACGCCGTATCTCGACATGGTCCGCGCGAACGTGCCCTCGGCGCGCGTGGAGATCATCCCGGACACAGGGCATTTTCCGCAGCTCGATGCCGCCGCGGAGACGAACGCGTTGATCGAAGGCTTTGTCGGGAGCGTGCTTGCTTCATGACTCATTGAAGCTGAGGCCGGTGGGATCATCGATCCGTAATTGCGCCGCGAGAGGATGGGCAAGCCGGTGCCGCTGCGCATCGCACCGGCTTGGCGTGTCGGCCGTCTCAAAGGGCGGGCTGTCCCTGACCCACCCAGATGCGATCGCCTTGTGGTCTCGCCGCACCGGCTTTTGCCCCGACCCGGCGTCGTGCTAGGCTGCGTGTCATGTCAGTCACCGCAGAACCTGTCCCCATCCTCTCCGACAACTATGCCTGGCTGCTGCGCGACAGTGCGACAGGGGCCGTGGCGATCGTCGATCCCGCCGAGCCCAAACCTGTGATCGCTGCATTGGAGAAGGCCGGCGGCAGGCTTGACCTGGTCCTGCTGACTCACCATCACGCCGACCACGTCGCCGGCACCGACGAGGTGCGCGCGCATTTCGGGGCCAAGGTGGTCGGCGCCGCAGCGGATGCGCACCGGCTGCCGAAGCTCGACATCGCCGTGCGAGAAGGCGATTCTGTGAAGTTCGGCGGCAGCACCGCGCGGGTGATCGAAACGCCCGGCCATACTCGCGGCCAGATCAATTTCTTCTTCCCCGACGGCGAAATTTTACTGTCGGGTGACATCTTGTTCAGCCTGGGCTGCGGCCGGTTGATCGAAGGCACGGCGGACGAGATGTTTTCCTCGCTACGCAAGCTGGCCCTGCTGCCGCCCGGCACCAAGGTGTGCTGCGGCCACGAATACACCGAGAGCAACGCCCGGTTTGCCCTCGCCGTCGATGGCGGCAACGCCGCTCTCGTTGCCAGGACACAACAAGCGCGGCAGCAGCGTGCGGCAGGGCAGCCCACCGTGCCATCCACAATGGCGGATGAACTGGCTGCCAACCCCTTCATGCGCGCGCCCGATGTCTCCAGCCTGGCGAAGTTGCGTTCCCAGAAGGACACGTTCCGCGGATAGCGTGCGGTCAAACTGTTCTTTTTGCCGGCCATCCCCCGTGCGCGCGAGGTCATCGCCCGCGGCGGATACCCAACGATGCTGGTGATGATCCCAGCCGGATTGCTCTGCCTGGCGACCGCCCAGCAATTGACGACCACCCGATAGAAGGCCGGCGGCCGGGCAGGGTGTCCGGCAGCGGTGACAGCAGCGACACTCACCGCGCCCCATGGAGACTTCGACAGAAGTCTCGCGTTGCAGCGGGATTACGTCATTTGCAGGCCGCTGCTGCCGCCCACTTCAGCAACAAGCGACGCTTTTGTGACGGAATGGACCGGACCGCCGTCTCCGCCTATGCAGCCATCTTCCTGTCACCGGAGACAGCGCCGCATGCCGCACGCCCGCATCGACGGCCCCGTGATCATCATTGGCTTTGGCTCAATCGGCAAAGGCGTGCTGCCGCTGATCCTGCGCCACCTCGATGTCGCGCGTGACCGCATGGTGATCATCGATCCGGACGATTCCGCCCGCGCGATCGCAGAATTCGCCGGCATCCGCTTCGAAAAGATCGCGCTGCAGCCGGACTCGTTGCGCGACATCCTTACGCCGTTGATGGCACCGGGCGGATTCCTGGTGAATGTGTCGGTCGGTGTCTCCTCGGTGGCGCTGATCGAGCTGTGCCGTGAGCAAGGCATGCTCTATCTCGATACTTGCATCGAACCGCCGCCCGGCGGTTATACCGATCCTGAGAAATCGCTGTCCGAGCGTTCCAACTATGCCATGCGGGAATCGGCGCTGGCGTTGCGCCGGCCGGGCGACGATCCCACCGCCGTCGTCGCGCACGGCGCCAATCCCGGCATGGTCAGCCATCTGGTGAAGCGCGCTTTGTTGCGCCTTGCCCGGGATCTCGGCCACGCCGCCGATCCGAAGACACGTGAAGATTGGGGCCGCCTGGCGCGCGATCTGAACGTGCAGGGCATTCACATCGCCGAGCGTGATACGCAGCGTGCCGGCATCGCCAAGCAGAAAGACGAATTCGTCAACACCTGGTCGATCGACGGCTTCCTGTCGGAAGGTTTGCAGCCATCGGAACTTGGCTGGGGCACGCACGAAAAGCAGTTTCCGCCGGGCGCGGCGCGCCATGCGTTCGGCTGCGACGCGGCGATCTATCTGACCAGGCCGGGGGCGGGCACGCGCGTGCGAAGCTGGACCCCGATGGCCGGGCCGATCCAGGGCTATCTGATCACGCACAACGAATCGATCAGCATCGCCGACTACCTCACGCTGCGCGATGGGGCGGGCTGTGTGATCTATCGGCCGACCTGCCATTACGCCTATCACCCCTGCGATGACGCGATCCTGTCGCTGCACGAGCTGCAAGGCAACGCGTTCCGCACGCAGTCACGCTGGCGGTTGATGAACGACGAAATCATCGATGGCATCGACGAACTTGGCGTGTTGCTGTACGGCCATGCGAATAACGCGTATTGGTACGGCTCGCAGCTCTCGATCGAAGAGACGCGCAGCCTCGCGCCTTACCAGAACGCGACAGGGCTACAGGTGACGGCCGCGGTGCTGGCCGGCGTGGTCTGGGCATTGGAGAATCCTCGCCGGGGCGTGGTGGAAGCCGACGAGCTGGATCATGAACGTGTGTTGGGAATTATGGAGCCGTATCTGGGACGCATGACTGGGGCTTATACCGACTGGACCCCACTGGACGGCCGCGGTGGTTTGTTCCCCGAGGATATCGATGAAGATGATCCATGGCAGTTCCGGAACGTGATCGTGCGATGAGTCGCATGGCCGCCCCTCCCACCTTCGCCACACCGCCGACTTACCTCGGCGTCTCGAACACGAACCAGGACGCAACGTTCGTTGTGGCAGGCATTCCCCTGGACATCGGCACCACGAACCGAGCCGGCACACGCGATGGGCCGCAGGCGATCCGCCGCGCCAGCCGCATGCTGACCGATGGCGCGCATCCGACCCACTGGATCGAACCGGCAACGATTGACCTGGCCGACAGCGGCGATTTCCGCATCGCCCTCGGCGATATCCCAGCCAGCCAGCACCTTATCGAACAACAGGCCGCCGGCATCCATCACCTGCTCGCGCTCGGCGGCGAGCATGGCATCACGCTGCCGTTGCTGCGCGCTCTGTCGCGGCGGGTTGGCCGGCCCGTTGCGCTGGTACATTTCGATGCCCACGTCGATACGTGGCCGGACAATTTCGGCCAGGCCTATGCGCATGGTTCGGTGTTCTACCACGCCATCGAGGAAGGCCTGGTCGATCCGCATCGCATGATCCAGATCGGCATCCGTTCTCCCGTGCAGCGTGATGTCTGGCACTGGACGATGAACCATGGCGTGACGATCCTCAGCGCGCAGGACGTGCACGCCAGTGGCGCCGATGCGGTCGCGGACCAAATCCGCCGCGTGACGGGCGACGCGCCGGCCTATCTCAGCTTCGACATCGATTGCCTGGATCCCGCCTTCGCCCCGGGCACCGGCACACCGGAAATCGGCGGCCTCGCCACGTGGCAGGCACAGGCGATCATGCGGCGCCTGCATGGCGTCGCTTTCACTGGCATGGACGTCGTGGAGGTCGCGCCGGCCTACGATGTCTCGGAGATCACGGCGCTGGCGGCGGCAACGATGGCCTGGGAATACCTCGCCTTGCTCGGCGCGGGTTCACGTGATCGCAACACAGATCACATTCCCTGAAAACGCATAGCACGCAGCCGCTTCCCGCCCCTATATGCCGCGCTCCGCGACGCTCCAGGCGTGGGCGTGGCGGCGCTTGACGCATCGCACGTGCCGCGAGCCCGAAATCCGGGCACAGCAACGACGTAACGCGTCCTTTTCGGTCGGGCCGGTCCAAGCGTGGGGCCGGGGTCGCAAGGGAACCGCCTATGTTGGCTGATCTGATCGCCGCGATGCGAAGTACTCGCAGCTACGGCTGAACCGCCCGCCGCCGCGGCGCAATCGCGCGTGGCGACGGGCTTTTCCCCCGATTTGTGCCGTACCCGGACGCGTCGTTTGACGTGTCCGGCCTGCCTGCGAGGCCACTGCAATGTCCCTGCGTGTACGCACCGCCGTTTCGCCGCTGCGCCGCGGTTTTGCCGCGACGCCGCATGTCGCGCTGCCCACGGTCGATCATCTGGTCGCGACGCAGCGGCCCGAGGAGCCGGTGCATTGCCTGCGCCCCGCCGCGATCACCGCGACCGCGCGCGACTTTGTTGCCGCCTTCCCCGGCACGGTGATGTACGCCGTGAAGTGCAATCCGGAACCGGCCGTGCTGCGTGCGCTGCGCGCGGGCGGCGTCGCGCATTTCGACTGCGCGTCGATCAGCGAAGTGGCGCTGGTGCGGCAGATGTTCTCCGATGCCGCAATCCATTTCATGCACCCGGTAAAGGCACGCGGCGCGATCCGCGAGGCCTGGGCGCGGCATGGCGTACGCGATTTCGTGCTGGATAGCGCCGAGGAGCTGACGAAGATTCTTCAAGAGACCGCGGCCAACGGCGTTGCCGGTGACCTGGCGCTGATCGTGCGCCTGGCGCTGCCGAAGGGCGGTGCACGGCTGGATCTGTCCGGAAAGTTCGGCGCGCTTCCGGATGCGGCGGCGACGCTGCTGCGTGCAGCCCGCGGCCATGCAGCGCGACTGGGCGTGTCGTTCCATGTCGGGTCGCAGTGTCTCGATCCGCTGGCGTGGCGCAAGGCGTTGGCCATGACAAGTGATGTGATCCGAGCGGCCGGCGTGACGGTCGATATTGTCGACGTCGGCGGCGGGTTTCCCGTGGCGTATCCCGACGTGGAGCCACCGGCACTGGGCGCCTTCCTTGCCGAAATCGAGGCCGGGTTCGAGGCGTTGAACCTGCCGGATGCGGAACTCTGGGCCGAGCCGGGGCGCGCTTTGGTAGCGGGGGGTGCGTCGGTCGTGGTGCAGGTGCAGCAGCGCCGTGACGACGCGTTGTACATCAACGACGGCGTGTTCGGCAGCCTGGCGGACGCGGGGGCGTTGGGCTTCCGCTATCCGGCGCGGCTGATCCGTCCCGACGGTGCGGTGCCGGAAGCGGAGCAAATCGGCTGCCGGTTCTTTGGACCGACCTGCGACAGCGCCGACGTTATGAACGGTCCGTTCCTGCTGCCCGCCGACGTTTCGGAGGGCGACTGGATCGAGATCGGCCTGCTCGGGGCTTATGGTGGTTGCTTCCGCACCGCGTTCAACGGCTTCGACCGCGCCGGGATGGTGGAAGTGCGCGATGCGCCGCTGGGCCGGGGCGCCGTGGACATGGAATTGCAGTTGGCAGCGTAATTTGAACCACCCATCGTGGCCGCGCTTGACCCGGCCATCTACGCATCGCTGATCTGGCCGCATCGCTGCGGAGCGTACCCGGTCAGTTCGGGTAGATGGACGGGTCAAGCCCTGCCGCGACGAGAGATTTCCCCAGGATGACTGGGCCATCAGGAGAGATCTGCAGACTGTCTGGACGGCGACGCGTTTGTCATATAACTGGCCCGTTGATGCGCAACGGCCCCGCACCGATACGCCGATTGCGCTTCGGCAAAGCACCGTTTTAAATTCCGGGAGGCCCCAAGTTGCTCAGCATGACCCATGTTGGTCGGCGCTTCGTACTCCTCGCTGCGTGCGCCGCATTGCTCGGTATAACGCGGCCCGCAGCACATGCCGCCGACACAGGCAAGATCACCTTGACGTTTGCCAACTGGGCCGATGCCGAGGCTGCCACCCGGCCCGGTATCGACAAGATCATCCAGGATTTCGAGCAATCCCACCCGAATATCGAAATCAAGAGCGAGGCGATCTCGTTCTCGGAAATTGCACGGCAGCTTGTGCTGCGCGTGCGCGCCGGCAACCCGCCCGATGTGGCTGAACTGGCCGGTAACGACACGATCCTGCTGGCGCAGACCGGCAAGCTCGAACCGCTGGACTCCTTCGTCGGCGCGAAGGAGATGGCGGAACTGAAGCCTTCCGCCCTGGAAGGCCTGCGCCGGCACGGCAAGCTGATTGCGTTCCCCTGGACCCAGGCGCCGGCCGCGCTGTGGTACAACAAGGACATCATGCGGAAAGCCGGGCTCAATCCTGATGATCCGCCGAAGACGATCGACGAACTGATGGCCGATATGGCCGCGATCAAGAAAAGCCAACCCAGCGTCATTCCCATCGGGCTGGACACGACCAATCGCCCGTTCGGCCTGATTTCCAATTGGCCGTGGATGCAGACCTTTGGTGCCAACCCGATGGCGAATGGCGGCAAGGGCGCTGAAGCGCCTGGCATGAAGGCGTACCTGACCTGGATGCGCACCGTGGTGCAGAAAGGTTATACCGAGCCAGGCCAGAAGATCGGCGATTTCCGCCCACTGGCGGCGCAGGATAAGCTGGCCTTCGGCTGGGACCAGGTGCTGCTGCAAGGCGTCATCCAGAGCATCAACCACATGTCGGACGCCGCGTTCTATCAGCATTGGGGCGTGACGACGCTGCCCGTCGGCGCCGCGGGCAGGCCATTTTCGTTCGACGGCGGGCATCAGCTTGTGATGTTCGGCTCTTCGCAGCACAAGGCGGCGGCATGGGCGTTCATCAACTATCTGGCAACGTCGCCCAACGCGATCCGTAACTACACCATCCGCTACGAATCGTCGTTGATGCCGCTGAAGCAGGCACCCGGCCCGGAATTGGCGAAATTGCTCGACACACCGGTGTTCAATGCGTTCGCCGACAAGGTGATGCCGACCGTGACGCTGCCGCCCTACGGTCCCAATTTCGCCGCGGCTTCAACGGCGGTGATGGCCGGCGTACAGCAGGCAGTGACTGGCAACACGCCGGTCGACGATATTGCAAAATCGATCGCGCAGAATTTGGTGAATGACTAGGACGGGTTGAGTCATTGCGAACCATGTCATCGCGAGCCATGTCATCGCGAACCATGCCATCAAGTACCATGTCATTGCGAGGAGCGGAGCGACGAAGCAATCTCGGTCACACGGCGCACGAGCGCTCACGCATAACTGCGAACGGGATTGCTTCGTCGCTGCGCTCCTCGCAATGACAACAGCAGCGGCAATGACAACAGCGGCGGCAAAGGCACCAGCGCCGGCAATGGCAGCAGGGCCTGCCATGACCATCCGCCCGGCGAAGACACCGTGCCACGCGCCGTGACTTCACACTCGAAGCGGGTGCCCTGGCTCGATCCGTTCGTGCTGCCCACCGTGGCCGTGCTGGGCGTGGTGATCGGTTACCCTGTCGTCTATACGCTCGTGCTCTCGACGCAGAAATTCAATCTGCTCGATACCACGCCCGCCCGCTTCATCGGCGGCGCGAACTACACGCACCTGTCAATCGACCCGATCTTCTGGTCGTCGCTCGCCAACACCGCAATCTACACCTTCGGCAGTGTCGCGATCGCCGCCCTGCTCGGCCTCGCCCTTGCGCTGCTGACCGAGAACCTGCTGGGCTGGCGCTTCCGTGCCGTGCGCGCGCTGCTGCTGACGCCATGGGCCGTGCCCTTCGTCGTCGTCGCCTTCCTGTTCCGCTACATGTATCTGCAGGATGGCGGCGTCATCAACGCCATCCTGCTGCGGCTGGGATTGATCGCGCACCCGGTTCTGTGGCTGAACAACGCCACGCTCGCGTTGCCGGCGATCATGGTTGCGAATGTCTGGACCATGGTGCCATTCTTTTTCCTGTTGCTCAGCGCCGCGCTCGCCGCCGTCCCCACCGAGGTGATCGAAGCCGCCAGCATCGATCGCGCCGGCCCGTTCAGCATGATCGTCTATATCAAGCTGCCCTTTCTAAAGAATGCGCTGCTGGTGAGCAGTCTGCTGATGGCGATTTCGAATGTGAATGACTTTGCGAAGATTTGGGCGATGACGGAGGGCGGCCCCGGCTACAGCACCACCACGTTGGTGGTCTATGTCTACCGGCTTGCTTTCGAGGATTTCAACTTTGGCTATGCCTCCGCCATCGGCGTGGTATGGCTGGTGCTGTTGCTGGGTTTTGCCTGGCTCTATCTGCGCACGCTGCGGATGCCATGAGGACGGGCGCCCTCAGGTCTCGCCGCCGCTCCCGCTGGCTGCCCCGCACGGGCCAGGCCGCTGCAATCGCCTTCGCATTGTTCTGGAGCCTGGCACCGGTCTATTGGATGCTTGCCACGTCATTCAAGACCGAACTCGAAGCGACACAGCTTGCGCCGACGCTGTGGCCGCTGCATCCGACTCTTGCCAACTACGCGGGGCTGTCTGGCTCGTCGCTGCCGTTCTTCGCGTTCTTCCTCAACACCGTCGTCAGTTGCTTGCTTACCGCGGTTATCGCGCTGGCAATCGCCACGCCGGCGGCATACGCGCTGTCGCGCGGGCGTTTCCTGCTGCGCGGGCCGGTCAGCTACGGTATCCTGATCTTCCGCATGCTGCCGCTGGTGGTGATGCTGGCGCCGCTCTATTTGCTGTTGATGGCGGCACATCTGCTGGACAGCACCGCCGGGCTGGTCGTCGGCTTCACGACCTTCGGCCTGCCCTTCGCCGTGTGGATGATGAAAAGCTTCATCGACGCGGTGCCGATCGAAATCGAGGAAGCCGCTCGCGTCGATGGTTATGGCCGCCTGCAAATCCTGCTCAAGGTGGTGCTGCCGCTGGTGCTTCCCGGATTGCTCACCACGGCGACGTTCGTATTCATGGAGGCGTGGAACAACCTGGTCTATCCGCTGACCTTCATGACGTCGCTATCGAAACAGACTCTGCCGGCAGCACTGGTGCTGACCTTCACCGGCCAGTTCAAGACGGACTGGGGCGGCATGATGGCCGCCTCCACCCTCACCACGTTGCCGCTGATGATCGCGTTCTTCGCGGTGCAGCGTTCGATCGTGCGCGGGCTGGTCGCAGGCGCATTGGCCGGCGCGTGACGCGCCGGCGGACATACATCAGCGCGAGTAGTACTCGACCACCAGGTTCGGTTCCATCTGCACCGGATACGGCACGTCCGACAGTTTTGGTGCCCGCGCAAACCGGCCTTTCATCGCGCGATGGTCGACTTCCAGATACTCGGGGACGTCGCGTTCGGTGCTCTGGGTCGCATCCAGCACCACCGCAAGCTGCTTGGACTTCTCTTTCACCTCGATGCTGTCGCCGTCCTTCACGAGATACGAAGGAATGTTCACCCTTCGGCCATTCACCAGGATATGCCCGTGCGACACGAATTGCCGGGCGGCAAACGGCGTAATGGCGAATTTCATGCGGTAGCAGACCGCGTCCAGGCGACGTTCCAGCAGTTCGATCAGTTTCTCCGAGGTATCGCCGCGGCGGCGGATCGCCTCCTCGTAATACTTGCGGAACTGCTTTTCGCTGATGTTGCCGTAGTAGCCCTTCAGCTTCTGCTTGGCCATCAACTGCGTGCCAAAGTCGGTAGCCTTCTTGCGGCGCTGCCCGTGCTGGCCGGGGCCATATTCGCGCTTGGCGATGGGGGATTTGGAACGTCCCCAGAGATTCACCCCCAGGCGGCGGTTGATCTTGTACTTGCTCTCGACGCGCTTGGTCATGGTTGCGCGCTGCCCTTTGCTGTTGGCGTTGTTGCACCGGTAGGCCAAGCGGCGGTGCCGCCCGGCGGGCGCGGGCCGATCCAAGTCCCCTTGGAAGCCCGTCCACGTTCCCGGCCGTGAAGGGCGCGGCTATAGGGGCCGGAGCGCCGGCTTGTCAAACCGCCGGCCGCGCCGTAGCAGGCGCCGCTATGGTAAGCGGCTCCGATATTGTCTGGCTGGGCGTGATCTGCTCCGTCATCGGCTGCCTGGTGGGCGGCATGATGCTGGGGATCGGGGTCGCGCTGATTGTCGAAGGTGCACCCATCGGGTGGCTGATCATGCTGCCAGGCGCGCCAGTGTCGGCACTCGTGGGATGGCTGCTGGCGCAGCGGCTGGCGCGACAGATCTGAGGCGAGCCGTCACGCGGTAAGATTGTCGAATAGCCAATCGAACGTGATCCGACTGTACTCCGCAAAAGTAAGTTCATCCCGCTGAATCTTCAATTTCAGACAAGTGTCGGGCAGATCCCGCTGAAATTGCCCGAAACGCGCAGCAATGTCTCGCCCGCCCGGGAAAGTCTGGTTTCCTATGGAAGTTGCCAGCCAATTTCGCACCGCGCCAATCGCTTTGGCAGGCTCTCCGCTATGCGATGCAATATCCTGTCCGGTTATGTCGCTGATGAATTCCTGATAGCGGTAAGGATCGCGATCCAGCACGAGGCAGGATTTCCGCTTTTGCAATCTACTCCCCAATCTCTGCGGCCGATAATCGTCATCGAAAGGACAGTTGATAAAGACGTTTTGCTCGTAGTCGGCACGGCCGAGTTCACGACCGGGCATCGCGCTGCTGGCGCTCGAGCCTCACCGCCTTTATGGCATCCTGAATCTGCTTTGCCGTAAAGCGGCTCTTGCCAAAAATTGGACGCTTGACCCGCCTCAACGCTTCGGCGACGAGTTGGTCATCTGGAGACAGTTTGCCCGGGGAGCGTCCAGAACCTGGTGGGATGTGGCGGGCATCGATATGACCGGTCAGGAGATGTTGACCTGGGGGTCGTCAATGCGTTGGGTATTGCAATTGATCGAGACGGGCATGCCCAGCGGGGTGGC
>Ga0335075_10003534_pt1 | contig 24752 bp, 24 predicted proteins | sample Lox_Sample_24_FD_206723 | JGI IMG/M metagenome (GOLD analysis project Ga0335075, IMG submission 206723) | Soil microbial communities from Loxahatchee National Wildlife Refuge, Florida, United States - Lox_Sample_2.4 | ecosystem: Environmental > Terrestrial > Soil > Wetlands | place: USA...
GCGTCGTCTGCAGATGCGAGGAAGCGTGCGGCCCATGGGAGTGCCGAACTCCCTTCGATACGAAGTACGGCTGCATAGCACGCACCGAGAATTTCGGGCTCGTCGGCTCCGATCTGCGCTCGCAGGCGGAGCAGTAGAGAGCATGCGGGCGAGCCTATTTGCTCAAGGGCGCGTACGGCCTCGCCGCGTGCGGATTTGTCCGTATCGACGAGTACGTCGACGAGGAGGCGCAACAGATCGACTTCAGGAACAGCACGGCATTGCACCAGGGCCAGCGCACAGGTTCCGCGTAGGGTTCCCGCGGTGTCGGAGCGGCCTCCCCATGTGCCTTCGAGCTGCACGTGTCTTATTCCGCGCAGAAACGGTGTGGGCTCCTGATATTCGAGCGCAGCTAGCGCGCGGCTGAGCGAGTTTTTTGCCCAGCATTGCGGGTCGCGTTTCTCTGCATCTTCGAAAAAGCGGTCAAAGGCGGTGAGGAGGTCAGGGACAAGATCTTCGAGGCGGCGTTGCGCGAGCTGGTCGGCAGCTTTGGCAACGATGTAGTTGTTCTGGTGCTTCAGCGCGGCCCGCAAAGGCGCGATACAGGCTTCGTCGGGTTGTGTCCGGAGCTGCTCGAGAGCCGCAAGCTGTGCGTCGAAATTCTTCTTTGCGGGCATAGCGATGCACCATTTTATCCGCGACTACTTTCTGGTGAGCAAGGCGGCGAAGAAGCCGTCGCAGTTGTGGATTCCGGGAATGGTACGCAGAAATCCGTCCCGGATCGCAGAGGCGATGAGGCGCGTCGCGGCTGCGTGAGTGAGGATGCCTGCGGCTGCAAGTTTTTCGATTTCGTCGGCGAGGGAGTGACTAGTGAATTGCGGGTTTGCATTGAGACACTCGGCGACAACGGCCTTGTTCTCCTCCGGTTCGAGCGAGCAGGTGGAATAGAGCAAACGGCCGCTCGCTGCGAGCCCACTCATTGCGGAAGAAAGAATCCTGACCTGGCGCGCATGCTGCCGGGCGATCTCCTGTTCGCTGACGCGAAAGCGGATTTCAGGATTACGGGCGATGGTGCCGGTGCCGGTGCAGGGCACATCACAGAGGATCAGATCGTACTCCGGCTGCAGATTTCCTTCGGTCGCATCGCGCACTTCCAGCCTGATGCGATCGCCTGACGGCGCGAGAGTGCGGCGCATTGCTTCGAGTCTTCGCTTGCTGATATCCCATGCGGTGATCGAGGCTTCGGGATTTCGCTCGGCGAGGATTGCGGTCTTTCCGCCGGGAGCGGCGCAGGTGTCCAAGATTCGGCCGCGGGCGCCAATTTTGCCGTTGGCGTTAATTCTGCTGGCAGCGCCGGCTAGCTCCGCTACGAGCTGCGAGCCTTCGTCCTGAATGCGGATGCGGCCCTCGCGGAACGCTTTGCTGCGGATGATATCTCCGGATGCAATGCGCCGCGCGGCGGTGAGGACTTCTCCAGGTTCAAGGCCGATGCCTTCGTCGGCGAGATCGCGCTCTGTGTCGGGATCGAGTAGACGGATGGTGATGGCGGCCGGTTCCTGATCAAATCGACAGATCGCTTGTGCGGTCTCCAAGCCGTAGACGCGCGACCAGCGGTCGACCACCCATTGAGGATGCGCGTAAGAGGCGGCGATCTCCGCTGCATCCTTGGCCTTGGGCGGCGGTGATTCGTGCGGAAGGCGGCCCAGTTTGCGCAGGACGGCGTTGACCATGCGAGCGGCGTGAGATTCGCCTGCCTGCTTGGCCAGCTCTACACTTTCGCCGATGGCAGCGTAAACCGGAATGCGATCCAGGTACAGGAGCTGGTAGGCACCGAGGCGCAATGCGGCTTCTACGGCAGGCGGAAGCTTTGCGTCGGGTCGGGTGAGAAGCGGGCGAACCTGCTCGTCGAGCCTGATCTGCCAGCGCAGCGTGCCGAGCACGAGTGTTGTGGCGAGGGCGCGGTCCTGTTGCGTGAGGGCGTCGACCTGGCGCGAGCGCAGGAGGTCGTCGCTGTGCGCGTCTGTGCTACTCACTTCCAGAATGATTTGAAATGCGACCGCGCGAGCGCGAGCTACCATCAGCCGAGCCTGTTGCCGGTCTTCAGCGGATGTCCGCGCAGGAAATCAGCCGCCCGCATTTGCTTCTTGCCTTCCAACTGAATCTCCACCAGTTCGAGCCAGGTTCTTTCGCCGCAGCGCACGAACAGACGGCTCTCTTCGACGCGGATCGCTCCCGGATCGGCGGGTTCTCCAGAGAAGGCGCTTGGCTCAAGCGGCATCAGGCGATGGGCGGTGAGCTTCTTGCCGCCGAGCAGAGTCCACGCGCCGGGCCAGGGCTGGAAGCCGCGCCAGCGGTTGTAGATCCACATGGCGGGGTGGGAGAAGTCCATGCGGCCATCTTCGCGGGTGAGGATAGGGGCCAGTGTGGCGAGAGAGTCGTCCTGCTTTTGCGGGGTGATTGTGTTGGAGGCGAGGGCGTCCAGGGTTTCGACCATCAGGGCTGCGCCCATCTCGGCGAGGAGAGGATAAAGGGCCTGGGAGGTCTGATCGGGAGCGATGGCCAGCTCGCGCTGCATGAGGATGTCGCCGGTGTCGAGGCCTTCATCGAGACGCATGGTGGTAACGCCGGTCGTCGGTTCGCCATTTGCCACCGCCCACTGAATCGGCGCAGCTCCGCGGTATTTCGGGAGAAGCGAGCCGTGCAGATTGAGGTTGCCGAAGCGAGGCAGATCGAGCATCCACTTGGGGATGATGCGCCCATAGGCGACGACGAGGATGGCATCCGGACTGATGTGTTCGAGCTGACTGCGAAGTTCGGTATTGCTTTTGATTTTTTCCGGCTGGACGAAGGGGATGCCCGCGTCCAATGCGGCCTGTTTCACAGGCGGCACAACAGTCTTGAGGCCGCGTCCGCCGTGGCGGTCGGGCTGCATGACGGCGATGGCGACTTCGTGGCCCGCACGCAAAACGGCATTCAATGTTGGAACAGCAAAGGACGGGGTCCCGCAGAAGACGAGTTTCATCGCGACGCTACCACTCGCCGGCCTTCTGCATCTTGCGAATCCTGCGCAGGATGAGGTCGCGCTTGAGTGCGCTTACGCGGCGGAAGAAGAGGATGCCGTCGAGGTGATCGATCTCGTGCTGGAAAGCGCGCGCAAGCAACTCGGTGCCATCCATTTCGAACCAGTTTCCATCGAGATCCTGCGCGCGCACTGTAACCTTCGCGGCGCGCGAGACCTTTTCGCGGATTTCAGGCAGGCTGAGGCAGCCCTCCTCCTCGTACTGCTTGCCCTCGCGCAGGATAATTTCGGGGTTGATGAGGACGATCTTGTCTTCCGGACGCTCTTTGAAGCTGAGATCGATGACGGTGAGCCGCTTCGAAACACCGACCTGCGGGGCGGCAAGGCCGATGCCCTTGGCGGCATACATCGCCTCGAACATATCGTCCACAAACTTACGGAGCTCGTCGTTGAATTCGGTGACGCGCTCGGTGGGACGTTCGAGTACAGGATCCGGGTATTTGACGATCTCTAGGGGCATCTGTTCAATAAGCGCCTATTTGCTCCACGTAACCATCATAGTTACGCTTGAGTTCACGCAGAGAATCTCCGCCGAATTTCTCGAGTACAAGCCGTGCAAAAGCAAGCGCCACCATGGCCTCAGCAGCCACGCCCGCGGCGGGGACCACACAGACGTCACTACGCTCATAGGCGGCCTTTGTGACCTCGCGTGTATCGAAGCGGACCGAAGCCAGGGGACGGCGTAGTGTGGAAATGGGCTTGAGGTAGCCGCGCACCACGATGTCTTCTCCGTTCGAGATGCCGCCTTCGATGCCGCCCGCATTGTTGTGCTCGCGGGTGAAGCGCGTGTGGGCGCCGTTTTCGCGGGCTTCGGCGTAGCCAATAGCGTCGTGGACCTCGGAGCCGAGCGATTCGGCTGCGGTGACGCCTCGGCCGATCTCGACCGCCTTCACCGCCTGCAGAGACATGACAGCCTGCGCAAGAATTCCGTCCAGCCGCTCGTCCCAATTGGCGTAGGTGCCGATGCCGGCGGGAGCGCTGTGAATGACCACTTCGAAGACTCCGCCGATGGAGTCGCCGGTACGGAGGGCCAGATCTACCTCAGCCTTCATGCCCGCTTCGGATACTTCGTCGACGCAGCCGAGCAGTACTTCTTCTTTGTCTCGCAACGCGCTGATTTCCGGCCACGAGGCATCGCGGTTGAGTTCGGCGCGGCCCACGCGGATGACGTGGCTGGCGACGTCGATGCCCAGTTCCAGCAGCAGAGATTTCGCAACAGCTCCGGCGGCGACGCGCGCCGTCGATTCGCGCGCCGAGGCGCGTTCCAGCACGTAGCGTGCGTCGGGAAAGTCGTATTTTAGCGCGCCGGCAAGGTCGGCGTGGCCGGGACGGGGTGAGGCTACAGCCTTGTGCTTTGCTGGATCGCCCGCGGTGACGGGAAGCGATTCCGTCCAGTTCTTCCAGTCGCGGTTCTCGATCTCGATAGCGACGGGGGAGCCGATTGTCTTGCCGTGACGGACACCAGAGAGGAAGTGCGCCGTGTCCTGCTCGATGCGCATGCGACCACCGCGTCCGTAGCCCTGCTGGCGGCGCCAGAGTTCGCGGTTGACGCGATCATTGTCGATGGGGATACCGGCAGGTAGTCCGGAAACGAGCGCAATGAGGCTCTCGCCGTGCGACTCCCCTGCGGTAGAAAAACGTAACATGCGTGCTGACCAGCCCTCAATCCGGCTTAGATTCCAATTACTAATTCTAGATCAATCGCCGGTGAGCCATGCGTGCTGCGGCTCGGTCAGGGGAACGACTGAGAGGCGTCCCTGGCTGACGAGCGGAGAGTCGGCAAAGAGCTTGTTGGCTTTGATTTCGGCCAGCGTGTGCGGGTGCTTCACCGGCTTACCCGCCTTGATACGGACCAGAGGCGTGCTGGGATTAGTGGCGTCGACGCTTAAGACCTTGGCGGTTCCAACTGCCGTCTTTTCGTCACCGGTGTGGTAGATGACCAAGTGGTCGCCGGGCTTCATGCCGCGCAGAAACTTCACCGCAGCGGGATTGGTGACTCCGTCCCAGATGGTTTCGCCTTCGCGTTCAAGGTCAGCAAAGGAATACACGCTTGATTCGGTCTTCAACAGATACGCCATCGCCTGCCTCCTGTCTTACTTCTGCTCGCTGCTCTTTGTCTGCTCGCCGCTATTCTTTGCCTGCTCCAGAAACGGCGCGGTGTCGAGCAGGGGGCGCTCGAGCGATCGCACCCAATCAGTCACCTCGCCCGGATCTCGTCCGGCCGTCACGCTGCGCGCAAATTCATTCTGCAGCGTCTGCATCTTTGCGTCCATGTCATCGAGATAGTGCAGGAGCACGGCCTCAGGGGTCATGGGGAGTTTGGGCGATCCGAACTCGTATTTGCCGTGATGGCTGAGGACAAGATGCTGCACGAGGGTGCGGAGCTCTGGAGGAAAATCGGGCAGGGTTGCGATTTTGCGCTCGATAAGCACCACGCCGAGGGTGATGTGCCCCAGCAGCTGGCCCTCGATGGTGTAGTCGAAGCTGGTGCCCCAGCGCAGCTCCTCGAGCTTGCCGATGTCGTGGAGGATTACGCCGGTAAGCAACAGGTCGCGGTGGACGCTGTAGTGCTTCGCGGCGAGGTCGGAGATGCCGAGCAGCGAGACGATGTGCTCGAGCAGGCCGCCGATCCACGCGTGGTGCATGGTTTTGGCGGCGGGAGCCTCGCGAAGGGCGGCGGCGATTTCGGCGTCATCGAGGAATGAGCGCAGCAAGGCCTTGAGGTGCGGATCGGTGAAGCTCTCGACGTATGCGTTCAGTGCCGCCCAGAGCTCGTCAATGTTGCGCTCGGTGTGCGGGACGTAGTCGCTCAGGTCGAACTCGGCGGCCTCAGCCCTGCGGATCCGCTCGACGTTGAGCTGGAGAAACTCCTTGTAGCGGCAGACCTGGCCGCGCACTTTGACGATATCTCCGGCGGAGAACTCGCTTGCCTCGGCGGTCTCCCACATGCGCGCTTCCATCTGTCCGGTGCGATCGGAAAATGTGAGCGCAAAGTAGCGGGAGCCGTCCCTCTTGGTGCGATCGTGGCGCGAGGTGACAGCGAAGAAGCCGGTAATGACCTGGTTTTCGAATCGCGCCAAGTCTGCGATGTATGGTTCTTTCATCTTGCCTGCAGCTACTGATTTGGTGTTGCCGGTGCTGCAGGTGAAGCGGGAGACGGTGCAGGCGCGGGCGACGCAGAGCCGGTGTCGCTGCCCGCCGTGGGAGTCGGTGTCTGCTCGGCCGGCGGGGTCGTAGTCGCCGGCTTCTCCTCGTTCTTCTTCTCGTCGCTCATGCGACGCTTGGGGCCTGTCTTGGCCGGATTAGGCTTCTTGATCTTGGACGTATCGCCATTCAGGCCCAGGGGCTTAGCCTGCTGTTGCTGCGTGGCAATCTCATCCTGAGTGGCCGGCGGAGGCGCAAATGGATCAACCTTGGGCCCTTTAGCCTTCTTCTGCTTCGGCTGCTTGGCGCGATCCTGAAAGCGTGTTTTCTGCTTTGGGGCTTCCGTTTGTTCGGGAGTAGCAATGGAGCCGTCGGGGTTCACCGTGTGCATGCCGGCAGGGACATTATTAGCGGGAACGTTGGCGGCAACCTGGGTGCTCCCACTAGTCGCTCCGGCATCCTCGGTCTTCGTAGTCGCTGTCGGCAGCGTCTCGCGCGGGGCCTGGCCGAAACGAATCTTCTCCTTCTTGCCCGGCTTCATTGTCTTGTTGCTCGCCACCTCTGTGTTGGCAGGAGCGGATGAGGAGGTTGTCCTGGCGGAGTTGGGCGAAGCTCCGGCGGCAGATTCGGTGGCGCCAGCGGACGCTGTCGCGCTTCCCTGCGGCACGTCTGCCAAGGTTGGAACTCCGGGCGGCGGTGCCGCTGCAGGCGCAGCGGTTTCGGCAGACTGCACAGGCGCTGTTTTGGTGGCGTTGCGCCCGCGCTCTCTGAAGCGCGTCCGCTCTAGGTGCTTTTTCTTTTTTGGCGTAGGCGGCGCGTAGGCGCTATAGACGGGCTTCATCTCATTGGGACTGGCGCCTGAATCCTCGTAGCCGTTCTTGATCGCAATGTAGGCGTCTTCGCGCAGCTTGGTCAGATAATCGCGGAGAGCGGGGTTCATCTTCGCCATGCCCACGGTGTCTTCGACCTGATTCTCCACGTCCTTGAGGGGCGGAACGCCGCCGGGGGTGTGCTCGGTCACCTTAAGAATCACGAAGCCCTGCTTAGTGCGGATTGGCTCAGTGTATTGTCCCGGTTTGAGGCTGAAGGTCTGGTCTTCCAGCACCTTGGCGAGCTGTCCCCGCTTGAAGTCGCCCAGGTCGCCACCGTCCGCCGCGGTTGGACCGCCGGAGGAGCTCTTGGCCAACGCAGCGAAGTCCCCGTCCGCCTTAAGTTTCGCCTCAACGCCGTCGGCCTTGGTCTTAGCTGCGGCCACCTGGGCGGCGTCGTCCGGATTTGCAGTCGGGATCAGGATTTCGCTCAGTCTCACCTGCTCCGGCTGCGCGAACTCCTGCTTGTGTTCGTTGTAGTAGTTCTGGACTTCGGTGGGCGTGATGTTGACATGCCGGCCCACTTCATCGCGGATGACTTCCTGCGTAATGATGCGGTTACGAATACTCGCCTTGAAATCCTCCCAGGACACACCCTGAGCTTCAGCGGCCTTTTGCAGGTCTTCCATGGAGTCGAGATGGTTCTGCTTGCGCATCTCGTCGAGGCGCTTGACGGTCTCTGTCTCGCCAGTGATGTCCAGATCCTTGCCCCTTGAGAGCAGGAGCTGCTGGTCGATCAGGTCGCGAAGCAGGTCGTGCTTCTGCTCGTAGAGCTGCTGCTGGGTCCATTGCTGCTGCTTGGCCTGGGCATCAAGATCCTGCTCGGCGCGCTCGTAATCCGACCGGCTAATCACCTGGTCGTTTACCCGCGCAACAATGTCCTCGACGACCGTTCCCTGGTAGGGCGATTGTTGCTCAGGAGGAGCCGGCTTGGAGGACTGGCCAAAGGAGGTGGGCACAATCGCTATCGCCAGGCTGGCAACGAGAGCGGCACGGATCAGCGGGATTCGAAGGGTCATCTAAGTAACATCTCAATGGCGCAGCCAGAGGCCGGTTTCGGCGTCGTGCTTTGCGTGGTCGAAATTTTCGGAGGCTGCGCTCCAGTCATTCTAATCACTCATGTGGAGCGAATACCAGCGGCTGCCCCATCGGGAAAATGGGCCAGGCTCTCTTCAGCCGTTACAGACACGATGTCCGTATCTTCCGACCGAGTGAAAGCAGTGGGAATGAGGCCGCATGGCTGTAAAGGGCCAGAAGATACCGGCGGTTGATCTCGCCAGTAGGCTATCCGGCACGATGTTATACTCGTCTAACATCATGCTCCCGGAAGGTCCTGTCCCGGCAAGCGGGAGCCGAAGGATTCTTCAGCATGTCTTCACGCGTCCGACGCACCCTCTTCTCACTCATTATCTTCTTTGCCGCCTGTGGCTTAGCGGGCATGTTCATCAGCCAGAAGGTGGGGGCGCAGTCGTCGACGGACGAGTCGCAGTTTCGAGACAGCCTGAAGTCCTTCACCAGTGTGTACCAGGTCGTCGCCGACAATTATGCCGAGCCGCTCACCGGCGACAAGCCGGACACCGCCATTTATGACGGCGCGATTCCGGGCATGCTGCGCGTCCTCGATCCGCACTCGAATTTCTACGATCCCAAGGCCTACGCGAAGATGCGCGAGGACCAGCACGGCAAGTATTACGGCGTGGGCATGGTCATTCAGCCGCAGAACAACAAGATTGTCGTCGTTTATCCCTATGAGGGAACGCCTTCGTTCCGAGCCGGCCTGCGTCCAGGTGACATTATTGTCTCCGTCGACGGCAAGGCGACGGACAACATGAACTCGGAAGACGTGGCGAACATGCTGAAGGGCCCCAAAGGCACGCATGTTCATCTGACGGTCTCCCGCGAAGGCTCGGCTGCTCCCCTGACCTTTGATCTGGTCCGTGACGAGATTCCGCACCCATCGATCGACCTGAAGTACATGATCCGTCCTGGCATCGGCTACATCCACATCACTCAGTTCCAGGAGACGACGGGCCGGGAATTCATCGATGCCCTCGATCAGTTCGGTAACCTGAAGGGGCTGGTTCTCGACCTCCGCGGCAATCCCGGCGGTCTGCTTACTGAAGCGGTGACCGTATGCGACAAGCTTCTCAGCCGAGGACAGGTCATCGTCTCCCAGCGCGGCCGAGCTTATCCCGAGCAGATTTATCGCGCGACCCACGGTAATGGCGGCGCTGACTTCCCAGTGGTTGTCCTGGTGAATCACGGCACGGCTTCGGCGGCGGAGATCGTTTCCGGCGCGCTGCAGGATCATGACCGGGCCCTGGTGGTGGGTGAGATCACCTTTGGCAAGGGCCTGGTTCAGACCGTCTACCAACTGGGCGACAACACCGGGCTGGCGCTCACGACCTACCACTACTACACGCCCAGCGGACGGCTGATCCAGCGCAATTACAACGGCATTTCGCTCTACAACTACTACTACAATCACGATCAGCCGCAGGACACAAAGGATCGCGAAGTCAGGCTGACTGATTCGGGACGTACGGTCTACGGTGGAGGCGGTATTACGCCCGACTACAAGATCGAGACGCCGAAGTCCAATCACTTCCAGGATGAGCTTGCGGCTCATAACGCCTTCTTCAATTTCACCAAACACTACTTGGCGAACCGCACGGTCGGCAAAGATTTCCAGGTGGACGACGCCGTGCTCACTGATTTCAAACAGTTCCTTACTGCGCAGAGCATCCCCTACACGGAACAAGACTTCGCCAACCCGACGGTGATGGACTGGCTGAAGACCAGCATCAAGGCGGATATCATGACCAGCCAGTTCGGCCAGCTGCAAGGCTTGCGCATTCGGGCCGACTGGGATCCGATGATCGCACAGGCTCTCACCTACCTACCCCAAGCTGCGGCCCTGGAACAGACCGCGGAGAAGGCCGCCGCGGAAAAGCAGACGGCGCGCAACGCCTCGCCTGTATCCCAGTAAGCTGATTCTCCCTACGTGGAGGGATAGAGCGGGCTGCTTCCATAAGCTGAATACGGGACAACAAGAGACGCGGGCTTCTACACCGAATTCGCGTCTCTTTTTCGTTTGCAGCGGAGCGCAGCCCTGGCTATGGTTTGCCGCGGCGTGCGTTACATTCGAGGCATGAACATTCGTATGGCCAACGAGGCTGACCTCGACCCCCTGCTGCAACTCATCAACACAGCCTTCGAGGTTGAGCGTTTCTTCAAGGACAAGGACCGGCTGAGCGCGGCGGGCCTCAGAAGTTATTTCGAAAAGGGCAACTTCCTGCTCATCGAAGAAGAGGGCAGCCTGATCGCTGCCGTCTACGTGGAACGCGCGGGAGATCGCGCCTACCTCGGACTGCTTTCTGTCGATCCCGCGCAGCAGAAGCGCGGCCTCGGGCGCCGGCTGACTGCGGCAGCCGAGGAATTTGCCCGCGAGATGGGCGCGCACTTCATGGATCTGACCGTTGTGAATCTTAGAACCGAGCTTCCGCCGATCTATGAGAGGCTCGGATATCAGGTGACCGGAACGGCACCATTTCCGGTTGAGCAGATGCCGGTCACCAAGCCCTGCCACTTCATCTGTATGACCAAGGAACTAGGACATCACGCTGACTAGGCGACGGCCCTGAGGGCTCGCCTTCAGCTGATCTCGAAGATGTCCTCTGTCTTGGCCGATTGCGCCTGCGCCCGTTCTGCCACCTGGCGCGCAACACTGTAAAACTGTGCGGCCTTCGGCGAATCTGGCCCTGCCAGGGTAACGGGCAATCCCGTATCTCCGCCCTGCCTGATTTCCGGATCAAGTTCAATCGAGCCAAGGTACGGTACGCCGAACTGCTTCGCCGTGCGCTCTGCGCCGCCCTTGGAGAAGATATCAATCTCATGGTGGCAGTGCGGGCAGGTAAAGTGGCTCATGTTCTCGACGATGCCCAGCACCTCGACGTTTACCTGGTGGAACATCTCGAGGGCCTTGCGCGCGTCCTGCAGCGACACATCGGAGGGCGTGGAGACAACCACGGCGCCGGTCAGCGGCACGGTCTGGACGAGCGAGATGACGACATCGCCGGTGCCCGGCGGCAGATCGACGAGCAGCATATCCAGCTCGCCCCACTCCACCTGCTGGAGAAACTGGCGGATGATCTGGTGCAGCATGGGTCCACGCATGACCATGGGCTTGTCGCCCGGCGAGATCAGGCCGACCGAGATTACCTTCACGCCGTGCACGAGGTTCGGCTGGATTTGGTTGTTGGGCAACACGCGCGGTTGCTGCGTGCTGCCAAACATCAGCGGCACGTTGGGACCGTAGACGTCCGCGTCAATGAGGCCGATGCGAAAGCCGAGTTTGGCCAGAGATATCGCGATATTGACGGCGAGGGTCGTTTTGCCAACGCCGCCTTTGCCTGATCCGATAGCAACAATATTGGCGACGCCGGGCAAGGCTGCCGGGCCCTGTGGTGCGTGAGGGTGAGCGTGCGAATGAGCCATACTCTTAACTCCAGAAATCTAGATTTTTGCCGTCTCGGCCAATTCGGCCTTGGCAGCGCGCTTGCGCTCCAACTCAAACTCGCGAAGCTGGCGGCGGCGGCCGGCATCTTCATAGCGGCGCTTTTCGTCTTCCGTCTCGGGTTTCAGTCCAGGCACCGGAATGCGGCGTCCCTGCGAATCCACGGCAACAAAGGTCAGATACGCCGAGCCGACGTGGCGATGGGTGCCGGCGATGGTGTTCTCTACCCAAACTTTTACGCCTACTTCCATCGACGTGTTGAAGGCGCGATTGACCCGCGACTTGAGGATCAGCAGATCGCCGACATGCACCGGCGCAATGAAATCGATGTGCTCCATCGATGCCGTGACAACGTGGGTTCGGCCATGGCGGTAGGCGGCCATCGCTCCAACGAGGTCGATGAAGTGCATGAGCCTGCCTCCGAGCAGGTTGCCGAGGGTGTTGGTGTCGTTCGGCAGAACGAGCTCGGTCATCTCCGACTCTGACTCGGCGGCGCTGCGCACCAGGCGCGTGGGGCCGGCAAAATCCATGCGTGTTCTCGCTTTCCTCCCGCTGCCTGAGCGAAAATCGCCTGGTTGCGGGCTATTTCCAGTGTCGGCAATCGCGCGCTTTTACGCAAATGATTGCCGACCCTTCGGCGTTGGTTATAGTCGGTGAGAACGTTTGAATCACCAACGGCATGCCGGTTCTTGAACAAATCAACACGAACAATGTTTTGGCATTCAAGACGACGCGCCTGTGGGCACTCAAGGATTCGCCCGGCGCCTTTGGAAGTACTTACGCCCGGGAAGCAGTATTTTCTGACGCAGATTGGCAGACGCGCGCCGCGAAAATGAACGGCGAAACGAGGATTGGATATCTGGCCATGGACAACGGAGCTCCGTGCGGCATTGCCGCAGGATTTCTGGATGAACATGATCCGACCAGAGCGCATCTGGTCTCCATGTGGGTAGCGCCTGCATGCCGCAGGAGCGGCACCGGGGGACTTCTGGTCGCTGCAGTTCAGGCCTGGGCGCGCGCTCGTGGAGTACACGAACTGCGACTGATGGTGACGAGCTCGAATCAAGGTGCGATTGCATTTTATGAACGGCAGGGCTTCTCGCTGACTGGAAATATTGAGCCGTATCCAAATGATCCGTCTCTGATCGAATACGAAATGTCGCTCCTGATTTCGCGAGAAAGCTAGCTCGCCGAACAACTGGCGTCATGCCTGAGAGAGAATGTGTTCATGGACAAGATTGTGATGCTCAACGAAATTCTGGCCCAGGATCCGAGTAATGCATTTGCACGCTATGGACTCGCCATGGAGTACGCGGGCCGTGACGAAACAGATAGCGCCGTGGCGGAATTCGCGCGGCTGCTCGATCAGCATCCCGACTACACGGCCGGTTATTTCATGGCCGCACAGACTCTGGCGAAAGCGGAGCGGCCGGATGAAGCAAAGGTTCAGCTGACGCGGGGCATTGCCTCGGCCCGGCGAACCGGCAATCATCACGCTCTGAGCGAAATGCAGGCCATGCTCGATGAGCTGGAACTTGCCGGCTGAGGATCGGCCGATTTCGCATTGCGCTCAATCGACAGTCCAGAAATCCTTTGCTGGCTCATCAAAACAAGTCGCTGGCGGCGACAGTCTTTCCTCACCCGGACGCGCATAATTGCTCAGCAATGAAGATTCCCCTGTTTCCGCTGGATGTCGTGCTATTCCCGGACGCTTCTCTGCCTTTGCATATCTTCGAGGAGCGGTACAAGGAAATGATCGGCATCTGCATCGAGGAGGAATCAGCTTTCGGCGTTGTGCGCGCGCATCAGGAGGGCCTCGCCGTGATCGGCTGCACGGCTCGAATTGTTCGCGTGCTGCAACGGTACAGCGATGGACGCCTCGATATTCTCTGTCAGGGGGATCTGCGGTTCGAGATAGAAATGCTCGAGAACTCCCGCGCGTTTCTTGAGGCCGAGGTGGATTTCTTCGAAGACGACGGAGCTGTGGCATCGCGAGAATTGCGCGAAGAATGCGCGGCTTTGCATTTTGAGACGCTGGAGCTGGCAGGAATCGAAGTCGCGACCATGCACCTGAGCCTGGATAGACCGGTCTCGTTTGAACTGGCGTCGGCGCTGCCTGCGGATCTAGGCTTCAAACAGCAATTACTGAGCATGCGTTCTGACGAGGAAAGAACCGAACGTTTGCGCGACTTTTATCAGGCCATCCTGCCCAAACTGCGTACAACCGCAACCGCCGTCAAAGGCTCCGGACATAACGGGCACATTATGTAAGCGGTGTGCCTCCGAATCGCCGGAGGGCCCGGCTTCGTCTACTCTTATAGCAAGGGCGCGGCACTGCACCTGAGCGTTGCCATTACTGCTACATCCGGAGGAAGATCATGACCACTCGGCGCCTGCCGCAAACCCTCGGCGAACTTCGTGCCAGCAGGGACTTCTCCGAAGAGCGCACCGCGAGGCGTTCCGTTAAGGACGAGCTTCGCGAGAACCTGATCGAGCGGCTCAAGTCCCGTGAAACCATCTTCCCGGGCATTATTGGCTATGAAGATACGGTTGTCCCGCAGATCGTGAACGCAGTCCTGTCGAAGCAGAACTTCATTCTGCTCGGTCTGCGCGGGCAGGCAAAGAGCCGCATCCTGCGTGCGCTGACCGCGCTCCTCGATGAGCACACGCCCTACATTGCAGGTTGTGAGATTCGCGACAACCCTTACCATCCTCTATGCAAACGCTGTCATGCACTGATCGCCGCCAAGGAAGAGACGACGCCGATTGCCTGGCTGGCACGCGACCACCGCTACGTCGAGAAACTGGCGACGCCCGATGTAACGATTGCCGATCTGATCGGAGATCTCGATCCGATCAAGGCCGCCCGGGGCGGCGAAGACCTGTCGAGCGAGCTGACGATGCATTATGGTTTGCTGCCGCGCGCCAACCGCGGCATCTTTGCCATCAACGAACTGCCCGATCTCGCGGGAAAGATTCAGGTCGCGCTGTTTAACATCATGCAGGAAGGGGACGTGCAGATTAAGGGTTATCCGGTGCGGCTGGAGCTCGACGTTGCCCTGGTCTTCAGCGCCAATCCCGAGGATTACACAGCGCGAGGCAAGATCGTTACCCCCCTCAAGGATCGCATCGGCTCCGAGATTCGCACCCACTATGCGGAAAACATCGAGGAAGGTCTGGCGATCACCGCACAAGAGGCCTGGACGGAGCGGCAGTTCGCCGACCTCGAAATTCCGCATTACCTTCGCGAGATCGTCGAGCAGATCGCGTTCTCGGCTCGTGAGGACAAGCGCGTAGACAAGCGTAGTGGCGTAAGCCAGAGACTGCCGATCGCAACGCTGGAACTAGTCGTCTCCAACGCGGAGCGGCGGGCGCTGCTGCACGGGGAGAAGCTGGTCCTGCCGCGCGTAGGCGATCTGTACGCCGCTCTGCCCGGAATCACCGGGAAGCTGGAACTGGAATACGAGGGGGAGATGCGCGGCGCGGACAGCGTGGTGAAGGAAGTCGTGCGCACAGCAATCGGCAAGGTCTTTGATAAGTACTTTGCGAACACCAATACACAGCAGATCGAGCAGTGGTTCAACCTGGGTGGCACGACCAAGATTGAAGACGGACAGGCGGCGAAGGCAACGTTGGAAGAGTTACGGCAGATTCAGGGACTCTTCGAGAAACTCTCTCCTCTTGGCGTCAAGAACTCCGATGTTCCTGAGAAGCTTGTGGCTGCGGCCGAGTTTCTGCTGGAAGGCATGTGCTCGCATCGGCGGTTGAGCCGCAGCGAAGAGCGGACGTTCGTAGCTCAAAAGAAGGCTCAGCCTCCGCGTCAGGAGCGCGCAACCGCCGAAGCTGAGTACGAAGAATGGCAGCCGCGGCGTTCCCGACGGAGCGGCTTCAACTAGACTCGAGGCGGGGATGAAGCGCGTTCGGTACACCAAATACACCGGTGATCTGGCCTCAGAGATGAGCATGGAGGATTTGCTCCAAGCGCTCTCCGACTACCTGCTCGATTCGGGCTTCCGCAATCCGTTTATGCAGTTCCAGGAGCTCGATCACACGCTCGACGACCTGCGCGAAGCTCTGCGGCAGGCACTTGAATCCGGAGAGTTGTTCGACGAGAACATGCAGGAGGCTATCGACGCCATGGCCGAGGACGGCAGGCTCGATGAGCTCATTGAGAAGCTGATGGATCGTCTTGAGCATGAGAATTTCATTTCAACCGGAGACTCGCGTGATCCAGGTCAGATTTCGCAGGCCAGCGGCCGCGCGGGCGACGGTCAGGGGCAGGTCCGCTTTGAGGTCACCGACAAGAGCCTGGATTTTCTCGGCTACAAGACATTGCGTGACCTGCTTGGATCCCTGGGAAAATCTAATTACGGACGTCATGATACGCGCCACTGGGCGACAGGCATCGAGACCAGCGGCGCATCACGGCTCTACGAATTCGGTGACACGCTGAACCTGGATGCGACGGCTACGCTTGCCTCCGCAATCTCGCGCGAGGGCCTATCATTGCCCCTGAATATCGAATACCGCGATCTCCAGGTGCACCAGTGCGAGTATCAGAGTTCCTGCGCGACGGTGGTCATGCTCGATTGCTCGCACTCGATGATCCTCTACGGCGAAGACCGCTTTACACCGGCGAAAAAAGTCGCCATGGCGCTCTCGCATCTTATCCGCACGCAGTACCCGGGGGATTCGCTGTCGCTGGTGCTGTTTCATGATTCGGCCGAGGAGCTTCCCATCTCGCAACTGGCGAGGGTGAAGGTGGGGCCGTACTACACGAACACTCGCGAAGGGCTGCGACTTGCGCAGCGGATACTCAAAGCCCAACGCAAGGACATGAAGCAGATCGTTATGATCACGGACGGAAAACCGTCGGCGCTGACACTCGAAGACGGCAGGATTTACAAGAACGCGTTCGGTCTTGACCCGCTGGTGGTGAGCGAGACGCTCGAAGAGGTTGCCAGGTGCAAGCGGTCGAACGTGATGATCAATACGTTTATGCTCGCGTCCGACCCGGGCCTGGTGCAATTCGTGCACAAGGTTTCAGAGATGTGCCGCGGCAAAGCCTACTTCACAACGCCAGAGACGCTGGGCGAGTATCTGCTGATGGATTACATGCAGCGCAAGATGCGTACGATTCATTGACTCACAGAAGCAGCATGGATGCCTGAGGCGATGTGCCGCAAGGGCGGCCGCATCATCGGTTTCGTAACCGGCCGCTCAGGCTGATCCAGGCGCTGGCGCAGGTTGGAAGCCAACTCAAGCAGCAACTGCAGCCTTTCAGCCAACTGCGGCGCGATTCCGGGCTCGACCAGAGCCAACTGTGCCTGCAGCAGAAGACCGGCGATGGCGTCACGCAGATCACTTCGGATCGACGAGGCCGCAGCAGACAACGCCAGGTACTTCTCGCGCTCGCGGCGCAACAAGGCTGCGCGCACCTCGCGAACGACGCGCCCGCAGCCGGAAATTGCGAAGTTGATTTCGAGGGGAATTGCCACACCTGCATGCTTCAGCAGGGAGTCAATGGCGTCTTCCGGGTGCTCCACGAGCGACTGGTCGACGACGATAAGGACAAATTCGTGCCGCCGGAGCGCTACCAGCCCCTCCTTGCGGCTTCGGGCGGTCTCGACGACAACGCCAAACTGCTTCGACAGCACAGCGGCGCAATTCTCCGCACCCGCGATCGCGGTAATCATCAGAATGCTTTGCGGCATGGTTCGCTCCTGTGTAACTTTAGGTTCGTTACAACATTTCGAGTGTCCGGGCAGAATTAAAAGCTGCCCTCTACAGGCCTGCGACAGAGTCGCCCAGGCCATATTCCTTGAGCTTGCGGTAAAGCGTGGTCTTACCGATTCCCAGTAGTCTCGCTGCCCTGAGCTTATCCCCATTGAGCTGCCGGAGGGTTTCGAGGATCGCCTCCCGTTCCAGCTCGGCGAGCGGCGTCACCGCGTTCGGGTTTTCCTGGCGCGGCTGCGCACTGATTGGAGACGCGGTGCGATAGGCATTCAGATGAAAATCCTTCAGGGCAGTCGGCAGATCACCGATATGTATAACCAGTCCGGACGAGAGCGTGGACGCCCGCTGAATCGAGTTTTCGAGCTCGCGCACATTGCCCGGCCAAGGGTAGTCCATCATGGCCCGCAAGACGTTATCGCTCAGAGTCGGCGCCGCGCCACCCGTCGCTTTGACCCGGTCGAGGAAGTGCGCGACCAGCAGCGGAATATCTTCGCGCCGCTCGCGCAGCGGCGGAATGCGGAGGCTGACCACATTCAGCCGGTAGTAGAGGTCCTTGCGAAAGCGGCCCTGCTCGACCATCGTCGCCAGATCGCGATTGGTGGCGGCGAGGATACGGACGTTGATGGGGATCCGATGCGTGGCCCCCACTGGCCGGATCTCCTTCTCCTGCAGCGCGCGCAGCAGCTTGGCCTGCAGATCGAGAGGCAGCTCCCCGATCTCATCGAGAAACACGGTACCGCCGTCAGCCGAGGCCAGCAGCCCGTCTTTGGACCGGTTCGCCCCGGTGAAGGCTCCCTTGACGTAACCGAAGAGTTCACTTTCGACCAGCGTTGGGACCAGGGAGCCGCAATCGACCGGAAGGAAGGGCTTTGTGGCGTTCGAGCCATTGGCATGAATGGAGCGCGCCACCAGTTCCTTGCCGGTTCCGCTCTCTCCCAGTATCAGCACCGGATGGCTCGTCTGGGCGACCTTGGAGAGAATGCGATACAGCTTTTCCATCTCACCGCTGCACCCGATGATATTTCCGAGCCCCTGCTCGTTACGCAGTTTGTCGCGCAGCTGGCGGCTGGCGACATCGACCGTACGGCGCTCCGCCGCGCGCTCCAGCACTGCTGCCAGCTCATCCAGCGCAAAAGGCTTGGTCAGATAATCGTCGGCGCCGGTGCGCATCGCTTCAACAGCCGAGGTGACCGTGGCAAAGGCGGTCATAACTATTACGGCCATCTCCGGATGCAGCGTCTTGACCTCTTCCAGCAGTTCGAGGCCTGGTGCGCCGGGCGATTTGTGATCGAGAAGGAGGATGTCGACGCTGTTGCCGCGCAGCAGGCTGCGCGCGGTGTCCAGGTTTTCAACGGCGTGCGGTGCGAATCCCCGGCGGGCGGCGATTTCACAGCATGCCGAACGCACCGCGGCGTCTTCGTCGACGATCAGGACATGCAGCCGTCCCGGGCGCTCTGGGGGGTAGGCGTAAGTCGTCATAGGTCGTGGTTGCAGGACTGTTACGGGCATTCTATGCACCCCTTCATCGCGGAGTCAGCCACCAATTCACTGTTGTCGACGATTTCGTACATGCCGGAAGTAATGGGCAGCTCCAGCTCCAGGCGCGCTCCGCCAAGCGGAGATGAGCAGGCGCGCGCTGTGCCCCCCGCCGCTTCGATCAGAGTGCGAACAATGCTGAGACCAAGGCCACGATGCGGAACTTCCGGCCAGTTCGGCCCGGTCGCGCGCGTCGTGAAGGCCGCCCTGAAAACCTCCTCGCGAAGGTCTTTGGGAATTCCAGGACCGCTATCCTCAACGGCGATCACCACACTGTGCGGACGAAGATCGGGAAGCCGCGCGGCTTCGAGAAAGCTGAGACCCTTCCCGTACTGCGCGGTGATGCGCAGCTTCCCAGCTTCGGGCATCGCATCCGAGGCGTTGCGCGCCAGGTTCAACATCACCCGCGTGAGGTCTTCCCTGGAAAGGGCGGTGCGGCCTCCGCAAGGCATGGTCTCGATCTCGAGGTCGATACGTGGGCCTGCGATGGCAGTGAGCAGCGGCCGCATCGATAGGAGCTCGGCGCCGATGTCGCCGGCAGTGTCTCCCGGCCAGGGTTCGGCCCGGCAGGTGGCGTCGCCGCGCTGCGGCTTCGGGATGGTGGCACTCGCGTCGCGCAGTAAACTCTGGTTTCTCTTCGCCGGAGCTCGCCGCAATCCGGCGCGGCGCGGCGCGGCCAGTCTCTCCACAAGCCGAGATGCGGTTTCGGTAACCGCCTGGAGCTCCTGGGCGTAGTGACCGTGGTCCGAAGTAAGAACGCCGGGCTCAGCCAGCAGATCACAATAGAGTCGCATTGCGGATAGCACGTTGCGGGTGTCGTGGGCCAGTTGGTCAAAGCGTTCGGGTTTCAGAATGGGCACCGGTGCGTCCGATGCCCGGGAGATCCGATTCGAGCTCACATCGCCCGAATGAGGAACGAACTTGCTGATACGCGTCGAAGCCTTCGCCAAACCCTGCATTCGCGTCTCCTGTCTGGATTGCCGGTAAGGCTGCCACGGCCTTGGAGTGTCGCGGCAGCCTTTCCTGCCGGGTCTTATTACACGTATCGTGCCAAATCGGAATTTCTCAGATAATTATTTTAGATTGAATGACTTACTACCAAGGATAAGGCGTGACGGACCAATCTCTTTCGATGCCCTTGCGTTCCAAAACGGGACGAAGAACTGCGGGCTAGGGCCATCTGGTTGAAAACGAAGGCTGATCGTGGCACTGTTCCGAATCGGAACCGATTCTGACCGGTTCCAATTCGGAACTCCCGGATCGGAACGCTTCGGTTAAAGCCAGAACCCGTACAATGAGCATCGATGCAAGCTCCAACATTCTTTCGCGCTGCAGGACGCTCTCCCTCGCAATTACGTGCTGTCCACCTCATCCCCAGCTATGTCTCCACGGCCGAGGGGTCGGTGCTCATTGAGGTGGGCAATACCCGCGTGCTATGCAATGCCACGGTCGACCAAGGTGTTCCTGCATGGCTGCGCAACAGCGGTCGCGGCTGGGTGACGGCGGAGTACGGCATGCTTCCCCGGGCCACGCTCACTCGCACGGCGCGCGAATCCGAACGCGGCAAAATTGGCGGCCGCACCCACGAGATCCAGCGACTCATCGGGCGATCCTTGCGTGCCGTCATAGACATGCAGGCGCTTGGTGAACGAACCGTAATTCTTGACTGCGATGTGCTGCAGGCGGACGGCGGCACGCGCACGGCCGCAATCACCGGGGCCTGTGCCGCGCTCTCCATTGCCATCAACCGTATGGTAGCTACGGGGGCTCTCAAGGCATCGCCGATCAGGCAGCTGGTTGCCGCGACCAGCGTTGGCATTGTGGAGGACACTGCACTGCTCGACCTGGCGTACGAGGAAGACTCCCAGGCCGAGGTCGATATGAACGTAGTCATGACCGAGGACGGGGGGCTGGTGGAAGTGCAAGCCACCGCCGAGCGCACTCCGTTTGCGCGCAGCCGCATGCTGGAGATGATGGATCTGGCCGCAGGGGGCATCGAGCAGTTGCTGGAAGCCCAGCGGGAAGCGATCGCAGCCGCAGGGTAGCAACGCAACCAATTAACCTCGGTTAGAATTCAATGGAAGGCAGTTTCCGCAGCACACCCGGCAGTTCCCGTATCAGTGCGGTGCCGGGCCCCATCAACCGGCGCCAATTCATTGGCAAGGATCAGGAGAAGAAACGATGTCTATCAAGCTGACCCCTGGAAAACTGGAAGGGTTAAAGGCCGTGTCCGACAAGCGCGGCGTAATTGCAGCTGCTGCCATGGACCAGCGCGGCTCGCTCAAGAAGTCACTGGCTAAGGAGAAGGGCGTCGCCGAGCTTCCGGATTCGGCCCTGATCGAATTCAAGGAACTGGTTGCCGATGTGCTTACCCAGCACGCCTCGGCCATTCTGCTTGATCCTGAGTACGGACTTCCCGCCTCGAAGCGCCGTCACGGCAAGGGTCTTCTGCTGGCGTACGAAAAGACCGGCTACGACGCCGCGACTCCGGGCCGCCTGCCCGACCTGCTGGACCTCTGGTCGGTGCGCCGCCTGAAGGAAGCGGGCGCGGACTGCATCAAGATCCTGCTCTACTACACGCCCTTTGAAAAAACGCAGATCAACGACCTGAAGCATGCCTGGGTGGAGCGCATCGGCGACGAGTGCCGCGCGCATGACATTCCCTTCTTTCTTGAGACCGTCGGCTACGACGCGCACGGCGGCGACGAGAAAAGCCTTGCTTACGCGAAGCACAAGCCGGAGATCGTAACCGGGTCGATGGAGGAGTTTGGCAAGGAGCGCTATGGCGTCGATGTTCTGAAGGTGGAAGTGCCCATTCAGATGGAGTTCGTCTCCGGTACGAAGGCCTACAAGGGCGAGGAGGCCTATACCCGGGCCCAAGCTCTGGAGCACTTCCGCATCGCCGCGTCCTCGACGCACAAGCCCTTCATCTATCTGTCGGCCGGCGTGAGCAATCCGGTGTTCATCGAGACTCTGGAACTGGCGGCGGAAAGCGGCACCACCTTCAATGGCGTTCTCTGCGGCCGCGCTACCTGGAAGGACGGTATTGCCGTCTACGCCAAGCAGGGTGCCAAGGCCTTTGAGGATTGGCTCAACACAACTGGTGTCGAGAACATCGAAAATGTGAACAAGGCTCTCAAGGCTGCCCACTCATGGTTCGACAAGGTGGACGTGGCTGAGACTGCCGCAGTCTAACCGTCCGTCAAACTCCTTTTTGAGTTACCAGGCGCCGCAGCCACCCCTGCGGCGCTTTGCTTTTTGCCGATTACCTGCGATTACGTTCGCGTCACGAGCCTGATACACATGGTGAACAAGGCGTGCCATCTTTTCGGGATTCCTCCTCTGGCTGCACGCAACTATTCTTCAGGGCATGAAGAACTTCACGCTCACCCTGTACGCAAAGCGCAAGAGCGATGGCACCTACGACTACTCGCTGAATATCTGTGAAAACCGCGGCAGTTCGGCGATGGAAATGAACTTCGAGAGCGAGGCTCTGCTCCGGAACCAGCTCGATGCCGCACTGCCCGACGGCAAAAATGCTCACCAGATTCTGCCCCAGGCGCAGCGCGACGGTGACTATTGGTTTCCGTTTACGATGCCGATGTCTGATGCACAAGCGGCAAATCTTGGCTGGATGGGGGAAGGGGCGGCTGAGCGCAGTCTGGTGCACTGATTCACGACTCCCCTGAAGGTGTTATGGTCAGCCGTTGCTTCCGTTGAGTAGTTTGTCACTGGGATTTTAAGAAGAACAGGTAAGTCCGATGTCAAAGAAGCTGAATCTTGTTGCGGGAACCTTGTTTACCTTGGCACTGTTCCTCGTCTTTCACGCATTGCTGGCGGTGACAACCATTTGCTCGTTTGTCTTTCTCCTCCCCGGAATGCTGTTCCGCTGGACGGCGGAGGACCACAAAGCGGTTCCTGTCCGGCGCGCAAGCGTCGACCGTCACTAAGAGATTCAGCGCGGCGATGGTGGATAGCGGCTGCTCGATCACCAGACCCATCCCTGAACCACGGTAATCAAATCGTGCGTCAGCGGTGCGACGGCTGATCTTCAATGGTCCGCAGCAGCTCAATGATTTTCGGCGCCGCGAAGTGCTGATAGTCGCCGGAAAGCAAACCATAGGTTTCGATCGAGTCGTATTTGCGACCTTCGCCGGTCGACTGAGTTCCATTCAACGCCCAGTAACTCCACGCCAGCCGATTCTCTTTCATATAGCGGATATACAACACAAACCAGTCCGAGTTCGCGCCACAGTCGAGGTTCTGACATGTGCCGAATTCGCCGACCCAGACAGGCACGCCCGGCTCGTTGTGAAGGAGAAAGCCGGCGCGGGCGTCATAGGCTTGCTTCAGCTCGTCGTAGCTGGAGAATGGGTGGCTGTCGATGTTGTAGGCGTGCGGGGAAAAGACCAGCCGTTGCTTTATCTTCAGCTTCACCGGCAGCTTGTCAAAACCCACGAAGTTGGTCGAGTAGTCCGGGCTCTCGACCATGATCAGAAGACGCGGATTTGCGGCGAGCACCGCGTTGCCTCCGCGCTCGGCCGCAGCATGCCAGTCGAGTTTGGGGTCCGGGCCGCCCCATGCGGCGCCGCTTCGCAGTTCATTGCGGAGGTCGGCACCAATTACCCAAGGCTGGTACTGATAGCGCCGCACGATCGTCTGCCAATCTGCCAACCATTTCGTCTCCGGATAGTCGGCGTTGTACCAGAGCCCGTTGCCGTCGGTTTCACTGCAACACCAGTCAGCTCGACTCACGTGGTTGTCGAGGATGACCATGATGTGCGCACGTGCCAGCGTGTCGATCACCGCGTCCATGATTTCCATGGCATGTTTGCCCCTGAATTGCGGATTGGCTCTCACGGCGTAGTCTGCAACTACGGGATTGCGTTCGAGCGTCTCATTCGCCCACGGCAACCGAACTGAATTCACGCCCAATTCCTGGATTTCGTTCACGATGGTTTGCAACGACGCGTGATCCAGACCGCCGACCACGTACTCTCTTTGATCGAAACCGTACCAGTTGACCGAAGTAAGGCGAACAACGGTCCCGGCGGAATCGACAATATTGTGACCGTCAGTGTGCAGAGGCGGCTTGATGTGCGGATTGTTCGGCGCCGGCGAAAAGACAGACGACTGCTAGAAAAGCGGCCGTGAAAAGAATTGCTGCGACGCGGGAACAGGTCATGCCTGTCAGGATACGCGGACTACCGGGGACTGGCCGGGCATCAGGACTGTCGTCCGGTTACGTGGACAGGCAATGCGACAGACGACAAGATGCGCCCACGCGGCCTCAGAGCGGGTGTAGTCAGACATCGTCACTGCTATCTCAAGCAGCGTAAGGCATGAGTTTTTGTACCCTCCGTGTGCCCATTTGGTGTCCTCCTGGTTGCTGGCGAAGAGGTTACTGATGACATTGAAGGTACAGAGCAAACTCAGAGTATTTTAACGACGGGGGGCCGCGGGAAACAGGCGTTCACAGGTTCGGGTGACTCCTCGCAGTTCGGCGAGACCGCGTAGTCGCCCGACGGCGGGATAGCCGGGATGCGCTCCCCGCTCTCTGTCGGTAAGAAGCTCCTGGCCATGGTCTGCGCGAAACGGCAGACGCATCCGATCTCCCGCCGCCAGGCGACGCCGTTCTTCCTTAATCAGCTCCATCACAATTTCGACTAGATCAGCATCGCCTTCGAGGTGGGCTGCCTCAAAGAAGCTCTCCTCGTCGGCCTCCCGCTGTGTCGACCGGAGGTGGGCAAACCATATGCGGTGTGCGAACCGGCGGACCATGGCTGCCAGATCATTGTCGGCGCGCACTCCAAGGGAGCCCGCACAAAAGGTAATCCCGTTGGCGTCGCCCGGCCAGAGGTCGAGAAGATGAGCAAGATCGTCCGCGGTGCTG
>Ga0335075_10003535_pt1 | contig 24750 bp, 22 predicted proteins | sample Lox_Sample_24_FD_206723 | JGI IMG/M metagenome (GOLD analysis project Ga0335075, IMG submission 206723) | Soil microbial communities from Loxahatchee National Wildlife Refuge, Florida, United States - Lox_Sample_2.4 | ecosystem: Environmental > Terrestrial > Soil > Wetlands | place: USA...
TGACGAGCACATGGCCCGGCTCGACGCGCGAGCGCGTTAGCCGAGGGCGTTCCATATATCCAGGGTGGCGTACCGTGGCCCCCACTCGTCGCGGTACGCGGCGAGCAGGTGCGGCGGGAACTTGCCGAGGATCGCGTCGAGGGTTTCCCCGGGCGCGTCGCTGAGCAGCCACGGCATGTACGTCGGCGCGTCGTCGCCGATCCGGTCGGCGTGGACCTTGGCGAAGTGCTGCCACTGCTGCGGTGTGAGGGCGACATCGATCAGCGGCAGCCCGTCGGTCTCCTCGTGACGCAGGTGGCCGGACAGCTTCACCGTGAGCTCGTCGACGATGTCGCCGAACCGCTGGTACCCGTAGTCCTGGTCCGCCGCGGCCGCGTCGACCGCGGCAAGCAGCGGCTCGATGACCGCGTGCTCGGCCTCTAGCTCGTCCACGAGCGCCACCCGGAGGCCATTGCCGGCCACCGCGGCGCGCAGGTCGGGCCACAGCACGTCGTCTTCGGTCGTGTGGTGCGCCACCAGGAACTTCTTGAACAGTTCCCAGCCGAGCGTGGCCTGCAGCAGCTTGGCCGGGTTGTCGTCGGGCCGACTCGTGACCCGCGCGATCTGCACCAGTTGCCGCCGCAGCGCGTCGTGCAGCGCGAACATCATGCTCATGTCGAGCGTGAACTCCATGGCTCCTCCTTGACTCTCAGTCCATAATGGATCTGAGACTCATTTGCTGTCAAGATCCATACAGCGCTCGGTATCTTTAGGTTACGGAGTTCGACCGGTTATGATGCGCGGCATGACCTTCCCGCCGACCGACCGTTCGCTGCCGCTGCGTGAGCGCAAGAAGCTGCGGAACCGGCGCGCGCTCGCCGAGGCGGCACTGCGCTTGTTCGCCGCCAACGGGTTCGACGCGACCACGCTTGAGGAGCTGGCCGATGCGGCCGACGTCTCCAAGAGCACGTTCTCCCGCATCTTCCCGGCGAAGGAGGCGGCCGGGATCGAGGCGGAGGCGGAGCTCTGGTCGGCGTTCCTCGCCTCGCTCGACGGCCGGGAGCTGTCCGGGGTGCTGTTCGGCGAACTGCACGAGGCCCTGGCGGAGGCGGTGACCGGGCTTGACCCCGACTGGGATCAGCGCTACCTCGACACCCGCCGCATGGTGGCGAACGAGCCCGCGCTGCTGCGCTACGTCGAGCACTACCGGGCCGCCGTCAAGGACGACCTGGTGGCGCACCTGGCGGCCAAGCTCAACCTGGAGCGAGACGACCTGCGCCTGCGCGTTCTGGCCGAGCTGACCATCCTCGCCTGGAGCGTGTCCGGCCGGCACTGGGTGCGCAACGGCGGGCGGGGCGGCCGCCCGGCGCTGCTGAGTCGTCTCGACGGCGCCATCGAGGCGATCCCGGCCAGCCTCGGCATGTCCGCGCCGGCGTAGCTTGCCGCTCCCCTTGCCCGGCGGTTACGTCATCACAGTATGGGGCAGATGGACTACTTAGAGTGAGTAGTTCTGTCGCTAGGGGGAGGGCTGTCTCTCGTGACCCATGTCCAACCGCCACTGCGGAGCCAGCGGCTACGGCTGGTGAACCACCAGGGAGACGCCCTTCGTCTGGGGATGAACTGGACCGAGGAGGACCTCGCCAAGCCGCAAGTCCTCGTTGACAGCGCCGAGGGCATGGGCCACCCGGGCACGTTTCACTTCCGCGGCCTCGTCGAAGAGGTAAGCAACGGCGTGTACGAGGCGGGCGGCAAGCCGGGCGTCTTCACGGTCAGCGACATCTGCGACGGCGTCGTCCAGGCGACCGCCGGCATGAGCTACTCGCTCGTCTCCCGCGACATCATGGCCGCGATGGTCGAGATCCACGCCCTCGGCCACCCGCACGATGGCATGGTGCTCATCTCGGGCAACGACAAGTCGGTCCCCGCCCACTTGGTGGCGATGGCCCGCTGTGACCTGCCGGCCATTCACCTGCCCGGCGGGACCCAGTTGAACGCGCCGGACTACGTGACCTCGAACGAGATGTGGGAGATGGGCGCCCAAGTCGAGCGCGGCGACCTGCCAAGGAAGGACCTGGAGAGCGCCCAGCGCGGCGCGTGCCCCACCTGCGGCGCGTGCCAGTTCATGGGCAGCGCGAGCACCGGCCAGGTACTGGCCGAGGCGCTCGGCCTGGCGCTGCCAGGATCGGCGCTGACGCCGGCACCGCTGACTAAGCTGCTGCGCTACGCGCGGGCGACCGGCAAGCAAGCGGTCCGCCTCATCCAGGCGAACCTCACGGCGCGGCGCATCCTCACCCGCGACGCGTTCGAGAACGCGATCATCATTCACGCCGCCGTCGGCGGGTCGACCAACGCGCTGCTGCACCTGCCGGTGGCGGCCAGGGAAGCGGGCGTCGACATCACGATCGACGACTTCGACCGCATCCACCGACGAGTCCCGGTGCTCGCGAACGTGAAGACAACCGGCAGGTACCCCGTCGAGTACTTCTGGTACGCCGGCGGCGTCCCCGCGGTCATGCTGGAACTGCGCGACATGCTGCACCAGAACTGCCTGACCGTCACCGGCAAGACGCTGGGCGAGAACCTGGACGAGATCGCCGCCAGCCCGGCCTACCTGGCCGAACGGCGCGGCTACCTGAACAACGTGAAGGTGGCCAACGACGAGATCATCCGGCCGCGCGACGACCCGTTCGGTACCGACGGCGGCGTCGCGGTGCTTTACGGCAACCTGGCTCCCGGCGGCGCCATGATCAAGGCGTTTTCCGTCCCCAAGGAGATGCACGTGCACACCGGGAGGGCGCGCGTGTTCGAGTTCGAGGAGGAAGCGGTTCACGCACTGGTCGCCCGCCAGATCAAGCCAGGCGACGTGCTCGTCATCCGGTACGAGGGACCACGCGCCAACGGCATGCCAGAGATGTACTACGCCGCCGCCATCCTCTCCGCCGATCCCGTACTGAACACGACCACGGCGATCGTCACTGACGGCCGCTACTCCGGTGCCATGCGGGGTCCGTGCATCGGCCACGTCGCGCCGGAGGCCATCGAGGGCGGCCCCATCGCGCTGGTTACCGACGGCGACCTCATCGAGATCAACGTGCCGGAGAGACGACTGGCGATCGTCGGCGTGGACGGCGCGCACCGGGCTCCGGGAGACATCGAGGCGATCCTGGCGGACCGCAGAAGCATCTGGAAACCGCTGCGGCCGCGGCACGACAGCGGGATCCTCGCGCTGTACTCACGCGTCGCCCGCGGCGCATCCGAGGGAGCGTCCATCACATGAGCGGCAGCACCGTCGTCATCGCCGACTACGACTACGGCGACGTGGACATCGAGCGCGCCATCGTTGAAAAGGCCGGCCTTGGGCTGATCGCCGCCCAGTGCAAGACCGAAGAAGAGGTGATCGACGTCGCCCGGGATGCGGACGCGATCATCGCACAGTACGCCACGGTCGGCGCGAAGGCGATCGGCGCCCTCACCCGCTGCCGGGTCATCGCGCGATACGGAACCGGCGTCGACATCGTCGACGTGGACGCCGCCACAAGGCACGGGATCCTCGTGACGAACGTGCCCAGCGACTGGTGCGAAAACGAAGTCGCCGACCACGCGATGGCCCTGGTCCTCGCGCTTGGACGCAAGATATGCGCCTATGACCGGGCATCTCGGGCCGGAACCTGGCAGTGGCAGGCCGGCCAGCCCATTCACCGCCTGCGCGGCAGCGTCCTCGGGCTGGTGTCATTCGGGGCGATCGCACAGGCGGTAGCCGCCAGGGCCGCGGGATTCGGCCTGCGCGTCATCGCGAACGACCCGTACCTGCCAGAAGCTGAAGTCGCCGCGCGGGGCGCCACGCCGGTGTCCTTTGACGCGTTGCTCGAGCAGTCGGACTACCTGGTGGTCCAGGCTCCCCTCACGAAAGAGACGCACCACCTCATCGGCGAGGCCGAACTGCGCCGGATGAAGCCGACCGCGTTCCTTGTCAACACCGCGCGCGGGCCCATCGTCAGCGATGACGCCTTGTACCGCGGCCTGCGGGAAGGCTGGATCGCCGGTGCGGGCCTCGACGACATCGAAGAAGAGCCGGCCAAGCAGCGTGGCTGGAAGCCGTCCAACCCCTTGTTCGCGTTGCCGAACGTCATCCTGACGCCACATGCGGCGTACTACTCGGAAGAAGCGATCCACACCGTCCGCGACTTCGCCGCGCGCGAGGTCGTCCGGGTGCTCACCGGGCAGCCTCCGGTCTCCCCTGTCAACGCCGACCGACTTACCACTTGACCTGCTAGCCCTCCTCCAGCTAGCTCTCCTTCAGCTAGCTCTGCTGCAGCCACGGAAATCGGTTTCCTGGTCCAGCCGCCCCGGACGCCCCGGGCGGGCGTGGTTGGCGCATGCACGAGAAGCCTGGTCTCAGGGAACGCGCATGGAAGGCTGTCCGCGTCCTGATGCCGATCACGGACGAGCACTTTACTCGGGGCTCTGCCGTGCGATCATGTTCCGGTGAGGAAACCCTTTTCCTCGGATAACCGCCGGCCGGCCGTCATCCTGGCATCGACCGGGGCCAGGCTGCCGGTCGCGCTCCGGCGGATGAGCGCTCACTGGTCCGTGCTCGCGGCCGCGTTGCTCGCCGCGCTGGTCTCCGTGACGGTGGCCGTCACGCTCGCGATCTTCGCCGGGCAGGCGGTACCGCAGGCCGCACGCCGCACGCTCGCCGCCGCACCGGATACGTCGGTCCTGGTCAGCGGCCCGTTGGCGGGCAATTCGGCCGCTAGCGAGACCGTCGCGGTGCGGGCGGCCATGCGATCGGCCTTTGGCTCCGTCCCGTTCGCGTTCTACGCGGCGCAGTGGACCGAGCCGCTGCCGCTGGCCTCGGCGGGCGTCACCGCCGGCGCCGGCGCCGGCGCCGCGAAGACGCCGGCGCCGACGGTCCAGGCCGTGGCCGCGGACGGCATCCAGGCCAACTCGGTGCTGACATCCGGCAGCTGGCCGGCCACGTCTCTCTCGGCAATCCCGCAAGCGGCGAAGACCCCGACGGCGGTCACGCCGGCGCCCGCTGCGCAGCCCGTCACCGCCGCACTCGACGCCGCCGCCGCGGGCCGACTGCACGTGCCGGCCGGTGGTCTGCTCACGCTGCGGACCGCCGGCTCATCCCGGCCGATTCTGGTGCGGGTGACCGGCCTGTTCCGGCCGCGTGACCCCGCGTCGGCCTACTGGCGGCTCGACCCGATCAGCCAAAGCGGCGTTGGCAATAGCGGCGGGCGCACAATCTACGGACCGCTCGTCGTTAGCGCGGCAGCCCTGCACGGCCCGCTGACCGCCGGCGCCGCCTCCTGGGTGGCGGTGCCTGCCATGGCCGACATCCCGGATGACGACCTGCTGGCCCTCGCCGGACAACTCGCGCAGCAGCAGCAGTACATGCTCTACTCGGCGACGCTGGGCAACCTGACGATGGCCACCGGCCTGCCGGCGGTGCTGGACGCGGCCGGCAGCAATCTGGTGGTGGCGCGCTCGCTGCTGGTGATCGCGGGCCTGCAGTTGCTGTTCCTGGTCGCCACCGCGCTCGGGCTGACGGCACGGCTGCTGGCCAGCCAGCGCCAGGCCGAATCCGCTCAGCTTGCCGCGCGGGGCGCCACCCGCTGGCAACTGGTCCGGCTGAGCGTGGCCGAGGCCGTGCTCGTCGCGGCCGTCGCGGCCGTCGGCGGGCTGCTGGCTGGCGGATCGTTCGCGGGCGTGCTGGCGCGGGCCGGCCCGCTGCGCGCGGCCGGCCTGCACACGTCGCTGGCCACGGCCGCCGTATGGTGGACGGCCGCGTCCGTCTCGGCGGCCTGCGCGGCAATCGTGCTACTGGCCGGCGCGATGCCGGGACCAGCGGCGCGCGGCGGTACGCCGCGGCGGGGGCGGCTAGGTGCGGCCTCGTGGACGGCCCAGGCGGGCGCGGACGTGGCGCTGGTGCTGCTCGCGGCCGTTACGGTCTGGGAACTCCGCCGCTATTCCGCGGTCACCCCGTCACCCGTGGGCACGCTGAGCGTGGATCCGGTGCTGGCGCTGGCGCCGGCGCTCGCGCTTGCCGCGGGCACCGCCGTGCTGCTCCGGCTAGTGCCGTTGGCGGCCCGGGCGTGCGACAGGCTGGCGGTGCGGGGCAGGCGGCTCGCGGTGCCGCTGGCCAGCTGGCAGCTCGGCCGCCGCCCCGTGCACCAGGCCGGTTCCGTGCTGCTGGTGGTGATGGCCGTGGCTACCGGAACGTTCGTGCTCTCCGTGCACGAAAGCTGGTTGCGATCGGCGCGGGACCAGTCCGCGTTCACGGTCGGCGCGGACGTCCGGGTGGACACCCGCCAGCCAACCTCGCCCGGCCAGGCCGACGCGATCGCCACCGCCCCAGGCGTGCGGGCGGCGATGGCGGTCGCCCGGCTGGGTTACGGGTCGGTCGGCCAGGGGATAGCGCTGGATACGGCCACGGCAGCACGCGTCGTCCTGCTCCGCCCGGACCTGTCCACGCTGTCAGAAGCGGCCTTGTTCGGGCGAATCAGGCCGGCCGGCGAGCCGCCCGGCCTGGATCTCCCCGGCCGCCTGGCCCGGCTGCGGGTCAATGCGAGCCTGGGTCCGGCCACGCTGGGGCTTGCCCCGGCGGACGTGACGGTATCCGTACAGGACGCCGACGGCACCGTGTACGCGCTGCCGGCCGGCCGCCTGCCCGCGGACGGGCGGGTACACCCGCTGGACACCACCGTCGCCCCGCTAGCCGACGCGGTTTACCCGCTGCGCCTGCTCGCCGTAACGCTGAACTACCCGCTTCCCCGTGCCCCGGCCCGGCAGAACGCCGTGCTCAGTGTGTACGGCATTACCACGTCGGCGGCGGGGTCCGGGCCGTTCGCCGCGCCGTTCGCGGCCGGCAGCGCACTGCGCGGCTGGCAGCATGCCGTCACCTCGGCCGCCCTGTCCGGCCTGCTGGCGACGCCCGGCGCCACCTCGGGGCAGGCGAAGGCGCCCAGGGCGGCATCGTGGCGGACCGAAGCGACGGCGCAGGCGCTGTCCTTCAGCCCGGGTGCCGACGGGCGCCCGCGCTCCGCCAGTGCGGTCCCTGGTCAGGTAACGCTGACCGCGGTCGCCGCCCGCGCGTTCATCCCCGGCATCGCCACCCAGGCGTACCTCACGGCCGCCGACGCCACCGTCGGGACCACGGTCCAGGTCACGGCCGCTGGCTTCGCCGTGCCGGTGAAGATCGTCGCCGCGGTCGCCGCCTTCCCGTCCGTCTCCGGGCCGGGTGGCGCGGTGATCGTCGACTTGGCGGCGCTCCAGGACGCGCTTTCGGCGAACGCGATGCCGCCCGCTCCGGTGAGCGAGTGGTGGCTGACCACCGCTCCCGCCCCGGCCGGCCAGCCGGGCCAGCTTCCCGTCGGTGCGCCGCCCGGCCTGCGCGGCCTGATCCCGGCCGGCGCGACGGTGACCGTCGCCGGTCAACTGGCCGCGGGCCTGCTTGCCGACCCGTTGTCGGCCGCGCCACAGCAAGCCCTGCTCGGCGTCGCCGCGGCGGCCGGGATACTCGCCGTCGCCGGGCTCGCCGTCGCGATCGCGGCGAAGGTCGCAGAACGGGCCGCACAGCGTGCCCTCCTGTCGGCCCTCGGCGTGCCCCAAGGTCTCCAGGCCTGGGCATTCTGCCTGGAGCAGCTGATGCTCAGCGTTCCGTCGGCGGCCGCCGGACTGGCCCTGGGCGCCACCCTGGCTTGGCTGGTCGTACCGGCGGTCACGCTGACCGCCGGCGCCGTGGCGCCCGTGCCGCCGGCGCTGACCGAGTACCCGTGGTTCCTGGCGGTTTCGCTGGCAGCCGCGGTCGCCGTGGTGCCGGTGCTCGCGGCGGCGGTAACGATGGCGCGCGAGCCGGATCCGGCCGCGCAACTGCGCACGCTGGAAACGCCGTGAACACGGCACGGTTCGCCGCCGCGGCCGGCCGGGCGGCCAGGTACCTGCGGGAGATCACCGGGGCCGGCGGCGCCCCGCTAGCCGTGTTCGCGCTGATCGTGCTCGGCGCGGTGTTCGCGGCAGTGGCGATGACCCGGCAGGACCTGCACATGCAGACCCAGGCGCTGCAGCGGGCCTTCGCCTCCGTCCCGGCCGCCGAGGATTCGGTCGTCGCGACCGCGAGCTGGGGGCAGCTAGACACCAGCCAGGATAATCCGGACGCGACGCTGACCCCGGCCGACATCGGCGTGGCGACCAGCACCCTGGCCAGGGAGCTGGCCGGCTATTCGGTGCCGCTGGCGCCCGCGGCCGGCGACTGGGCCGGCATCACCGCCGCCTACACCGCGGTCTCCGGCGGCCCGCACGGCGCCGGGAACGCGGGCCGTGAACTGGAGATCGGCTACCGCAGCGCGATGGGACGGCACGCACGGCTGATCGCGGGTCGCCAGCCGGATGACAGCACGGTGACGTTCAACCCGGGCGTGCCGCTTGGGCAACCCGGCGGCGGCGCGGTCCGCGGCGCCACGTTCCAGGTCGCCATGACCCAGGCGACCGCGGCACGGCTTGGCGTGGGCCCCGGAGCCAGGCTGACGGCAGCAGGGCACGTCACGCTCATCGTCACCGGGATCATCCGGCCCGCCGACCCGGACTCGGCCTTCTGGACCTTGGACCAGGTCGCCGCCCAGCCGCCCCTCGGTTCAGGCGGCGCCTGGCTCGGCAGCGCCTTCGTCGGGCCGGCCGAAGTCCGAGACCTCCAGCTCGTCCTCGGCTCACCGCAGATGACCGTGTGGTGGGACTTCCCGCTCGCGCTGTCGGGCGTCCAGGGCACGGCCGCCGGGCAGCTCGCCGCGCACTTGACTGGCGCCGCGGGCGCCGACCTCGGCGCGAACCAGGTCATCGGGGTGACCGAGGTAGCCCCGGGCGCCATCACCGTATCCTCGGCGCTGTCCGCGCAGCTGGACTCGTTCAGTCAAACCCAGACGGCCGTAGACGCCGTCCTGTCGGTGCTCCTCACCGGGCTGGCCGTGATCGGCGCCGTCGCCGTCCTGCTCGGCGTGCACGTGCTGACGCGGCACCGGGCCGGCGAATTCGCCATGCTCCTGGCCCGCGGGGCGTCGGCCGCCCAGCTCGCGGGCACCGCCGCCCGGGCCTGCATCGTCACCGTGCCCGCGGCCGCGGCGGGCCTGCTGCTCGGGATCGTTGTCACGCCGGGAGACGACGTCTCGCTGGCCTGGTGGCTGGGTGCCGTCATCGCGCTGGTCGCGCTGGCCGGGCCGCCGGCCGCGGCCGCACGGTGGCATCGTGGCGTCACCCGGCCGACGGGCAAGTCCAGGCGGCTGGAACGCACGCGCCGGGTGGTGGCCGAACTCACCCTGGTCGCCGCGGCCGCCGGAGGGCTCGTCGTGCTGCACCAGCAAGGGGCCCATCCGGGTGGCCTCGACCTGTACACCGCCGCCGCGCCCGTGCTGGTCGCCGTGCCCGCGGCCGCGCTGGTCGTGCGGCTGTTTCCATGGGTCGTCCGCGGCCTGCTGCGGCTGACGATGGCCCGGCGCGGCGTCGTCGGCTTCGTCGCCATGGCCCGCGCCGCCCGCGCCGGGCCAACCGTCATGCTGCCGGCGTTCGGGCTCGTCCTGGCGCTTGGGGTCGCCGCGTTCGGCGGCACGGTGCGCGACGCGGTGCAGCAAGGCCAGGTCATGGCATCCTGGCAGCTGACCGGGGCCGACGCGGTGATCGACGACTCCGTCTCGGCTACGGGCATCGGCCCGGGTGCGATACGGGCGATCGCGAGCGTGCCCGGAGTGGGGCATGTCGCGGCGGTCACGATACTGCCAGGATCGCTGCCATTTGGCGCCGCGACCGACGTGATCGTGGTCAACCCGGTGAACTACGCGGACCTGATGGCGGCGACTCCGCTGCCCCTGTTCCCCGCCGCCGCGCTCGCGATGCGTACTACCGGTCCGGTCCCCGCGGTCGCGTCCGCGAACGTTGCCACCAGCTTTACTTCCGGCACGGTCCTGCTGCCGTCCACGGCCGGCCGTTCGCTGAACGTCCGGGTGGCGGCCACCGTGGCGGAAACCCCGGCAGATCCCGGCCAGGACCTGTTTCTCATGCTGCCCTCGTGGGCGTTCACCGAACTGCCCCCTCCGGGACTGCTGCTGGTAACCGGCCCGCATCTGGACCAGCCCGCGCTGGCCGCGGCGGTGCGCCGCGCGCTGCCAAGTGCGGTACTGCGGCTGCGGTCCGACACGCTCGCCGCGCTCGCCGACATGCCGCTACAGCAGGGCGCCGAAGCCGTCTTCGGCTCTGGCCTTGTCGCGGCGGCCGGGCTAAGCGCGCTGATCGCGCTGCTGACCTTGGCGATCGCGGCCGAAGAGCGCGGGCAGGCCCTGGCCAGGCTGTACACGATGGGACTGGCGACCGGGCAGGGGACGCGGATGGTCATCCTCGAGGTGGTGCCGGTGGTGCTGTCCGCTGTCGCGGCGGGGGTGATCTGCGCATGGTTGCTCACGCCGCTGACCGGTTCGGCCCTTGACCTGTCGGTGTTCACCGCCGGGGTCGCCGTCCCGCTGCGGGCCGACCCCGCCGCGCTCGCGGTCCCGGCGGCCGGCCTGGTCGGGCTCATGCTGACCGTGCTGTTGCTCCAGGCAGCACTCGTCCGTCGGTTCGGGATGCCGCGGCGCCTGCGCCCCGACGGCTGAATGACTCCGGCTGGTCAACCCGGGGTCAGCTCGGGGTCCGGCCACGGGCAGGCGTCATGACCGGCTGCTGGCGGCGAAAGAGCGCTTCGATCCCGGCGGCGTCTTCTCCGCCACGCCGGCGCCGCCACGCCGGGCGGCCGCATGACGGCATGACCGACCGCTCCCGTTTGGTTAGAGCCAGCCGGCATCGCGGGCGATGCGGATGGCGTCGAGCCGATTGCGGCCGCCCACCTTGCTGATCGCGTTCGAGAGATAGTTGCGCACCGTGGTCGGCGACAGGGCGAGGGTTTTAGCGATCTCGTCCGTGGATCCGCCGGCCTCGGCGACCCGCAGGACGTCCGACTCCCGCGGCGTCAATGGGCTCTCACCGACGTCGAGGGCGCTGGCAATCAGTTCCGGGTCGATGACCCGCTGGCCGGCCGCCACCCGCCGCACGCCCTGGGCGAGGGTGGCCGCGGGCGCGTCCTTGAGTATGAAGCCCCGCACGTGGGCCTTGAGCGCACGGAGCAGGTGGCCGGGCTGGCTGAGGCCGGTCAGCACGAGAATCTGGCATCCCGGCAGCCTTTCGTGCAGTTCCGCGGCCGCCGCCAGGCCGTCCGTCCCCGGCAGGTCGATGTCCAGCACGGCCACGTCGGGCTTGGCACGGATCGCGGCCGCGAGCACCTCGTCGCCGCGCTCGAGTTCGGCTACCACCTCGATGTCGGGTTCGCGGGCGAGCAGGGCGACCAGGGCTCCCCGGATGAGGTGCATGTCCTCGGCGATCAGGACCCTGATCAACGCGGCACCTGCGGCACCTCGACGTACAGCCGGAACCGGCCGCTGTCCATCCGTCCGGCGCTGACCTGGCCGGAGAGCGACTCCGCCCGGTCAGCCAGCCCGGCCAGCCCGTTGCCAGGCGCCGCTTCCGCTCCGGCGCCGTCATTGAGGATTTCCAGGTAAGCCACGTGCCCGCGCCGGCCGGCCGTGATCGAGCAGGCGGCGGCCTGGCTGTGCTTGAGCATGTTGGTGACGCCCTCCCTCGTCGCCCAGCCGAACAGTTCGTCCACGTCGGGAGGAATGTCCGCCAGGCCCACGTCGACGTGCGCGTCGATGCTCGCCGCACTCAGCAAGATCCTGGCTCCTTCCGCTTCCGCCGCCAGCGACACCAGATGGCTGCCGTGCACGACGTTATCGATGTTCGCCAGCGCGTCCCTGGCGGCCTCGGCCAGGTCGCGAACCTCGGCTTTCGCGGCGTCCCCGGTGCCGCCGCGCAGCAGGGCAAGCGCGAGCTCACCCTTGACGGAGACCGACGACAGGCTCTGGCCAAGCAGGTCGTGCAGGTCCCGCGATAGCCTCAGCCGCTCGCCGCGGGCGGCCACGTCCGTCATCTCGGCTCGCGTGGCGAACAGGTCGTCGGTGGAATGGACGAGGTACACGGCGCCGTAGAGGCAGGCGGCAGCCCCGGAGAGACCCACGGCCCAGAAGACGGCGTAGTAGCAATCGAACGCGATACCGCCGCCCGTGCGTGACGCGACGATCGCGCTCCACACCATGGTCCCGAGCACGGGAGTCGCGACCGCGATTTGCCTGAGGCGACCGTGCAGCAGCAGGGCGGCGGACACGATGAACATGACCTGGATGGACGCCCAGTCCAGTTCGAGCCACGGCAGCGGCGCGAACACGAGGATGCCGAGGACCGCGAGCGAGACCGGCCAGCCGACCGGGCGCCTGCCCCCTGCCACGTCGAAGCTGTGCCTTAGCTGCACGGCGCCGATGGCGACGGCCAGCGGCAGCGCGATCCAGTCCGGGCGAACCGGCTGGGAGACTCCGGCCATGGTCGACAGCGGCGCCATGGCCAGGAAGGGGAGGTGCGCCCCGGCGAGGAACAGCCGGGACCGGCGCTTGCTCCACCACACCTGCTTGAAGCGAGCGGGCAGGTCGCCGGTCACGCGCTCGGCTCGCTTCGCGCGGAACGGAGCGCCTCCAGCCGTGGCGCGCCGCTCGCATAGCCGAGCCTGAGCACGACCGGACCGGTCGCCTCCTCGCTCAGCAACCGCGCCACCACGGCCCGCAGGGCCGCCCGGGTCGGCTCGTCCAGGGCTGCCGGAAGCTCCGCACCGGGGCATTCGACCGTGGCTTCGATCCCGGCGGCGCGCAGCAGCCCAAGCGCCCGCTCGAACTCGGTGCCGGCCGCGGCGAGCCGGTAACGGCCGATGGCCCGGCGAACATTCGCCAGCGCCCGCCTGGAACCCTCGATCAACGACCGCAGTTCCGCCTCGGCGGCCTGGCCGTCATGGCCGGCCGCGGCCTCGGCGAGTGCGCACTTGGCCACCACGGAGTTGAGCTCGGCCACGACCGTGGCCCGCAACTCACCGTCGATTCGCTGACGCTCGGCCACGATGGCGACACCGGCCAGCGCCGCCCGCGCCGATTGCACCTTGCGGAGCGCGACCACCAGCCACACCAGCACGAACACGGCCGCGGCGCGCACCGCGACCGCGATCGGGAGGTAGAACGCCACGCCGAGCGGGTCCTCATGACCAAAAGCACCGCTGCTGTGCGAGGCGGCCCAGACGCCGACGCCGGCCAAGACGCAAAGGACCGCCGGGATGGAGACGGAAGGGCGCAGCGTAACCAGCACGGAAGCCACGATGGCCTGAAACGCGTACAGCCAGCCGGTGCCGAGCGAGGGCGTGACGCCGACGATGACCACGATCATCGTCCCGAGCGTTACCGGCAGCCACGGCGGCCGCTCGCCGCGCAGGCCGTACCGGCAGTGCCGCACGTGCAGGGGAAGGTACAGCGCCGTGGCCATGGCCGCCACGGCAAAGTCGCGCGACGTCGGCGCCGCCACGGCGAACAGCATCAGTATCACCAAGGGCACCGCGACGCTGTAGGCGACGACCGCACCGGAAGCGAGCCGGATCAAGCGATCCGCCAGGGCAGACGAACCGATCACAGCGAATACAACCCCGCTCTCGGTCGAGACACCCGCCAACCAGGACTAAGACCCGCAAAGCGGCAGTGACAAACATACTTCCCGACCCTCAACATCCGCATCTACTTTCCCCGTGGCCAAGGCCGGATAGTGGAGCGGCGGGCGGCCAGCACGGGCCGGCGACCGACGAAGAAGGACGAGGAAGCGATGACCGACTTGGGCCAGGTACTCGACCGCTACGCGGCGACGTGGACAGAGAACGACCCGGCGAGGCGGCGCGAATTGATCGCGAACCTGTATGCGCCGCAGGCGCATTACGCCAACCAGGGCGGCGACTACCACGGCACCGACGGCGTCGAGGTCGCCGTCGTGCGCAACTGGGAGAAGTTCGTCAGCCAGGGCTTCACCTTCGAGGTCATCGACGGCGCGGCGGCGCATCACGGTGCGGTGCGGGTGCCGTGGCGGATGCTGGCACCCGACGGCACGACCATCGCCGCGGCAGGCATGCAGTTCCTGGTGCTCGACGACGCCGACCGGGTGAGCACCGACTACCAGTTCATCACCCAGGCCCCGGCGGCCTGAGCTCACCGCACCGGCGATGATCACCAAAAGGAGAGCACGGGACATGGCGACTGTGATCAACGGCGCGGTCGCGCCTGGATTTGAGCGGGTGGCCGACGCCTTCACCGACAATTTCGCCAAGCACGGCGAGGTCGGGGCGTCGGTCTGCGTTTACCTCGACGGCCGGCCCGTGGTCGACATCTGGGCCGGAACCGCGAACCCGCGGACGGCGCGCGCGTGGCAGCGCGACACATTGCAGCTGTTCTACTCCGCCGGCAAGGGGGTCGTCGCCACGGTGGCGCACATGCTGGCCGAGCGCGGGCAACTGGACCTGGACGCGCCGGTCGCCGAGTACTGGCCGGAATTCGGCGTGGCGGGCAAGGAGAACATCCCGGTGCGGTGGCTGTTGTCGCACCAGGCCGGGCTGCCGAACCTGGACCGGCCACTGCCCGTGTCCGAGGTGCTCGCCTGGGATCCGGTTGTCGACGCGCTTGCGGCGCAGACCCCGGTATGGGAGCCGGGCACCGCGTTCGGCTACCACCAGCGCACCTATGGCTGGCTGGTCGGCGAGGTCGTGCGCCGCGTCACCGGCAGAACCATCGGCCGGTTCGTGGCCGACGAGATCGCCGCGCCGTTGGGGCTTGACCTGTATTTCGGGGTGCCGGAAGCCGAGGAACCGCGGGTGAGCAGGCTCGAGTTCGCCCCGGGGCCAGATTTGTCTGGCGTGTCACCGGCCGACGTACCGGAGCAGTTCCGAGCGCTGCTGCGGTCCGCCACGGATCCGGACTCGCTACTCAACCGGCCCGACACCATCGAGGAGATCGATTACAACTCCCCGCGCGTGCATCGGGCCGAGTTGCCCGCGTCCAACGGGATCGGCACCGCGCGCAGCCTGGCCCGGATGTACGCGGCGCTGCTCGGCGACGTCGACGGGGTGCGGCTGCTTCATGAGGACACCGTCAAGGCGGCGACCGTGCGGCAAACCTTCGGCACCGATCGGGTGACGGGCCTGCCGATGCGGTGGGGCACCGGCTACCAGCTACCCACGCCGCCCTACCTGCCGTGCGGCGGGCCGACCTCGTTCGGTCACCCCGGACGCGGCGGGTCGCTCGCCTTCGCCGACCCCGACCAGGGCCTCGCCTTCGGCTACGTCATGAACCACGTCGTCGTCGGGTCCCCCGACACCAGGGCAACCAGCCTGGTCGCCGCGCTCGGATGAGCTAGCCAAACAATCCACGCCAGCCAAACGCCGGCCTGCCCGCTGCCGCCACGGTCGACGGGGACAGGATCCTGCCGAAATGGATCGCCTGAGCCGCAGGCCGGTCAGGCGCCGGGCGCGTGCATGACCATGAAGCCGTCCCGGGAGAAAACCGTCACGTAGCCGTGCGCGCGCAGTGCGTCCACCCGCGCCACCTGGTCTGCCTTGTTGTGAAACCCGAGTTCGGACATCGATACCGATACCACCGCCCACTGGGGGAACTCGGGGCTGCCATCGCCCCACATTTCCACGGTGTCTCGCGAGTCGAGGTGGACGCCGAGGCTGTCGGAGGCCTCGACCAGAACGCCCGCCGGCACGTGGGCGACGGCCGCCGCTTCCGCGGCCTCGGCCGGGCTCCGCTCGTAGAACGAGGAGTGGAACATCCGGCCGATGTCGAAGTGCGGCACCAGTGCCAGCGCGATGAGCGCGAACACGCCCGTGGCACCCAGCGCGAGCTTGCCGTCCAGCCACCGCAATCCCCGCAGCGGGCGCCATCGTCGGCCCAGCCACGTCAAGCAGCGCTCCAGGCGCAGCGCACCGTCAACCGCGCCGAGCGCGATCGGGACGATGAGATAGGCGTTGTAATGGAACTGGTTGGACCACCAACCCGGGTACCTGACGCCGAGCATCCGCTCGAGCAGTAGCGGGATGACCGGGAGGACGAACGGCGACAGGAAGGACAAGAACAGGAACGGGGCGAACAGTTCCAGCATCGTGTGCAGCTTCTCCCGCGGCGTGAAGAGGTTGCGCGCCGAACTCCGCGGGTGCTCAAGAATGTGCTTGACCGCCGCCGAAGCGTTCGGGCCGAGTTCCTGATAGGCCCAGTAGTAGTGAGAATCGCCGCCCATGGCCGGGATCAAGACGAAGATCGCGACGAGGGAGAAGACCACGCCGACGGCGGCGATGAGCAGGCCGGTCAGCCGCTGGCGCGGAATCCCGAGGTTACGGGTGAGCGCCAGGCCAAGCCCCAGGCCCGCCACAAACAGCCCCATGTCCTCCTTGACCAGCACCAGGGCTACCAGCACGGCCAGCGCCGTCTTGAGCCGACCCTTCTGCAGTCGCTCAAGCGCGAGCGCCGTCAGCAGCGGCGCGAAGGCCACCTCGTGAAAGTCAAAGCTCACGGCGGCCGCGATCGGCCAGCTCACCCCGTAGGCAATCGCCACGAAGTACGCGGCCGCCGTCCCCTTCCGCCCGCCGCCGAAGGCCCGTCTGGTAAACACCCAGAGCGGGGGGATGGCTAGGGCGAACAGCACCGCCTGCGCGAGCAGCAGGTCCATCGGGCTGTTGTAGATCCAGTACAGCGGAGCCAGCAGCGCGTCGATCGGGGAGAAATGGTCCCCAAGCACCGAGAAGTTCGGGTTCTCGAAGTTGTGCATGCCCTTGGCGATCGAGATCCCCGGCTGGAAGTGCGCGTAGGAACGGATCGCCTGGTCGAAGATCCCCAGGTCGTAGATCGCATCGTGGTACGTGTAATACAGGGTCACCGAGAGCACCGAGTAGACGACGGCCAGCACCGTCACCAAGGCACCGACGGCGTACACGTGAGGTGACCGGGGCGCTCTCAGCCACCGACGCGCCGCGCTGCCCGACTCGACAACCGCGGGCGCTACTACCTTGCTTTCTGCCATCTACCAAGTACCTACAGTCGTCGTACCTACCGCTGGACGGGCTGCCGGTCAGGCCCCGGGCGCGCGCATCACCTTATACCAGGTGCCGGACAAATTGCCGCATATCTCTGCATGACCGGGAGCGCTACCCGCTCATCGAGTGCCTGGCCAGGGATGACCCGCTCAGCACTGCGGAACGCCTCCAGCGTGGCCAAGACGGCGTCCGGAGCCCGCCCCGGCGTCCTGTTCCGGCAGTGAACCTCGACTGGTAATCGCCAACCATCGTTAAACTGGACGCCGTTCGACGAGCCGCTCACGCCCGCCGACCTGCACCAGACCGGGCGGGCGCTGTCGCTGCACCCGGAGACCACGTTCAGCGCCGCCGTCACCGGAACGGCGAATTTGCTGGTCACCGTCGCGTGCAGGGACTACGCGGCGCTGTACGACTTCGTCACCGCCAAGGTCGGCCCGCTGCCTGCCGTCCGCCAGGCCGAGGTCGTCCCGGTGCTGCACCGGCTCAAGCAGGCGGGCACCCGTGTTCGCGACGGGCGCCTTTCTATGACCTGACACGGCTGCGAGCAGCGTCACCCGCCCGTTCGGTATTAGCTCTGGAACGAATCTGAGAGTCGCGTCAATACCTAGGCATGGAAGAGAAACGGGCCGACGGCAGACGGGACGTCGCTGCCATCGCGGCCGCGGCGGATTTCGAGAACGCCTTCCGCGCGCACTTCGCGCCCGTGTACCGCTTCATCGCCCGGCGGGTGGGCGCTGACCTGTGGGGATCGCCCAGGGGACGGCCCGGTCGCGGCGGTCAAGGGCCAGGGCGGCCCTGCGGGCGCACCTCGGCGAATTCGACTTCAACCGGTGGACCTTCAAGGAGAGCGGCCATGCCTGACGAGATCGACTTGCTACGGACGTTCCGTAGCGACACTCCGGGCCCGGGCGAGGCCGCCTGGGAGAAAGCCCGCGCCGCGGTCACGGCGGTCGCGGCGGTCGCGGAACCCGTCCTGCCGCAGCGGCGGCCTCGACCCCTGCTCCGGTTCCGGCCCCGTACCGCCGTCATCGCGGTGGCGGTGGCCACGACCGCGGCGGTCGTGGCCGGCGTGCTCGTCAGCGTGCTGCCGGGGTCGTCCGGCCCGGCCCCGACCCTGCACAAGCCGCTGGCCACCGCGTGGGAGCCGGCCCGGTCGCTGCCGTCGGGGCCGGCTGGAGTCACGGTGTCTTCCGGCCAGTGGCGGCTGACCAGCTACCTGAGCCCGCGCGGCTGGCAGGAGAACACGTCAAGTCCTGAGCAGCCGGGCGACCTCACCTGCCCGACGGCGCGGACGTGCTACGCGGAGGGGAACGGCGCGACCTCGGCCAGCGGGCCGGATGACATAAACGCGCTGTATGTATCGGGCGACGGCGGGCAGACGTGGGACGTGCTGCCGGTCCCGGCCGGCGTCACGTTCACCTCGAAGCTCGCCTGCACGACGGATCGCGACTGCGGGGCGGGCGGGCTGTACCACGGCCACCAGGGGGTTTACCTCTCCACCACGAGCGGCGGCCACTCGTGGCGGGTGACACCGCTGGGGGCAGGCGCGGACCAGATCATCGACCTCGCCTGCACTTCCGCGACGTCGTGCCGGGGCTGCTGCACTGGGAGAGGCCGGCGCTCGCCGTCGTTGTCGTCCTGGTCATCCTCGGCGTCGTGGACCTCATGGCCCACGCCGACATCGACTACTCGTTCGTGCCGTCCTTCTTCACCTCCAGCGTCATGCTTGGCGGTGCACTGCGGACGGTCGAACTGGCGCTGGTGGCGCAGGCGACGGCTGTGGTGCTCGGCGGCATCGTGGCGGCGATGCGCGTGTCCCGCAACCCGGTGGCGAGCACGGTCGCCGCCTTCTACACGTGGATCTTCCGCTCGATCCCGGCCCTGGTGCAGTTGCTCCTGTGGTTCAACCTGGCGCTGGTCGTGAAGACCCTCGAGATACCCATCCCGTTCACGCGCCTCTTCCTCTTCCAGGAAAACACCAACGCGGTCATCACAACATTCACCGCCGCGTGGATAGGGCTCGCGCTCAACGAGAGCGCCTACATGTCGGAGATCATCCGCGCCGGGCTGATCGGCGTGGACCCCGGGCAGCGCGAGGCCGCCCACGCGCTCGGCATGACTCCGGGCCAGACGGCCCGGAGGGTCATCTTTCCCCAGGCGCTCCGCACGATTGTCCCGCCGACCTCGAACGACTTCATCAACATGATCAAGGAAACGTCACTGGCGTCGGTGATCTCCTATGTGGAGCTGACGGAAGCGGCAAGCAACGTGTCATCGGCAAACCTGCAGATCATCCCAGCGCTCTTCGCCGCTTCGGTGTGGTACATCATCCTGGTCACCATCGCGACCGGCCTGCAGCGGATCGCGGAGCAGAAGGTCGGCCGCGGCGCCGGCGACCAGCGCGGGTCCAAGAAGGGACTGCTCACCGGGTTGCGCGGCGCGCTCAACCCCCTACCGGTCCTGAGCCGATGACCGCCGCCGCCCGCCACGTGAATGACACCGGACGGTCCGTTTCCGATGCGGTAGTCGTTGTCAGTGACCCGTGGAAGTCGTTCGGCGACCGGCCGGTGCTTCGCGGGATCAACTTCACCGTCTCCAAGGGCGAGGTGCTGTGCGTCCTCGGCCCCTCCGGTGGCGGCAAGAGCACCATGCTGCGGTGCGTCAACTGGCTGGAGACCGCCGATCGCGGCGCGGTCTGGGTGGCGGACCAGCGCATGGGTTTCGAACTGAAAGGGAACCACTGGAAGGAACTACCGCAACGGCGGCTGGCCGAGCAACGACGCCGTTGCGGCATGGTCTTCCAGCGGTTCAACCTCTTCCCGCACCGCACTGCCTTGGAGAACGCCATCGAGGGCCTCGTAACCGTCCAGGGCCTGCCCCGGCGCCAGGCGGAAGAACGCGGACGCGAACTGCTCGCCCGAGTCGGCCTCTCGGGCAGGGAAGGCGCCTACCCGCGCGAGTTGTCCGGCGGTCAGCAGCAGCGGGTCGCCATTGTCCGCGCCATCGCGATGGACCCCGCGGTCATGCTGTTCGACGAACCTACCTCCGCCCTTGATCCGGAACTGGTGGGCGAGGTTCTCCAAGTCATGGAAGACCTCGCCGAGCGTGGAATGACGATGATCGTGGTCACCCACGAAGTATCTTTCGCCCGCGACGTCGCCGACAAAGTGATCTTCATGGACGGCGGCCTGGTCGTGGAGGAAGGGCCACCAGACCAGGTCCTGCGCAATCCCACCCACGAGCGAACTAAGGGCTTCCTCGCCCGCCTCCTGTAGAGGGCGAGCACCGCGCCGCCGGCCGGGCCGGCCGGGGAATCGCGGGGCCGGGCACGGTCGCCGTGGCGGGAGTCATGGCTGGCTCCGGTCAAGTGCCTGCCTCGTCCGGGCGGCCAGGTCGCCCTGGTCCACGCCGGCCAGCGCCAGGGCCCGGGGCACGGTGCCGGCCTGGGCGGCTAGCACGCCGAGCAGCAGGTGACCGGGCTGGATCTGGCCCCGCCCGGCGGCGGCCTTCAGCGCCCGCTCAAGCACCAGCTTGCCCGATGCCGCCATGCGCGCCCGGCGGTTCGGGTCTCGGCTGGCCGACGGCAGCCCGCCGGGTGCCAGCGTGACCCCGGCGGCTGCCAGGCTCTGCCGGAACTCGCGGTCCAGGGCCGTGCGGATCGCGTCCCGGTCCAGGCCGGCCGAGGCGAGCACGTCCCGCGCCTCGATCCCGTGCTCGCCGGCCATCGCCAGCAGCATGTGCTCCGCCTCGATCGCCGGGGACCCAGCCTCTGCCGCTTCCTTCTCCGCCTGCCGGACGATCGCGCGGGCCTGCACGACGAAACGTATGGCCATTACCGCCTCCTCAGCGTGACGCCCGCGGCGATCAGCCGCGCCGCGTGCTTCTTGTGAACTGCCTGCCGGGTGACGCCGAGCGCCTCGGCGACCTGCGGCCAGCCCCAGCCGGCCCGCATCGCCCGCTCCACCGCAACGTCCTCCAGCTGGTCGGCCAGCCGCCGCAGTGCCGCGACCGCGGCGAGCGCGTCGGCCGGGTCGGCGTCGGGCCGGATTTCCATGACTTCCATGTAAGCAACTCTAGTTGACAAAACGAATTAGTCAACCCAGGTTGCTGTCGTTGGCGGCCGCATGCCAGCCGCGGTACCGGTCGGGCTGCCATGGGTTCCCATTTCTGGTGTCCCCGCAGGAGCCTCCGCTTCCCGCGTCCGTGCCGACCGCACCTGGACGTACCTGGCCCCGGGGCGAGCCGGAGTGCCTGGCAGTGTCGGGGCGGGCGTCACGCGTCACTCTGAGGTGCTGTCAGGCTGGACGCGAAGGCCGTCGAGAGTGAACTGGAGGGTGCGGCGCCAGCCGTCGTCTCCTGCCGGGCGGTCGCGTACGAGGTAGGCGTTGACCGAGAAGATGCGCGCGAGGTCTCCTGCGGAGAAGCCGGGCCGGAGCGTGCCGCAGGACTGGGCGTCGCGGATGAGCTCGGCGCCGAAGGCCAGTGACTGGTCGCAGACCGCTCGCAGGTCGGGCGCGTCCGGGTAGCGACGAGAGAAGACGTCGTTGAAGACGGGGTCCGCGGCCTGCTCCTCGCACATCCCCTCCACGAAGGCGGCGAACCGGCCCCATGCCGTGCCTTGTTTGATGGCGCGGTCGATGACCGCCCGCAGCCAGCCGGCCGCGACGTCCGCGACCACCGCGTCGAGCAGGCCCTCCCTGCCGCCGAAGCGGTTGTAGATGGTGCCCGCGCGCACGCCGGCGATGCGGGCGATGTCCTCCAGGGGAACGTCAAGCCCGTCGCGGGCGAAGGCCTCCGCCGCGGCCTCCATCACTTTCTCCATGTTACGGCGCGCGTCCGCGCGCAGTGGCCGTTCCCCGGCCAGTCCCTTTCCGCTGCTCATGCAGGCAACCCCATTATCTTGACATGACATCAACTTAAGGTAGGCTCACCATCGTTCAGATAACTTGATGGTATCTCAAATTAGGAGTTCCCGCGTGAGCGTCATTGTCACCGGCGCCAGCGGCCAGCTCGGCCGCCTGGTCATCGACCATCTGCTCGCCACCGTCCCGGCCTCCGAGGTCACCGCGGTGGCCCGCGATCCCGCCAAGGCCGACGACCTCGCCGCCCGGGGAGTCACCGTCGCCGTCGCGGACTACAACTCCCCGGAGTCGTTCGACGGGCTGCTGAGGGCCGGCGACCGGGTGCTGCTGATCTCGGGCAGCGAGATGCACCTGGACCGGGCCGCCCAGCACAAGGCGGTCCTCGGCGCCGCCGTCAAGGCAGGCGTCGCGCTGTTCGCCTACACCAGCGCCCCCCTCGGCCAGTCCGGCCCGGTCACCGACGACCACCGCGCCACCGAGGACGCCATCCTCGCCTCCGGGATCCCGTACAGCCTGCTGCGCAACGGCCTGTACCACGAGATGGCCACGATGAACATCCCCGCCGCGCTCCAGCACGGCACGCTGGTCCGCGCCGCAGGCGACGGCCGGCTCGCCTCGGCATCACGGGCCGACTACGCCGCAGCGGCCGCCGCCGTCCTGTCCGGTGACGGCCACGAGGACACCGTCTACGAGCTGTCCGGCGACACCGCGTGGAGCTTCGCCGAGTTCGCCGCCGAGGTCAGCAGGCAGTCCGGGCGGCACGTTCCCTACCAAGCCGTCACGGGCGAGGAATACGCGGCGATGCTGTCCCGCACCGGGCTGCCGGACCCGCTCCCGCACGTCATGGCCGGTATCGACGCCTCCATCGCCGCCGGAGAGCTCGCCCTCACCACCGGCGACCTGTCCCGCCTGGCCGGCCGACCCACCACCCCGCTAGCGGACGCGATCGCCGCCGCCCTGGCCGGGTAAGGCGACCCGGCGATGCTGCACATCGACATCTGGGCGGACTTCGGCTGCCCCGCCTGCTACCTGGCCAAGCCCCGCATCGACCAGGCGATCGCCGCCTCCGGGCGCGCGGATGCGATCACCGTCACCTACCGCTCCTTCGAGCTGTTCCCCGACGCCGGTCCCGAGCCTTTCGACTCCTTCGAGCACGTCCTGCACAAGTTCGGCGGCGACCAGGCACAGGCCGCCCGTCTCGAGGAGCGCATGGCCGCGCTCGCCCGCGCCCAGGGTCAGCCGTACGCGATCCACCACCCGGTCGCCAGTTCCCTCGACGCGCACCGGATGCTCCACCTGGCCGCCGAGCACGGCGTGGCCAGCGAGTTCATGGACACCGTGCAGCGCGACCTGCTCGGCGCGGGCGTCAACGTCTACACGGCCGACTACCTCACTGACGCGGCCACCAGGACGGGGGTGCCGGCCGCGAGGGCCAAGGCCCTTCTGGCGGGGGACGAGTACGCCAACGCCGTCCGCGCGGACGAGAAGCTCGCCCGGGAGGCGGGCGTCACCGCCGTCCCCTTCACCGTCCTCGGCGGACGCCTGGCGATCCCAGGCGCCGTGACAGCCAGCGCCTACGCCGACGCGATCAGCCAAGCCCTCACCACAGGAGACCCGCAGTGAACCCGTCCAAGCTCACCATCCTGACCGCCGACACCGACGCGGCCTGCGACCCCGAGACCGGCACCTGCACCATCTCGCAGACGCCAATCCCGTCACCCGGCGCGGCGACGGTAGCCGGCGCGGTCCTTCCGGGCATGGAGGAGGCCCCAAGCGCCTGACCTGGGCGGGCACCGCAAACAACTTGCCCTCTGTAATCGGTCGACGACCAGGCCGAGGCTCGGCGTGAGTTCCTCGCCAGCATCGGCTCCCCTTCCCGGTCACGAAATTCAACGGTGTTGAAGTTCAACGCCGTTTAAGTATGCTGGACTCCGGAAGCCGACGTCAAAGTGCTTGCGAGGGAGCCGCCGTGCAACTCAGCCGGGAGCAGGTGCTCGCCGCGGCACTCGGCCTGCTCGACGAGGCCGGGCTGGAGCAGCTGACCATGCGCCGCCTGGCCGCCGCGCTTGGCGTGCAGAACGGCGCCACCTACTGGCACTTCGGAAGCAAGCAGGCACTCCTTGAGGCCATGGCCGACACCCTGCTCGCCGGCCTGACGGCCGGGCTGGATACGGAGTCGCCCTGGACAGAGCGGATTACCGAGCTGGCACGCCGGCTGCGCCGGGCGCTGCTGTCCCGCCGGGACGGCGCACGCCTGTTCTCCGCCGCCTTCTTCTCCCTGCCCAACGCGCCGGCCTACGGCGAGGCCGTGATCGCGGCCCTCGGCGAGAGCGGCCTGTCCAGCCGCGACGCCGCATGGGCGGCCGGCACCCTGACCTACTACGTCGTCGGCCACACCATCGAGGAGCAACTCGCCGCCGCGCTGCCCGGCAGCGGCCACGACGCCACCGCGCGGCTTACCGGCGCGGTGGACCCGCAGCGCCACCCCCACATGTACGCGGCACTCGCCCACATCACCGCGCCGCAGTATCAAGAACACTTCGACTACGGTCTCCACCTCATTGTCAGCGGCATCCGGGCCGACACCGAGAGACCGTGACTGAACGCAGCCGGAGATCCCAGCTCCGCTCCCAGGCCAGGCACGATCTTCTCGGCGGCGTCGCGGCCGTGACCGAACTCGCGGCACTGCGATTCGCGGTGGCGTCAATATCATGCGGCAGCCAACGCGGGAAGCCGAACCACCCCCAGACCCAGGGCAAAGTCGAACGCTTACACCAGAGGCCGGGTCCAGGCGTCGGGGACGGTGCTCTGGGGACCCGCGCGGCACGTGACCACTGCACTACTGGCAGGTGCCGGATGTATTGAGACCTTTACTGCCTCACGCGGGTCCTG